>Ga0097691_1000213_pt1 | contig 53166 bp, 53 predicted proteins | sample NGESurdeep072012_8_FD_72858 | JGI IMG/M metagenome (GOLD analysis project Ga0097691, IMG submission 72858) | Arctic peat soil microbial communities from Barrow, Alaska - NGEE Surface sample 210-1 deep-072012 | ecosystem: Environmental > Terrestrial > Soil > Wetlands > Peat ...
TCGCCCCATCGTCCGCATTGGCACGTAACTGCCAAGCAAACGGGAATATGGTTTATTGCGACGATGGTGTTTCATATCAACGAAATGGAAACATGACCTATGGTTCTGACGGCAGTAGTTCACAGCAAATTGGAAACATGCGCTACAACTCCGATGGCTCAAGTTCGCAGCAAATTGGAAATATTCGCTACAACTCCGATGGCTCAAGTTCGCAGCAAATTGGAAATATTCGCTACAACTCCGATGGCACGAATTGCCAGCGTATCGGAAACCAGTTGTATTGCAATTAATTTTAGGAGTTACTACTTCATGAGCAAAGTTACCGTTCATCAATTCAATAAATTTGACATCATCTCTGGCGAAATGAAGAAGTCGCCCAGTTATGCCACTCTTACCGTGATAAAGGAAATAAAGGGAAGCGTGATAGATGGAAGCTCCATAGAAATCGAGGAATCCATGTTGGACGGGAATGGAATGTACAAATCGAAGGCTGAGTAATTTCCAGCATCATGTCTTTCATCACTGTTACGCCTAACCCTACGCTCAAGCGGGACTGCGCGAATAAACCCTCGCGCAGCCCCTTAGCTCGTTAGGTTTCATTAGGAGAAAGTTATATGCAGCCAAAATTCAATCCACCCCGCGACGGGTACGATGCTGAGCTTCTCTGCCCGTCATGTGGCGGTATTTTTTTGCACCATGAGCGTGTTGAAGTTTTTGAGCGGGCGGAAGACCAAAATCAAGGCATTCATGTCTCGATTGAAGAAGGGAAAGTGGCAATCGACACTGGCCTAATGGGTAACCCAAGCGCAAGGCGTCATGGCTTAAACATTTATTTCTCGTGCGAGGGCTGTTCAGCAAAGCTCATTCTTACGGTAGCACAGCACAAGGGAAACACATTCGTAGATTTCAAGCAAACAAATGAAACCTAACCCTGCGCTCAAGTCATACTGCGCAATAGCGCGCAGCCGCGCAGTCTTAGCATAATCTGACTCGCACGGCCTCGCTTTGACACCTTGGCTGCGCCGCGCTGGACATTCTGAGCAATTGCCTGATACAGAATTTTTCTTGTCGGTGCTGAAATAGGAAATGCACGGACTTGCCCGTCACGTTGATGCATGCCGAACACGGGTTGTTTAAGAGCGTTGAGCAAGTGCTACACTGACGATGCCACTAAAGACGGCAAGAACATTAAGTGCCGATTTTGCAAGCTCACCTTGGCCGAACAGCCCTAACAAAGTAATGCCTCCGATGAGCGAGACCAGAACAGCAGCAGGTCCGGTAGCTTTGAGGTTGACAGCGATGTTCTTGAGAAACTCCATATAAGTTCTAACATTTGAAATCACCGGCCTGCGCGAAACGCCGCGCAGGCCGGTGGATTGATGGGTTAGACCTAGTTTCAAGAACCATGTAGTGCTTTCACTTTGATGCAGCCCCTTGGATACCAGTGGGCTGCGACACTTGGTTCTTTGGCTTTTCGTCGGTCTTCGCATCTCGCACCGGCGTCACTTCCTCAACTTCGCCGGTGCAGGAGTCCACTTTGAAAACTTTTCCAGCAATTTCCTTGAGTTCAAAGCACTTCGTTTGAGCATGTATGTGCCCATCCCATTTCTGGGCGGCTGGACCAACGATAAGCGCAACGTAGATGCAAGCGATTGCAAGTGCAGCGACACCCCAACCTATACCGTGGCCAATTGCTGCCAACCCCTTGCTGTCAGATATCCGCTCAACCGCTGCCGCAATAACCTCTGTCTTTGATGTTTTGTCGTTCGTCAACGGTGCTTTCTCCCTAAGTTGCTTGCTCTGGCGGACTGAGGTCTAACAGTTATCTTACTATGTAATCTGCTTACACAGTGCTTACATTGGATTTGTTCACCGTTGTATCCTGCTCAGCATGTTTCACGCCTTCATGTACGGTACTGGCAAAGCCTCTAACGGCCAACAATTAACGGTATATCTGACAGTATATTGAAAATCGGCAAAGCTGAAATTACAAGTGGGGGCAGAAACGGGGGCAATTTTACATTATCGCCGCGAGAATGGCGTCAATGCTTATGTCTGGCGGAGAAGGGGGGATTCGAACCCCCGTTGGGATATTATCCCAAACACGCTTTCCAGGCGTGCGACTTAAACCACTCATCCACCTCTCCGAAGGGCGCGCAGAATATCCCATAACGCCTTTTGCCGCAATCAAAAATGGTTCTTCCACTCGCGCATCGCAGTGAACACACTAAGTTCGCTGGTGTCATTCAGGCCGCGCTGTTGCAGGGTACGGACGATTTCCGGTTGGGTGCAGCGCAGGAAGGGGTTGGTGGCTTTTTCCAGCGAGATGGTGGAGGGCAGCGTCATCTGGTTTGCTGCACGCAGTTGTTGGGTGGTGGCGATGCGTTGTTTAACGGCGGGGTTATCCGGCTCGCAGGCCAGCGCGAAGCGCAGGTTGGCAGCGGTGTATTCGTGGGCGCAATATACTCGGGTGGTGTCGGGAAGCAGGGCAAGGCGTTGCAGGGAATTGTGCAACTGCGCAGGTGTCCCTTCAAAGTTCCTGCCGCAGCCTGCGCCGAACAGCACGTCGCCGCAGAACAGAATATCCGGTGCGATGAACGCGATGTGATCATCGAGGTGGCCGGGAATCTCGATGATGTCGAACACAATGCCGGTCGCGGCCAGCTTGAGTCGGTCGCCTTCGCGCAAATCGTCAGTGATGTGCGGATTGTTGGGATGTCGCCGCCCATACACCGGCACGTTGTATACTTCGCGCAATTTTGCGATGCCGCCGATGTGGTCGTGGTGGCGATGGGTGCACAGGATTGCGTCCAGTTTCAGGCCGCGCGCATGCAGGAAGGCCAATACCGGCGCAGCTTCGCCCGGATCGACCACGGCAGCATGCTGGTCGTCGTGGATGGCCCAGATGTAGTTGTCCTGCAGGGCGGGGATAGCAGTGATTTCAAATATGGGGCTGGCAAACATTGAGCGAGCGGGAAGTAAGCGATGCCTAATTGTAAAGTAACTGCGAAAAGTTTGAGCGAATGGTTTGCCACTCCGCAGGGCGGCTATGTGCTGGCGCGCGAGCAGGCCTATTTCGACCGGACGGTGAGCGATATATTCGGCTACAACGCGCTGCAACTGGGGTTGCCGGAGCATGATTTTTTGCGCGGCAACCGGATGCCGTTGCGCTTCAGCGCCGGAAATCACTCGGGGAACGCCGTGCGCTTGATTTGCACGGAGTTGCCGTTCGACTGCGACAGCCTGGATCTGGTGTTGCTGCCGCATGTTCTCGAATTCGCCGAATATCCGCACCAGATATTGCGCGAGGCGGCACGGGTGCTGCGGCCGGAAGGCAATCTGATCATCAGCGGCTTCAATCCGCGCAGTCTCTGGGGGCTGCACAAAACGCTGGGGGGCTTGCATCGCTCACCGGATAAACAGCAGGGTTATCCCTGGCAAGGTCGTTTCATTACGCTGCCTCGCCTCAAGGATTGGCTCGCATTGCTCGGTTTTGAAGTGGTGGGAGGGCGCTTTGCAGCATATGCACCGCCATTCCATACCATCAAATGGCTGGAGCGTTTCTCCTTCATGGAAGCGGCGGGTGATCGCTGGTGGGCGGTGAGCGGGGGGGTGTATTTTTTGCACGCGATCAAGCGCGTGCATGGGATGCGGCTGATCAAGCCGCAGTGGAACGAGGGGCTGGTGAGCAAGCTGCTACCGGTCGCACCGAAGATGAACAACAAACTTACCCAGCGTAACAAGACAGATCCGCTACGAAAAACTTATGTCCGGGCACCCGAATGAGCAAAGACGCAGCACACGCAAAGAGTAAACCGTCAGACACCCGGACTTCGACCGGTGTCGACGCAATTGAAATCTTTACCGATGGCGCATGCAAGGGCAATCCCGGCGTGGGCGGCTGGGGCGCGCTGCTGCGCACCAAGGGCAAGGAACGCGAGCTGTTCGGCGGCGAGGCACACACCACCAACAATCGCATGGAGTTAATGGGCGCGATCGCCGCGCTGGAAGCCTTGAAGCGGCACTGCCATGTGCGGCTGCATACCGACTCGAAATATGTGCAGCAGGGCATCAGCACCTGGATACATGGCTGGAAACTGCGCGGCTGGAAAACCTCCGACAAGAAACCGGTGAAGAACGAAGATCTGTGGCGCAGGCTGGATGCGTTGGCGACGCAACACCAGATCGAGTGGATATGGGTCAAGGGACATGCCGGACACGACGGCAACGAGCGTGCCGATGAGCTGGCCAATCGCGGTGTGGAAATGATGCAGGGGCAATTGTAGGTCGGGTGCTACCCGACATTTTTTGAAGTGCGGCGGGTGGAACCCGCCCTACAAAATCGGACAAGATTTATGAGAAGAATCGTACTGGATACAGAAACAACCGGGCTGGACCCCAAACAGGGACATCGCATCATCGAACTGGCGGCGATCGAGTTGGACGGGCGCAAGGTGTCGCTGCGCCGCTTTCATCGCTATCTCAACCCCGAGCGCGAGATCGAAGCGGGTGCGGTGGCGGTGCACGGCTTGACCTATGAGCGTTTGCAGAACGAGGCGAAGTTCGCCGATATCGCGCCCAGTTTCCTGGAATTCATCGAAGGTGCCGAGCTTATCATCCACAACGCGCCGTTCGATATCGGATTCCTTAATGGTGAACTGGGCTTGATGGGACTGCCGCCGTTGAAAAACGCGGTGGTGGATACGCTCAAGGTCGCGCGCGAGATGCATCCTGGCAAGAAGAACAGCTTGGATGCGCTGTGCGGCCGATATGAAATTGACAACGCGCATCGCAGCCTGCATGGCGCGCTGCTGGATACCGAGCTGCTCGCCGAAGTGTATTTCGCGATGACGCGCGGCCAGGAAAGCCTGCTCGGAAATGATGCGCCCACGACGCGCAAACCAGCTGTGTTGAGCACCGATGCGTCGCGCCCCAAGCTGCGCGTGTTGCTGCCCAGCGAGGAAGAATTGGCAGCGCACACACAGCAGCTCGCCGACATCGACAAGGCGAGCAAGGGCGCGTGCTTGTGGAAAAAGCTGGACAGTGCGCCTTGAAAATGTAACTGAATGCACCATTTAGTCTCAGTACACATCAATCCGCAGGCAAGTCGCCGGACATGACCGATCAACGCGATGCTGCGCGGGACTTCGTCAAACAATTCGCACATTAATCAACGCTCGTTAAGGGCCCTACGGAAAGCAACATGAAAACAGATGTGATTATTATCGGTTCGGGTGCTGCAGGCATGATGTGTGCCCTGCAAGCAGGACAGCGCGGGCGCTCCGTGGTGCTGCTCGACCATGCCAAAAAACTTGCGGAAAAGATCCGTATCTCCGGCGGCGGGCGTTGCAACTTCACCAACATCAACACCAAGCCGGAAAACTTCATTTCCGCCAACCCGAACTTTTGCCGCTCGGCGCTGGCGCGTTACACGCCTCAGGATTTCATCGAGCTGTTGCAGAAGCACAACATCGGCTACCACGAAAAGACGCTCGGGCAATTGTTCTGCGATGACGAGTCTGAAGCGGTGATCGCGATGCTGCGCGGTGAATGCGAAACGGCGGGCGTGAAGCGCTTCATGAGCTGCGAGGTCGGTGAAATCAACTATTCTCCGGATAGCGGTGCCCTGGAAAATGGCAAGCAGAAACAGGAAGTGCACAGGTTCCACGTCAGCACCTCGCGCGGCGATTTCAATTCTGCCTCGCTGGTGATCGCAACGGGCGGACTGTCCATCCCCAAGACCGGCGCGACCCCGTTCGGCTATCACGTCGCCGAACAATTCGCCATACCCATCACCAAGCTCAAGCCCGGCCTGGTGCCGCTGACATTCGCTCCGGACGACTGGAAACCCTATGCCGACCTGACCGGCGTTTCGCTGGACACGATCGTGAGTTTCGGCAAACAGTCGTTCCGCGAAAACATGCTGGTCACGCATCGCGGCTTGAGCGGCCCGGCGATATTGCAGATATCTTCCTATTGGCAGCATGGCGAACCGTTGCACATCAACCTGCTGCCGGATCGCGATATGGAGACTTTATTGGCCGAACAGAAGACCAGCAAAAAATTGTTGAGCAATTATCTGATTCAATGGTTCCCCAAAAGCTTTTCCGATGTGTGGTGCGCGCAGTTGACCGAGCACAAGAAGATCGGGAACAAACCGCTCAATCAATACAATGACAAGGAGCGCAAAGAGATCGCCGCAAACTTGCACGATTGGCAAGTCATCCCTTCCGGCACAGTGGGTTATAGCAAGGCCGAAGTGACCTGCGGCGGGATCAATACGCACGCGCTGTCATCGAAGACCATGGAATGTACCGAAGTACCCGGCCTGTATTTCATCGGCGAAGTGGTGGACGTCACCGGGCAGCTTGGCGGCTATAACTTCCAGTGGGCATGGGCTTCCGGCTACGCGGCAGGGCAGGCGGTGTGATTCCGATTTCATATCAAAGAGCATTTTGTAGGGCGGGCTTTGCCCGCCGTATGGTGTTGTCGGGCAGAGCCCGACCTGCGGAGCCAAGCTGTTTAGTGTTATAGTTTCCGCACGACATTTGTATCGAACACGGAGGAATTGACGATGCGTACCTTATGGATAGTTTTGCTGGCTACACTGTTGAGTGGTTGCGGTTACAACACTTTTCAAACTACCGATGAGCAGATCAAGGCGAGTTGGGCGGAAGTACTGAACCAGTATCAGCGCCGCGCCGATTTGATCCCCAACCTGGTCAACACCGTCAAAGGTTATGCCGCGCAGGAAAAGGACGTGCTGTTGGGTGTCACTGAAGCACGCGCCAGGGTCGGCAGCATCCAGGCCACGCCCGAGTTGATCAACGACCCACAGGCATTCGCCAAGTTCCAGGCCGCACAAGGTCAACTGACTTCGGCATTGAGCCGCCTGTTGGTGGTGACGGAGAATTATCCGCAACTGAAATCCGACCAGAATTTCCGCGACTTGCAGGCGCAACTGGAAGGTACCGAGAACCGCATCACCGTGGCGCGCAACCGCTACATCCAGGCTGTGAAGGAGTACAACGTCACGGTGCGTGAATTCCCGACCAACCTGACCGCGATGCTGTTCGGCTACAAGGTGAAGCCCTCGTTCACGGTGGAAAACGAGAAAGAGATATCTCGTCCGCCTACGGTGGATTTCGCCGCGCCAAAAGCTTTGCCTAACACTGCCACACCGGCGAAATAAATGAAAAACTTTGCGCAGGTTATTCTGCTAGCGCTGCTGCTGAGCGGGGCGGCGCACGCTGAAGTCAAGCTGCCGCCGCTCACACAGCGCGTCACCGATCTCACCTCGACGCTGGATGCACAACAAACCCAAACAATGGAAGCCCGTCTCGCCGAGTTTGAAAAGAACAAGGGCGCGCAGATCGCGGTGCTGATCGTGCCGACCACGCAACCGGAAAGCATCGAGCAATTCGGTATCCGCGTCGTCGAGGCGTGGAAGCTGGGGCGCAAGGGCGTGGACGACGGCGCGCTGCTGATTGTCGCCAAGGACGATCACAGTCTGCGCATCGAGGTGGGATATGGCCTGGAAGGCGCGCTGAACGACGCCACCGCGAACCGCATCATTGACGAGATCATTGTGCCGCGTTTCAAGCGCGGCGACTTCTATTCGGGCATCGAGACGGGTACCGCGGCAATGATGCAGGTCGTCAACGGCGAACCCTTGCCGCCGCCGCGTCGTGCCGCCGCAAGCGGGAAATACAACATCGAGTCGCTGTTGTTCGTCGCCTTCGGTCTGGTGATGGTCGTCGGCGGCATGTTGCGCGCGATGCTCGGGCGTTTTCCAGCCGCGATGCTGATGGGGGGCGTGCTGGGGTTGCTGGCCTGGTTGACGGTTGCGCCATTATTGGTCGCGCTGCTGGCCGGAGCGGCAGCGTTCATATTCGTGTTGCTGGGCGGTGGTGGACGCGGTTTCGGTGGCTATGGTCGCGGCGGGTTTGGCGGGGGTTCGGGGGGCTTCGGCGGTGGAGGAGGCTTCAGCGGCGGTGGCGGCGGGTTTGGTGGTGGCGGAGCATCCGGGAGATGGTGATGAATTTTAAACGCATCATGCGACATCTATCGATGGGCCGTGCCGCGGTGCGGCGCGTTTTTCCTTTGCGTGCACTGGACGCGATCGAGCACGCGATACGTTCAACCGAAGTTCGGCATGACGGACAGATCCGCTTCGCGGTCGAGGCTTCGCTGGAATTGGCGCCGCTGATGGCAGGGCAGAACGCGCAGCAACGCTCCGTCGAGGTGTTTTCAAAATTGCGCGTCTGGGATACCGAGCGCAACAACGGCGTGCTGATCTATCTGTTGCTGGCCGATCGGGATGTCGAGATCGTTGCCGACCGCGGCATCCATGTCAGGCTCGGCAAGGAAGTCTGGGAAGCGATCTGCCACGAGATGGAAGCGGCGTTCCGCGCAGGTCATTTCGAGGCGGGTGTGCTCGCAGGGATACATGCCGTGGGCGAACATCTGTCGCGCCACTTCCCGGCACGCAGCGGCAAGCCCAATGAAATGCCGGACAGCCCGGTGGTGTTGTAGTGCAACGATGCGCGCAGCCATGCGCCCGACTTTTCATCCCCATCTGGTAAACGGTTCGACGGGAGACCCCGCGCTGTTCGTCGACTGCCTGTTCGAGCATCGCGCCCTGCTGTTCGATCTGGGCGACATCCAGGCACTTCCCCCGCGCAAGCTGCTGCGCATCAGCCATGTGTTTGTCAGCCATGCGCACATGGATCATTTCATCGGTTTCGATTGGCTGCTGCGCATACTACTCGGGCGGGAAAAGGATCTGCAGTTGTTCGGTCCGCCCGGCTTCCTGGAACAGGTGGAGCACAAGCTGCGCGCCTACACCTGGAATCTGGTGCAAAACTATCTGTCCGATTTTACGCTGCGCGTCACCGAGGTGGACGGCAACGGGGCAGGGCAGCGCGCCAGCTTCCGCTGCCACAGCGCGTTCCGCCGTGAAGATGAAACAAGCTTGGTCTGCCCGCAGAATGTGTTGTTGAGTGAACCGGCGATGCAGGTGCGCTGCACGTTGCTCGATCACGGCGGCATCCCCTGCCTGGCTTATGCGCTTCAGGAACAGGCGCACGTCAATGTGTGGAAGAACCGTTTGCAGGAACTCGGCCTGCCGGTGGGAGCTTGGCTGCGCGACATGAAACAGGCGGTGTTGCGCAACGAACCTGAGCAGTGGCTGATACGCGTGGCCTGGCGCGAGGAAGATGCGCAGCAAGAGCGGCTGGTGTCGCTGGCCGAATTGAAGCCCGCGCTGCGCATCGTGCCCGGCCAGAAGATCGCCTACGTCACCGATGTCGCATGGCATCAGGATAACGTGACGCGCATCGTCGACCTGGCACGCGATGCCGACCTGCTGTATATCGAGGCGGTATTTATGGAACGCGATGCCGAACATGGACGGCGCAAGTTCCACCTGACCGCGCGCCAGGCAGGAGAAATCGCCCGTGGTGCGAATGCAGGCCGTGTCATTCCGATGCATTTTTCGCCGCGCTATGTCGGCGAGGATAGGGAATTGCTGCGTGCCGAAGTAGAGGCGGCATTTGGCGGCGCTTCAATGACCGCTTTCTAGTTAACTGCTACACGGATCTAAGTCCCACGGCGTGCCAATTCCGGACGTTGAAGAATTTTCTCGATAGCAGTCGTTCACCATGCATTATCTGGGCCGATTTATATATTAATGGAATGGACACCCGCTTTCCGGAACGGCATCGATGTGCCAAAGCGGAGATGTTGATTAACCACTAAAGGAGGCACCACAGTTAGTGTCCCAATGCGTTCGCATAACTGCTGCCGTATTCCCCCCAACCCTTTTGAAATGCCGCGTAAAGTGACTCTGATCGGCGAATCCGAGATCAGTGGAGACATGCATAAGCGGCACACCAGCCTTTAACAGCGCGCAGGCGGTTTCGATGCGGATGTTGATAGGCATGCGGAGTCATGCCAACCTGTTTTGCAAAAGTTCGCACCAAGTGGAACTGGCTGAACTCCTTCAGTGCCACTAGTTCATCAAGGCTTACAAGTTCGGCGAATCACTCCTGAAGGTACCCGTTCTACGTGATGCCGTCGTTGCGCATGTCAGCGAGGATGGCGCGACCTTCTCCTCCAGCGTGTGAGCATTGTTGCGCAGCGTGTTAGGTGACCACGTCAGGCTTGATTTCGTCGTTCCTCATGTCGGCGAGGATGGCGCGACCTTCGTTCAGTCAGCGTGTGCGTCTTGTTGCGCAGCGTGTTATAGGTGACCACGTCAGGCTTGATTTCGTCGTTCCTCATGTCGGCGAGGATGGCGCGACCTTCCTCCAGCGTGTGCGCCTTGTTGATCAGCGTGGTATAGGTGACCACGTTAGGCTTGATCTCATCGTTGCGCATGTCGGCGAGGATGGCGAAGTCTTCATCCAGCGTATGCGCCTTGTTGCGCAGCGTGTTATAGGTGACCACGTCAGGCTTGATCTCATCGTTGCGCATGTCGGCGAGGATGGCGCGACCTTCCTCCAGCGTGTGCGCCTTGTTGAGCAGCATGGAATAGGTGATCACGTCAGGCTTGATCTCGTCGTTGCGCATGTCGGCGAGGATGGTGCGGCCTTCCTCCAGCGTGTGCGCCTTGTTGAGCAGCGTGTTATAGGTGACCACGTCAGGCTTGATCTCATCGTTGCGCATGCCGGCGAGGATGGCGTGACCTTCCTCCAGCGTATGCGCCTTGTTGAGCAGCGTTGTTGCCTTGTATGTCGCATTCGCCAGCTTCCCCAGCAGATCGGTGATTACGGCGGCTTTTTTTCGTGCGTCGGCAATCGCATTTTGTGCATTGACGGCATTCTGATAGGCATTTTCGACGTCCGCGCCAGATTTTGAGAGCATCGCCTCAACCGCGCTGTAATAGGCGCATTTCGCCTGCGCGACGTTGGCTTGCACGGCAGTCACCTGTGCCGGCGTTTTCGCACTTGCCAAGTCCGCTGCTTCATTGTCGCTTGCATCGTCATAATTTTTCTTGATGATGGACAGCCGCTCGTTTGCGTTGCTCATAATGCACCTCTACTTGACGTTAAATCGGCTACTCGCCGATAGCCTTTGTGATATCCCGAAGGTATTGAACCTCGGCTAGTATCAGCGAGACATCGACATAACTTGCGACATCTTTCTTGATTCTTGCTGAAACATTATATGGAGGCCACGACGCTTTCCACAAGTTATTTCATTACTGCGCCTGATCGCGGTGGAGCGCGGCGATGAAAGCTTCGAGTTGAAACTCAAATAAAACCCCGTGGGAATTCGGCACCGGCTGTGGGAAGTGGGAAATTGTTTGCCTTATGTGTGCCAGCGCACTGTGCACCTTGGGGGGGCAAGGGCTATAAATACACTATCGATGGGTAGTCATAAGTTCCGTTTGATCCTTTAATGGTCTGGAAATAACGGCATGAGAATCTGCCTTCATCGTGAAGTAAAGAATACCAACGTTGTGATCGGCGGTGCACTCAAGGCTTTTATCCGCATGGGATTCTTGCCTGACTTTAATTTCGGCAATAACATTTTTAAGGAGACTCATCATGAATCATCTTCAAAAACATTTCTCCACGAGCCTGATTGCACTGGCCGCATTACTGGCGGCCCCGATGGCGGCATGGGCTGCAACCGCACCAACACTTGGTGCGGCGTCTAGCTTCGCAGTTCTGAGCGCGGCACCCAATGCCGGGGGGGGCGGTGTCCTGCACCACTTCCACGGTCAACGGTGACGTGGGCTCCTCCGGTGCCATGGCTTCGGTCGTTAACGTAGGATGCACGATTAACGGGGCGGTCGTCGCGCCGGTTTCCGCTTCGGTCTTGACTGGCTTCAACAACGCGTACGGCAATTATGCGGCCATTCCTTGCACCGATTCATTGAATGCTGCTTACACGAACGCGACGCTCTTGCTCCCGCCTGGTGTTTACTGTAACGCTGGCCACAGCGATACTGCCGCAGGCGTAACGTTTACGAACACCACGGTGACCCTCGACGGGACAGGCTTCACAAACCCGGTCTGGATTTTCGAAATCAGCGGGGCAGGAGGCCTCACCACCACCGACTCCTCGGTGGTCATGGCAGGCGGCGGGCAGGCGTGTGACGTGACATGGTTGGTCTAAGGCGCCGCAGGCGCGACCGTGACGAGGGGGGACTTCCAGGGAAGCATTCTCGCTGGTTCGGCCATCACTATGACCGGTCTCGCTGTTATTCCTACCACTACATCCTTCAATGGGAATGCCTTGGCGGGAGCCGCAGTAACGTTGACTAACGTCACCGTCAACAGCTGCGGCGCAACGCAGCCTACAGCTTGCGACGGTGATCACGACGGGCATGATGGTGGTCACGACGGGCACGATGGTCATCACGACGGGCATGATAAAGAACATTGTGACAATGGACAGCACAATGGTCATGATAAAGATCCGTTTGGGTCGAACGATGAGCACGGCGACAAGGGCGACAAGTAAATTTAAGCCTGCAATCGCAAAGTAATGAAAAAGAATCCTCGCGGGTCCTTTTTCTTTTTGGCGCCTCAGATGAGAGGCCGTGACGCCGAGAGCATGCTTGGAGAATCGGGGCTTATCAAGCAGCTCAAGAAGCAACTGGCCGAGCGCATACTCGGCGCGGAGTTGAACCATCACCTATCCACCGAGCGTGCTTCAGGCGATGAGACGGGGCGGTGGCGAGCACCTTGGCCACTTGACCCGGTCGCCTTGTTGCCGTTCACATCGGCGCAAAGCGGCTTGCAGCTTTGCTAGGGGAAGCGGCATATCCGCAAACGGCGCGCTAATATCAAATTGGAACCAAGATAATCCAGTTACCAGATTTGTCCGAATTGGCGAGCCAATCAATACTCTAATATCAAATGGTTGCTTTGGAGATAATCGACTGTCAATGTGTCGTTTGCCGAACTTGGTGAAGTTCCTCTTTTCCGCAGCGTATATTCCACACACATGGGTTCATGTGCCAGCAGGCATTGCGATCCAAGCCTCATGCCAGACGTGCCTCGAGCGTCTTCCATGCCTCATCCGAAGACCGCAGCGCATCGACATCGCCGTTGTTGATGAAAGTCACGGAGGCGACCCGCTCCCGATCCCGTATCGGCTCCTGAAAAACCTGCAGTTTCTGCAATACGGAAATGTCGGCCTCGGAGGCATCGTTGCCGCGACTGCTCCGAAGCGCCAGCCGTTCCGCCAGCAACGCCGCGTCGGTCTGCAAACTGGCAATGACGAAGTGCACGTCCATATCCTGCGCAAGCGCACGAAAACTTTCGCGTTCGGTATGCAGCACGAACGCGGCGTCGACGATGACGGAAAATCCCGCGGCGAGCAGGCCGCGTGCCAGTTCATGCAGGCGCGCGTAGGTGCGGCGTGTCGCATCCTCGCTGTAGATGTCCGCATCGGTCTGCGCCTTGCTATTCGCCAGCGCCGCCAGGCCGAACAGCCGCTTGCGCTCGACATCCGAGCGGATGCGTATCGCGCCCAGCCGCTCTAGCGCGATCTGCGCGAAGGTGCTTTTGCCGCAACCGGGCAGCCCCTGGGTGATGATCAACCCGGGACGGCGGCGTGTCAGGCAGTCATGGGCCAGGACTAGATAACTGCGGCAGTTCTTCAGCTCCAGTCTTGCCTTGGCAACGCCCCGCTGGCTGGCGCGTATCGCGGCGATCTTGGCGCGCACCATCGCGCGGTAGGCGAGATAGAAACGCAACACGCCGCACCCCTGATAATCTCCGGTGATCTCCAGATAGGCGTTGAGTAAGCGCCATGCGAGATGCGGCCGGCCGCGCTGCATCAGATCCATGACCGTAAAACTGATCTCGCTGATCACGTCTATCCAGCGCAGTGAGGCGCTGAACTCGATGCCGTCAAAAGGTGTGGGCATATCGTCCAGCACCACGATGTTGCCGAGATGCAGGTCGCCATGGCACTCGCGCACGCAGCCTTCCGCCGCGCGCTGCCGGAACAGCGGCTTGCAGGCGGTGAACTCAAGCGCGCTGGCCTGGCGCACATCTTCCAGCATCGCCATGTCATTGGGCGCACTGAGCAGCTGCGGCAATTGTTCGAAATTTTGCAACGCCGCAGTCTTTATCGCGGCCGTGGCGACTAACGGTGAATCCGCTGCAGCAGGCGCCAGCGCATTGTGAAAATCGGCGATTACAGCGGCCAGTTTATCGATGTGTGCAGGGGTGACGAGACCATGTACCAGCATGCGATCCATCAAGCCAGTTTGGGGGAATCGCCGCATGTGCACCGCATACTCGATAGCCGGTTCGCCATCCAGCACCGGCTGTTCCGGGCTGCCGCCGATCGCAACGACATCGAGGTAAAGAGCGGGGGCGAGGCGGCGATTGAGACGCAGCTCTTCGGTGCAAAAAAAGTGGCGCGCCTGCAGCGTGGAAAAATCCAGGAAGCCTAGCTCGACAGCTTTCTTGATCTTGTAGGCATCGTGTCCGGTCAGCAGCACCCATGAGATGTGCGTCTCTTCAACCTTGGGCTTGCGGGGAAAGAATCGGGGTGCGCACAGGGCGTCCACCAGTTGCCGCTGGAGCAACAAATCCGGTGAGCTGTTTTCCGACAACGGCGGTGCGGGCATCATGCGTTTATCCCCTTCATGCGTTGCACTTTAGCACGGCCGGCGAGCGTTTGCCGGGCAGCAAGAATCGGCGCACAATCAAACCGATTTTCACGAAAAAAGAAAGTGATGTATGGCCTCTATTGCACACTGGGAGCACTTTCCTCATCAGGCCGATGTCGGCGTGCGCGGTCTGGGCGCGACGCTGGAGCAGGCTTTCGAACAGGCTGCGCTGGCGCTGACGGCGGTGATCACCGATCCGGTGATCGTGGCATCCAAGGAAATGTTGGAGCTTTCCTGCATGGCGCCCGATGTTGAGTTGCTGCTGGTGGACTGGCTCAACGCGCTGATTTACGAGATGGCCACACGCAACATGTTGTTCAGCCGCTTTGAAGTGCATCTGGAAGATAACCGCCTCACCGCGAAAGCGTGGGGAGAAGCGCTGGAGGTGGCACGCCACCATCCTGCGGTGGAAATAAAGGGCGCAACCTATACCGCGCTGAAGGTCGCCCAATTGCCTGATGGAGGCTGGCTGGCGCAGTGCGTGGTGGACGTGTAGCAGCAAACAGAACAGAAGAGATCGCCATGGATATTGCACTGTTTGAACGCAAATCTGAATACGAATGGCACATCAGGCCGTTCGGAAAAATGCATGTGCCGGGCGTGATCTTTGCCAGCGAATCTTTGCTGCGCGAGATGGACGCCAAGGTCTATGAGCAGGTCACGAATGTCGCGATGCTGCCGGGCATCGTCGAAGCATCCTGGGCGATGCCCGACGCGCACTGGGGCTACGGCTTCCCGATCGGCGGCGTCGCGGCGTTCGATGCCGACGCGGGCGGCGTCGTGTCGGCGGGCGGAGTGGGCTTCGACATCTCCTGCGGCGTGCGCACACTGCACACCGGCCTGCGAAAAGAGGACATCGAATCGGTGAAGGCGCGGCTCGCGGATGCGCTGTACCACACGATACCTGCAGGCATGGGCAGCACCGGAGCGATAAGACTGGAGGCCACGGAGATGGACGCGATGCTGCGCGGCGGCGCGCGCTGGGCGGTGGAGAGCGGCTTCGGCATCGCCGCCGACCTGGAGCGCATCGAAGAGGGCGGCTGCATGCATGGCGCCGACCCGTCGCAGGTTTCCGAACAGGCCAAGAAGCGCCAGCGCGACGAGATGGGCACGCTCGGTTCCGGCAACCATTATCTTGAGATCCAGCAGGTGACCGATGTGTATGCGCCGGAGATCGCCGCAACGTTCGGCGTGAAAGCGGGCGACATCGTCGTCAGCATCCATTGCGGTTCGCGCGGGCTAGGCCACCAGATCGGCACAGAATTCCTGAAGCGCATGGTGATTGCCGCACCAGGCTATGGCATCGATCTTCCCGACCGCGAGCTGGCCTGCGCGCCGATCGCTTCGCCGCTCGGAAAAGATTATCTCGGCGCGATGCGCGCGGCGATTAATTGCGCGCTGGCCAACCGCCAGATACTCACCCACCTGACGCGCCAGATATTCTCGCAGGTGCTGCCGCAGTCGCGGCTGCCGCTACTGTATGACGTGTCGCACAATACCTGCAAGGTGGAGGAACACCAGGTCGACGGGCGGACGAAAAAACTCTACGTGCATCGCAAGGGCGCCACGCGCGCGTTCGGGCCGGGGCATCCCGACCTGCCCGCCGCTTTGCGCGAAGCTGGTCAGCCGGTGCTGATCGGCGGCAGCATGGGAACGGCTTCCTACATCCTCGCGGGGACGCAGCAGGGCATGCAGCTCGCGTTCGGCTCCGCATGCCACGGCGCGGGGCGCGCGATGAGCCGCCATCAGGCGCTGCGCAACTGGAACGGCCGGCACGTGGTGGACGATCTGGAAGGACACGGCATCCTGATCCGCAGCCCTTCGATGCGCGGCGTTGCCGAGGAGGCCCCGGGCGCTTACAAGGATGTCAGCGCGGTAGTGGATGCGGCCGATCATGCCGGTTTGGCGCGCAAGGTGGCGCGAGTCGTTCCAATCATCTGTATCAAGGGATGAGGTGCGCGCCATGAATGCAGTGAATCAAAATAACTTGCATCCCCGAACTGGCGACGCGCTGCTGATCGTCGACGTGCAGAACGATTTCCTGCCCGGCGGCAGTCTGGCGGTGCCGCATGGCGACGAAGTGGTGACTGTGCTCAACCGTTACCTGAAACTCTTTGAAACGCGGACCCTGCCGGTGTATGCGACGCGCGACTGGCATCCGGCTCAGCACTGTTCGTTCCGCGCTCAGGGCGGGCCATGGCCGCCGCACTGCGTGGCAAAAACAAGCGGGGCGGCATTCGCGGCGGCGCTGCAACTGCCGCCTTCCGCCGTGATCATCTCCAAGGCGGCCACGGTGGAACAGGACGCCTACTCCGGTTTTCAGGGCACCAGCCTAGACCAGCAACTTCGCGCCGACAACATCCGCCGGCTATTCATCGGCGGGCTCGCCACCGACTATTGCGTGCTCAACACCGTGCGCGATGCGCTGCGGCTCGGTTATCAAGTGTTGGTGCTGGGCGACGCGATCCGCGCGGTGGATGTCCAGCTCGGCGACGGGCTGCGCGCCGAGGAGGAGATGACCAAGCTCGGCGCGCAACGCATCACGGTTAAAGAGGTAACCGGATGAAACCCCCAATTAACCTTACGGGGAGCGTGCTGCTCACCGATCTCTACCAGCTCACGATGCTGCAGGGCTACCACGACTCCGGCATGGAGGATATCGCGGTATTCGAGTTTTTCGTGCGCAAGCTGCGCCCCGGACGCGGCTTCCTGATGGCGGCGGGACTTGAACAATCATTGCAATTTCTGCAAGGCTTGCACTTCGCGTCGGAAGAGCTGGCATGGCTGGCGTCCACCGGCCGTTTCAACAATCATTTTCTTGCCCAGCTCGAAGCGCTGCGCTTCACCGGCGATGTGCACGCGATGCCGGAAGGCACGGTGTTTTTTCCGGACGAGCCGATCCTGCGCGTGACCGCGCCGATCGCGCAGGCGCAACTGGTGGAAACGCGGCTGATCAACCTGCTTCACTTCCAGTCGCTGATTGCCTCCAAGGCGGCGCGCATGGTGCTGATGGCGCCGGACAAGCTGCTGGTGGATTTCGGGCTTCGCCGCGCACATGGCGCGGAAGCGGGGCTGCTGGCTGCGCGCGCCAGCTATATCGCCGGCTTCACCGGCACCGCGACGGTACAGGCCGGCATGGAGTTCGGCATACCGCTGTTCGGCACGATGGCGCATTCCTTCGTGCAGGCTCACGATAACGAGATGCAGGCCTTCGAGCATTTCGCCCATGCCCAGCCGGACAACGTCGTGCTGCTGATCGACACCTACGACACCGAGGCCGCGGCGCGCAAGGTGGTGGCGCTCGCACCCAGGCTGAAACGCGAAGGCATCCGCATCAAGGGCGTGCGCATCGATTCCGGCAACCTCACCGATCACGCCCGACAGGTGCGGCAGATCCTGGATATGGGCGGACTCCAGCATGTCACGATCTTCGCCAGCGGCGATCTGGACGAGCACGTGCTGCGCGACATGCTGGGCTCGGGCGCGCCGGTGGACGGTTTCGGCATCGGCACGCGCATGGACACGTCGAGCGACATGCCCTATCTCGACTGCGCCTACAAACTCGAAGAGTATGCCGGCAAGGCGCGGCGCAAGCGTTCCGAAGGCAAGCAGACCTGGCCCGGCCGCAAGCAGGTGTACCGCAACCACGCTGCCGATGGCCGCATCGCAGCGGATGTCGTGACCATTGAAGGGGATGCGCAGCCGGGCGAACCTCTGCTGATGCAGGTGATGCGCGGCGGGCAGCGCCTGGCCGCCACCGCGCCGCTCTCAGACATCCGCAACCACGCGGCAGAGAATCTTGCACGGCTGCCCGAGCCGCTGCGCCAACTGCAAGAGCCTTATGTTTACCGGGTGGAAATATCCCGCGCGCTGCACGAACTCGCCGCGCAGGTCGATCGCGATTCTGCATCTGACAAATGAGGAGTAAACTTAAACCATGAGTCCAATCTCCCCGCTTACCGCAGACAAGTTGTATCGGCCATGCGATGTCGAGAGGTTTACTTTTGCGACTACTGCCGAGCTTGGAGACCTGACCGAGGGCATCGGCCAGATGCGCGCGATCGACGCGGCACAATTCGGCATCGGCATGCGCCATGCGGGCTACAACCTCTACGTGATGGGGCCGAGCGGGAGCGGCAAGCACACGCTGATCCGCGAGTTGCTCGACCAGCGCGTGGCGGCCGAGGCCAAGCCGGCCGACTGGTGCTACGTCCACAATTTCACCCAGCCGCACAAGCCTCATGCGATTCAATTGCCGGCAGGTGTGGGCGCGCGTCTGCATGACGACATGGAGCATCTGGTCGCGGAACTGCAGGCCACGATACCCGCGGTGTTCGAGGGTGAGGAATACCGCCATGGCCTGAGCAAGATCGACGAGGAATTCGGCGAACGCCAGACGGGTGCATTCTCCGAGATAGACGACGAGGCCAGCAAACATGGCATCGTGCTGTTGCGCACGCCGAACGGTTTTTCTTTTGGGCCGGCCAAGGGCGACGAGGTGATGAGCCCGGAAGAGTATGAAAAACTGCCGGCGGAAGAGCATGAGCGCATCGAGCGCGACATCGCCGGCCTGCAAGAGCATCTGGAGAAAATCATTCTGCAGGTGCGCCAGTGGCGGCGCGAGCGCATGGAGCAGGTGCGCAAGCTGAACGAGGAGGCGGTGCTGTTCGCGGTCGGTCACCTGATCGATGCGCTGCGTAGCGATTATGCGAATTATCCGCTGGTGTGCGGCTACCTGAACGAGGTGCAGCAGAACGTCATCGAAAGCATGGAAGAATTCCGCAACCCGCACCAGGGTACCCCGACCCTGGTCAGCCTCACCGCCGAGCTGCCCGATTTCAGCCGCTTCCGCGTCAACCTGCTGGTGGGGCGCGGCGAAAGCGAGGGCGCGCCGGTGGTGTACGAGGAGCATCCCACCTACCAGAACCTGATGGGACGGGTCGAGCATATTTCCCAGCTTGGCGCGCTGGTCACCAACTTCCTGCTGATCAAACCCGGCGCGCTGCATATCGCCAACGGCGGCTATCTGATGCTGGACGCACTCAAGCTGCTCACCCAGCCGTTTTCCTGGGAGGGCTTGAAGCGCGCGCTCTCCACGCGCGAGATCCGCATCGAATCGCTGGGCCAGATGTACAGCCTGGTCAGCACCGTGTCGTTGGAACCGGAACCGATCCCGCTCGATACCAAGGTGGTGCTGCTCGGCAACCGGATGCTCTACTACATGCTCGCCGAATACGATCCGGAATTCCGCGAGCTGTTCAAGGTGGCTGCGGATTTCGAGGACGAGGTGGAGCGCAGCGCGGACAACGACCTACTGTATGCGCGGCTGATCGGCACGCTGGCGCGCCGGGAAAAATTGCGGCCGTTCGACCGCGGTGCCGTGGCACGCGTGATCGAACATTGCGCGCGCCGCGCCGAGGACGCGCAGAAGCTTTCCACGCATATGGAGAGCTTGGCCAATCTGGTGCGCGAAGCGGATTACTGGGCGGTGCGGGACAAACGCGAAACGGTGACCAATGCCGACGTCGAGCGCGCGATCGAGGCGCAGATCAGGCGCGCCGACCGGCTGCGCGAGCGCTCGCACGAGGCGATCCTGCGCGGCATCCTGAACATCGACACCGAGGGCGAGAAGGTGGGGCAGGTGAACGGCCTGTCGGTGTTCCAGCTCGGCGATTTCGCGTTTGCCCGGCCTTCGCGCATCACCGCCAACACCAGCCTGGGCGAAGGCGATCTGGTCGACATCCAGCGCGAGGTCAAGCTGGGCGGCGCGATCCACTCCAAGGGCGTGCTGATCCTGTCCTCATTCCTGGCCTCGCGCTATGCCGCCGAACAACCGCTCTCGCTGACAGCCAGCCTGGTGTTCGAGCAGACCTATGGCCCGGTTGAAGGCGACAGTGCCTCGGTGGCGGAATTGTGCGCGCTGCTGTCCTCGCTGGCGAACACGCCGATCCGGCAATCGCTGGCAGTTACCGGTTCGGTGGACCAGTTCGGCCGGGTGCAGGCGATTGGCGCAGTGAACGAAAAGGTCGAGGGCTATTTCGACATCTGTAACAAGCGCGGCCTGACCGGAAACCAGGGCGTGCTGATACCCGCCGCCAACGTCACCCACCTGATGCTGCGCCGCGACGTGGTGGAAGCCACAGCGGCAGGGCGCTTCCACATTTATGCGGTGGCATCGGTGGACGAAGCGCTGGAACTGCTGACCGGCATCCCGGCCGGCGCACCCGATGAGCATGGCAATTTGCCAAAAGATAGCCTCAACCAGCGCGTGGCGGAGCGGCTCAAACACCTGGCCGAACTGCGGCGCAGCTTTGCAAAGAAAACCACATCGCGCCGCGGCAGCCACGAGCCAGACGATGGCAAGTGAGCGGCTTTGCTTTTGAAATCACCCATTGTGATTTCAAGTTCCGGCGGCGTTTATATAAAAAAAGAATCAATGGCAATCTTAATGTTGTCCCCATTGATCAGGAGATTCTGTGATTAAGCCATCCCTTCACTCTTCCTCCGGAATCAACTGGCGGCATGCCCTGTTGTTGTTCATTGTGCTCGGCTCGCTGGCGCTGATGCTATCGATGCAGCCCTTTGGACAGAATCCTGATTATCACGATTTTGCCGACCGGCGCGCATTTTTCGGGATCCCGAATTTCTTCGATGCCATTTCAAATATCCCTTTCCTGCTCGTCGGGATAGCGGGAATACGCGCTTGCCTTGGAAATCGTTTGATGAGTTACCGGCCAGCCTGGATCACTTTTTTCGCGGGTGTGGCGATCGTCAGTGCCGGGTCTGCCTGGTATCACTTGAACCCGAACAACGACACGCTGGTCTGGGACAGGCTGCCGATGACCATAGCCTTCATGGGATTGTTGGTGGCGCTGCTGGCCGAGTATGTGAATGCGCGGCTGGGCAGATTTCTGTTGGTGCCCGCGATCCTGGCGGGTTTATCCAGCGTGATTTATTGGCACTGGTTCGATGACTTGCGGTTCTATGTCTGGATCCAGTTTATGCCGCTGCTGATCGTTCCGATTTTGATGGCGCTGTTCCGTCCGAAATACTCCCACCAATCGCTGTTGCCGGTAGCACTTTCTTTCTACATATTGGCCAAACTTTTGGAAGCCTATGACCGGGAAGTATTCGCATTCACTCAGGGTCTTTTCAGCGGCCATTCGTTTAAACATCTTATGTCGGCGTTGGGCTGTTATTCGGTGCTGATGATGCTTAAAATGAGGAAGCCGCTCGAGGTCAGCCCGAACCCCGATGCATAACCGGTAGGTACCCCCGATCATTCCAATGCACAACGATTGATCGATGAACCCCCGGATCGATTAACCATTACAGGAGAACCAGCCATGAATGACACCCCTGATACACCGACAAACCGGCGCAACATATGGGTACGCGGATTGTTCATGCTGCTGATGGCCCTGGCGTATCAGGTGTCTGGAACCGTGGTTTGCTTCGTGACGGTCATTCAATTTTTGATCGTGTTACTGAATGCAAAGCCCAACGCCCGCCTGGTCTCATTTGGCCGCAGCCTGGGGGGCTACTTGAAGCAGATCGTTAATTTCCTGACCTTCGCCACTGAAGAGTTGCCATTCCCTTTCAACGATTGGCCGGCTTGAAGAAACATGGGTCGATCGGGACGAAAGGTAGTGCAGGGGGGATGAACGGTATAAAGTTGAGACGAGCGGTATTGCAGCAGGATTGTAGAACGCGCAGAGTGCAATTTGTCGGCGATGGCGCTTCCGGGCCACCCCGCAAGCGAGGTGCCTGAACTTCGGCACTGATATAGCAGGCATAAAACAGGGAGGAATTGGTAATGATCGACTGGCATTCGTGGTTATTTTGGCCCGGCAGTGTGGCGCTGTCCGTTTTGGCTCTGGGCATACTGGCCATGCTATTCCTCTATGCGGCACGCAAGCCGATGCATGGGGTGATCCACTCGGTATGCAACCTGGTCACCCAGTCCACCCGTTTCATTTCCCGCTGGTTATTTTTGAGTGCGGAAAACCTGCGTTTGCGCAATCAGGCGGTGTTGCTGGCGCAAAGTCAGGAGAGTGTGGCTTCGATGATCGATCGGGAATTCGAGCGCGTCGGCAACATCATCCGCAAAGACATGCAGGAATTCCCCGCCTTGCAGCGCAAGCTGCTGGAAGAAGCAACGCGCATCGAAGAGGACTACCGCAGATGCGGCGAAGTCCCGCCGCCGCCGCCGGAATGGGTGGCGGCGCTCGAATCGGTCTCGCAGATCAAATCGGGAGGCGATATCCCGCGCAAGCTGCTGGAAGACATCAACAAGTCGATCCAGAAGATCCATGACAAGACGGTGTCGGAGTATCGTCGTTCCTACGAAGAGCGCCACAAGATCCTGAAGGGGATGCAGCCGGTATGGCGCTCGGTGGACAAGCTGATGGTGGAGATGGACAAGAAGATGCTGACCCTGCACAGCAACGCCAAACAGATCGATGACGATATGACCAAATTCGCGGGCATGCGCGCCAAGGACAGCAAGACCGAACATGCGCTGACGGTGTCCGCTTTCGTGCAGCTGGCGATCTCCTCGCTGGTCATGGTGATCGCGATGGGCGGAGCCTTCATCAACTACAAGCTGATCGCTCTGCCCATGTCTGAGATGGTGGGCGCCAGCGATTACATCACCAACAACTTGAGGACTTCTGATGTGGCGGCATTGGTGATCATCCTGATGGAAGCGTCGATGGGGCTGTTCCTGCTCGAATCGCTGCGCATCACGCAACTGTTTCCCAAGATCGCCAGCATGGACGATCGCATGCGTCACCGCTTGATGTTGGCTTCGCTGATCTTTCTGGTGATATTGGCGGGCATCGAGTCGTCACTGGCGCTGATGCGTGACATGCTGATTGCCGACAAGGCCTCGCTGATGCGTGATCTGGCCTCCGCCGCACCGCCTGCGTCGGAAGGCTGGATGACCAACATACCGATGGCCGGACAGATGGTCATGGGCTTCGTGCTGCCGTTTGCGTTGGCCTTCGTGGCGATCCCGCTGGAAAGCGCGGTGCATTCGCTGCGCACCGTGATCGGCGTGCTGCTGGTGCAGACCATGCGCGGGATCGGTTTCGTGCTCAGGTCCACCGGCGTGGTATTCAGGCGTTTCGCCAAGGTGCTCGAGTTGAGCTATGACGTCCTGATCGTCATCCCGCTGATGGTAGAACGCTGGGTGCTGGCGTTGCGCGGCAACTCAATCGCCAAAGGACAAGCCAAATCCGGGAGCGCAGCATGAAAAGATATCTGCTCGTCGGGTTCATGCTGTTCGGTGCGTTGTTCGTCGGTGCCTGTGGCGACAGCCGTGTGCACAGCCAGGCGGTATATATGCTGGTGGATACGTCCGGCACCTACGCCAAGGAGATCAACAAGGCCACCAGGATCATCAACTATCTGCTGGCCACGGTCAACCCGGGCGATTCGCTGGCGGTGGCCAAAGTGGAGACGCGCAGCTTCACGGAAAAAGACATCGTCGCCAAGGTCACCTTCGACAAGCGCCCATCGCAGGCGACCCAGCAAAAGCGCGTGTTCAAAACCAGGATCGATGAGTTTTCCAAGGTCATCAATGGCAGCGCTTATACCGATATAACCGGTGGCTTGATCCAGGGCGCGGAATACCTGAACGAGACCAAGGCCGGCATCAAGACTATCGTCATCTTCTCGGATATGCAGGAAGAACTGGGCAAGGGAACGGTGCGCGATTTCCCGATCAAGCTCGACGGCATTCGCATCGTGGCGTTGAACGTGACCAAGCTGAGGACCGATAACGCCGACCCGCGGATATACCTCGACCGCCTGACGCGCTGGGAGGCGAGAGTGCGCAAGGCCGGTGCCACCGAGTGGGTGGTGGTGAACGATTTGGAGAACAATATGGAATCAATCTTGAACACCCACTGACAGCGGTTGATTTTTTCAATCACAAAGGGGGCCAGCATGAGCTGGCCCCCTTTTTGTTCGTGAAGAAGATACTCCATTTGGGCACCCTGTACCGCGGGTACCATGTAACGGAGTCAAATATCTTGTGATAGCGTTGCAACCGGGAAGAATCGTCCCATTGGTTCTGCGCCGTGGGAGATAAAACAAAGCAGGCACCTGTGACCACACGAAAAGCCAGCCGTATTGATCCTTGCCTATCTTTGCCGGCCTCGCGGTTGATTCATCTTTTCTTTACAGGCCGGGGACAGTTCACCTTCATGTTGCTTGAGACATTGCAAAATTCTGCCGCCCCCGGGTTTGGTGCCTTTGCAGAGTTTTGCCGAATCATCTTTGCACGCCTGGGCGAATTCCCGAACCTCCTCTTTCATATCTGCTATGTTTTTCTTGCAAGCAGGCGATAATTCGTTTGCATGCTCCTTGAGGCATCTTGCCACGCGTCCTTCCCCCTGTTGCATACCTTTGCAAAGCTTGGCCGCGTCTTCGGCACAGGGTCTTGCATTTGGTTCTGCCGAGACACCCGTCGCCACAGTCAAGCAAAACACTCCTGCAAACACGATCAACCAATTCATTTGCACGCCGGAGAATACGGTCCAGTTTTTCATACGCCTTGCTCCTTTTCTGTCGTTAAAAAATTCAGCGGTTATTGATCAATGATCCGTGCGGTTCTTTGCGGCCTGTTCACTGCGGCGCGTCAGGCGGTTTGAAGTCATACGGTAAGGTTTCCAGTATTTCTTTCATCCGCATATCATCCTCACCGATGTGCGTGGCCGTCCACTCGCTCAAAAAACAGTAATAGTGCTCGACCGCGCTTTCAGACCACCTGCCTTCATTGGATACCAGCTCATCCCTTATGCTCTGCAGCTCGTTCAGAAAATACAGATGTTCCAGCTTGTGTTCTTCAAAAGGATAGTTGATCGCACGGGCGATCCTTGCCTCATTTCTAGAATGGATATGAAAGGCATCTTCGAACAGCTTGAATGCTTGCAACAAGGCGGCAGCGTCCTTGGCCCTGATCGGGCGCTCGATGTCGTTCACCATTTTGAGCAGGGTCTTGTGCTCGGAATCGATGGATTCATTTCCCACGCTCATTAGTCTGGTCCATGTCAGTTTCATCATGCCCTCCTGAGGTTTGATAAAGCAGTTTCGATTCGATTACAACTTGAAGATTATTCTACTTCTGCATTTCTTGCAGGAAAATATTGAGGCGCGATTCTTTTCGGTGCATAGTTAGATTTTGCAGGAGCGGGCAGTTTTTCCTTTCAATGATTGGCCAACGGGTGAACCACATGAAGATCGGCATACCAAAAGAAATCAAGACCAATGAAAACCGTGTCGCACTGGTGCCGGCGGGGGCGGAGGCTTTGGTATCGGCGGGGCACACGGTCATCGTCGAAAAGGGCGCGGGCCAGGGCAGCGATTTCACCGATTCGCAATACCTGATAGCAGGCGCGCAGATCGCCAAGGATGCCGATGTGGTCTGGGCGGCATCCGACCTGATCGTCAAAGTGAAAGAGCCGATCGAGCCGGAATGGAAACGCATCAGGCCCGGCCAGATCATCTTCACTTACTTCCATTTCGCCGCCAGCGAGCAATTGACCAAGGCGCACATCGCCTCCGGAGCGGTTTGCATCGCTTATGAAACGGTCGAACTGCCCTCGGGCGAGCTGCCGCTGCTGATACCGATGTCAGAAGTGGCCGGGCGCATGGCGATTCAGGAAGGCGCCAAGTATCTGGAGAGCCTGCATGGCGGGCGCGGCATCTTGCTCAGCGGCGTACCGGGCGTGCCGCCCGCCAAGGTGGTGATAATCGGCGGCGGCGTGGTCGGCTTCAACGCGGCAAAGATCGCGGCCGCGCTGGGCGCCAGTGTAATCATCCTCGACCTGTCGCTGGAGCGGCTGCGCTATCTCAGTGATGTGATGCCCACCAACGTGCAGCTGATATTGTCCAACCGGCACAATCTGCTGGAGCAGATCACCCATGCCGACCTGGTCATCGGCGCGGTGCTGGTACACGGCGCCGTCGCGCCCAAACTGATACGCCGCGAAGACCTCGGCAAGATGCACGCCGGTGCGGTGATCGTGGATGTCTCGATCGACCAGGGCGGCTGCGTCGAGACCATGCATCCCACCACACACGAGAACCCCACCTTCATCGTCGATAGTATCGTCCACTACGGCGTGGCCAACATGCCCGGTGGTGTGCCGCTCACCGCCACACTGGCGCTGACCAACGCCACCTTGCCCTACGTGCTGCAGTTGGCGAACAAGGGATATCTGAAGGCGCTCGAGGATTCTCCGGCGCTGCTCAAGGGGCTCAATATCATCGGCGGAAAAATAACGCACAAGAAAGTCGCCGAGGCGTTCGGCTTGGAGTATCACGCCGCAGAATCGATTGTCGACTGAAACGATTTTCTCCGCCGCAAGACCTACGTGTCCTGTAGGAGTGGGCCATGCCCGCGAACATGATGGCTATCGCTGGCATGGCCCGCTCCTACATGGCAAATTTCCTTGCTACCTTTGGTAAACTTAGCCTGACTCCCTTATCCATGAAGAAAGGTTGACGATGCGCCCTATGCCGCCCGGTGTTCGAATTATCCTCATCGCCACAATAGTCAGCTTCATGCTGCAACTCGCCGCCGGTGATGGAATGATCGCCAGTCTCGCCCTGTGGCCGCTGCAAGGCAACTTCATGCCCTGGCAGCTCGTGACCTATGCGTTCCTGCACGGCAGTATCACCCACATTGCCTTCAACATGTACGGCCTGTGGCTGTTCGGCAGCGAACTGGAATACTTGCTGGGGCGGCGAGCGTTCCTCCAGCTCTATTTCGCCAGCGTCCTGTCGGCCGGACTGATGCAATTGCTGGTCACGAGTTTCACCGGCGGTGTCTATCCCACGCTGGGCGCGTCCGGCGGCGTGTTCGGGCTGTTGCTCGCTTATGGGATGTTCTTTCCGAACCGGATCATCGTGCTATTGATCCCTCCGATACCCATGCCCGCATGGCTGTTCGTGATCCTGTACGCAGGCATCGAACTGACGCTCGGCGTGACTGGGACACAGGCGGGCGTTGCGCATTTTGCCCATCTCGGCGGCATGATAGGCGGCTACATGGTTATCCGCCGCTGGCGTCGCAGGGGTCGCTGGAAATGACACCTTAAGCTTTTCCAAAATCATATTGCGCTGCAACGTTAAATCCACCAGAATCAGTACGTAAAAGCTGACTCCAGTGCCCGGCAAGATTGATGCCCCAGCCAGCTTGGACCAAGCGTTGCTGCACGATGGCGCGCTGATCCACCCCGTTCGATTAGCACCATGCCATAGCAATCTCAAACAGGAGGATAAATCATGATACGCAATCCGATCGACATCGCCACCCGAGTAAGCCCCGAACTATCCAGCCTCATCGAAACCCTGATCGACCAATTGGACTCCGGCGAGCCGATGACGCTGGCCGCGGTTCGCTCATTCCTCAAGCATGGAATGCCGGTCGAAATGGACGAAGACGAACACCTGCATCACTTCGACGTCGACGAATCGGTCATCGACGAACTGGACGAACTAATCGAACAGTTCGGAGAATCGGCGGCAGCGATGGACTTCATCTACGCCTTTGCCAGCGAAGCGCTCTCGCGGGTGATAGAAGAAGTCATGAACGACGAAAATCGCGAAAACCCGCCAACGCTTGAAGATGTGCAGGGAGCGATACTCAACGGCTTGGGCGCCAGCCTGGTGGGCGAGGGTGTTCTGGAAGAAGATGAGGAAGACGTGCTGGTGCCCGAGATCGGAAACCTGATCGAACGATTCGGTGTCGATGCCATGGCGGAGGATTTTTTGCGGTATGAATAGCGTAGCCGCTAACACCACATATGAGAACCCTGTCTTCATCTTCGATGGCATCGTCCACTACGGCGCGGCCAACATGCCCGGCGGCGTGCCGCTCACCGCCACGCTACGCTGACCAACGCCACCTTGCCCTTTGTGCTGCAATTGGCGAGCAAGTGATACCGGCAGGCGCCCAATGAATCTCCGGCACTGCTCAAAGGGCTCAACATCATCGGCGGAAAAATAACGCACAAGAAAGTCGCCGAGGCATTCGGGTTGGAGTATCACGCTGCGGAATCTATTGTTGACTGACCCATGCCGGATGCAAATGTGGGCTCGTTGAAAACTACTGCTCGCAGCCTATGTCAGATTTAATTGATGCAGTACTCGTGCATGGTCACTTTCATGTTTACCTTTTTTGTTCAATGTGCGGTATCGCACATCGGACGCAAGCCAGCCGCGATAGTATTAACCTGCTAACCTTGGCAGCCCATGAAGCTCATCGCACCCATGAAGCTCATCAAACCCATGAAGCTCATCAAACCCATAAAGCTCATCGACCCAAGAACAGCCCACGTCCTGAAAAATCCGGTCGCCTTCGCGCTCGGGGTGATGAAAGGCTTTCAGGCCAACCAGGGCCTGCTGCTTGCCGGCGCGGTGGCCTATTACGCGCTGCTCTCCATTGTGCCGCTGCTCATCCTGATCGTGATCGCGCTGTCGCAAGTTATCGACCAGGACGTGCTGCTGGCGACGCTGAACAGGGCGCTGGAGTATGTGGTGCCGGGCGAAGGCAGGGCGGTGGTGGTGGAGCTGAAGGCATTCCTCGATCACCGCGCGATGATCGGCTGGGTGCTGCTCATCACGATGCTTTTTTTCAGCTCGCTCGGCTTCAAGGTGCTGGAGAGTGCGATCTCGGTGATCTTTCTGCACCGCGTGGAGAAGCGCAAGCGGCACATCCTCGTTTCCCTGCTGCTGTTGCCCTTCGGCTACATCTTTTTCATCGGCGCGGTGCTGTTCGTGGGCACGTTCGTGATCGTCGACCTGATGGCGATGGGCGGCGAGCATCTGGTTATCCTGGGGCATAGCTGGTCGCTGGGCGGCTTCTCGCGCTGGCTGATCTATGTTGCCGGCGTACTCGGGGAGATACTGCTCATTTCCGGGATCTACTACTTCATGCCGGTGGGCAGGCTGACGGCGCGTCACGCGCTGATCGGCGGCGTCGCGGCGGGGCTGCTGTGGGAATTGATCCGCCATGCGCTGGGCTGGTATTTCGGCACGCTGTCGCAGGTGAGCGTGGTGTATGGCTCGCTCACCACGGCCATCATCGTGCTGCTCAGCATGGAAGTGGCCGCCACGCTGCTGTTGCTGGGCGCGCAGGTGATCGCGGAATACGAACGCATCGAGATCGGCGCGGCCCCGAAGAAGCCGGTGCCGATGCACACCAAAGCCACCTGAATCAGCCGCGCTGCGGCTGCCAGTTTGGGTGAGCCATCTGTCCGAAAAACTTTTGGCCCGCTCCTACAATTGATGCTGCTCTTGATTAATCCAACATGTTACGTCTGCCAAGTGCGTTGCCGCACAGTTCGTCTCGCAAAACTTGTGGACAATGTCTCCATTGAATCGTGTTGGCATCGCTGTTCATTCAGTGCAAATGCCATGCCGCTTGAAAATGAGGAGTAGCAGGATGAGTTCATCGAAGCATCTCGAGTATTACAAGGCGGCGACCCGCGCCGGCCTGAAGTATGTCAGCGATGTCCTTGCCGGCATCAGCCGGCGCCGTTCCGGCAAGGGCTGGAGCTATGCCGATGCGGACGGCTTGCGCATAGAAGACCCGGTCATGCGCAAGCGGCTCAACGCGCTGGTGATCCCGCCGGCGTGGGCCAACGTGTGGATTTGCCCCGATCCCGATGGCCACATCCAGGTGACCGCACGCGATGCGCGCGGTCGCAAGCAGTATCACTACCATCCTTTGTACCGCGCAGCGCGCGACCAGTCGAAGTTTCTCCACATGTTCGAATTCAGCGAAATCCTGCCGGTGCTGCGTGAGCGGGTGGAGCGCGATCTGCGCGCCGGCGAACAGACCCGGCGTCAGATGCTCGCTTCGGTGGTATGGCTGCTGGACAGGACGCTGATCCGCGTAGGCAACGACGAATACGCGCGCAAGAACCAATCCTATGGGCTGACGACGATGCTGAGGAAGCATGCGAAGGTCATTGGCTCGCTGCTGCGCTTCAGCTTCCGCGGCAAGAGTGGAGTCGAGCACATCGTGGCGGTCGACGACCCGCGGCTCGCCCGTATCGTGCAGCGTTGCGAAGATTTGCACGGGCAGGAAATCTTCCAGTATGTAGATGAGTTCGGCCAGCGCAAGCCGATTTTATCGGACGATGTGAACGAATATCTGCGGGAAATCACCGGCCGTGACATCACGGCCAAGGATTTCCGTACTTGGGGCGGCACCCTGGTGGCCGCCGTGGCGCTGCGCACGATGGGACCGGCGGCCAGCCGGAGCGAGGCGGATCGCAACATCCTGCGGGCGCTCGACGCGGTGGCGGAACGGCTCGGCAACACGCGCGCTGTGTGCCGCAAGTATTACGTGCATCCCGCGCTGCTGAGTGCCTATTACCTGGGTCACACGGCTCCGCATTCTCCGGTGCCGAAAACGCACAACGTCCTCCATAAGTTGTCGCATGCTGCGCTGCAGCGCGACGAGCTGGCAGTGCTGGATTTTCTCCATAAGTTGGCCGTGTAGCTTGGCTGGCAATATCCGGTACGGGATGTAACGGCAAAGAATAAATGTCGGGCTCGAATTGTTTTAAGATATGCAAACGAACGAACGAATCAATCGAGGAATTCTCGAGATGAATCACAATCCCTTGCTGTGGTTGGACACCCGCGTGATGCATTGCGGCAAGTTCGGCGTGATGTTGTTGTTGTGCCTGGCCTGCGCGCCTGCACAGGCGCGCACGGATGCGCTGGCCTATGAAAATCAGACGCTGACACTGGATGGCGAGCTCAGGACGGTGCGCGTGCCCAAGGGTTACAGTCTTGAGTTGCTCAGCCGCATGGATGAGCCGCGCATGCTGACCTTTGCCGCGAATGGCGATCTGTTCGCCGGTTCGAAATCCGGCAAGGTGTATCGCTTGCCGCCTCCCTATACCAACCCGGAGGTGCTGGTGGATCTGGGCGATTATCCGCACAGCGTGGCGTTCCGGCCGGGCGAGATATTGATCGCGCGGACCGATGGTGTGTATCGCGCGCCGTACACGCCGGGGCAGTCCGTGATCGCGCCGGATGCGGTAGTGTTGCTGGCGGCTTTGCCTGGCGGGGGCGGGCATGACAGCCGCACTGTGGGGGTGGGGCCGGATGGGCGGGTGTATGCGAGCCTGGGTATCCAGCACAATTGCAGCGACCAGTATCTGGGCGAGGGCTATGCATTCAATGCTAGGCGTGGCGGGGTGGTGGTGTTGCGCGAGAGCGGCGGCAAGGCAAGCTGGGAGCCTTATGCCTCGGGGCTGCGCAATCCGGTCGGGTTCGCTTGGCAGCCTCAGACCGGTGTGCTTTACGCCAGCAACAACGGGCCGGATCATCTGGGTTTCGATCAGCCGCCGGAATATTTCAGCAAGCTCACCGCCGGTTCTTTTCACGGCATGCCGTGGTTCCAGTTCGATGGTATACAGGTGATACGCGATGACTGTGTGACCAGCAAGCCGCCGAGACCCGTCAATAAGGTGACAATACCAGCCGCGACTTTCCCGGCGCGCAATGCGCCGCTGGGCATGGCCTTTGTGCCGAAGGGCGCGATGGATGCAAGCCTGGAATTCGATGCGGTGGTCGCGCTGCACGGTTCATGGGGCACGCAGCCCAGCGGCGGTTTCATGGGCAGCTCCGCCACGCGCCGTCCGCCAAAAATTGTGGCGGTGCGCTTTCAGAATAGGCAGGCGGTGCGCGTGGATGATCTGGTCACCGGCTTTCAATTGCCCAACGGCAAACGCTGGGCGCGCCCGGCAGGCGTCGCGCTCGGCCCGGACGGCGCACTGTATTTCAGCAGCGACAGCGAGATCAACGGGCTGTTCAGGTTGAAGCGGGTGAGGTGATCGTGCTGGGGTAATGCTTGCCATAAGACCGTTAAAAGACTATATTTGGTCTTCACCACCTCAAATAAAAAATCATGCGTTCAACGAACATCAAACCCATCAGCTACCTCAAGGCCAATGCCGCCGAGGTGCTTAAACACTTGGCCGAACAGCGCGAACCTTTTCTGATCACGCAGAACGGGGAAGCCAAGGCAGTTATCCAGGACATTGCTTCCTATGAAAGCACACAGGAAACGCTGGCGCTGTTGAAGATACTGGCACTGGGGAATCGCGAGATCGAGGAAGGCAAGGTAAAGCCCATCGCCGACGTCGCACGTCGCCTTCGCGCCAGGAAGACATCGGTAAAATGAGCTACAAGGTATTGCTCTCCCGCAGTGCCGAGCGCGACTTCGAAGAAATCTATAATTACATCGCCGAGAACGATACGCAAGGCAACGCAGATCACGTGCTGGATAAACTGATGGACGTGGCAGAAACATTGGCCGCCTTCCCGGAGCGCGGCTCCTATCCAAAAGAGCTGCTCGCTCTCGGTATCCGCGAATATCGCCAGGCGCACTTCAAACCCTACCGGGTCATCTATCGGGTGATTGGGAAACAAGTGCTCATCTACATGATTGCGGACGGCAGACGCGATATGCAAACACTGTTGTCGCGCAGGATGCTGGGCGCGTAGCAGGCCAGCTTCCTCGGATATGTAAACGAACGAATCAATAAGAACAGCCTATTGAGATTAACCACGAACATCTGGAGCTGCTGGTTACCCGCGTGCTGTTGTGTGACGTAGCGAAAACAGGGTGAATTGCACCGTCAGCAGTTTTGAAATTTTCGCCGCCGCGGGTGCATAATGGCACCCTTCATATTGTCCCCGCTACGACATGAACCCAATCGCTTTATTCTTCTATCACCTGAGGCGCACACTCAACGCTATTTCCGCGCTGCTTGCCAGGAAATGGGGAGCCGGTTTTTATCTGTATCTGGCCGGTTTGTTCACTGTGCTCGCGATCGCCGATACGACTTTTCTGCACTTCACCGCCAACATGAAGCAGGGCGCGTTCGACATGATGGTGCGCTACCGGCTGGTGGTGCCCAAGCCCGACCGGGATATCGTCATCGTCGATATCAACGAGGCGAGCCTGGCGGCGATGGCCAAGGAATATGGCCGCTGGCCGTGGCCGCGCCAGGTGCTGGGCGAGTTCGTCGAGCAGATCGAGAAGCAGCACCCGCAGGCGGTGGTGTTCGATATTTTGTTCAGCGACCCGGATGTGTACAACGCGGATAGCGATGCTTATTTCGATGCGGCTATCGCCGGGACGAGCAACACTTTTTTCCCGATGATGCGGCTGGGCCCCGCCGACGATGCATTGAGCCAGGTGAAGCCGGGCATGATCCCGGGCGTGGTCGCGCTGGATCAGGAGGCGCGGACGGATGCGACGGTGGCGGTGGTGTTGCCGTATTTCAACTCGGTGATGAAGGGCGGACGTATCGGTTTGCACAACATCTATCCCGATGCCGATGGCATCACGCGCCAGTATCCGGTCTATCGCGACGACTACGGCTGGAAGATGCCTTCGCTGCCGCTGCGCGTCGCGCAGCAGTTGAATTTTCCGCAGCCGGTCGCGCAGCAGGTGTTGCTCAATTGGCGCGGCCCGCCTTTCACTTACCACTCGGTGAGTTTCAGCGATGTGTACGCCGACCTGGGCAGCAAGACCAGGAAGCGCCCGGCGGACGAGTTCACCGGCAAGATCGTGATCATCGGTTCGACTGCGCCCAGCCTGTTCGACATCAAGTCGACTCCGCTCAGCCGCATGCATCCCGGTGTGGAGATACTGGCCACGGCCATCGACAATTTCAAGCATGATGATTATCTGCGCTTCCCCGATGCTCGCATCATTTATTTCTTGCTGACGCTGGCCTTCATCTGGGCGACGGCGTGGGTGTTTTACCGCAACATCGTGCGGGACAAGATCGACAGGTTGTTCGGCATGTCGCAATTCATCCTGATCGGTATTTCCTATGCCAGCATCAATCTTTCCACGACGTATATCGATCTCACCGGCCCGGTCGCGCTCGGCCTGGCTTATTTCACGATCGCACGGCTTTACGCTTTGGCGACCGTCAAGGCGCTGGCGGATAACGCGGTGCGGATCGCGCATCTGCGCGATGGGGAGATGCGCGGTGTGCTGATGTTGATCCGCATCAACAGCCAGGCCGCCGCAATGAACGACAAGATCCGTGAGAAGGTGCGTTTGGGGATGGAAGAATCGGGCAGCACGGCGCGCAGCGTGGACATCATCAAGGGCACCCAAAAAGGTTTGTGGGGGCTGTTCGAGGACACGCTGGCGATCTCGTGGATGTGCCCGCCGGGCGACGACGAGGCGCGAAAAAACATCGCTCGCGATGTCGAGGCGGCGGAGCGGTCGGTTGGGCCGTTGTTGCGAAAATACAGCGTGATTTCGGATAGTGATGTGGCATGCTTCGTCCACGAAGGAGTGATCGCCAGGGGCGAGCAGGCACGCGACAGCTGGCGGGCGTTGTTCGCCGCAACGGTGCTGCATTGGAACGAAACGAGACAGGAGAAATCATGATCAAGACGATACGTTGTATCCACATTTTGTTGGCAGCGCTGCTGCTGATGCCGCTCGCCCATGCGGGTGAAAGCGGTGCCCTGATAAAGGCAGATGAGTTGAAAGCGGAGCCGTTCCGCGATGCCAAGACCGTAGCCAAGTTGGCGGTGGGCGATAAGGTCGATATCTTGAAGAAGGACGGCGGTTGGCTCAAGGTGAAAAGTGCCAAACGCAGCGGCTGGGTGCGCATGCTCAGCGTCCGCCGCGGCGGGGCGCCGGGCAAGGCCACGGCGGGTGCGTCTGGTTTGGCGAGTCTGGCATCGGGGCGCGCCGGAACCGGGCGGGTGGTCGCCACGACCGGTATTCGCGGTCTGAACGAGGAAGACCTCAAGGCGGCGAAATACGACGAGGCTGAAGTGAAACTGACAGAGTCTTTTTCCACCGGTCGCACCGAGGCAAAAAAATTCGCCGACAAGGGAAAGCTGAAGGCGCAGAAGGTGGATTATCTTCCCCAGACGAATGCAGGAGAGGCGAAATGAAACGCACAGTGGGCAGGGTGTTGTTCGGACTTGGCCTGTGGTCGTGTTTTAACGCGGCATCCGGATTGGATCTGGACGAGCTGAAGGGTGCGGTGGGTGACCTGAAAAAGCAGCGCGACTCCGCCGCGTCCACCGCGAGCGAACTGGACATGAAAGCGAAGTCCGCCGGGTTGGCCGAATACAGCGACGCGGAGGAAGCCGCCATCGGCCGGCAGATCGCCGGCAATCTGCTCGGTGCCGCGCCCCTGGTCAAGGACAAGCAACTGCAAAAGTATGTCAACAACGTGGGTCGCTGGGTCGCCAGCCAGAGCGAGCGCCCCGACCTTGCGTGGCATTTCGGTGTGATCGATACGGACGACATCAATGCTTTCGCCGCGCCCGGCGGCTATATCTTTGTGACCCGCGGTCTGTACCGGTTGCTTAACGAGGAGTCCGAGTTGGCCGGCGTGCTGGGGCACGAGATCGGTCATGTGATCCGCAAGCACCATCTGAAGATCTTGCAGAAAAGCCGGGTGGTGGATCAGGGCGGCAAGCTGCTCGGGGGGCAGGCTGGCGGCAACGAGAATATCCGCAATCTGATCGGCAACGGCGCGGAGATCGTTGCGCGCTCGCTCGACAAGAACGCCGAGTTCGAGGCCGACCGCATCGCGGTGGTATTGGCTGCGCGTGCCGGTTATGAAGCCTTCGGTCTGCCGCAGGTGCTGCAGGAGATCGGACATTCCGGCAACGACGACAGAGTGGCGCTGCTATTCAAGACTCACCCCCATCCCGATGAACGATTCGCCAGACTGGGCGATGCGATGGACGGACGCTTCGATAAGCTGAAGGGTAAGACGCTGGCGGCGCGCTTTTACCGGATCAAATAGCGGGTGCCGGTGTCCGCGAACTTTGACCGTGTCTGGTTGCGGGATGACGCGGGCGGGTTGAGCCACAAGACTCATGGATCAATAGACAAAGCGGCGAGCTTGGTCCAAACTTAAATTCCTGATCGTGTTTGCAAAGGGGCGTGGCAATGAACAGACTACTGGTCACGATGTTGCTGTTATTGTCGGCTTTTCCGGTGTGTGCTGCCGCGGAGGGCGGGATGTTTGGGCAGGGGCGCACTCAATTTTCGCTGGCGATAGGAAATGGTTACGCCTTCGACAATAGCTATTTAGTCATCGGGGCGGGCGCGACCTATTACGTGCTCGATGGGCTGGGTGTCGGGGTGTCCCTTGAGAATTGGTCGGGGGGTGGTCCCGGTATCACCAAATATGCGCCTTTCGCACAATACGTTTTCTATCAGGCGTCTTCGGTGCAGCCGTATGTCGGCGGGTTCTATCGCCATACTGCTGTCGCCGGCCTGCCCGGCATCAATTCGGTCGGCGAACGCGCCGGTATCTATATCGCTTCCGGGCCCAATGTCTCTTTCGGTGTCGGCTTCGTCCATGAGTCCTACCTTGATTGCCGGCAGACCATTTACCTTAGCTGTAGCGAAACCTATCCCGACATTAGTTTGACCTTCGCATTTTAGTTCGCGCGGGTGCCCGTGACCGGGGACGCCCGGTCAGCGATATTCGTTCAGTGAGGCGCGATATCGCTCTACTTTATGCCCGCATCCGACTTGGCCTGACTCATCAGCGCGGCGCAGTTGCTGTCCTTGTTTTTGCCGAACTCGAGCAGTGGTATCAGCGCGGCGATGCTCGCGGTCAGCACGCCCAGGACCACCGCAAGGCCGCCGCGTGCCACTACCTTGCTCATGTCAGGATGCACCGACGGTTTTTTGAACGAGCCGGTGACAACGATTGGGCCTCGCAGCGATGCCAGGCTGAACCCCTTCAAATGCGATACAAATTTCAGGTGGAGCGATTCATCGGCAAAGTTCACATTGCCTTCGCCGGTAAGGCTTACCTTGGGCGTATCGAGCACCAGATCCTGGACCTTGAAATCCCCCTCGACGGCCTTGAAGTTCGCGACCATGCAGCGTATCGGGACTTGCTTGTCGCCGCCCAGCAGCACCTTGATCGAATTGGCGATGTCGAGGCCGGACAACCTGAGCAACAGCTCGCTGACGGTGCCGCCCTCCATGATCAACGACACCTCGCCGTTCGTCGTCCCCAGCATTTGCGCCATCGAGTTTCCGGTGGCATCGAGCTTTGCGCGTCCGCCCAGGGTGCCCGCGCTGGCGGCTTTATGTTTCGAGGCCGGGAACATCTGGTCGAGGTGCAGGCCTTTCGCCGTGATGTCGGCGTGAGTGGCCATGTGCGATTTGCGCCCGCCCATCGCGATTTCCGCGACCAGGTTGCCGCCGGCGATTCCGAAGGTCAGCGGCGCAAGCCTGAGCGTGCCGTCCTTTACGGTGAGATGCATGTCCATCTTCTCGATCACTATCTTCTGGGCAATGATCCTCGCGCCCTTGAAGCGGACATCGGCATCCGCGGCGCGCAGCTTTTCGAGGCTGAAGGGCTCGGTCGGCAGCACCTTGTCGCCACGCGGCGGATTGTCGCCCGGCTTGGTACCGCGGTCCGCGCCTATGAAGCCGCCCAGGTCTTTCATGTCCAGGCTGCGCGATACCAGATCGGCGGTGATCAGCAGGGGATCCATGCCTTGGTCCACCGAGAAATCTCCGGTGAAATCGCTTTTACCCAACGTCCCGTTGACGCGTTTGAATGTCCAGATGTCGCCGGTATGGCTCAGGAACCCTGCCAGCTTGTACGCAGGCGTCGGCGGTATCGGCACGCCCATGATCGTATACAGCAGCGCAAGATTACTGCCTTCGAGTTGGAAGTTCACTTCCTGGCCTATGAGGTGCAGGGGATCGAGCAGCGTTCCGTCGACGCTGGCCTTCGTCGTCCCCAGTGTCGCGGTTGCCTTGATCGGGTACGGCCGGTCGGCGTTGCGCAGCGCGAGCAGCGCTCCGCCGCGCGCTTGGAGCGTGGTCTGCATGCCCATGAACTGGCCTGTACCAGTCACTTTGAGCATGGATTCCGGATCGTCCCTGGTGACGGCCAGCGTATTGAGCTCGAGGTCGAGGTCGGTATTGATCGCGGGATCGCGGAACTTGATGGTTCCGCGATCTATCGTGAGCGCATCTATGGCGGGAAATTCCGACTGACCGAAAACCCAGTTCGGCGTGCCGTCCTTGTTTACTTCGAGCACCAGGTGAAGATCGGACAACGAGATCTCGGGAAAGGCCAAGTGGCCGCCCAGGAGTTTCAGAAGGTTGATCCTGAAATCGGCGCGCTTGATCTGCGCCATGACCGGATCCTTGCTCCACGCCGCGTTGCCCATCACGACGTCGTTGGCGATGATGCGCGGCCACAGCGAAAGATGCACGTCCAGATCGCCATTGATCGCAAAGCTTCTGCCCGTTGCACTGGTCACCTGGCGTGCGATATACGGCCGGGCGAGATTCCAGTCGAATAAACTCACTGCCGTGACGAGCAGCAACAGGCACACGGCAATCCCGACAAGCCACTTTCTCGTTCGGGTCATGATTATTCTCCTTGAGTCTTTGAGTCTTTCTTGAGTCTATTGATCCCGAGTATCCAGCTCGCTCGGCCATAGTTCAGATTATCGTCTTGCCAGACAAGGCGCTCTGTGCGAAGCCGCACATACAGATGCGACTGTGCCGCGCTCCGATGATGCACGGCGTCATAGCGGAGACAAGCGATTTGTTTTCGGGTTTTCAGCGATACACGTATCAGGTGCAAACGGCGTGATTATTTACCTTTGATGACGGTTACATGATTGACGAAGGTGATGCTGGGGAAGGTGCGGTTCAATGCTTTGCTTTTGAAGTTGTCCATGGTTGAGCCGTTATCAAACTGAATGACATCCCCTTTTTTCGCGGCGCTCGTCGCGGTGGCAAGCCAGCGGGTTTGGTTGTTCTGTTTGACCTCAAGATAGGTGAACTGGGGAATGTTGATCGTGCTGAGCACGGTGGCTGTTTGCGACTGGATAACATCGGATGTATCGGAGGATATCGCTGCCTGATCACCGGTATTGATAGGCGGGTGTCCAGGGGGTAAAGAGCCTGAAGACGGGATCACAGGTGCAGGAACAAAGGATTCTTCAGACGTTTTTTTGTTGCATGCGGTGAGGGCAAGCATGATCAACGCAGTGAGGATCGCAGTGTTTTTCATTTTGTTTCCTTGCTTGAAATTGACGAAGTAACCGATACTACTAAAAAATGTGTCAAGTTCGAATCGTTTTCTTGATTTCATTCGAATGGATCGATAGGGCCGGATAATTCAGATGAACCACAAACACCTGCTGCCGGACCCGTTGCGCAAGCGATAAAATTTTGATACCGGCCATGTTGATCGTCAGCCGATCATCAACGTGGCCGGTATCAAATTTTTCGTCACCATGATTGCCTCATCGGGCTGCGCCACGCCTGCGCGCTTCGATGCGCTTCAGGAACACGCCCATCACTTCGCGGTAGAGCGCGTCCTTGAGCACGCTGTCCTCGTTGCCGGCATCCACGTTGGGGTTGTCGTTGATCTCGATCACGTAGAGGCGCTTGCCGACCTGCTTGATGTCCACGCCGTAGAATCCGTCGCCGATCAGCTTGGCCGCCCTGAGCGCCATCTTCACGACCCGGTCCGGGGCTTCGCCGACGGACAGCGCCTCCGTTTTCCCCTCTACGAAATCGTGCTTGTCGTCGCCGTGGCGGATGATCTGCCAGTGGCCGGGAACCATGAAGTATTTCGCGACGAACAGCGGCCGCTTGTCGAGGATGCCGACGCGCCAGTCGAATTCGGTGGGCAGATACTCCTGCGCGACGATCAGTTCAGATTTGTCCAGTAGGACGTTCACTTTGGCTGGCAGTTCTTCTTCCGTTTCCACTTTCACGACGCCCAGCGAGAACGAGCTGTCGGGCTGTTTGAGCACGCAGGGTAGCCCGAGTGTAGTGATGATCTGGTTCACGTTGTCGCGGTGCACCAGCAGCGTCTTGGGGGCGGAGATGCGGTGCCGCGCGAGGATCTCGGCGAGATAGACCTTGTTGTTGCACTTCAGGATGGAATCCGGATCGTCGATCACCACCAGCCCTTCGGCTGCAGCCCGCTGCGAGAAACGGTAAGTGTAGTGATTGACGAAAGTGGTATCGCGGATGAACAGCGCGTCGAACTCGGTCAGCCTGCCGTAGTCCGCCTTGGTGATGAATTCCACATGCATGCCCAGCGACTGCGCTGCCTTTTCGAACTTTTGCAGCGCCTTGGCATTGGAGGCCGGCTCGGGGTTGTCGGGGTCATGCAGGATGGCGAGGTTGTATCGCGGCGCGGTATGCTTTTGCGTGCGCCGTCTGCGGCCCGTGAAGTATTCCGTGGTGGCCTGGATCGCGAATTCCTGCTGCTGGGGCGGGATGTCGCTGGCGGCGATCGGATGCACGCTGCGGATGTGCCAATGCTGGCCGCGGCGCACAAAATTTGCGTGCAGCAACGGCGCCTGCAGCAGGTTGAACAGCTGGCGACTGAGCGGATCGTGGCGACTCGCCGTGTTGCGGCCGAAGTAGATGTCGAGTTCGAATGTGTCCGACTTGATAGTCGCCAGCGATTTCTGGATCAGGTCGTCCAGGCCTTCGGTCAGCAGCCGCACCATGTTCTGCGATTGCAGGTCCTCGATGGTGTTCACCCTGGGCAGCGGCTTGTGGCCGCGCGCCTCGGCGAGCAGCGAGACATAGTAGCCGAGCGTCTGGTAACGGTAGCTCTTGCACAGATTGAACACCCTGACGATGTGGTCGCTGCCGTAGGCCGGATCGGTCAGGTAGGCGCGCGCCGGCACAACGCTCACGCCGGGAATATCGAGCGGCCAGTCGCGCGGGTTGTTGACCACGATGAGATTGCTGATGATGTTTCCTTTCTCGGTGATTGTCAGTGGCGTGACTCCGCCCGGCGCAGGCGCAGTCCCTCACGCACCAGTGCCGCCTCGAAATCCGCGAAGCAGGCCGCCGGTTGTCCGTCGCTCGTCCACACCTGCTGCAATCGTGTAAGTGTTTGTTCGGTCACTTGGCGATTATGCCGGATGTAGCCGAGCGTTTGCGCCGCGACCAGCGCCAATGGCGACAGCGGCGGCGCGGCCTTGCTCCAGATGCCGCGCAGTTCGCGCAAAAATATCGAGACGGTCGTGTCTCCGATGCCCTTGCCCAGTGCCTTGAGCCGTGCTTCCAGATCGCGTGGGTCAGCCGCAGCGGCATGCAGGGTATCGAGATCGCCAGTGTAGTCGCGCAGCAGGATTGTGCATACGGCGAGCAGTTTGGTGGCGGTCTTGAAATCGTATCGCACGTAGCCGCCGGCATCGAGGATGGCCACCAGACCGTCCCAGCCGGTATCGAGCATGCGCTGCGGGGCGAGCACGCCGCGTGCGGCAAACTCATGCCAGGTGCGGGTGGCAAGCTGTTCCGAAATGCGCGTCCCAAATAGTATCGCGGCGAGTAACCACTTGAAGCGCTCGCCGCTGTCCGTAGCGGCAAGATCGATATCGAGCGCGGTCGCATAGCGTCCGCCATGGCTGCGCACCAGTTCGGCAGGGGCGATCATGCCGTGTCCTCCGGCAACAACCCGTGGTGCAACGCCCATGCCTTGGCACGGGCGATGGCGATGCGGATGGCGCTGCCCTCATCGTGGCCTTCGGCCAGCAGGGCATTGGCGATTGCTATCGCCTTCGCGCGCACCAACGCCGGCAGATGCTGCATGGCTTGCGGGTAGTAATCATTATCCCATGGCATGGTCAGGCCTCGTATACCAGTCGGTCGTCACTGCGCATTATCCTCGTACCTAACTCGGCGCACAGCATCTCCATATGCGCGCGGATCGCGTCGAATTCTTCGCCGCGCGCCAATGCGACATGAGCCACGCTCAATGACACCGGCAGCAGTTCGATGCGGCACAACTTGCCATGCTCAAACATCACCGTGAACAAACAGGAACGGTCGTTGCGCAGCTGCGGATGGACGGCATAGTCGTCGATGAAATTGCCGGTGTCGTAGAGGATGGGTTTGCCCCGGTAGATCTCGATGCCTTGGCAGATATGCGCACTGTGGCCATGGTAGATATCGGCACCGAGTTCGATCACGCGTCTTGCAAAGCTGCGGAATTCCGCCGAAGGTCGTTCGACGAAATTTGCGCCCCAATGATTGGAGAACACCACCAGATCGGCACCTTGCGCACGGGCGTGCGCGATGCTGTCGGCGACGCGCGTCAACGTTTCCTGTTGCAGCGAGACTTCCAGATAGTTGGTGCCTGGGTGTTCCGAGCCGGCGGCGAAGTCGGGTTCATTGTCGGTGAACGAGAGCAGTGCCACGCGGCAGGGCGATGTACCGGACTCTTCTGATAATTTGGCTTCGAGCATCGCCGGGGCGGCAGCTTCTTCAGTGTTGGCCCCGGCCCCGGCATGGCAGATGCCGGCCGCATTGAGTATGCGCAATGTGTCGCGCAGTCCGCGTTCTTCGTAGTCCAGGATGTGGTTGTTGGCGAGCGTGCAGGCATCGATATGGGCGGCCTGCAACACGCGCACGGCCTCGGGATCGGCGCGGAAATGGAACATCTTCCAGGTGCGCGTCCAGGGTTGGAGATGGGTGGTGAGGGCGCATTCCAGATTGACGAAGCGCAGATCGGCTTGCGCCAAGTGGGGCAGCACATCGCCCCACACTTCTTCAGGCTGCATGGTGTGGAGCCTCTCGTTGACGAGGCGGCCGAGCATCACATCACCGGTAAAGGCCAGCGTAAGCATAGTTGTTCCAATTTCTGATAGAACAGATCACTGTGTTGGCTTCGTCTTCGGTTCCTGATGAAACAACTGGTGAAACTACTGATAAGACTACTGATAAGACTACTGATAAGACTACTGATAAGACTACTAGCCATCTGACTGATGAAACAACTAGCCAATCCACTAAGCCACCAAAGAACGGTGGCAAAGTGGCTGGTTATAACCCAGCAAAAGACGCTGGGCAAGTCATTGGTTATAGCCATCCCACTACGCAACCAGCCGAAGAACTTTTGGCCGGGCACCCGAAAGACGGTTGCCAAGTGGTTGGTTATAGCCATTCGGCTAAGTCACCAAAATACGGTGACATAAGCCGCTGGTTAACGATAGCCAAGTCGCTGGTTATCGCCGTATTCAAATTTGGATTAAAAAACATTAATCGTAGGAGCGGGCCATGCCCGCGACCAAGGTGTTCGCGGGCATGGCCGGCTCCTACGGGTGCCCAGCCAGAAGTTTTTCGGACAGCCAGAAAAATTATTGTCGTTATTAACGCACATCGGGAGAGTCACATCGTACGCTTGATCAGCTTGCGCAGCGCAGCCAGCGGACGGGTGTTGAGCACGTCGGATTTTTCCAGCCAGCCGCGCCGCGCCTGTCCGATGCCGTAGCGCAGGTTGGCGAAATCGAAGGTGCTGTGCGCGTCCGAATCGATGCTGACCAGCACGCCTTCTTCCCTGGCGCTCTGGCAGTGGCTGTCGAGCAGATCGAGACGTTCCGGGTTGGCGTTCAGTTCGAGGTAACAGCCGCGTTGTCTGGCATGACGGATGATGCGCAGCATGTCCACATCGTAGGGCTCGCGCTTTTCGATCAGGCGGCCGCTGGGATGCGCGAGCAGCGTGAAGTGCGGGTGGTCCATCGCGCGCAGGATGCGCTCGGTCTGTTTCGCGCGCGACAGATTGAAGCGGCTGTGCACCGCGCCGACCACCAGATCGAGCCGCGCCAGCACTCCATCCGGCAGGTCGAGGCTGCCGTCTTCGAGGATGTCCACCTCAATGCCCTTGAGCAGCGTGATGCCGTCCAGTTGTGTGTTGAGGCGGTCGATCTCGTCGCACTGCCGCGCCAGTTGCAGCGGGTCTAGGCCGTGCGCGACGGTGAGGTGGCGCGAGTGATCGGTGATGGCCAGGTACTCCAGCCCCAGCGCCGTGGCCGCCAGCGCCATGTCGCGCAGGCTGCCGTGGCCGTCGCTGGACTTGGTGTGCGCATGCAGGTCGCCGCGCAAGTCAGTCAGTTCCACCAGTTGCGGCAGGCGTCCGGCGCGAGCCGCCTCGATTTCGCCGCGGTCTTCGCGCAGCTCCGGCGGAATGTAAGGCAAGCCGACCGCGCGATACACCGATTCCTCGCTGTCCCCGGCGATGCGCTGCGCGCCGCGGAACACGCCGTATTCGTTGACCTTCAGGCCGAGCTGCTGGGCGATGCGGCGGACCGCGATGTTGTGCGACTTGGAGCCGGTGAAGTAATGCAGCGCCGCGCCATAACTTTGTTGCGCCACGACGCGCAGGTCGACCTGCATGCCGCATTTGAGCAGGATGCTGGCGCGCGTTTCACCCGCGGAGAATACTTCGGCCACTTCGTCATAGGCAGTGAAGCGCTGCATCACCTCGCTGTCCGGCGCGGCGGTGACCACAATATCCAGATCGCCGACGGTCTCGCGCATGCGCCGGAAGCTGCCGGCCACAATCACCTGTTGCACGCCGGGTATCGCTTGCAGAAAGGAGCGCAGCGCTTCGGCATATTGCGCCGCGGTGGCAAGCTTGAAGCGGCGGCTCTGGCTGGCATGGGCTTGCACGGCCTGCAGGATGTTCTGTTCGGTTTTTTCGCCGAATCCGTGCAGCGAGCGGATGCGGCCGTCCTGTGCGGCGCGATGCAGTTGTTCTACGGTCTGCACGTCGAGATCGTGGTACAGCGCCTTCACGCGCTTCGGCCCCAGTCCGGGAATCTTCAGCAGCTCGGTGATCGCCGGAGGCAGTTCGCGGCGCAAGCGTTCCAGCAGACTGCAATGACCTGTGGTGACGATCTCGCCGATCTTGCCGGCGAGATCGGCTCCGATGCCGGGTAACCGGGTCAGGTCGTCGCCGCGCTCCACCAGCACGCGCGCCTCCTGGGGCAGGTCGCCAAGGATGCGCGCGGCATTGCGATAGGCGCGGATGCGGAAAGTATTCGCCCCCTCGATCTCCAGCAGGTCGGCGATCTCTTCGAATATAACGGTGATGTCGGCGTTATGGACGGGCATATGAGCATTGTATTCCTCTGGTCAGCCGATAGACAGGTCGCGTCAGTATTTCGTTAGGCTGCTATAGTGAACGCTCCACGCTACTCCAGAGTGAGAAATGGCAGTCGAAACAGAACTCAAATTGCGCATCGCCCCCGAGCAGCTTGCCAGGTTGAGGCGGCACGCGCTGCTCAAGGCGCATTCGGTGACACGTCCGGTCACGCGTCGTCTTTACAATATCTATTACGACACACCGAAACTTGATTTGCATAAATCCGAAATGGCGCTGCGTCTGCGCCACGCCGGGCGGCAATGGCTGCAAACCTTGAAGGGCGGAGGTTCGGTCCATGCAGGGCTGCATCAGCGTAACGAATGGGAAGTGCCGGTGCAAGGTCCGGCATTGGATTTCTCGGCTACACAAGCAGTGGAATGGGGCGAGCACCTGCGGCCGTCGTTGCGCAAGAAATTGCAGCCGGTCTTCGTCACGGATTTTTCCCGCAACAGCCGGATGCTTCTGTGGCAGGGCGCGCAGATTGAATTGTGCATGGATCAGGGCGTGATCAGCACCGAGCAGCGCAGCACGCCGGTCTGCGAGGTGGAGCTTGAATTGAAATCCGGCGAACCGCAACAGCTGTACGAGCTGGCGCTGGAGATGCTGGAGATCGTGCCGTTCGAACTGGAGACGGTCAGCAAGGCGGAGCAGGGATATCGCCTGTTGTCCGGATATTCCGGGCATCCGGTCAAGGGTATTGCGCCGGCTGTTGCCAGGACGGACACGCTGGCAGATGTGCTGAAAACGCTGGTCTGGTCTTGCATGCAGCATTTTCAAGACAACCTGTCCGGTGCGATGGGGCATGGCGCGACGGCAGGCGACGATGCCGAATATCTGCATCAGATGCGCGTCGCGTTGCGCCGCTTGCGCGTGGTGCTGCGCATGGCTGAAAAAGTCCGTGCCGATGTGCAATTGGCAGGATTGTACAAAGATGTTTCAGATTTGTGCGTCGAGTTGGGACATGTTCGCGAATGGGATGTGTTCATCGCCCAGACGTTGCAGCCGATGTGTGAGCGCATGGCCGGGCATGCCGGTTTGCAGGCTTTGCTGGCGGTCAGCGAACGGCAGCGTGCAGCCTGTTATGCGGCACTGCGCGGTGCGGCACAAGCGCATGAACGGCAGCGCTTGCTGTTGCGTTTCGCGATCTGGATGAACAGTGATTATTGGCAGCAGCAGACAGAGACCGCACAGCAGGCAAAAGATTTCGCCACACGCCGTTTGCGCAAGTTGGCCAAACGCTTCGCAAGCTCCGGACAGCAACTGAATACTGCCGATGCCGCGCGCTTGCATGCCCTGCGCATTGTTGCCAAGAAGCTCAGATACAGCGCGGAATTTTGCGCGGCGTTATACGATAAAAAGAAAGCCGGGTCTTACCTTGCCGCGTTAAGCATCGTGCAAGATTTGCTCGGACAGATCAACGATGTCGCGGTGGCGCATCGCTTGCTGGACAGTCTGGCGGCGGATGCTGCTTTGGCTGCACATCAGGAGGCGGTCGTTCTGGCAAGGGGCTGGATCGCGCACGATCTGTCCGGCCAACTCGCTGCATTGCGTAAATCCATGCAAAACTTCAATAAACAGACGGTGTTCTGGAAATAATAATTTATCGGTGGTCATTGCCAGCGACGGCGATGCAGTTTATCGTGTGCGGGTGAACTTGATGATGTCGGTTGGGCAGATGTCGGTTGGGCAGATGTCGGTTGGGCAGATTTTGATTGGGCTGTGGGTTGATTGAACGGTGCGATTTGCTTTGGAAAGGAAGAAAATGAGCAACAGGTCTGGGCGAAAAATTTGGGTATTTATTGGTATCCTGGTCATTATCGGTAGTGCGGCATTTGTTTTTTTCGACCCCCTTGATCTTGACCTCCTTGGCTTGAAGCAGACTTCCGTTGTTGTGAAACACGTACCTGTATCTCCCGCTGCAGTGCCTGCGGCAAAACCACCCGCTTCCGCGCCTAAAGCAGCAGTTGCACCAGTTCAGGCGAACGCGCCTGCAGCGCCAGCTCAAGCGATGGCGCCTGCCGCAACACCACCCGTTGCTGCGCCGGCCCAAGCCTTGCAGCCGCCATTGAAACTTGCCAAGACGATCAAGACCGCAAAAACAACATCCCAGTCCGGCCAGACCGCGAGCAAACCTACCGCAAGCAAGCCTGCCAATGACAAACCAGAGAGAGCAAAAAATTTAGATCTGAGACATTGCCTGGAACTGGAGACCGACGCAGCCATTGCAAAATGCGCAGGTGAGTAGGAGTGGCGACTCCGCCGCTTGAGGCACGGCACCGTCCGTCCGGGTTGAACTCGCAGTTCAATGGAGACCGGCTGGCGTTTGCGAATTATGTGGCGCGCAATCGCGACATGCTCAGGAGGGCACACGCCGGTGCTGCCGATCTGGAAAAAATAGTCGATGGCAATGCGCCGTTCGAATCGAAGCCGCCAGCCGGTTTCCCGTCCGGGCAACAAAAACCCTATCGTCGCGGCGTACTGCTCACGCATGGCCTGACCAGCTCCCCTTATATGATGCGTCACCTGGCTGCGTTCTTCCAGCAGAATGGTTTCCGCGTCATGGTCGTATTGTTGCCGGGCCATGGCACGCAGCCCGGCGATCTGCTTGAAGTAACTTGGCAGGAGTGGGCCAAGACTGTCGCCTATGGTGCTTACAAACTTGCCGAAGAAGTAGATGAGGTCTATCTGGCAGGATACTCCATTGGCGGCGCGCTGAGCGTTTACCAGAGCCTGCGCGATAGCCGGGTGCGCGGCCTGTTCCTGTTTTCTCCCGCAATCAGGATAACGCCAAAGGCGGCGTGGGCCAACCTGCACAAACTGTATAGCTGGCTGATACCTTCAGCCAGGTGGGTGGACATTAAACCCGATCTGGACATCTACAAGTACGAGTCCTTTCCGAAGAATGCCGCAGCCCAGACCTATGCGCTGACCAGGGAGCTCGGTGCTCTATTGCAGCAGCCAAAATTACAGGGGCGGGGACTGGATATCCCGGTGTTCACCGTTGCCAGTGAGGATGATATAACCGTCAAAACATCCGCCATCCTGGAGTTCATCGCGTGCGCGCGTCACCGATCCAGCAAGCTGGTGCTTTACACCACTGAACCGGAAAAGATCCCGCAAGGCATTCTGGCCGGCAGATTGGAATTGGTGAACAGCGCAGTTCCCGGGCAGAAGATATTGAGCTCCGCACATACGGCCATCGTGGTGCCACCCGAGGACAAGCATTATGGCGCGGCGGGGGAGTATTCCAATTGTGTTCATTATTATCCTGATAATATGGAAAAATACGCTGCCTGCCTCAAGCATCCCGAACGGGATTGGCAGGGCGAGATCACCGAGAAAAACCTTGCAGCCGGTATTCTGCGCCGTTTGATGTATAACCCGAATTTTGCGGCGCTTGAAGTTTCGATGAAGCGGTTCATTGACGATTTGCCGTGATTGCAAGCCACTCCATCTGTCGAGCAAACCTAAACCGTTGACCGCAGTGCCGCACGCCTTCCGCGCCTGACGTTCACTCCCGCCAGGATCGCCAACCCCGCGACAAAATAACTGCCGGTGATCAATATCGCCAGGCGATGGTCGCCCTGCGATATCCAGCTGACCAGGCCGTAAGTCAGCGGCCCCAGTATCGACGAGAGCTTGACCGCCAGTCCCCATAACCCAAAAAATTCGCCGCGCCGCGTGGCGGGGCTCAACAGCCCGACCAGCGCGCGCCCAGCGGATTGGCTGGAACCCATGCATATCCCCGCGAGATTTGCGGCAACCCAGAACATATCAGGGCCTTGTGCGGCCCATGCCAGGCCGACCATGACGATCCAGCCGACCAGTGTCAATGCGATCGTGGGGATATGGCCGATGCGGTCTTGCAGATGGCCGAACAGAAAAGCGCCGATCGCGGCGGTGATGTTGACCACGAAAATCAGCATGATGGTCTGCTGGGTGGTGAAGTGCATCGCCTGTTGCGCGTAGATGGCCGCGAGCGTGATCACCGCCTGGATGCCCGCCTGGTAAAACACCGTGCAGATCAGAAAGCGCCGCAGGTCGCGGTAATCGCTCGCGTGCTTGAGAGTCTGCGCTAGCCGGGCGAAAGATTCCTGGATCAGGTTCAGCCCCTGCAAATGGGGCTGCGGCACGGCACGTTCCTTGAGGAACAAAAAGGTGGGCAGGCTGGAGACTGCGAACAGCGCGGCAGTGATCAGCATGGTCACCGGCACGAAATCTGCCGCGTGTTGTCCATGTCGCTGTGCCCAAGTCACATATGCGAGGCAGGCGCCCAGGCTAACCAGGCCGCCGACATAACCCAGGCTCCATCCCCATCCCGACACCTTGCCGAGCGAACGCCCGCGCGCCAGTTCTGGCAGGAATGCGGCTATCAGATTCTCGCCGCTGCCGTAAAAGAAATTGGAAAGCACGATCAGAGGAATGGTGAGCCACAGGCTGCCCGGCCCGGCAAATGCAAGCAGCGCGGTAAACACCACGCAACCGATAGTGGTCAGCGCCAGCAGTTTTTTCTTGGCGGCATACGCATCCGCATAAGCCCCGATGACCGGCGCAGTAAACATGATCGCGGCATAGGAAACCGCCAACGCAGCCGTCCATGCGAAGGTCGCCCATGGCCGGTTGTCCGCCACCACCGAAACGAAATAGGCATTGAAAATGGCAGTGATGACCACAGTGGTGTAACCGGAGTTGGCAAAGTCATACATCGCCCAGGCCCAGACTTCGCGCGGAGTGACGGTTTTAGCAAGAGAATTGCGCATGGTTATATTGACTGTCATCGGGAGTGAGGTGATATTGTTGACCATTGCAGTTAAAAATCCAAATAATCCATGTTTAACCAATGCTCAAAGTTTCGATGAAGCGATGTATTGATAAGCTATAGTGGTTGCGATTTAATCTGACACTGTATGCTGGGTCAAATTTGGATTAATACAAAATACACCATGACCAAAACCATGATCTTCGCTCACCGTGGCGCCAACAAGGAGGCGGCGGAAAATACCCGTTCGGCTTTCGACAAGGCGCTGGAATATCACATCGATGGTATTGAAACGGACGTACAACTCAGTCGCGACGAAGTCACCGTGCTGTGGCACGACCGGTTTCTCGGCAAGGTAGGCTTGCCCGTCAAGCATGTCGACGATTTCGATCACGCGCAGTTGCAGGCGATGAATTTCGCCGCGCATTTTTCTTCAGGCGCGAAACCGGAAGGCATCATGAGCCTGAAAGAGTTTATGGATGCCTATCGCAAGCGCTGCCGATTGCTGCTCGAGATCAAGAATCGCGAATGGGAATCGTCTTCCCGCCATGAAATAAAAGTGCGGCAAACACTGGCGATGGCCAGAGCGGCTAATACTGGCGCGGCACAGGGCGATACCATCATGGTGTCCTCGTTCAATCTGGACAGTCTGGTCTATGCCCATCAGTGCGCGCCGGATTTCCCGCTGGTTTACAACTTTGAAACTGACCAGACATTTTCGGATGCGCAGCGCGTTCTGTCGGAACAGTCTTTTCTGCATGGCCTGTGCCTGCCGATCAAGTCGCTTGATGAGACGATGGTCAAGCTGTTGCGCGATCACGGAAAATGCATCGCGGTTTACACCTGCAACAGCGACGCGGAAATCAACTTGGCGCTGGAATTGGGCGTGGATATCCTGATCAGCGATGTTCCTCAAAAAGCCTTGCAGATGAGGGGCAGATGAACCCAAATCCATTAGACCGTCATTCCCGCGCAGGCGGGAATCCAGCAAGGACAAGCTTCCCGCGAAGCGGACAAATCCGAGATGTTGTCCCGCTACGCGGGAGATTTTTATTCCCGCCTGCGCGGGAATGACGCAGTTTTATGCTAATGGACTATTTGGGATGAAACGCGATTTTTCTTTGTTGGCAGGGAGACACTTCGATCTGCTGGTCTGCGGCGGCGGCATCTATGGGGCGTGGACTGCTTATGACGCGGCCTTGCGCGGCTTGAGCGTCGCCATCGTGGAGCAGGGCGACTGGGCTGGCGCAACCTCTTCGGCATCCAGCAAGCTGATCCACGGCGGCTTGCGCTACCTCGAGACTTACGATTTCAAGCTGGTCAGGAAGGCGATATTGGAGCGGCAGCGTTTGCTGGAATTGGCTCCGCATCGCGTCTGGCCGTTGCGCTTTGGCGTGCCCATATACAAAGACAGCCGCATCGGCACGCTGCAGTTGAAGGCCGGTTTGATGTTGTATGATTTTCTCGCGAGGCTGTCTGGAAAAAATATGGCCGGCCCGGACATCGCCCATCGTCACTTCGATCGCGCCGCATTTGCCAGACGTTTTCCTGCTCTCGCCAGCGACGGTCTGAAGGGCGGCTTCACCTATGGCGATGCGCAGACCGATGATGCGCGGCTGGTGCTGGAATTGATCGCGGGCGCGATGGCCGCCGGCGCGGTGTGCGTGAATTATTGCCAGCTGACCGGACTGATGGAGTCGGGTGGGCAGGTGTGCGGCGCGACGGTTCATGACCAGCTCAACAATAAAAGCGCGCAGGTCCTTGCCCGGCAGATCGTCTATACCGCCGGGCAGTGGACGACTGCATCGCAGCCGGGACGCGACTGGTGCCGTTTATCCAAAGGCGTGCATCTGGTCATGCCGGGGACGATGACCGAGGCGGCCCTGCTGTTGACGGCTCAGTCCGATGGCCGGGTGTTTTTCATGATCCCATGGTATGGTATGACGCTGATCGGCACGACTGACAACGATTACAAAGGCGATATCGAGCATGTCGTCGTCGAGAAAGAGGACGTTGCCTATCTGTTGGCTGAAGCCAATCATTATCTCAAGACCGCGTGGACCGAAGCCGATATCGTCGGGAGCTATGCCGGCGTGCGCGTGATGAAGCGCAGCGACCACGCCTCGCCCTCAGCCGTCAGCCGCGACTGGGAATTGCAGACCGCGGGCAATGGCGTGCATTACTCGATCGGCGGAAAGATCACCTCAGCCCGCGGAGATGCGGCCAGCATCGTCAACACGGTGTGCGCTCAACTTGGCGTCGATGCCCCGTGTGCCACCCAAAGCCGCCGATTTCCCTGGGCACCGGAAACAAATTATGACCAGTGGTCTGTTGCCGTCAACGCGCGGGCCAACCGGCTCGGCATCGCTCCGGAAAGCACGAAGTGGCTGATCCGCCGCCATGGAAAACGGGTCGAAGAGGTGTTGCGCAGCATAGAAGGTGAGCTACGTTTGGCAGAGCGCATCGTGGCTACGCTACCATTCATCTACGCGGATATGCTGTTTTGCGCGCGCACCGAAATGGTCATTCATCTGGAAGATCTGCTGCGCCGCCGCATGCCGTTATTGATTCTGGCGCAGCTCTCTGAAAGTACACTGCGTCGAATCGCCGAGACTGTTGCCGCTGCGATGGGTTGGGATGAAGCCGCGATAAACCGCGAAGTCGCAACCTGTAGGAGCGGGCCATGCCCGCGATAAAGAGTCTCGCGGGTACGAAAAACTTTTGTCCGGGCACCCGCATGGCCCGCTGCTACACATGAATCACACAAATGGTGAATTAAATTGATC
>Ga0097691_1000214_pt1 | contig 53122 bp, 42 predicted proteins | sample NGESurdeep072012_8_FD_72858 | JGI IMG/M metagenome (GOLD analysis project Ga0097691, IMG submission 72858) | Arctic peat soil microbial communities from Barrow, Alaska - NGEE Surface sample 210-1 deep-072012 | ecosystem: Environmental > Terrestrial > Soil > Wetlands > Peat ...
GCTCTCCACAGCGTCTGCGGTAGTGCACGTGGAAGCGATGCTCGAGCTGCAGAGAATGGGGGCGATCACCTTCGACTATGGAAACAACATCCGCACCGTGGCGCTCGACGCCGGAGTAAGGAATGCTTTCGACATTCCCGGATTCGTGCCGGAATACATCAGGCCGCTGTTCTGCGAAGGGAAGGGCCCGTTCCGATGGGCCGCGCTGTCGGGAGACCCTCGCGACATTTTCCGCACCGACGAGCTGGTGCTCGACCTGTTTCCCGACGACGAGCATTTGCGGCGCTGGATCACGCTGGCCCGGGAGCGAATCGCATTTCAGGGCCTGCCCGCCAGAATCTGCTGGCTTGGTCAGGGCGACCGCGCAAAGTTCGGGGTCGCGCTGAACGACCTCGTCGCAACGGGAGAGCTCTCGGCACCAATTGTCATCGGGCGGGATCACCTCGATACGGGGAGCGTCGCGTCACCATTCCGCGAGACGGAAGCGATGCGTGATGGAAGTGACGCAATTGCCGACTGGGCGATTCTGAACGCGATGCTGAACGTCGCCAGCGGCGCGTCTTGGGTTTCCTTTCATCACGGCGGCGGCGTGGGAATTGGCAACTCACTGCACGCCGGCCAGGTCATCGTCGCCGACGGAACGCCGGAGATGCGCATAAGACTGGAGCGTGTGCTGACGAACGACCCAGGACTGGGCGTGGCCCGCCACGCCGACGCCGGCTACGAAACCGCCGTCGAAACCGCAAAGGCGCACGGAATTCATATCCCCATGTCTCCATAGATGCTGTCAAGCAAGTTCCGCCCGTGGCACGTGCCGATATTCCTCGCGAAGTACGCATATCTGTCGGCGGTTCGAATGCCGGTGCTCGTCCATTTCGAAGTCACGATGCGGTGCAACGCACGATGCGGCTTCTGCGACTACTGGAAAACCGACCCGGCGGAACGCCAGACGGAGCTGAAGCGCTTCACCGACGCGGCGCGATTCTTCAATCCAATGATGATCACTTACACCGGCGGAGAACCGACGCTGCGTCGTGATCTCGAGGACATCGTCGACGGCGTAAACCGCGCCGTCCGCATTCAGTACTCGACGCTCATCACCCACGGCGGGATGCTCACCGCGGAGCGCGCGAAATCTCTCTGGGACGCGGGGATTCACCAGTTCAACATCTCGCTGGATTATCTCGACGAGCGGCACGACAGCGCGCGGGGAATTCCGGGGCTCGCCAAAAAGATCTTCGACGTCATCCCACGGATGCGGTCACTCGGGATCGACAGCGTCCGCTTCAACACTGTCATCAGGCAATCCAACCTCGACCAGATACTTCCCATCGCCGAGCGCGCCCGCGTGCTGGGGTGCGGGGTGAACTTCAGCTCGTACAGCGACTCGAAGAACGGCAGCCGCGAAGGCGTTATCGGCAGTGACAGCTTTGGCGAGCTGGACGCCGTCACGACTCGGTTGCTGGAGTTCAAGAGGCGTCACCGCGGCGTGATCACCAACTCCGATTATTATCTGGAGAACATTCCCCGCTTCGTGCGCGGGGAGATGAATGAGCCGTGCCGGTCGGGAATGCGAACGATTCACGTGGATCCGGCAGGCCACGTGAAGCGATGTCCCGATTTCCCCACCGACTTCCACTGGACTGAATTCCGGAAATACGAGCCGATCGACTGCAATGCCTGTTATTACGCATGCCGGGGCGAGGCGCAGGCCCCGCTGAGATTGTCGCGCATTCGGGACGTGATGGCCTGAGGTGGCCATGGAAACCACACTCTTTCTGAACGCTTCGCAGATCGTCACCTGCGCCGGGCCAGGTCGTGCCCGCCGCGGCGCCGAGATGTCCGATGCCGGAGTCATCCGAGACGGAGCTGTCGCAGTCGAAGGCAACCTGATTGTCGCCACGGGCGCTCAGGATGAGCTGCTCGGGAGGTTCGCCGCCGCGCGTCACATCGACTGCAGTGGCAGCGTCATCACCCCGGGGCTGGTGGACTCTCACACTCATGCCGTGTTCGGTCGCGCACGCTATGAGGAACAGGAGTTGAGAGCGGGCGGCGCCGGCTACATGGAGATAGCGCGGCAGGGCGGTGGTATTCACTCATCTGTCAGAGACTTGCGCTCCCGGTCCGAAGATGAGCTGTTCGCACTGGCGCTCGAGCGTGTCCGCCGTCTTGCCAGCTACGGCTCCACGACCATAGAAATGAAATCCGGGTACGGATTGTCGGTGGAGGACGAGCTGAAGTCACTCCGGGTAATTGCCCGCGTTGCCGAGGCGGTGCCGATGCGAATTGTGGCGACCTGGCTGGGAGCGCACGAGATCCCGCTCGAGTATCGGGAGCGCGCGCGCGGGCGGCTCGAGTACGTCAAGCTGCTTACGGAAGAGATTCTGCCGGTGGTCGCGCGGGACCGACTCGCCCACTTTGCCGATGTTTTCTGTGAACCCGGAGTTTTTTCTCTGGATGAGACGCGTGCCATTCTCTCCGCTTCACGCCGTGCGGGTCTCGGCATCAAGCTGCACGCTGACGAGCTCGAGCCGCATGGCGGCGCCGAGCTCGCCACTCAGCTCGGCGCTGTCTCTGCCGACCACCTGGGAGCCATATCAGACGACGGGGTGCGCGCTCTCGCCGGGTCCGCCACGGTGGCTACACTTCTTCCCGGCACCATGCTGTTCCTCGGCAGAAGCAGGCAGGCGCCGGCGCGGGCGCTGATCGATGCCGGAGCGGCGGTCGCATTGGCGACGGACTTCAACCCCGGCACGTCGCCCACCGTAAACTTCCCGCTCATTCTCACGCTGGGCGTGAGCCAGCTCCGCATGCGCGCGAGCGAGGCGCTGGTGGCGGCGACGGTCAATGGTGCAGCCGCCTTGGACCTCGCCGGCGCCACCGGCCAGCTTGCTCCGGGCTTCTCGGCCGACATCGCCATTTTCGAAGGCGAGGACTTCCGGGAGATACCGTACTGGTACGGTGATCGTCGTTGTATGGCGACGTGGGCGCGAGGAAAACCTTGTCATGCTCGCGAGTGAGCCGGTAACTTGCAATGCTCAAGCTTGCCCACTCTCGGAACGCCAGTGAAGGGGCCCACTCGTAGCCAAGGCATTTCAATCAACTAGATGTCCAATATCGATAAGCTGAAGAAGAAAGCGGCTGAGTTCGAGCAGAAGAAGCAATATGAAAAGGCGCTCGAGCTTTACCAGCAGGTGCTGGATTTTTCCCGCACCAGCGACGAAGAGCGGGACGTTCCGCTCTATAACCGCGTGGGCGATCTGCACTTCAGGCTGGGCAACAGCGAAGAGGCCATCAGCTATTACGAAAAAGCGGTCGACCTCTACGCCGAAGGCGGCTTTTTCAATAACGCCATCGCGCTCTGCAACAAGATCCTCCGCTACTCCCCCAATCGCAGCGTGGCGTATTACAAGCTTGGGCTCATCAGTGCCAGAAAAGGCTTCAACAGCGACGCAAAGCAGAATTTCCTGGAATACGCCGATCGGATGCAGAAAGTCGGTAAGCTGGACGAGGCGTTTCGTGCGCTGAAAGAGTTTGCCGATCTCTGCCCTGGTCAGGACGACGTTCGCCTGATGCTCGCCGAACAGCTCGCGCGCGCCGACCGAAAGCCCGAGGCACTGGAGCAGCTTCAGCTTCTGTACGACACGCTCGATGCGGAGGGGAGAACGGCGGAGGCGGCGGCGGCTGTCGAGCGGATGAAAACCATCGATCCCGGCTTTACGCCAAAGCGGTCGGTAACTCCGCGTCGGCAGAAAAAAGACGGACTGGTCTTTCTCGACCTCGGGTACGACGAAGCGACGTCGCGGACGCCGGCATCGGGAACACCGAGGACTACGCCTGGCGTGCGGACGCCCCCTGCATCCACGGCCGAGATACCCACGCCTCCAGACGGGCTCGAGCTGACGTCTCTTGCCGATGCCGGGCCGTCCCCGCGAGCGGCCTCCCCCGCGCCCGTGTCTCCGGCCGAGTTCGAACTCATCGTGCAGAAAGCAGCGTCTCAGGGAGAAGTGGACGGGCGTCCGGTCAGATCCCGGACGCCATCTGCCGGCGGCAGGAGGCTGACTCCGTCAGCAGACATGAAGCCGCTCGAGCGCGCGCCGCTCGTAGCGGAGGATTCGCCAGCAGAGGTGGTGAGTCAGCCCGAACAGCCAGCAAAGGAGCAGGAGACTTCGCCGGCAGCGCAGGAAAGGGCGGAGGAGCACATTATCGGTTCGCAGCCGGGCGCGGCTGGTGCCGGCGACGCTTCCGTGCCCGTTCTCCACGAGACGGCGCTGAACGACCCGCTCGCCGGACTAGACGTGATCTCGTCACCGCAAATTGACGACGAGCCCGCCACGCTGGAAAAGCAGGAGTTCGTCGATCTGGCCCAATGGCTGGCGGAGAACCGCACGCCGCAATCCACGCGAATGGTGGCGCGCGACGACGAACCGGAAGACAACCAGCAGAAGGACTTCGAGGAGATGCTTGAGAAATTCAAGCTTGGCGTCGCGCGCAGCGTAGACGACGCCGACTTCGACAGTCATTACGACCTTGGCATCGCGTTCCGCGAAATGGGACTCATCGACGAAGCGATTTCCGCTTTCCAGAAAGCCACGCGTGGCAGCAGCCACCGTGTGCGCGCATCGGAATCACTTGGCGAGTGCTTCATCGAGAGGGGCCAGCCCGCGATCGCGGTGACCGTACTCGAGAGACTCATCGCCGAGCCCGGATTGACTGAAGAGTCGCTGATTGGTGTTTTCTATCTGCTTGGGCGCGCCGCGGAAGAGCTGGACAAGCCGGGCGAAGCTTCGGCGTATTATCACCGCGTAATTGCGTTGGACATGGGCTTCAGGGACGCCAGTCATCGGCTGGCGATGCTGCCAAGGGCATCGAGGTGACAGCTTTGGGCGCCGCTTCGTCCGCAGGGACAAGCGCTGCTCCGTTGGGTCAGCTCCAGCGCATTCAGGAGCCGATTCGCGAGCGCCTCGATGCCGTGTCCGAGGAAATGTGGCGAGCCGTCGCGACTGACGCCCCGCTCGTGGGCCAGATCAGTGCTCACCTGATGGTGATGCGTGGAAAGATGTTGAGGCCGACCCTAGTTCTGCTCGCCAGCGCCGCCGACGAGTCTCCTGAACCTGCGGCCGTGACGCTTGCCGCTGCGGTGGAGCTGATCCATCTCGCAACGCTCGTGCACGACGACGCAATCGACCATTCGATTCTGCGCCGCGGGATGCCGACATTGAATTCGCTTTTCAGTCACCAGATATCGGTGATCATGGGCGACTTCCTTTACTCGACTGCTCTAACGAGACTTGTCGGCCTGGGCAACCTGGGCGCGCTCGAGGCATTGACGCGGGCGTCGACGGAGATGACCATCGGTGAGCTGCGCCAGCTCGCAGTGACGACGCCTCTGCAGTTTTCGGAAGAGGACTATTTTGCGCTCATCCGCTCAAAGACGGCATCGCTGATGTCCGCGGCATGCGAAATCGGATCATTGGCCGGAGCCAGATCGTACCGCGTGCCTCTGGCGAGATTCGGCGAGCAGCTCGGCATGGCATTCCAGATAATCGATGATCTGCTGGACTACACCGAGGCTGCGGCAACAGTGGGAAAACCGACGGGACTCGATTTGAAAGAACACAAGGTGACACTTCCCCTCATCGCGGCTCTTCGGGTAATGCCGGCTTCGGCACGCGAACGGGTGGACGCTCTCTTCGATTCGGAGGATCCCGGCGACGAGGTAATTGGCGAAGTGATTGGAATCGTCGCGGAGAATGGTGGACTCGATTATGCGCGGGCAACCGGTGCGCGATACGCCGCCGAGGCGGAGAAAACACTGGCGGCGCTTCCCAAAACGGTAGCGCGGGCAGCGTTGATCGAGTCTATTTCGTACGTAATGGAGCGACACTCATAATGCCGCCGCGCGGGGCGGTGCGGCGTGGACCCGCATTCATGGGACTGGTTCTCGCCAGCGGCTTCATCGTCGGGGGACTGTTGACCCAGGTCGCCCGCAAGTTTCTGCCGCCCGGGTCGGCGAAGGAATTCTTCACCACTGGTGTAACACCATCCGTTGGCCCGCTGCCGCTGGATCTGGTGATTCTCAAGTTCGCCCTCGGTCCGGTGGCACTCGATGTTTCGCTGTTGAGTCTCGTGGGCGTACTGATCGCATATCTGATCGCGCGCTCACTCTTCTAGGAGGTAGGAAAATGTTCGGCAACCTCGGCTTTCCCGAGATCCTCATAATCATGGTGATCGTTCTGCTCCTGTTCGGGGCGAAGCGAATTCCGGAGATCGCGGGCTCGATGGGCAAAGGTATTAAGGAGTTCAGGAAGAACATCAACGACGCTACCCGGGAGATTGGTCCCGAGGCGCCGAGATATGAGCCGCGGCTGACGGCTGCCGAACTCGAGCAGCGGCGTGCGGCACAGGCCGAAGAGCCAGCTCGGCCCGAGCCGAAGCGGCTGATCTGAAAAAAGACCGCGCCTGCATGGCGCGGTCCTGATTCGTATTGAACCTGCTGCGTTTTCCTACTGGGAAACGCGGCGGTTCGCGGCCTCGACGTCCTTCCTGTTGTCGTCGATTTTCGCGGACTCGCGCAGGCTCGTCAGAAACTCCCTTATGCGTTGCTGGCGAATCTGATTCGTCAGCTGGGCCCGCTGAACGGCCTTCTGCTTTTCCCAGGCCGCACTGTCGGAGAGAACCCGCCAGTCTACGCGCTCGATGAAGATCGCTTCGTGGGTCTTGAGCGGAGCACTGACGGTGTTCATCGGCAAGCCGAAGGCTGCGCCAATCGCTTCGTTCAACCGGCCGATTCCTTCGGCGCCACTGACGCGTGAGAATTTGGGGCTTTTGGTGGCCGGAACTCCGCCAGTCTTTGCCGCATCTTCGAGTGACGCCGCCGCTGCGGCCGCTGCAAGCGCACGTGCCCGCGGCATCAGCTTGTCGAGCTTCTTCTGTCTGGCCAGCAGTGCACGGATTTCCGGCGTCACCTGGTCGAGCGGCGGAATGCCGCCCTTTACCAGCGAGTCCAGCCGTCCCAGGTAGTAGCCGTCATCGGCGTCGTACAGATCACTCGTCTCGCCGGGTTTTGCACCCGAAAAAGCCCACGGCCCGACGCTCGGAATGAATCGTCCGTTGATGGTGAGCGCGTCTGTCTCAACGACCCACGCTTTCTGAATCGGCATGCCGAGGGTGCGCGACGCCTCGTCCAGCTTCTCCGGCTTGTCAGTGGATGCCGCGATCCGCGCCAGCTCGTCAGCTTTCTTGTCGGTGATGGTGGCAGCCGAATCGCTCTGCTGGATTCGGAGGAGGATGTGCCTCAGGGAGAGCGTGTCACCTTTCCGCTCGTCCACCCTGATGAGATGATAGCCGAACGGAGTCAGCACCGGCTGGGACAGCTCTCCGACCTTGAGGGCGTAAGCCGCGCTCTCGAACTGCGGCACGAACCGTCCTTTGCCGCCTCGGCCAAGTGAACCGCCAGCGGCGCCCGACGCTGAGTCGGCAGATTCGGCCTTGGCTACATCCTCGAATTTCTCTCCCTTAATTATCCGGTCGCGCAGAGCCAGCAGATGATTTCGAACCCCGGCGCTGTCGGCGGCGCTCACGCTTCGCGGGATGATGATGACCGACACCTGAGCTTTCGCCGGCAGCTCGAAATCTTTCTTGTTCTTGTCGTAATACGCGGCGATCTCATTCTGTGGCACCGTGACGGCGCTGTCGGGAAGCATCTCCGGCCGAAAAGCGGCATAGGACACCTGCGCCGAATCGTGGCTGTCCTTCCACGTCTGCCACAGCCGCGTATCACTCAGAAAGACGTCCGACGCGACCTGTTGAAAGAGCTTCTCGCGCGGAATTGCATCCCGGTAATACGCCTCGAGCTGAAGAAGCAATCCTTCCTGGCGCGCTGCCGGACTGGCGAGGAAACGCTGGTACTTGTCGGGGTCGAAACGGCCGTCCGTCTGCAGCTCCGGGCTCTGCATGAGCTGTGGCGGCGGGCTGGTGCGTGCTGCGTCGGCAATCTCCTCGTCGTTGACTGTTATTCCCCGCCGCTTGTACTCCTGCCTGAGAAGTGCATCGGCGACAAGCTGCTCGAACGCCTGATCCTGCAACCGCTTGCGGTCGTCGAGCGAGACGCTGCGACCCGACTGCTGGGTAGCCTGCTGCTCGAGCTGTTGCGTTGCGCTGAACCAGGTTGTGGCGAGGATCTCTTCACCATTGACCTTGGCGACGGCAGTCGAAGTCGTCACTGGAGCGCGGCCGAGGAGACCCGAAGTTTGAACGAGCAGAAATCCCCCGACAAAGAAAATGACGAGGAAAATCCAGATATATTTTGCGGAGGACCGCATGGATTGCAGCACCGGGTATTAACTCCTGCCAGAGCCTTTAGAGGATGCGAATCAGGAAGATGTAGAACCTCAAAAACTACCGGCTCCGAGGGCGTAAAAGCAAGCCGCACAGTCACTTCACATTGACGTAGTTCGGGCTCGCGCGGTATCTTGAGCCGTTCCGTCCCGATGGCGAGCGGGACGTTACGACCAAGAGGTTCAAGGATGCAGAGTTCACCGCGGATCGAAGAGCTGAGGCAAAAATTCCACGAGAATCCGCGGCGCTATTTTGCCCCGCTCGCCAACGAATACCGCAAGGCCGGTGACCCCGAGCAGGCGATAGCGATTTGCCGCGCGCACCTCGCCCAGCAGCCCGCCCACATGAGCGGTCACGTTGTGTACGGCCAGGCACTTTACGACGCTCACCGGATTGACGAGGCGCGCGAAGTTTTCCAGTTGGCGCTCGCCCTGGACCCGGAGAACATGATCGTTCTCCGCCACCTTGGCGACATCGCGCGACAACGCGGCGAAGTCGAAGAGGCGCGCAGCTGGTACTCGCGCGCACTGGATGGCGATCCCCACGATGCGGAAGTTGCCGCCTATCTGGCCGAGCTAACCGAGCCACTCGTGTCGCGCGGCGTCGAGAGCGAGCCGGCCATGCCGACGTCAGACACGGGGCAGCCAGCTTCCTCGACGATAACACCGCCGGCAGATTCAGCTGAGCCAGTTGAGCCGGTGGAAGCCACGGAACCGGTGGAACCGGTGGAGTTCGAAGAGAGCCCATACCTCGAGCCCGAAGAGGTCGCGACCGCCGCCGCCGCCGAGCCCGTCGCGGAATCCGTGCCCGAGCCGACGGCGGAATTCGTCGCTGAGCCCGTTGCGGAATTCGTCGCTGAGCCCGTTGCGGAATTCGTCGCTGAGCCCGTTGCGGAATTCGTCGTCGAGCCCGTTGCGGAATTCGTCGTCGAGCCAGTCGCAGAATCCGTTTCTGAGCCGGCAGCCGACTTCGTCGCGGAGTCAATCGAAGAGCCCGTCGAAGAGCCCGTCGAAGAGCCAGTCGCAGAACCGATGCAGGAATTCGTTGTCGAGTCGGCGAGTGAGCTGGCCGACGCAGTAGCTGATGAGCCTGTTCCCGAGGTCAGCCCCCAGCCGGCGGCAAGATCATCGCGACCGACTCCCACCAGCGAGAACTTTCCGATCGTTACCCGCACACTTGCCGAGCTGTACCTGCAGCAAGGCCACATCGAGGCCGCGCTCGACATCTATCGGCAGCTCGCCGCCCACGAGCCGGATGATGCAGGCCTTCGCGCCCGGCTGGTGGAGCTCTCGCCTGAGGAAAGCCCGCTGTCTTTGCGCGATCTCGAATGGACTGAGCTGGAAGCCGAGGGCGTCGTTACGGGTGCTGCTGACGCCGGCCAACCATCCGAAGACCGGTCTCCCGGCGCGCAATTGTCAGATCGTCTGTGGGACACGGCCGACTTCTGGGGCACCGGTTTCTTCGAAGACACCGACGAGGCGGATGAGATTTTCGGTCTCTCCGATGACTCGCTGTCATCAGCCGCGGGCCCCACCGAACGAGGCGACACCGTGGTGGAGGCCGAAGAACCGGTCACTCAGCCGGAGCCGGCGGTCGCGGCACAGACAGGGGCGCCGGCGGTTGATGAAACGACGACGGAACGCTCGCCGCTCGTCGAGGATGAAACCGAATCGTTTGGCCCCCCGCACGAGTTCATGTCTGCGAACCTCGCGGCGGCGGCCTATTTCGAAGAATCCTCGCCAGACAACGAATCTCCGTACAGGGCTGAGCGGGTGGAAGAGCTCGTCGGTGAGGAGGCGGAGCCGGCCCATGCCGACATCACGCCTGTCGAGTCCGCGCCTGCCAAGCCTGCACCCAGAGAGCTGACCGTGCGCGAGTTCTTCGCCACCCTTGGGTCGATCCGCGCCCCAACCGCCGAGCCGCCCGGCGGTGATGCCGCCGACCAATCGCAGCCGTCGGAGTCCACCGCTGTCGAGACTCCGGCGGAGGAAGCATACCGGTTCGCCGACGACGCGTTCGCAAATCTCTTTGCTGACTCGCCAGTCAGCGCCGAGGACAGTCGCGCCGCTGCCGCATTGAGCGGTGCTGTCGCGCACGGCGTCCCATTCGCAACACAATCGCATGCCACTCCGATGGCTCCCCAGGAGACGCCGGCGCCGCGCGCAGCAGAGCAGACAGCAAGGGAATCGGAGGAGGATATTCGGCGATTTCGGGAGTGGCTCGACGGGCTCGCGGAATCGTGAGAATCGCGGTCATCAATGGTCCCAATCTCAATCTCCTCGGGCAGCGCGAGCCGGCGATATACGGCTCGACGACATTGGCCGAAATCGAGACGCGACTTCGCGAAGTTGCGCGCGACCTCGAGACCGACATCACGTTTGCCCAATTCAATGGAGAAGGCGAGATCATCGACGCCATTCATGCGCTGAAGGGTAACGCCGACGGAGCGCTGATCAACGCCGGCGCGTACACCCACACAAGTCTGGCGATTCACGACGCCCTCACCAGTGTCGCAGTTCCATTTGCGGAGGTTCACATCACCAACATCTATGCGCGCGAGCCTGAACGCAGGAAGTCGCTTCTGGCTGACGCGGCCGTCGCCGTGATCGCCGGCTTCGGACCCATGGGCTACGAGCTCGCGCTCCGCGGGCTCGTCGGGAAGCTCTCCAGGTGACTGATGCCAGACGCCGCCGCCTGGAGTCTCTGCGAGAGCGACTCCTCGCGGAGAAGATCGACGCTCTTCTTGTAACCGCTCTCCCCAATATCCGCTATCTCACCGGATTCTCCGGTTCCAGCGCGCTCCTCGTGGCGACGCCGACCGAGACCGTTTTCATCACTGATTTCCGGTACGAGATCCAGGTCACCGACGAGGTGGGCGACTTGGCCGATGTCCGGATCGAGCCGACCAGTCTCTGGACCGGTCTCTGGGATCGCCTGCCGGCAATGTCTCACGTGGAAGTCATCGGGTTCGAGTCGGCCCATCTCGTTCACCGGGACTTTCAGCGACTTCTCAACGAAGGCTCACGCTGGCAGTGGCGCGCGCAGATTGGGCTGGTGGAGGACATGCGGGAATCGAAGGACGAGGGTGAGGTTGCGCTCATAGCCGAGGCGGCGCGGATGGCCACGAGCGCCCTCGGCCGCGTGGTGCCACTGATTCGCGCGGGACTGTCGGAGCTCGAATTGGCGGGGATCCTCGAGAAGGCCCTTCGTGACGAAGGCAGCGAGGACGCCCCGTTCTCACCGATCGTCGCCTCGGGCCCGCGAGCGGCACTCCCGCACGCCAGGCCGTCGAGAAGGGTGATCGAGCGGGGCGACTTCGTGCTGCTCGATTTCGGCGCGCAATTCGGCGGCTACTGCTCGGACGTGACACGTACCGTGGTGGTCGGGCCCGCTTCCAGCGAGCAGCGCGAAGTCTACGACATTGTCCGCGAAGCGAACCGCATCGCCTCGGCGCAGGTTGAGGCCGGAATGACCGGAATGGCTGCCGACATGCTCGCGAGGAGCTACATTGAGCAGCGCGGGCACGGAGCGGCGTTCGGACACAGCCTCGGCCACGGCCTTGGCCTTGAAGTGCATGAGGCGCCTCGGCTTGCTCGAACCGTGGAGGCACCGCTCAAGCAGGGCGCGGTGGTCACGATCGAGCCAGGAATTTACCGCGCGGGGTGGGGAGGCGTCCGTATCGAGGACGACGTTCACCTCTCGGCAGCGGGCCCGACGATCCTCACGAACTTTTCCCGGGAGCTACTAGAGGTCGCATGAGACACATGACTCTGAGACATCAAGGAGACGTGAGAGGGCGTTTCGGGTCGCATCCAATAGGGACGATGGCATGATCGATCTGCGCTTCGTCAAGAAGCTCGTGGATATGATCGACGCTTCATCGGTGGATTCGATCGAGATTTCGTCCGATAAGGGGATGAAGATCAGGATCTCGAAGACCCCCAACCAGCGGGCGAGCGTTCAGATTGCGTCGCCGATGCAGATGCCATCGATAATGGCGCCGGCGGCGGTCGTCACCGAGCGGCCTTCATCGGGCGAGGCGTCCGCCCGGCCCGAACCCAAGGCGGCGTACCTCGAGGTGAAGTCCCCGATGGTCGGCACCTACTACGGCGCTCCGGAGCCGGGCGCGAAGCCCTATCTCGCGGTCGGCGACCGAATTGCGAAGGGCCAGATACTCTGCATCATAGAGGCAATGAAGATCATGAATGAAATCGAGTCCGAGTTCGATGGAGTGGTGAAGGAAATACTCGCCGTGAACTCGCACCCGGTGGAATACGGCCAGGTTCTTTTCCGGGTCGATCCAAATGGGTGAGCGCACCCCCGAGCACGGCACCGAAGCCGTCGGATCAGGTTTCGACTACCGGCAGGCCCTCCGCCAGATGCTGGAGGAGAATGCTTCCGACCTGCATCTCAAGGTGGGTTGCCCGCCGACGCTCAGAGTGGATGGCCAGCTTCGGTCTCTGGGCACCGCCCCATTGCGGTCTGACGACATGAAGGCGCTGGCCGACCAGATCATGCCCCCAAAGCGAAGGCGTGAGTTCGAGGAGCTGAAGGAAGCCGACTTCGCCCTCGGCGTCCCCGGCATCGGCCGGTTCCGCGTCAACGCCTTTCAGCAGCGGGGCACCATTGCTTACGCGTTCCGTGTCGTGCCCTTCCAGGCGAGCACGATTCACGAGCTGAACCTGCCGCCGGTTGTCGAGCAGATCGCCCTCAAGCCGAGAGGGCTCGTGCTCGTCACCGGAATCACCGGCTCCGGCAAGTCAACCGCGCTCGCCGCGATGATTCAGTACATCAATCAACATCGGGCGGCGAACATCATCACCATCGAAGACCCGATCGAGTTCCTCCACCGTGACAACAAGTCCCGCATCAACCAGCGCGAGGTGGGGACCGATACCGGCAGCTTCGAGCAGGCGCTGAGGCGTGTTCTTCGGCAGGACCCGGACGTGCTCCTCGTCGGCGAGATCCGCGATCTGCCGACCCTCGATACGGCGATGAAGGCCGCCGACACCGGACACCTGGTTTTTTCCACGCTTCACACCACGGACGCGACGCAGACGATCAATCGCGTGCTGTCGTTCTATCCTCCACACCAGCAGGCGGAAGTCCGCTTCCTCCTCGCGAGCGCACTGGAGGCGGTCATTTCGCTGCGACTCGTTCCCCGCGCCGATCGGCCGGGCCGTGTGCCGGCCGCCGAAATCCTCGTCAACACCGCGGCGGTGCGGGAGAACATCCGCGACATGTCGAAGTCGCTCAACATTCCCGAGCTAATTGCCGAGGGCACTGTTCAATACGGCATGCAGAGTTTCGACCAGTCGCTCATGAACTGGTACACCAAGGGCGTGATCTCGTACGAGAACGCTCTTTACAATGCAACAAATCCGAGTGAATTCGCTCTTCGTGTGCAGGGCATCGCCAGCGCCAGCGACGCGAAATGGGAAAACCTGAATCAGGAAGTAAAATCCTGATCCACTGCGGCGCATGTTCAAGAAAATCCTGATTGCCAACCGGGGCGAGATCGCGCTGCGCGTGATCCGCGCCTGTCGTGAGCTTGGCGTGCAGACAGTGGCTGTGTACTCCGAGGCCGACAGGGAATCGCTGCACGTCCGGTTCGCCGACGATGATGTCTGCATCGGACCGGCGCCGGCACGCGATTCATATCTCAAGATTCCAAGGATTATCGCCGCTGCCGAGATCGCAGGTGCCGACGCTATTCACCCGGGTTACGGCTTTCTTGCCGAAAACGCGGAGTTCGCCGAGACCTGCGCCGCCAGCAACATCGCCTTCATCGGGCCGACGGCGCAGCAGATAAGAGTGATGGGCGACAAGGCCGCAGCGCGCAACGCAATGGCAGCCGTTGGCGTACCAATCATTCCCGGCACGCCCGGTCCGGTTGAGGACGCGGAAGAGGCGCTGGGGTTCGCCCGCGAAATTGGCTTTCCGGTGATCATCAAGGCCGCCGCCGGCGGCGGGGGCAAGGGAATGCGAGTCGCGGCCGAGCCGGAGGATTTCACGCGCTCGTTTCAGCTCGCCCGGTCGGAGGCGCTGTCGGCCTTCGGAAGCGGTGACGTGTACGTCGAGAAGTATCTCGAGCGGCCGCGGCACATCGAATTCCAGATAATGGGCGACCGGCACGGCAACGTGATTCATCTGGGAGAGCGTGACTGCTCGGTGCAGCGCCGCCATCAGAAGCTGATCGAGGAAGCGCCAAGCCCGGCGGTGACGCCACGACTGCGCGAAGCCATGGGCGAGGCGGCGGTGCGGGGCGCCAAAGCGATCGACTATGTCGGCGCCGGCACCATCGAGATGCTGCTCAACGAAGACGGGAACTTCTATTTCATGGAGATGAACACCCGCATTCAGGTGGAGCATGGCGTCACTGAAATGCTCACCGGCGTGGACCTCGTAAAGGAGCAGATCCGCGTCGCCAGCGGCGAGCGGCTCTCAGTGCTGGAAATGCCGCCGCTCCGCGGGCATGTGATCGAATGCCGCGTGAATGCGGAAGACCCGGCACGCAATTTCCAGCCGTCTCCGGGGCGAATCGATGTGTTTCATCCTCCCGGGGGAACCGGCGTTCGTCTCGACACCCACGTCTATACCGGCTACACGGTGCCACCGTACTACGATTCGCTACTCGCCAAGCTCATTTGTCAGGGCCGCGACCGTCCCGAAGCCATTCGCAGGATGCAGGTGGCACTCGAGAGCTTCATCATCGAAGGCGTCACTACGACGATCCCATTTCTCGCGCGCGTGATGGCCGACCCACATTTCCAGGCAGGGCAGGTGGACACCAGGTTTCTCGAGCGCGAATCGTACTTGATGAAGGAGCCGGGGTAAGTGAGACTCGACGTCTACCTGTCGCCGGGTGAGCTGGCACCCGGCGATGCGGCTGGACGGGTGGTCGCTGTGATCGACGTGTTGCGCGCTTCGACGACCATCGCCGTGGCACTGGAAAACGGCGCTCGCAATGTGGTGCCGGTGGAAAGTGCTGACGTCGCCATTATGCGCGCCAAGGCCTTCGAGCGTGCGGATGTCGTCGTCGCCGGAGAAAAGAAGATGCTTCCCATTCCCGGCTTCGACCTGGGCAACTCGCCCTTGTCGTTTTCAGCCGAGGCAGTGGGTGGCAAGACGATTCTGCTGACGACGACCAACGGCACCCGGGCACTCATCGGGCTTCAGGGTGCGCGCGATATCGTGGTCGCCGCCTACGTCAACCATGCCGCGGTGAGCGCGATGCTGGGAACGGCTGCGCGAGCCAACACCGATGTCGCGATTGTATGTGCGGGCGACGAGGGCCATTTTAGTCTCGAGGACGCCGCGTGTGCGGGCCGTTACGTTCGCTCTATTTCCCAGCGTGGCCAGTCTGTCGTTTGCAACGACGCGGCCAGTGCATGCGAGCTCATTGATCGAGAGTATGGCGACAACATCGCGAAAATCTTCCGGGACTCGTCCCACGGGAAAGCGCTCGCCGAGGCAGGCTTCGACGAAGACCTCGTCATCTGTGCTGCACTGGATTCGCACCCTGTTGTCCCCATCTATCAGGAGCGACAGATCACCAGACTCGGACCTGACCGCGAACGCTGACAGCCAGGGCGGCTCGGCTCTCAAACGCGAGCTGGCCGGCATTGCGCTGCTGCTGTTCGCGGTCTTTCTCGCCGGCGCTCTCGCCGCGGTGGGCGTGCGCCTTCTTGGTGGCGCGGCCGACGTGCGCAGCAACTTCGGTTGGGCAGGGGACCTTCTCGCTCTTCCGGTTGTCCACACCCTTGGGTGGCCCGCTGCCGCCCTCCTGCCGCTGGCGCCCGCAGCCCATGCGCTGAGACTGTTCGGCCGCCTCGATCAGCGCACCGACAGGTCGTGGATGGTCTTTCTCCTCGGCCTCGTCGTGTGGCTGCCCATGGTCTTTGGTCTGGCGCAGGGAGGACTGCGCGAAGCTACGGGGCTGTCGGGGCTCTGGGGGAGCCTGGTTGCTTTCTATCTGCTCCAGTTTGCAGGGAACGCGGGTGCCTGGATCATCCTGGCGCTCGCCCTGAGCGCGCTCATGGCCGCCACCCTCTCGTGGAATCCGATACGCGCGATCATCAGCGCGCCGGCACGAGCGAATGTGTCTGATGGTGGGGAGGTGGAAGAGGAGCCAGAAATTGCGACGCTCCGCACACAGCGTGGCGGACGGCCGCCCGAGCCAACGCCGGAAGAGATGCCGGCCCTGGATCTCTCGCTTCTCAGCGTGCCGCTCGTCAGGAATAACGTCGAAGCCGACGACGGCCGCTCGCCAGAAAAGAAGAAACACGAGAAAAAGAGCAAGGCCGAGGTCGTCGCCGACCACGCCGATCGAATCGCGGCAGAAATAGGCTCGACGGGGTATGCGGGCGACCTCGAAGGTGAGGAGGAACGGCCGTCGGCCGACCTGCTGACGCCGGCGCCGCCGCGGAATACTGAAGTGGACAACCGCGCGCTTGACGCGATGGGCGTGAAGCTGATGGACGCGCTCCGCACTTTTCGCGTGGAAGGCGATCTCGTGGGACGCACCACCGGGCCCGTCGTGACGCAGTTCGAGATCGTGCCGGCGGCCGGCGTGAAGGTGCGGCAGTTCGCATCGCTGGCGAACGATCTCGCGCTCGCGATGCGGGCGCAGAGTATCAGAATCGTCGCTCCAATTCCTGGAAAGGGTGCTGTGGGAGTGGAAATTCCGAATCCGACTCCGGAGATAGTGCCGTTCCGCGAGCTGCTCGAGTCGCGCGAATTCCGCGAGATGCGTGCGGCGCTCCCAATCGCCCTCGGAAAGGACCTCGAGGGCCGCCCGGTAGTTGCCGACCTCGCGAAGATGCCACACCTGCTCATCGCCGGCGCCACCGGCTCCGGCAAATCCGTCTGCATCAACACCCTGATCACGAGTCTCATCTTTCGCCACACGCCGAAGACCTTGCGGCTTCTCATGGTCGATCCGAAGATGGTCGAGCTCTCGGTGTACAACGCATTGCCGCATCTGCGCCACAAAGTCGTCACGGACAATCGAGACGCGGCAGCGGTTCTCAAGTGGGCGGTCCTCGAGATGCAGGACCGGTACGAGCTGCTCGCCGCGAATGGGGCGAGAAACATCCAGGACTTCAATCGAAAAGTTCAGGACGGAGCGAAGCTGCACCTGGCAAAGCGTCCCGACGTCGCGTTCGAGAATACCGAATACAAGGCGGGCATCCTTCCGTACATCGTCCTCGTCATCGACGAGCTTGCCGACCTGATGATGACCGTTCAGGCCGAGATCGAGACTCCGCTGGCAATGCTCGCGCAGAAGGCACGAGCGATTGGAATCCACATCATCCTCGCCACGCAGCGGCCGAGCGTGAATGTTCTGACCGGTTTGATCAAGGCGAACTTTGCCAGTCGAATTGCATTCCGTGTCGCGTCCCAGATCGACAGCCGGACAATTCTCGACGGCATGGGTGCAGAATCACTGCTCGGAAATGGCGACATGCTGTTCGTCCCGCCCGGCAAGTCAGAGCCGTCGCGGCTGCAGGGAGCGTTCATTTCCAGCGAGGACACCGAACGCATCACCGGTTGGTACAGTGAGCGCGCCGCTCGCCGCAAGGCGATGGCTGAAGCACAGGGTTTCTTCGCCGAGGAAGCGGCAGAGGACGACATCATTGCGAAAGTCCGCCAGAAAGAGGCGGAGGAGGCCCGCGGGTCGGAAAGAGAGGACGCCGGCGACGACGATCGCGACAAACTGTTCCGGGAGGCGGCCGAAGTGGTGATTCAACATCAGCAGGGATCCACGTCACTCCTTCAGCGGCGGCTGAAAGTCGGCTATGGCCGCGCGGCCAGAATCATCGATCAGCTGCACGCGGCGGGAATCCTCGGTCCGCCCGATGGCTCGAGGCCGCGTGACGTGCTGGCCGGGTTGGACGACCTCGACCGTATCTGCGGGAGCCGCTCCTAGCTTCTTCCTCTATCCCGTGCCTCGATGGCGCGTCTGCCCGGGGCGAGCCAGTAGAGCGGTTGAGCAATTGCCTCCGAGTCCGGCCTCGGCCCCGCCGTCGCTACTGCGACAGCCATCGCGATGCAGACGTTGTTGCCGCGGCACGGAGGCACCTCGGCGACGTGGATGCAGGGTGAGCACGGGATCTTGACGTAAGTCGCCTCCTCGCGCGCCGGATCGAAATCCTTGAGCAGCGTCGTCGGATCGGTGGGCCCCCAGAACGACTTTGTCGGCAGGCCGAACAGCCGGGCGAAATGAATCATCGCCGAGTCGATGCCGACGAACAGCGAGCACTGCGACAGAGTCCTCAGCGACTCGTCGAGCGGACGTCCATCACAGTCATTGTGCCAGCGAATTGCGGGAAGCGTGCGCTCCAGCTGAGCCATGAGGGCGTTCGCCGAATCCCGGTCGGCCTCTGAGCCGAGGAGATGTACGTCGGTGATGCCGCGCAGCCGTGGCGGAAGCACGCGCGCCCACTGGTCGGGAGTCAGCATGCGCTCGCGCGCCAGGTCAGAGCATGCAAAGCCGAGTGCGGCGTGGTTCCCGCCGGCAACCGGCGGAAGCAGTGGGGCCGCGGCCGCCGGGCTCGCATCGCTGCCGCCGAGACGGGTCATGACGTGATTTGCGCAGGCCGCCCGGGTTGCCGCTTCTGCGCCGAACAACGCCGCGACTGCCTCGTAAAAATTATGGTTTCCAGAGAAACGATTGAAGAAAATCAGATGAGTCGAGAGGCCTTCGCGCCAGAACACTGTCTCGAGATAGAAGCCGACGCGGTTTCGCGCTCGCGTGAGGACAGACAACACCGTGGTGAGCCGGCTGTAGACCTCGAGGTCGATCACCGTATCGACGCCATAGAGGTTATTGACGGCCGCGAGAGTGGAAGCGACCAACCGGCCGATCCCTCGGTCATCGAGGATCAGCACCTCGTCGAACACTCCGAGTGACCGACCGAATGGCGCGATGGCCGGGGTGGTGACAAGGGTGAAGTGGCACAGCGGGTAGCGTTGGCGGAGCCCGAGCAACGCGGGGAGGGCGATCACCAGGCTTCCTCCGCCCATCAGTTTGATGACGGCCAGCCGGTCACGCAGCTCGGGAGTGTGATCGCGGTGAAGAACTCGCCCGAGCAGCATGACAAAGGGCTTCAGCAGGCCGATAAAGATCCCGCCGAGCGAAAAATCGAGAAACTTCTTTGTGCGGAGCTCCATCCGTGGGCGCAATATCCGATGATGAAAGGACTTGGGCAATGTATGCGCTGCACCTCAGGGGTTGCGAGCTACCGCTTGCGGAGGCGGAGAATCGATGCGGTGGGGTTAGGCGAGACACCTAGTTTCACGGCCATGCTCGAGGCTCGTCAGGTGCTGGGAGAAAGAGGCGAAAGAGCCGCTGAGGGCTGGCTGGCCGATCGGGGCTGGAAGCTCGTGGAGCGAAGGTTTCGTAGCGGCCACCGCGACATCGACCTGGTGGTCGAACGGAGCGTCGGGGAAGCCGGCTCGAGAATGGTCGCCTTCGTCGAGGTCAAGGCCCGCGCTTCCAGCGGGTTTGGCGGCCCACTGGGCGCAGTCGGCTGGCGGAAGCAACGCGAGCTGGTGAGGGCAGCACGGGACTGGATGACACGTTTTCACCGTTCGGGCGACGTTTATCGGTTCGACGTCGTGGGCGTGGTGTTCGGGAGCGGCCGGCCGGAGATAATCCATGTGGAAAACGCGTTCAGCGTCAGATAACGCTTGAGAATATGGCGAACCCTTCGTAGTTTATTCGGGTAGCAATCAGGCCGTCAGCAGGGGCAGATTCAACGCCCAAGGTTGTGCCCAAAGCCCGGCGTGTCAGGTGAAGTTCAACGTCAACGAGAGGGTGGAAGCGATGGCAGTGTCGGTGATGGGGGAAGACAAAAAGAAGGCGTTGAACCTGGCAATTGCGCAGATCGAGAAGATGTGCGGCAAGGGTTCAATCATGAAGATGGGCTCGGACTCGCGAGTTCGCGTGGATGCGATTCCGACGGGCGCAATCAATCTCGACGCGGCAATCGGCGTGGGCGGAATTCCCCGTGGTCGGGTGACCGAGGTCTTCGGTCCGGAATCGAGTGGAAAGACCACGCTGTGTCTCCATGTCGTGGCCAACGCGCAGCGCGCCGGGGGAGTTGCGGCATACATCGATGCTGAGCACGCGCTCGACACTGACTACGCGCAAAAGCTCGGCGTCGATATCGACAATCTGCTAGTCTCGCAGCCCGATACCGGCGAGCAGGCAATGGAGATCTGCGAGATTCTCGTGCGGTCTGGAGCGGTGGACGTCGTCGTCATCGATTCTGTCGCGGCACTGGTGCCGAAGGCGGAGATCGAGGGTGACATGGGCGACTCGCACATGGGATTACAGGCGCGGCTCATGAGCCAGGCGCTGCGCAAGTTGACGGGAGCGATCGCCCGGTCGAGGACGTCGGTGATCTTCATCAATCAGCTCCGCGAGAAGATCGGCGTGATGTTCGGTAACCCCGAGACGACTACCGGCGGAAGGGCGCTCAAGTTCTATGCATCGGTCCGCCTCGACATCCGCAGAATTTCGGCGGTGAAGGAGAAGGAGGAGGTCATCGGATCGCACGTCCGCGTGAAGGTGGTGAAGAACAAGGTGGCCCCTCCGTTCAAGCAGGCGGAGTTCGACATCATGTACTCCGAGGGAATAAGCCACGCATCGCTGGTGCTCGACATCGCGGCTGAATCCGGCATCATCGACAAGTCGGGCGCCTGGTACAGCTATGGCTCGCAGCGCATCGGACAGGGTCGTGAGAATGCAAAGATGTATCTCAAGGACAACCCCGCGCTGCTTGCCGAAGTAGAAGAGAAGGTCAAGACAGTGCTTGGAATTCGGCCGTCCGTGGGTGATACGGAGGTGGAACCGGCGGAGGAGTAGGCCAGTCGCTGCCTCGCCAGTGTCGCGGGGTCGGTTGAGCGTTCGATCGGCGGGGCCCGGTGCATCCGCTGCTCGACGTTCATCCGGCCCCCTTTTTCCGCTACCAGCTACCAGCTACCCGTGCCCGCCATCCGCTATCCGCCATCCGCTATCCGCCATCCGCTATCCGCTATCAGTTGCCCGAAGCGGGAAACGGGGAGCGGTCAGCGGGCACGGGCAGCGGGTACCGGGCAGCGGGTACCGGGCAGCGGGTAAGTAGGATTGCCTCGATCGGCCTACGACCACGCACTGAATCTTCTCACGGCCCGCCCGTACACGGCGCGCAATCTGAGACGAAAGCTCGTCCAGAAGGGATTCGCGCCATCTGAAATCGATGCGACGATGGAGCGGCTGCTTGGCAATGGCCTGCTCGATGACGCTCGCTACGCCACCCAGTTCGCCCGGGGGAAGCTGCTCGGTCCGGGTTCGTCACGGCGCCGGATTCGCCAGCAGCTTTTTCAGCGGGGTATCCCTGGCGAGCTGGCGGACTCGGCCATTGACTCCGTGATCGAAGAGGAAGCAGTCGATCTCGAAGCTGTCGTCGAGAAAGATGCGCGAAAGAAACTGGCCTCGCTCGCCGGTCTCGATCCGCTGGTGGTGAAGCGGCGACTCTACGCGCATCTCGCCCGGCGTGGATACGATCTGGATGAAATCAACGCCGTATTGAAGAAGGTGATGAAGGCGGAGTAGGGCGGCGCGTATATTACCTGCCATGCAAGCAGCCGAAATCAGACGGAAATTCCTCGAATACTTCGAGAGGCAGGGCCATGCGATACGGCCCAGCGGATCTCTCGTTCCCGGCGACGACCCAACGCTGCTGTTCGCCAACGCCGGCATGGTCCAGTTCAAGAAAGTCTTCCTCGGCCAGGAAAATCCGGATTTCGGCAGGCGAGCAACCACCTCTCAGAAGTGCGTTCGCGCCGGCGGCAAGCACAACGACCTCGAGCAGGTGGGGCACACGGCTCGCCACCATACGTTCTTCGAGATGCTGGGAAATTTTTCTTTCGGGGACTACTTCAAGCGCGATGCGATCCGGTTCGCGTGGGAGTTTCTTACGAATGAGCTGAAGCTCGACCCGGCGCATCTGCGTGTGAGCGTCTACCACGAGGATGACGAGGCGCGCGCACTGTGGCGCGAGATCGCTGGCCTGTCCGACTCGCGGATCTACGGGCTCGGAGCTCACGACAATTTCTGGCAGATGGCCGACACCGGGCCGTGCGGACCGTGCTCGGAGATCTTTGCCGACATGCTCCGCCTCACGGAAGATTATCGCCTCCCTGCCGGTGCATCGGGCGAGTGGACGGAGGCCGATCGCGCTGAATTCTCGACGGAAACGTTCGTGGAAGGCGCCGAAGCTGGTCGGTTTGTCGAGATCTGGAATCTGGTTTTCATGCAGTTCGACAGGCAATCGGACGGCGCGCTCAATCCGCTTCCAAGCCCATCCGTGGACACGGGGATGGGACTGGAGCGCACGAGCGCCGTGATGCAGGGCGTGGACAGCAACTACCACACGGATCTCTTCGTGCCGCTCATCGAGACGATCGAGAGAGTCACTGGCATTCCTTATCGCGGTCGTGAGTCGAATGAGAGCTACACGCGCGAGCTGCCCGCGTCGTCACGTGGTGGTTGGTCGGTGGCGGTCAGGCACGGTGGCAAGGTTATCGTCGATCCGGCGGCTTTCCGCGTCATTGCGGATCATGCGCGCGCCGTCGCGTTCCTTCTTGCAGATGGTGTGTTCCCGTCAAACGAGGGTCGCGGTTACGTCCTCCGGCGCATTCTTCGCCGCGCTGTGCGGCACGCGTGGCTGCTCGGCCGCGCAACGCCGACTCTTGCGACAGTTGTCGAGCGGGTGATCGACGTGATGGGTGACGCATATCCGGAGCTGCGGCAGCGAAGCCGCCACATCATCGACACGACTCTCGCCGAAGAGCAGCGCTTCCTTGCCACGATCGATGGAGGCATGCGCCGCTTCGAGGAAATTGCGCCCGCCGACACGACACGGGGCTCCGATACGCTCCGCGGAACGATTTCGGGCGAAGATGCTTTCCGGCTTTATGACACGTTCGGTTTTCCAATCGACCTGACCGAGCTCATGGCGCGTGAGCGTGGCTACACAGTCGATATTGCCGGATTCGAGCAGGCGCTCAACGCGCAGCGAACGCAATCGCAGGAAGAGCGAAAATCGAAGAAGATTGGAATGAGCCTCGATGCGCTTGCGACGGCACGTTGGGGGTCCACTTCCGCGGGCAGTTCCGAAGATGCCGGAGCCCGAAGCACGCCCGAGTTCGTTGGCTATGAGCGCACTGACGTGGAGACCGACGTTGTCGATTTCGCGACCCTCGGGGACAACCGCGTGGCCCTCATGCTGCGCGAGACGCCGTTCTACGCCGAGTCAGGCGGGCAGGTCTCCGACAGCGGTGTGATCAGCGGCGACGGCTGGAAAGTGCACGTCGATGAAGTCCGGAAAATCGACGGTCGCGTCACCGCGATAGGGAAGGCGGAAGGTGAGGTTGCTTTCGGACACGCGCACGCCACAGTGCCGCGCCTGAAGCGCCTCGACACCGAACGTAACCACACCGCCACACACCTGCTGCATGCCGCACTGAGGTCAGTGCTTGGCGAGCACGTGCATCAGGCGGGATCGCTCGTTGCGGCTGATCGCCTGCGTTTCGATTTCTTGCATCACGGTCCGATGACCGGAGCCGAGACCGACCGCGTTCAGGATATTGTCAACCGGGGAATATTCGACGCCATTCCGCTCGAATTCGAACAGAAGAGCTACACCGAGGCAAAGGCTTCCGGCGCGATGGCGCTCTTTGGCGAGAAATACGGCGACGTTGTGCGTGTCGTGACCATTCCCGGTGTGTCTCAGGAGCTTTGTGGTGGCACGCATGTTCGCAACACCGCGGAGATCGGGCTGTTCCGGATTGTCAGCGAATCCGGAGTAGCGGCCGGGGTACGTCGCATTGAAGCGGTCACCGGGCCCAAGGCATATGCCCTCCTGAGGGGGCTTGCCGCGCGGCTCAACGAAATTGAAGACATTGTTCGCGCCACGCCCGGCTCTGTTGTGAAACGCGTCCAGTCTCTGGTCGAGGAGCGGCGCACTCTGGAGAAGCGACTGGTGGACGCGGCGCGCAGTGGAAGTGGAAACGAGGTTGACCGCCTGGTGGCTGGGGCGGAAAACGTGGACGGTGCGCACGTCGTGGCGGCACAGGTCATCGCGGCCGACAGCAAGTCGTTTGGTGCGCTGGCCGATGCTGTCCGCGACAAGCTGGGAAGTGGAGTGGCCGTTCTCGCTGCGGAGGTGAACGGCAAGCACACTCTGCTCGCCGTTGTCACTGATGACCTGCGTGCCCGTGGAGTGCGCGCCGACGCAATTCTAAAGGAAGTGGCGGGGCTTGCCGGCGGTCGGGGCGGCGGCAAGGCGCACATGGCCCAGGCAGGAATTCCGGATGGATCGCGCATCGGCGAGGCGCTGAAAAGTGTGGTCCCAGTCGTCAAGAAACAGCTTGGTTAGGACCCTCAGAATAATTGTCGGAAATAGTTCACGGGTGGTTTCGGAGGTATGTCGCGCATGCAATCCGACGCCCGCGCGGCAAGACGCTCCTACATGCGTCCAGTCCGTGGCGGCGCCAATAATAAATGCTTTTCAATTCGCTGCAGTTCGCGTTGTTCTTCGTGGTCGTCACGACCCTGTACTTCGTCCTGCCGCACAGAGCGCGGTGGCCGCTCCTTCTGGGGGCGAGCTGCTACTTCTACATGGCGTTGATCCCGATTTACATCGTGATCCTCGGTGGTACGATTGTCGTCGACTACGCCGCGGGAATCCTTATTGAGCGATCGACGGGCACTGCCCGACGGGGATGGCTGATCCTGAGCCTGCTGGCAAACGTTGGAATCCTCGCTGTTTTCAAGTACTACAATTTCCTCAGTGCCAACGTCAACCTTGCCCTAAGTGCGTTTGGGCACGCGAATCTTCTTCACTCACTTGATCTCATCCTGCCCGTCGGCCTGTCATTCCACACGTTTCAGGCGATGAGTTACACCATCGAGGTCTACCGGGGGCGACAGAAAGCCGAGCGGAATCCCGGCATTTATGCGCTGTATGTGATGTTCTATCCCCAGCTTGTCGCCGGGCCAATCGAGCGACCACAGAACCTGCTCCATCAATTCCGCGAGCGGCATGTCTTCGATGAAGAACGGGTAGTGCTCGGGTTGCGCCGTATGTTTTGGGGTCTGTTCAAGAAACTCGTCATCGCAGACCGCCTCGCACTGATCGTCAATCCAGTCTTCAATGCACCTGGTAAGCATTCCTCGCTCGTTCTTTTGCTCGCGTTATATGCTTTCGCGTTTCAAATCTACGCCGACTTCTCCGGATACACGGATATTGCGATTGGTGCGGCGGAGGTCATGGGATTCCGCCTCAGGGAGAACTTTCAACGTCCGTACGCGGCGCGTACGATTTCGGAATTCTGGTCGCGGTGGCACATCTCATTGTCCACCTGGTTTCGTGATTACGTATACATTCCCCTCGGCGGGAACCGTGTGACGAGGATTCAATGGTATCGGAATCTTGTCATCGTGTTCCTGGTGAGCGGCCTTTGGCACGGCGCCAACTGGACATTCATTGTCTGGGGAGGGTTGCACGCCGCATTCATGATATTCGGTGTGATGAGCAGGGAGTGGCGAGCGCGACTTGCCGAGTTCACCGGCGTCACTCGCCATCCGCGTATTCACAACGCTCTGGCCTGGGCCTGCACTTTCAATCTCGTCACTCTCGCGTGGGTGTTTTTCCGCGCAAACAATGTAGGTGAGGCCGTGAAGCTGTTGCGACGAGCGCTGCTCGGGCTGCCGGCATCGCTCTGGCATCCCACGCTGTCAGTCGAGCTGGCGCAGATGGGGATCGGTCGCACCGACTTGCTCATGACAATTCTGTTCGTACTTACCATGGAGGTTCTTCAGTACTATCGCGAACGAACAGGAATGCCGTCATTGCTTTCACGACAGCCTGTTTATATCCGGTGGGCTGTCTATCCGACGGCCCTTCTGCTGATCGCGGTTTTCGGGCAAAATGATGCGGTGCCGTTCATTTATTTCCAATTCTGACAATGAAGATGCCCGTGATGCGGTTCATGCTTAAACTGGCTCTTGCGCTCGCCATAGTGTTCGTCGTCAACGCACTGCTGCTGGGCCGATCAGCGGCGTTGCAATTCTTGGATGATCACCGACCCGGACAGTCGCAATTGAGCGCGTTGGCGTGGATTGAGTCGCAGGCACTCCACGTAGAAGCAGAAGCGAGCCGCCCCGCCCCCACCGCAGGACGGGTTGTCTTCGCCGGCAGCTCTTCGGTTGTGAATGGCATCGACGTCTTCCGTATTCGCGACACCTGGCGAATGAATGGGGTTGACGTGTGGCCGGTTAATTATGGCTTGACGTCTTTTTCGGCGGCCGAGCTCCCTTTCCTGACTGACCAGTTGCTGGCACGCGACGTTCGCCTAGTGGTGTGCCCCTACAATACTTTCTCCTTCCCGGACCGGTTCCATCCACAGGCGATCAATGCGCGGTGGAAGACGGCGGAATTCTTTCGCGAAGCGCCGTGGAGAATGATTTTGTCGCCGGCCTTTCCAATTTCCCGTCCTGTCCTGGGTGATATTCTGCCTCTTGTCCGATTCGACCGACTTCTGGCGGAGATAATAATCCTCCGTCTGAAGCGGCTTCCGACTCGGCCCCCGGCTAGCTACGACTACCCCGACAATGAGCCAATGCGCCCCGCTGCTGACAAGCGCCTGACTCCGCCAAGAAGGATTAATCCCCGTGAGTACCTTCAGGGTATCTATCTTGATTCTGACAGAGATGGGCACACCCTGGGTTATGATGGGCTTTCGCGCTTTCTAGATCTCGCGCGACTAAAAAACATTCCAGTCATCTTGATGCCTGTGCCCGAGCCCGATTTTGGATACCGCTACGGAATACGACGTGAACGTATCGACCGCCATGTGGGCCGAATTGCCGCTGAGTTTGGCGTGCCCGAGTGGCCACACCTGCGCGAGATCGAGCGAAACGACTCTCTTTTTCGAGATAACGTCCACCTGCATAGCATTGGACGCGAGCGCTATAGTGATTGGCTAGCAAGGGCGATAGAGCCCATTCTTGAGCACTGTGTCCTGATAGTGCCGACAATTGTCCACGCCCCTGCCGAAAAGTTCGTTTTCGCCGAGGAGCAGCGATGCGTCCTGCAAAGAGTGAAACAATTCCCTCCGCAAATGTGAGCGACTGCGCAGGTGATCGGTCGTACGCTCGGATTGCTGCGCGCGACCGGAACGGCGATTATTCAACCACGATGCTGAACGCCTGGCTCAATTCGCGCGTGCCAACGCCACCGGAGCGCCTCGCGCGGCGATTGGAATTGGCCCTTGCCGCCTCGGCCGACCCTGCTCCGGGCACGATCGCCGAGCGATTGACCATGGCTGCGTTTGCGATTCTCACTCAGCTCGGTCACGATGAAGCGAGCCGCCCGGGGCGTTCGGGGCCGGGAGGACATGTTTCAGACGCTGCGCTCGATCTTCTCGCAGCCGATGCCCTCGTCACCTACGCCGCAGAGGCAGCTGCCGATGAGTGCAACTCATTCGCCGCGACGACAGACGCGATGATCGCGAGACTCGCTTCCATTCGCATCAGCGGGAGACGCCCCGTTTGAGGGATCACACCGAACGTCCTCAGAAAGATGAGGCGACAGCCTGATAGTCATTCTCTTTACCGGCGGCACAATCGCCATGAGGAACGATCCCGGCGGTAAAGGGGCTGTTCCCTCACTCACGTCTGCCGAGATACTCGAGGCGACCCGGGGAATTGAGGCGGTCACTGGCGTAGAGACGGAGGAGTGGGGCGCGTTTCCGGGACCACACATGACCGTCGAGCGAATGTGGACACTGCGAAACCGCATCGCTGAGCACGTCAGACGTCCCGAGGTCACCGGAGTTGTCGTGACGCACGGCACCGACACTCTCGAGGAATCGGCCTATCTGGTTGCCCGCTCTCTATCCGGCGAAAAGCCCATCGTGTTCACCGGCGCGATGCGCACGGTTAGCGACCTCGGCTGGGACGGGCCGGCAAACCTGCTGGAGGCCGTGCAAGTCGCGGCCAGTCCCGAGACGCGAGGCTACGGGCCGATGGTGGTGATCAGCGGACAGATCTTCGCCGCGCTCGACGCCACAAAGACAAACACACACCTTCTCGACGCGTTCGAGAGTCCGGGGCTGGGCCCACTCGGAGTACTCGATGAAGGCGAGCTCATAATGCATCGCGAGATGCCTCCGTCGCCGCCGATCATCCAGCCGGCGTCACTGGCTGTGCCCGTTGACATCATCTTCGTCGCCGCGGGCTGCGACGAGCGGCTGCTCGACGCCTCGCGCAGGGTGGCACGGGCAGTTGTCATTGCCGCGATGGGCAGGGGAAACGTCCCTCCCGCTGTTGTGCCGGCCATTCAACGTTGGATTGGCGAGGGCAAGCCTGTGGTGCTGACCTCGCGAACGCAGGGTGGCCGGGTCGGTCACACCTACGGGTATGCTGGCGGCGGGCGCCGGCTTGAGGAGATGGGTGTGATCTTCGGTGGGTCCCGCCGCGCTCAGCAGGCGCGCATAGACTTGATGCTTGCTCTTGGTGCGGGGATGGACATGAACGCGATCAGGTCGATGTTCCGTGACAGCTGAAGAATTGGACGGAACAACGCCGCAACACGCGGATGTCGGCTGATCTTGTGAGGGAGCTGAGTCCTCCGAGCGAGGTGCTCCGGATTGCCCGGACCCTGGAAAGGGCCGGCTTCGAGACGTGGTGTGTTGGCGGCGCCGTTCGCGATGCGCTTCTCGGACATCAGCATCTCGACTGGGATCTGGCGACGGCGGCGCGCCCGAACGAAGTCCGGAAACTGTTTCCGCGAACCATTCCAGTGGGGATTGAGTTTGGCACGGTCGGCGTTCTCGACGACAACGGAGTGATGCACGAGGTGACGACATACCGTCGTGACGTTCACACGGACGGCCGTCATCCCGTGGTCGAGTTCGGCGCCACTCTCGACGAGGACCTGGCGCGGCGCGACTACACGATCAACGCAATTGCGTTCGCTCCGACCACGAAGCAGCTCTACGATCCGTTTCACGGACAACTCGACCTCGAGAACCGGATCGTGCGCTCGGTTGGAGAGCCCTCGGAGCGAATGCGTGAGGACCGGCTGCGCGCACTGCGAGCGATTCGCTTTGCCGCCCGCTTCGATTTCGTGATCGAAGAGAAAACGTGGCGGTCGATCGTGGCCAGCGCGCCGCACCTCACCCGGTTATCTGCCGAGCGTGTCAAACAGGAAATCGAGAAGACGATGGAGCAGGTGAGGTTCCCGAGCCGGGCTTTCCGCTTGTGGCGGGATAGCGGCGCACTGGGGGTGCTCGTGCCGTCGCTCGCCGGAATTACCGACCTCCAGCTTGCGGCGCTCGACCACTTGCGCATTCCCGGGCTTCCCGGAAGACCGCAGAGAAAGATTGGACGGCTGACCGGACTTTTCGCGGCGGCCGAGCCGCGCGAGATAGTACGAACCCTCAAAGCGCTGCGCTTCTCGAACAGTGACGTCAAATGGGTTGCGGGGATCGTGGCTGCGTGGCACGAGCTGCGCGCCGAGATGCGCGAATCGCTCATGCATGAGGATAGTCCCCGGGACGCGGCACTTCGCCGGTGGGCGGCGATTGCCGGTCGCACGCGTCTTGCCTCAGTACTGCGGCTGGCGGACGCGATGTGGTGGGCGGAGCGTGAAGCAGGTCTGCCGGCGCCGTCGAAGGCCCGCGTGGCGTCTGTATACCGCCGGGCAATTCGCGTTGCGTACGGCGACGCGATAGAGATTGCTGACCTTGCCATTGCGGGAGACGATCTCGAGAAAATCGGAATCCGGGGGCCGGCCGTGGGCCGTACGTTACGTCTGCTCCTCCAAAATGTTATTAATGAGCCGGCGTTGAACACTCACGAGCGTCTGCTGGCCTTGGCGAAGGACGAAGCGGCCGGATCCGGCGATCCGCCGTCCGCGCCGTCCGAGCCGCGCTGACCAAGAGAACCAATTCAAATGCTATTTCGCGGCAAAGACCCCGACATGACAGTCTGGAGGCGATTTCGCTCCGGCACCGACGGCTTCACATTCACGAAAAATGGGGATTTCTTCGAGGCCTACGTCGCTGCGAACGCGGAACGAGTGGTCGACCTCTTCTACACCTTGAGCGAGCAGCTCGCTCCGGCAATTGACGTGGTCGTCGAGGACCTGCGATCGGAGACAACGTGGAACGGCGAATCCATTGCGCTGCCGGACGTTCGTGATGCCATCGCCCGGCTGAAGGTGCCTCTGGCGACACACGGCGGAGTCGAGATTTCGCTCTACACAGCCGACGATCAGCTGACTCTCACGGCTCAGCTCGAGCTGTACATCTACGCCCGGTCGGATCGCTGGATCTATCTCCTTCAGGGGAAAGGGCTGGAGGAGCGCGCTTCGCTCGCTGACCGGTCGTGGGGCACTCCATCCTGGGATCGTGCGCGCGCGCCATCGCTGTCGGCGGCGATTAGCGCCGCCGCGGAGCGGCTCGGACTGACGCAGGCGTGATACGTCCCGCGGTCGCGTACACGCTGATCGCGGCCCTTGCAAACGTAGTGGGCGCGGCGGCCGTCACGTCGCGGTCGCGATGGAGTATGTCGGCGCTCGACAAGCTCATCGCGCTTTCTGCCGGCTTCATGATCTCTGTTGGCGTGCTCGACCTCATTCCGGAATCCATCGCCCAGCGAGGAGGTCAAGCCGGGCTCATCATCCTCGGCGGTTACGTGCTGGTGCATCTCACTCAGCATACTCTGACGCCGCATTTCCATTTCGGAGAGGAAGTCCATCAGGTTACCCGGGCGGTAAGCGTATCCGCCCTGATCGGGCTCCTCCTCCATACGTTCGTCGACGGAGTGGCGATCGCGAGCGGCTTCGAGGTCAGAACGTCGCTCGGAATGCTCGTCTTCGTCGCCATCCTGTTGCACAAGCTGCCCGAAGGATTGGCGATCTCGAGTCTGTTCCTTGCTGCGGGCGCGTCCCGGCAACGCGCGCTTGGTGCCGGTGCGTCGCTCGGGCTGGCAACGGTGGCCGGAGGCCTCATGACGGAGTATTTCGCGCCGCTGCGTGCGTACGGCCTGCCGCTGGCGGCTGGTGTGGCGCTTTACGTTGGCGCATCCAACCTTGTGCCCGAATTCCAGGGGAAGAAGGGATGGGGTCTCCAGGCGAGCTTCTTCGCCGGCTGTGGCCTTTACATTCTGGCGCGGAATCTGATAGGGAATTGACAGGACATTTCACCCGGGGTGGATGCCGAAAAAAGTCCGCCGTGCACCGATGAGCGCCGCCAAAGGCCGCGCCGTGGGAGAGGGATCGCTGTTCACTCCCCCCGCATCGGCGCAGCCGCTTGCCGCAAGAATGCGCCCGCGAACCCTGGACGAACTCGTCGGGCAGCATCACCTGCTTGGGCCGGGAAGGCCGCTACGCGAAGCAATCGAGCGCGGAGTCGTGACCTCGATGGTTTTCTGGGGCCCGCCGGGATCGGGAAAAACGACCATTGGCAGGCTGATTGCCCACTATACGGATCGCGAGTTCGTTCCGTTCTCAGCGGTCACCGAAGGAGTTGCGCGAGTTCGCGAAGTGATCGCCGCGGCTGAAGAGAGGCTCGAACTCGGGCGGCAGACGATTCTGTTCGTCGATGAGATTCACCGGTTCAATCGTGCACAGCAGGACGCGTTTCTGCCGCACGTGGAGAGCGGCACCATTACGTTGATCGGAGCGACGACGGAGAACCCGTCGTTCGAGATGAACGGCGCGCTGCTTTCGCGAATGCGCGTATTCGTGCTCGATCCGATCTCGGCGGCAGATATTCTGGTTCTGATGCGGCGCGCACTGGCGGACACCGAGCGTGGACTTGGACAGCTCACGCTCGATGTGGACGAGGACGCGATGCAGCTGATCGCCCAGGAAGCCGATGGCGACGCCAGGCGCGCTCTCACGGTGCTGGAAGCAGCGGCCCTGCTTGCCGGAGCAGAACGTCATGTCACTGTCGCTGCGGCCCGCGACGCGATGCAGAAGCGCTTCGCCCAGCACGACAAGAGTGGTGAGACTCATTTCAACATGCTGTCCGCGCTCCACAAGTCGTTGCGCGGAAGCGATCCCAACGGAGCGCTTTACTGGATGGCGCGCATGATCGAGGGCGGGGAGGATCCGATGACGATCTTTCGCCGGGCCATCGCAATGTCGGCGGAGGACATCGGGTTGTCGGACCCGAACGCACTTCAGGTCGCGGTGGCCGCACGCGACGCTTATCACATGCTTGGCCCTCCGGAGGGATATCTTCCATTGGCGGAGATGGTGATCTATCTGGCCACCGCCCCGAAATCGAATTCCACCCTGAAAGCGCTGAACGCGGCCCTCGACGCGGCGCGGCATACGCCGGCGGCGCCCGTTCCGTTTCACATTCGCAATGCACCAACCGCCCTGATGCAGGAACTGGGGTATGGGGAGGGGTACCAATACGCGCATGGAGTTCCCGCGGCATACATCCCGCAGGAGTATCTGCCGGACTCTCTTCGGGGAACTGTATTCTATGAGCCGGGCCCGTTCGGCTTCGAGAAGGACATCGCGAAGCGCCTGGCGTGGTGGGCCGACTTGAAGAACCGGGTTACAACTGACACTAACGACGAAGGCCCCTCTGATGGCGAGGCGGGCAGGGAGAAATAATGCGTAAAAGAATGCTGATGGCCGCTCTGGCGGCGACAGCCCTCGGTGGTTGTGCCAGTCTTGGAATGGGCGGCTTCAGGGACCCCATCGTACAATTCAGCGACGTCAAAATCCGAGGCCTCGGCCTCACTGGTGGGGCGCTGGACATCGTGCTCAGCGTGTACAATCCGAACGGATTCAACCTTAACGCAGCGCGTCTGACTTATCGCCTGATGGTCGAAGACAAGGATCTCGGCAGTGGCGTGCTCGACCGCGCATTTCGCGTGAAGAGCAAGGATTCGACTTTTGTCACGATCCCGATGGACTTCACTTACGCAGGGCTTGGCGTGGCGGGCAGCCAGCTTCTGTCGAGCGGCGCCGTCAACTACCGGGTAATCGGTGACGTCACTGTGGACACTCCACTGGGAACCTTCACCCGTCCGTACGACCAGCGAGGACGTTTCTCGAGCTTCGGCGGCACCAGCCAGCAGATAAGGTAAGACCATCTCAAAAGAGCTAATCGAACTTGAATCTCCCGTCGAGCGAGTGATCCTCGTCGGGGCACAGATCAAGGGTCCGCGCGACCGCGGCAACGGAAACGGATCGACGGGAGGACGCGGACTCACCCGCGGCGAAGTCATGGGCGAGCATCTCGAGGAGCTCGAGCGTCTCGCGGACACCGCCGGCGCAGTGGTCGTCGGCCAGGTCGTTCAGCAGCTCGACCGTCCGAATCCCGCGACTTACCTCGGCAAAGGCAAGATCGAGGAGCTCGGCCAGCGCATCGCTGACACTGGCGCTACGCTGATCATTTTCGATGACGAGCTGACGCCGGCCCAGGGAAAGAACATCGAGGACGCAACCGGCCAGCGCGTGATGGACAGGGCCGAGCTCATTCTCGACATTTTCGCCACTCGCGCGCGGTCGAGCGAGGCCCGAATGCAGGTGGAGCTGGCACAGCTTCAATACATGCTTCCGCGGCTGACGCGGATGTGGACCCACCTGGAGAAATTTCGCGGCGGCATAGGCGTCAGGGGGCCTGGCGAAACCCAGCTGGAGACAGACCGCCGGCTGATTAACAATCGCATCAGAATCCTCCGGCAGCGGCTGGAGGACGTGCAGAAATCGCGCGAAGTGCAGCGGACATCGAGAAAGGGAGAATTCCGTGCCAGTCTCGTTGGATACACAAACGCCGGGAAGTCATCGGTGCTGCAGGGGCTGTCGGGTTCGAACGCCGTGTTCGTCGAGGACCGCCTTTTCGCCACGCTCGATCCGCTGACGCGCGAGGTCCAGCTCAGCGAGAACAGCTCCATTCTTCTCACCGACACCGTAGGGTTCATTCGCAAGCTTCCGCATCATCTTGTCGCTTCGTTCCGCGCCACTCTGGAAGAGGTGAGGGAGGCGGACCTTCTTCTGCACGTGATCGACGCAAGCCACCCGGCCTGGGAAGAACAACGGGTTGTCGTAGAGACTGTGCTCGGAGAAATCGGCGTGACGGGGAAGCCGGTAGTGCATGTTTTCAACAAGATCGACCGCCTTCCCGAAAACGGGCTGCTGCCGCTCGAATCCCGCATAGCCGGCCTCATTCCCGACTCCGTTTTTGTTTCGTCGGTGACGCCTGACGGGCTCGAGCCTCTCAGACGATCGCTCCTCGCGGCTGTGCGTGCCCGCAAACCCCTGACCGTTGTGAGACTGCCGGTCACCGCCGGCAAGCTGCTGGCCGAAATCCATCGTGAAGCGGAGGTGGTGGACCAAACCTCGGAAGGCGAGGAAATGGTCGTTCACGCGAGAATGGATGCCGCCCTCGCCGGGCGCTTACGGAGAGCGGGCGCCGAGGTTGGGTGAGCCCTCCTGCGTGCTGGCGGCGGGGGAAATGCGTTTCCGGACTACCATAGCGACCGCGTGGCCGGCAAGGTATAATGGGGACCCGATATCCAAGGTCCTGGTTCCATCGTGATTCTGGTCTGGCTTGCCACAGCGTTCCTGCTCGCAATCTGCGCGAGCCTGCTGATCGCGCCACTCGTCATTGGAAGCGCCCACGCGCTCAAGCTCTACGACTCGCCTGATGGCGCGCGAAGAGTACACGACGTGGCCGTTCCACGGCTTGGCGGAATAGCTGTATTCCTGAGTGCGGCCGCGGTCGGCATCGTGGTGCTGATCCTCGCGGAGCACATTTTTCTTCCCGCTGGCGACAGTCGCGCATCGGAAGTCCGGTTCCTTCTAGGGGTTTTTCTCGGTTCTGCGCTGCTGTTTCTCGTTGGTCTGGTAGACGACGTGATGGATTTGTCGCCGGCCGTCAAATCGCTGGCCCAAATCATTGCGGCACTCGTCGCATATTCCTACGGCGCGCGGCTCGACAATATTGCTCTCGGATACGGAGTCGGAGTCTCCACGGGCCTTATCGAGTTACCGCTACTGATCCTCTGGATTGTCGGCGTAACCAACGCGTACAACTTCATCGACGGCTTGAACGGCCTTGCCGGAGGAATAGCGATCGTTGCCTCGGCGACCATCGTCATCGTCGCCTTGGCCTTGGGCAATCTGACTGTCCTCATTCCCGCTGTCGCATTGGCGGGCGCCTTGTTCGGCTTTCTGCATTTCAACTTTCCGAAAGCCAGGCTGTTCCTCGGCGATTCGGGGAGCATGAGTGTGGGCTTCCTGCTTGCGGTAATGTCATTGCACGCGTCGGTCAACCGATCCGGCGCTGTGTTGGTGATCGTCCCGCTGCTGGCCGTGTTCGTGCCGCTAATGGATGGCGCGCTGGCCATCATTCGGCGCTGGCTTCGCCGCGTCCCACTGACAGGTGCAGATGCACGACACATCCACCATCGACTCCTTGCGCTGGGCCTGACCCAGCAGCGTACAGCGGAAGTGCTTTGGGTGGTTGCCGGGTGCATGTCCGGATTTGGCCTGCTCATCGCGCTGACCGCTCCGTTCGTCGCAACATCCATCGCCTTGTTCGGGCTTGTCGGCGTCGCGGTCCTGCTGATTTATGGAACGAACCTCCTGTCCTACCACGAGCTGATCGTCGCCGGAGAAGTGCTGATGTCCGGACCTTCGCGGGCACGCCGGGTCATCACGGATCAGATCATCGCGCTGGATCTGGCGTCGATGATGGACCAGGCGTCGTCGGTCGACGAGGTGGCATCATTGCTCTCCGCTGCAGCCCCCAAGTTCGGCTTCCTCGCCATTGAGCTTGGCGGAGAAGCGTTTGCCGGAAGAAGTCCCCTCCACGACCGGTTGATCGCCAAGAGCTGGGCCTGGAAGCTCGAGTATCCAATTCGGGTGACGGCCAATGGAAACGATGCGGCGTACACCCTGATCATCTGGTGCAGTCAGGAAACAAACCATCGCCCATATGGCGCCGAGCGGGTTGCTCGAACGCTGGGGCCGGCACTCGCTCATTGGTTCGAGGCGCAGGAGCTCGACGACGATGAGAAGATTGCCCGGATTGCCGCGCGCAAGTCGCCGATATTTCAGCGCAAGGTGCGAATCATCCGGTAGTTTGTCGTCTAACTGTGACTCGCGTACTCGTAACGATAGTACGCCCCGTACTTCTGGACCTTTGCATCCGGGTCGTTGAGCACCGCGCCGACAACCCGCGCTCCCACCGCAGAGAGCTGCTGCAGCGCCTGATGGCCCGCTTCGGTTTCGGTGGACCCCGCTTTGACAACGAGCAACGCTCCGTCGGCAATGGTGGCCAGAATGGATGCATCGGAAGCCGCGAGCAGCGGCGGAGTATCGAGGATGATGAGGTCGAACGCCTCGGTCAGGGATTCGAGCGTTTTCCGCATGGCCGCACCCCCCAGCAGTTCAGCCGGGTTCGGGGGCAGGTTGCCTGACGTCAACAGATAGAGCCCCGTTACAGACGTTTCACGGATGGCAGTCTCCTGCGCCTCCTGGCCAACGAGAACCTCAGTGAGGCCCGGCGAGCGGGAGACCCCGAACAGCGAATGGATCTTGGCGCGTCTCAAATCGCAATCAGCCAGCAGCACTCTCATTCCCTGATGGGCGAACGATACGGCGAGGTTTGCGGCGGTCGTCGTTTTTCCCTCGCCCGGAGACGGGCTCGTGATGACGATTGTCCGAAGCGTCTGAACTGCCTGCGAAAACATGAGATTGGTTCTGAGCGTTCGGTACGCTTCAGCGCTCGATGACCGGACGTCATGTACCGTGACAAGACCAGTTGGCCGGCGCGAGCGCGACTTCGATCCGTTTCCGTTATTGGCGAGGGTTGGAAGCGAGGCGGCGATCCGCTTGGCGGCGGACCCAACCGGGACGAAGCGCGGAATAACGGCCAGCCCCGGGACTTGAAGAATGCGCTCCAGGTCGTCGCGGCGGCGGATTGACGTGTTCATCCCATCCACCAGAATTGCCGAACCGAACCCAAGCATCAAGCCGACCAGAACGCCCAGGGCAATCTTTCTGCTCCGCCCTTCGGCTAGCGGCCCCCCGGGCACGTCCGCCAGGTCAACGATCTCCACCTGACCCGCTTCGACGGCCTCGGTCATCTTTGCATTCTGATACTCTTCCTGCAGCCGGTCTTCGATCTTCTGAATGTTCTGCACTTGCTGACTGAGCTGCGCCTCTTCCGTTTCAGTTGCCGGGGCAGTCGACATTTCGGCTGTCGTGCGCGCCGTCATGTTGTCCAGTGACGCAATCTGGGCGTCGAGCGCCTGGATTTGACTGCGAACTGCCGCCACGATCTTCGACGTCGTCGAAGCGATCAGTGAGTTGATGGCAACCAGATCGGGATTGCTGCTGGCCGCGCCTGCGGTGGTCAGACTGTCGCGAGCGGACTCGTACGCGCTGAGGCGCGCGTACAGTTGCTGAATCGCGGGATTGGAGGCCGTGCCGGGAGCGGACATCAATGCCCTGAAACTGCCCTCGTTGCCGCGGCCACGTTGAGATTGATCAAGAAGTGATTGGTATGTGCGTTTTTGCGCGTCAAGATCAGCCCGGCGCATCTCGACGTTCACGAGGCCGCCTTGCTGCGCGCTCGCTTTTTCCTTCGAGCTGAAGACCTGATGACGGCTGCGGTAGTCGCTGTAATCATTCATCGCCTTCTGGAGCAACGCGCCTGTCTGCCGCAGCTGATCCTCCAGGAAAAGTCGCCGGCGCTTTGATTGCTGCTGAGCCCCTTCGGCGCTATGCATCTGGAACGCAAGGGCGACCACGTTGGCCACTGCCTGCGCGAAGCGTGGCTCGGCGGCGGTGTAATCGAGATCGATGATGTCGGTGTGCGGGCGAGGCGTGGCCCGCAGCCCCCCCAGCACAGTTCCAACTGCTGCATCCCGGGACAGGACGTCGTAGGTCGTTCCGGACACATGCGGCTGACTGGCGACGGTGAGCTTCACCCCGTCAACGTCCACCGGCTGCCCGTATCTGCTGACTACGGGCTGGCCGCTGCCTTTTGCCGCATATCCGTCCGGACCGAACGTGAACTTGAGTGTTGATGTTGATGTCGCCGGGCCGACGACCACTTCCCTGATCTCGGCCACATACGGCTGCTGGAATGAAGGCCGGAGGCGGAGGCCGCCCTGGTCTACGGCCTCGCCGGCCAGTTGTCTGCTCATCAGCACCTGGATTTGCGAGGCGAGAAGATCGGTTTCGCGACCCACCAGCTCGTCGTACGGCCCCGCTTCGGGTATCCCCGTTACCGCCCGACGGGAATCGGAGAGCTTGACAGTCGAGGTAGCCCGGTAAAGAGGTGCGGCCGATCCGACCCGGTACAACGTGACTCCCGTCGCGGCCAGTACTATACCGAGAATCAGCCATAGGTGCCGCCGGAATATGGCGAAGTACTCGCGCAACCCGGCCGACTCACTGGGCGCCTCAGGAGGTATTCCCGAAGGTGCATCCCGAAAACCGGCATCTGCCTCTGTTATGCGCGGCCGGCGCGGATCGTAGGGGACTAGCTGGTCCATTGTCCCCTACCGTGTGAAGAGAGCGTAGAGCGTCGCGACCGCGGCGATTGTGCTCGTGAAAGGCCCGATGAAATCCCGGAACCCCGCGCCTTGGCGGCCCACGAGTATCACGTCGCCGGACCTGATCTGAAGGAGTGCCGCATCTGTGTCGGCGCGGCTCAGGTCCACGCGGATCTCCTGTCGATCCCGAACCATGTGAACTTCGTCCATCTTGCCCCTGTCGGTCGGGCCGCCCGCCATCGCCACGACCTGTTGCACCGTGGTTTCGGGTGGAACCGCATATACGTTCGGTGACTTCACCTCTCCCCCAACTATCACTTTCACCAGCGGTTGAATCACGAACTGCGGATTGGTTACGAATTTCGTCAGGAAGGTCCTCAGCCGATCCTCGACTACCGTGAGCGGCACGCCGGTCACCTGCACATCACGATACAGGGGGTGAATGAGCGTCCCGTTTGCGGCGACCTGAAAGTCCCCGCTCAGCTCCGGCTGCCGATAGACGAGGATGCGGATCTGGTCGCCCGGGCTGATGATCGCGGTATTGGCCTGGTCCGGCTGCGCCGTCCCGACTTGCGCCACTAGTTGAGGAGCTGCGAACAGGCCGGCGAGTGCGAAGGCGACACGAAAAAAACGTAGCATTAGCGGCAGGTTACTGATTAAAGGAGTGCGGCGTGGAACGGAGCCGCCAGCATGCGTTTAAGCCTCACAAGGTATCACCGCACTTAGGCAGAGTCTATGCTCGGTTCTGCGGGGAAGCGCTGAATGATCGCGTCGTTGATCACAAGCACGTCCATTCGTGTCCGGAAAAAGCAGTCGAGCGCCTGCTCGGGCGTGTCGACAATCGGCTCGTTTTCGTTGAAGCTCGTGTTGAGCAGCACGGGCACTCCCGTGAGCGCGGCGAACTCTTCGATCAGCCTGTAATACCGCGGGTTGGCCTGCCGGTTGACCGTTTGAAGACGCCCGCTTCCATCAGCGTGAGTGATTGCCGGGATTATGGTGCGCTTCTCTTCGCGAACCGGATAAACCTGCTGCATGAATGGATCGGACGCGGCGCCGACGAAGTACTCGTCGCGCGCCTCCTCGAGAATTGACGGGGCAAAGGGACGAAATTTTTCACGGAACTTGATCCTGGTGTTGATCAGCTCGCGAATGTCCTGCCGGCGGGCGTCAGCGAGGATGCTCCGGTTGCCCAACGCGCGGGCACCCCACTCCATGCGGCCCTGAAACCAGCCGATGACATTTCCTGCGGCAATGAGCTCAGCGGTCCGTCTGCACAGCGTCGGCTCGTCGCACATCACGTCACAGGTATAGCGCCAGCCATCGTCCTTGCGCGTGGCCACCATCGAAGCCACATCCGCCTCCGGATACTCGGTGCCCCAGTATCCGTGTTCCATCACGAAACCCCGCGGCATTCCCAGGATCTGGTTCCAGACCTGGTACGCCGCGCCAAGCGCGGTCCCGTTGTCGCTCGCCGCCGGCTGGATATACACTTCGCGAAACGGCGTGTTGTCGCGAACCTTGCCGTTGGCGACGCTGTTCATTGCGCAGCCACCCGCAAGACAGAGCCGGGGGTTCCGGGTCACGTCCCACAGCGCGTTGAGAACGTGGAAAGCGCACTCTTCGTACACTGCCTGGAGCGACCGCGCCAGATTCTCATGACGGGCCTCGAGCGGCTCCCCCGGCTGTCGCGCGGGACCGAGAAGCCGTTCGAGCTCCGGCGTGAACAACGGCCCCATCGTCGGCGAGCCGCCTTCCCATTCCATTGACACGCCTTCGTCCCAGTGCCGGAAGTACTTGCGGGTGAGCTCGAACTTTCCCCCCGCCTTGAGCGTGATCAGTTGCCGCAACTCATTTACATACTCTGGCTCCCCGTACGGACCCAATCCCATCACCTTGAACTCGTCCCCATAGTTGGGGAAGCCGAGGTGCTGCGTAACAGCGGTGTAGAGGACTCCGAGTGAATGCGGGTAAGAGACTTTCTCGAGGAGCTCGATGTGGTTGCCGCGGCCCCGGGCAGTTGACGTGCTGATATAATCGCCGAATCCGTCAATGGCGCAGATGGCTGCATCGTCGAATGGGGAAACGAAGAACGCACTCGCCAGATGTGCCGGGTGGTGCTCGACAAAATGGATTTTTGGCAAGCCTTGGCGTTCGACGCCAAGTGCTCGAGCGAGTTCATCGTCGACGTCGTGCACCTTCCGCAAATTCCTGGTGCGATTGACGATATTGGAGAGCTTCATTCCGTTGGAGATTGCGAAAGCGGCCTTGCGGAGAAGGTTTGCCTTCGGGTCACGGCTGACCGCGACGTGCGAAATCTCGGCGCCGCTGATGCCGCCAATGTCGAGGCATCGCCGAATGCTTTCGCTCGGAAAGCCAGCCCAGTGCTTGATCCGGCGAAAGCGCTCTTCTTCGAGAGCCACTATCAGCTCGCCGTCGCGAACGAGCACCGCCGAGCCGTCGGCGTGATATGCGTTTATTCCGAGTATGTACATCCGGCGGTTTTATGGGTGCCGAGACTGGTTGCTGATATCGATTGCGTCCTGATACATCTGCAAAAGTAATTGGCCAACGTGTTCAGGGGAGAAAGTGGCCGATATGATCGCGGGGGCGTTCGTGCACACGCGCTCATGAAGGTCCCGGTCACCAAGCCCGCTCACGATGCCGGCAGCAAGCCCTGACGGCGTGGTGTCCGCAACATGTCCAAGACGGTTCGCTTCGACGAAAGGCGCCAGCTGGACGTGCGGCGAGATCACAACGGGAACCGAGGCAGCGAGGGCTTCGATGACCGCGATGCCGAAATTTTCGTGGAGGGATGGCAGCACGAAAAGCGACGCCGAGGCGAGCAGTTGTCGCTTCAGGTCTGAATCTGCGAATCCGGTAAATGAAACGCTGGCGGCGATGCCAAGGCGTTCCGCTCTTTCCACGAGTGATCGCACATACGACTCATTCCCGGTGCCGGCGACGCTCAGCCGGGCATGAGGAATGGCCGAGAGGACCAGCGGCCAGGCGTCGAGCAGGGCTTCGATGTTCTTCACCGGCTCGATTCTGCCGAGAAAGAGGACCCTGGCCTGGCTGTCATCGCGCTTGCGGGCGAGAGGCCATTGCATTGCCGTCGGGGCGGGCGGCGGAATGACGTGACCTCTTGCTCCGAAGCGGACGCCATGCCATTCGGCATTGGCGCGCTCTGTGTCGGTCGTGAAATGAATGGCGGCCGCGCGCTGCAGATTACCGCGCTCCACGAGCGCCAGATAGACGCGCTTGAGCGTTGTCCGGCGATGGAGAAAAGTGTACCTGGAGAGAGTTCCAAATGGACGTATGGCCACCGGTATACGTTGGCGGATGCACGACCGGGCGGCGAGCGAGCTGATGGTGTTGAACAACCCATGAACGTGCACGACGTCGTATTCGCGGGCTTCCCGGCGGACCCACGTGAGCAGCGCAGGTGACATCGCGAATGCGCCGCGGCCGAACGAAGTGAAGAGTCGAAGCGTGGCGCCGCCGATGCGGGCATCGAAGGACCGGGCCTCATCATCAGGGCACTGCGGGCCCGCGACAGACACTTCGATGCCGGCAGTTTGCGCAGCCGTTATGTAGCCAATCAGAGACTCGGTGGGTCCGCCGTACGCGCGCTGCACGCTCGGCGTGACGTGAAGAATCCTCACCTAGGCGAGCGCTGGCGCTGCCTGGGAACCCGGCGCAGAGAGACTCACGTCATTATGTCGCGCCCACCTCAACAGAGTGTACAGTGCCCATGGGCGGCTCCAGTTGATCCCCGGCCGCCCGCGCTGGAAGTCGTTCCACACGCCGCGAACACCGGTCTTCTCGAGTCCAACCGCGCTCGTTCCCGAAGACTCCAGCACTGCGTCAATCTCGTCGGCGAGCTCGCTTTTCATCCATCTCTGAAATGGAATGGTGAAGCCCTGTTTGGCGCGATTGAGCAATGATGCGGGCAGTAGATCGCCCATGGCATCGACAAGGAGTGGCTTCGCGACGCCGCGCTTCAGCTTCCGCGCGTCGGGCGCGACGAAAGCCGCGTGGGCCACCCGGCGATCCACAAATGGCACTCGCAGCTCGAGGCCGTGGGCCATGCTGAACACGTCGCTGTCCCGCAACAGCGTATTCCTCATATAACCCGTGATCTCGTAGAACGAAACCTGCTGAAGCACCGACATGGCGGTCACGCGATCCAGCTCCGCTTCATCATAAGACCCGGGCTTCGCCGTGAAGCTACCGGTGAGACCGCGGATCTGCTGGCGACCGAACAGGGTTCGCGAGCCGACGTAGGCGCCAAAGGCAGGTGTCTCCTCCCTGAGCATGTCTCCAATCCGCTGCATCCGCGCGTCGCGGAAGCGGGAGGCGCCGGCAGTGCCGATCTTCCGGATATCCGCTGGCAGCCGCCATAGCGACGCCAGCGCGCTGGCGCGGCGGAAGGATGGGTATCCGGCGAAAAGTTCGTCGCCACCCAGGCCGGACAGCACGACTTTGATGCCATACGCACGGACGGCTCTGCTCACGACGTAGGTGTTCAATCCGTCGAGCGACGGCTGGTCCATTGCGGCAAACGCGTCCGGAAGCGCGTTGAGAAGATCGCTGGCCGAGAGCAGTATCTCGTGGTGCCGCGTCGAATACCGTCGCGCGACTTCCAGGGCCGGTTCGGCCTCGCTGTACCGTGATTCGCTGAAGGTGACCGTGAAAGTGTCGATCGTGGAATCCGATATCTCGCTGGCCAACGCCACGACTGACGACGAGTCGAGTCCGCCGGAAAGAAAGAGGCCCACCGGAACATCGCTGATGAGGTGATGCGCCACCGAGTCGCGCATTGCCTCGCGGAGTGCGACGGCCGGGTCAGCCATTCTCCCGATGTCCTCCGGGCCAGCGTCAAAAAGTGCAGCGAACCGATACGTTCCCGCCTGGCGTGGCCGTTCGCCATCACAACGAATCTCGAGCACGCAGCCCGGAGGAACTGCCCGCACGCCTTCGATGATGGTAAGCGGCTCGCTTACCGAACCGCTGGCAAGATAGGACTGGAGTGCTTCGCTCGAGAGCGAGCGCGGAACAATGTCCGACGCCAGGAGTGCCCGAACCTCACTCGCAAAAAGAAAGATCCCATGCTGCTCGGTGTAGTACAGCGGTTTTATGCCGAACTCGTCCCGCGCGAGGAAACCTCGCATCTCCAGCCTGTCCCAGACGGCAAGCGCGAACATCCCCCGGATTTTCCCCAGCCCCTCGCGCCCGAAACATTCCCACGTGGCCAGGAGAACCTCGGTGTCACCCGAGCTCCCAAAGCTGAAACCGCGTTGCTCGAGCTCTGAGCGAAGCTCGCGGAAGTTGTAGATCTCTCCGTTGTAGCTGAGACAATAACGGCCATCGCGCGAAAGCATCGGCTGATGCCCGGCCATCGAAAGGTCGAGTATTGAAAGGCGGCGGTGGCCGAACGTTCCGGCTACGCGGCCGTTATCCGCAAGCAGATCCGCGAATCCGACATCGTCCGGGCCGCGATGATGAAGCGCGTTTGTCATGCGCGTCACGCTGTCGGCAACGGCGAGCGGAGCGAATGCGCCCGCTATGCCACACATGTAGAATCAGGCTTCATGCTGTTTTTCTCTCTCACCGCCGTCGCATGCTGCCGGTAACGAACCCGAAAGTCAAGCGCCGGCGGAACCGGACGGCCCATATCTTACGTGCGGATTCCTGTTCGCTCCACGACACTCAACAAGACGGCTCAATGAACGAGTACATTCAGTTCGGCTGCGGTCTGTGTGCGCCGCCCGGCTGGCGCAACTTCGACGTCAGTCCCACGCTGCGGCTCCAGCGGCTGCCTCTCATTGGCTCTCGCCTTCATGGTAAGAACATTCCGTTCTTTCCAGCCAACGCCGAATACGGCGATATCGTGGAGGGCCTTCCGGTGCCCTTCAAATCATGCCGGGCGGTGTACTGCTCGCATGTCCTCGAGCACCTCGCGCTGGACGATTTCCGCATAGCGCTGAAAAATGTCTACGCATGCCTGCAGGACGGAGGCGTGTTTCGCTTTGTCGTACCGGATCTCGAGATTCTCGCCCGGAACTACCTCGGCTCACCTGAGGCTGATGCGTCTCTGACATTCATGGAACAGGCATGCCTTGGGCGACGTTCGAGACCGCGGACGCTCAAGGCTTTTGTGCGGGACTGGATGGGGAACAGCTCACACCTCTGGATGTGGGACTTCAGATCAATGTCCGCAGAGCTGAGCAGGGTCGGCTTCCGGCAAATCAGGCGAGCAAGCTTCGGTGATTCCGGCGACCCGCGCTTCAACGAAGTTGAAGAGGCGAGTCGCTGGGAAGGGTGCCTCGGCATGGAATGCGTGCGTCAAAGCGGGGAAACGGCTGGCGCAGGGTAGGAGATGCGAACGTTCTGTTCGAGCTCAATATGGAAATGACGATTTCAAGATGGCTCCAAGCCTGTCTACGTAATGACCGTATGTGAATTCGCTCTCGAAACGGCGGAGTCCGGCTAAACCCAGCTTCGTCCGCAGATCCCTGTTCTCCAGCAGACGGACAATCGCCGCGGCCAACCCGTCGCGGCTGGAGCGGTCAACGAGGAAGCCTGTCTTGCCATCCTGAATGATGTCGCCCGCGGCGTCCGTCGTAGACCCAATGCAAGGTAACGACGCGCGCATCGCTTCGAGGTAAACAAGTCCAAACCCCTCCCCCTCGCTCGGCATGGCGAAGACCGCTGCTCGCTTCCATATCCCGGCCAGCGTTGCGGCATCGACGAATCCCGTAAACAGCGTCTGACCTTCGATGCCAAGCGAGACTGCCCTGGCCCGAAGTCGTGGCAGATCGTCGCCGCCTCCGACGATCACGAGTTGTGCGTCCGGTTCTCTCTTCAATACCGAATTCCAGCATTCGAGCAGTTGGTCGTGTCCCTTGTATCGTTCCGCGCCGCTCATGCGGCCTACAATGAGAACGCTCGCCGGCTGGATTGCGTCCAGCAATCGCTCATCCGGATTGCCGAACACCTTCTCCGGTGAGAGCAATCCGAGCGGGCATGGCTCGACAGGCCCGATTCCAGGGTGTACCGACCGGACTCTTCGGGCGGTGTGGTGGGAGATGCTTATCCGCACTCTGGCCTGCTCGAGCACGGCCAGCCGGTCACTCGAGAGATGCGGTGTCCAGACTTCTATTCCGTTGAGGAACACGGCGTAGGGGCGCCTGAATGCACGCGGCACGAGCCGTTGCGCCCGGGCAATTCCGACGTGGTTGAATATCCACCAGCTGGGATCTCCGCCAATCTCCGCTCGCAGGAGATTCCATGCGAAGCGGGCGCGCTCGGCTGCGGATACCGAGCCGTTGCGCGCTGGGTCAAGCGAAAGAACGTGGGGCGGGGCGCCACACAGATCTTCGAGCGCCCGACGAAGCAGCCGGCCGACATAGGCGATGCCGTCACCACCCCTGTCGGGGGCGATTATGGCGAGACCGGGCCGACCGCGAATGAGCTCGCTGGCCTCCGCTGAAGGTCCATCCACTCGAGTGAGATCAGTGTCGCTGCCTGGATCCGCCTCGGAAACAGCGGAGCGCTTCTGAGGCAGCCGGCTAGGCGTGGTGCGACGCTGCAAGACTTACGCGCGCATGCCGCGACCGTTCGATACGCTTCTGGCTCAGCGAGCGGTCGAGAATCACGGCGCCACCCCCGATGACGACGAGCTGCGTAATTGCCAAACCCAGCATTATCACCCACGAAGTTTCGAACAGGTAGAGCGAAGACCAGAAAACTACCGCCATCACACCGTTGCGCAGTTCAGTGTGATGGATGTGCCTGCCCAGCTGGCGTCGGACAATGCCCATCAGGAGCCCGTAGACAAAGATTGGAAGAAACATGAGAGGGATTCCAAAATCGACGTACGACTCCGCTGCATACCCGAACGCGTAACTCGTTTGCGTCTCGCGTCCCGATACCCACACGCCGGCGTATTTTCTCACCTTCTCACTGTCGGATGGCAGGTCCGCTTTTTCCGGAAAGAGGAATCGGGGAGTGAAGATGTTGGCGATCGCGGACCAGAGAATCGCCCCGTTCTCGTATGGAAGCACCGACGGCACGCGAGCAAGGGCCATCGCCGGGTACTGCACCTGCCAGATGCGGGAGACCAGCCTGTCGGTCTCTCTCTGCCAGGCTGCCGGACTGTAGCCCAGAACGGATTGAGCTGTTGATGCGGCTCGCGCGATTCGGTCAACGGTGGATGACGACTCTTCGAATCCGATTCGGACCACCGGCTTGATTCCGGTCCACGCGATGGCGGCGGTCAGGGCGATGACCGCGACAGCACCGATTGCCACCCACGTCTTGACCCGCTTCAGGTCCAGCATGGCCATGATCGCGATGGCGATGATGGCGACCGGCTGGCGAAAATCGGCGAAATATCCGCCAAACCCGAGTGCGATCTCGCCAATCCCGATGAGCGCAACCCATCCCCACTTGGCGGGCGGGCGGAGTAAGCGAGTCACAAGGACGAACAGCAGTACATACCGCGCCAACGTCAGACCGAGAAGGAGCTGTGTAAGCTGCGGTATGCTCCACGCGAAATGGTTGAGGGCACCGCTTGCGAGAACGCTGCCTGCATAGAGAGCCGCAATCCTGGCGAGCGTTCCAGGTAGCGGGATACTGGCTGGGTCAGAATGCCTTCGGCGCCGATAGAATCCGGCGCCGAGCAGGTAACCGGTGAACATCGAGGCAGTGCTGCAAAGGCCAACAATGATCATGGGTCGATAGTCGACCGTTCGCATCTCCAGGATCACGCGCCCGGTGAACGCGGCGTAGAAGATCGCTATCGTGACCTGAAGCCATTGATAGGTAAAAGCTGCTGCCGCTATCGGCGCGCCGGGCTCGCGGGACAGATATCTCCATCCGATCCACAGCACCGCCAGAGCGAGAAGAGCGAGCCAGTCGTTGGCAAGCAGCGCAATGCCGGAAGCCCCGAGCAAAAGCAGAAATCCCCGGAAATGGCGGACCGTGCGGGCCCCGCTCCGGTATTTCGAGCTGCCATGCGGTGTGAGGCGCTGCGTTCCTGTCGGCTGCGGCGCGCCGAACCGGGGCGCGCCGAACTGGGGCGCGCCGTAACTGCTCACCCCGCGAGTCACTGGACGTACCGGAGTGACCGGTTGATCTAGCCTGCTGGCTGGTTCGTTCACGGTCGCAGTATTACGAACGGCGGCGGCTGCCGCAAGTACATTTCAATCGCTATCGGCTAACGCGGTTGACACCCTTCGGTTCTCTGGTAGGCCTCTGAAAGATCCCTTCGAACAAATCGTTCGGCCGGCATCGCCGACTGCGCGTTCCGTCACCGTAGCGATTCCGGTTCGCAACGAATCGGCGAAGATAGCTGCGTGCATCGAGGGAATCCTCGGCCAGACGGTGCGCGCGCATGAGATAGTCGTGATGGATTCCGGCTCGACGGATGGAACGCTCGAAATCCTCGCGCGTTATCCGGTGCGGGTGATCCCGATTCTCGCAGCCGACTTCAACCACGGTGAAACGCGCAACGTAGGTGCACGAGCAGCGACGGGCGACTGGGTCGCGTTCACTGTCGGTGATGCGCGGGCGGCGGACGAGCGATGGCTGGAGAGACTCCTAGAGGGCATCACGGACGACCAGGTTGTCGGCGTCTGCGGAAGTCAGATCGTCCCGCACGAACGCGACAAGAATCCGCTCGACTGGTTTCGTCCGATCTCCGAGCCCCGCCTCAAACGCGTTCAGTTTTCCGCGGCCGAGGAGTTCGATCGACTCTCGCCTTTAGAGAAAGTTCGAGCCTGTAGCTGGGACGACGTGACGGCCCTCTACCGCCGCGAGGTCCTGATGAACATTCCCTTCCGGCGCGCGACCTTTGCGGAGGATGCTCTCTGGGCGAACGATGCGCTGCGCGGCGGCCACGCACTCGTGTACAACGCGGCGGCGCGCGTCTATCACTACCACACGGCCACGCCGGACTTTTCGTTCCGGCGAGCCATTGCAACAATGTACGTCCGCTACAACTGCTTTGGGTATCTGCACGACGAGCCGGACGTCGCGCGTGCGTCGTTGAATGCGGCTGGCCGTCTTGTGCGAGAGCCGGACCTCACATGGCGTGAGCGGCTGTACTGGCTGCGCTACCTCCGGCGCAACCAGCTTGCCGCGCGCGCTGCGAGTCGAGCTTTTCGCCGGGCGGTAGCCACGGATGATGCTGCCGTGGAGCAGCTGTACAAGCGTTACTGCGACCTGCCGTCAGTTCCGGAGAAGAGCTCAGCCGTGCGCGCCGGCTCTCCGTAGGTAACCGGATGGAGGATGACGTGTCTAGACGCCCTCTTCAACGCCTGCGTGAGGCATTGGCGGCCTCGTGCCAACGAGTGCCTTGAGCTTGAGCAAGGGACGCTCGAACCCATAAAACGAAAGGCTTGCCGCTGTAAGTGTGGCCGCGAACAATAAGGGCGCTACCACGAGGTAGAGGTTGTATTGCAGAAGGCCGATGCCGAAATATCCGTGGCCCTTCACCCAGGACGTCAGCGTCGGCGCCAGCAGGAATTCGATCAGCAAATGATAGACGTAAATGCCATACGAGACGCGGCCAATGTAGACGAGCGGCCGGCTTTCCAGCAGCGTCGCGATGCGGCTGTTCCGGTGGGAGCCGACAACGATGATGATGAGAAGGGCGGCGATGATTGACGAAACCGACCGCTCCGCCGTTTGGGCCAATGCCGGCGGAGCCTTTCCCAGAATAACTTCAGCGGCGAGAGCGATGCAAAGGAATACGCGAAGGAGAGCGCCGTGCGCCGCAAGGCTCACCCAGCGGTCAGGCATGCGAGTCTTGACGAGTGCCAACACGGCACCGAATCCCAGTGCGTCGACGGCAGTCGGCATGGACCGATAGGCGATCTCACTGGCCCAGGGCACAGGAGCCGTTGCAATCAGGATTGCCCTCAGCGCCAGACCGACAACGGGTGCAAAGAGGACGCGGGGCAGCCAGCGCTCGGGCGTGAGCAGGATGAGGAACGGCCACAGAAGATAGAACTGCTCCTCGACGCAAAGGGACCAGATATGCGAGAGAACGCGCGGTCCGATCTGGCCGGTGAGAGCGGTGTAGATGTTTAGCGCGTAGAGTGCGCTCCACGGTGTCAATGAACGAGTCTCTGGAATGTTGAGCCACCAGAGCAGCGCGAGATAGAAGTAGAAAAGCGGGAAAATCCTGACCGCTCTACGCCACCAGAACTCCCAAAAAGCCGTGCCCGGGTGTCTCCCCCTGCGCTTGAGCAGAATCTCGGTTATGAGAAACCCGCTCAGGACGAAGAAAATGTTCACCCCCAGACCTCCGGGAGGGATGATCTTTGCCGGGCCGTAGTACACCCAGTGCTCGAAGAGCACGAGGAGTATGGCGACAGCGCGCAGGCCGTCCAGGCCGCGGTAATACGTCTTTGGGGCTACGCCCATGTGGTACCCGGCAGTTTCCAGAGCACGCTATGGAGTGGCGGGAAGTATCTCAAATGCACGCGTGGTATATTACGGCTTTCTCTTTTGGGTATTTAATGTCATCATCGGACGGATTAAAAAACTGCCCAACGACGGCAACTCGGCTTATGCCCTCGTGGTTTTCACCCGAACGCCATCTTACATTTTCTACTCCACGGCTCTGTCCGACCCGTCGGCAGATTGAATGCATCCGGTAACCGCGCGGCCGTGAATATTTTCATCCGATCGCTGGACAGAATGCGGCGCTTTGGATACAAACATGTGGGAAGCCATTTCGGCTTCGGCAGAAGAATTCCTAAGGCCATTTGGGAAGAACAATATGCCGGCGATAGTTGGGTTTATCTCGAAAGTGTGGACGAGGAGGCGCACTACACCAGCATCGTCAAGATGTACGAGGAGCTGACGACCAAGAAGTCTTTGCTGGACGTTGGGTGCGGCAAGGGAGTCCTGTTCAGCTATTTGCGAAAAAAACACGATGCCTCAGAGCTCAACTACACGGGGATTGACATTTCTGCCAATGCAGTGAAAGCGGCCAGTGCCAAATTTCCTGGCGTGTCGTTTCGTCAGCTTGATTTCGCCAAGCAAGATATCGACGAGAAGTTCGACGTGATTGTGTTTAATGAATCGCTGTATTACTTCACTCGACCTTTGAGGATTTTGGAAAGGTGCACCGCTGGGAGCCTTAACCTGAATGGCGCGTTCATTGTGTCGATGTGCGACTATGTCGGCCATGATAATATTTGGCGCCAGCTGGCTCAAAGCTATCGGGTTGTCAAAGAGCAGCGTGTCAGGAATGAGAAACGCCAGGTTTGGGACATAAAGGTGCTTCTTGAAGAGGTAACATTTGGGGTCTGGCTGTGGCGTAGTACCTTTTGTTGAATGGGCCATGATCCCAATCGCGCGCAGCCCCCCTTTTAGATAATGCGCGCGGCCAGAGTGGAAGCTGTCATGAAATCCGCCCCGGGAAGTAGCCACCTTTAAGCGAACCCAATGATGCTGGATCGCCTAATAGATACCCGAAGTCTTCATCTAGAATGGTTCTCGCGTCGCGTATTAGCGGAGGCGCGCTAATGACGCTGACTAGAGGAACTTGAGGTGCTGAATACTTATAGGAAAACGGTCGCGTTATTCCCGACCTGCGAACGCCGTCAACTCCCGCTGATCGCGCTCGCTACAATTTTCATGGCCGTGCTCCAAGTGGCGGGGATTGGCTCCATCATGCCGTTCCTCGCTGTCGTTGCGGACCCGTCGGTGATCGAACAAAAGCGCTCGCTGAAGTGGATATATGAAACCTTTGGTTTTGAAAGTAGGGCGAGTTTCTTGTTGATGCTGGGCGGCCTGTCATTCGCGGTTCTTCTGATTGGGAATGTCGTCAGCGCTCTCATTACGTGGTGGATGGTGCGGTTCGCTGAGTCACGCACTCACTATCTCGCGTCGGTCCTGCTCGAACGCTATCTCAGCCGGCCTTACATATTCTTTCTTCAGAAAAACAGCGCCGACATCGGCGTGAAAGTGTTGTCGGAGGTTGTCCAGGTCGTCAGCGGTATCCTTCTGCCCGGATTGCAGTTTCTCGCTCAGTCAGCGATGGTCTTTATGCTGGTTCTTTTCCTTTTTGCAGTAAATCCGCGTCTATCGCTCATTGTCCTCGTCGGCCTGGGAGGGGCGTATTTCGGTATTTATCGTCTCGTGCGGGGCCGGCTGAGCGCAATTGGAACGAGTAAAGCGCAGGCGGGTGCAATGCAGTTTCGAGCACTTTCGGAGGCTTCGGGGGCGATAAAGGAAATAAAGTTCCTCAACCTGGAGCGAGTATTCCTCGATCGCTTCAAGGTTCCCAATCTTGCAATGGCACGAATGATAGCGTCGCAGTCTGTTCTATCGCTGATGCCGAGTTATGCGATGGAGACGATCGCATTTGGGGGAATTCTAATTGTCGTCCTATATATGCTGAAAGCTGGCCAAAACGTCGCCCACGTAGTTCCGCTGGTGGGCCTCTACGCGTATGGGATCCTCCGCATCAAGCCAGCCTTACAAGGAGCCTATTCTTCCATTTCGCAAATTCGCTTCAATCAGGCAGCTCTTGAGAGCGTCTACAACGAATTTCAATTGGAGGAGGATACTCCAGGTCTAAAGTCAGACCTCCGCGCACACGTTGGAACGGTTGTCACCCTCAGGGAAAAGATCGAACTTCGAGGAATCACGTTTCGGTACCCGGAGAGTCGACGTCCTTTATTTCATGACCTGAATCTATCCATCGCCGCGCGGACATCGGTTGCCTTCGTTGGACCGACAGGGTCGGGGAAGACATCGATCGTAGACACGATACTCGGTTTGCTTGAGCCGGAGGAAGGTTGCCTTCTGGTTGACGGTGTTGGGATAACTGCTGCAAACAGAAGGGAGTGGCAGGCGAACATCAGCTACGTGCCACAGCACATCTACCTTTCTGATGATACGGTCCTGAGCAACATCGCCTTCGGCATCGAGAGGAAGTTGATTGACGAGGAGGCTGCCGAGCGAGCAGCGATGATTGCCAGGATTCATGACTTTATTGTGGGCCAGCTGCCGCTCGGCTATCAGACTCCGGTCGGCGAGCGCGGCGCTCGTCTGAGCGGAGGCCAGCGACAGCGAATCGGAATTGCCCGTGCTCTATACCGCGAAGCTCAAGTCCTTATCATGGACGAAGCAACAAACGCACTCGACGGCATAACCGAAGACAGC
>Ga0097691_1000215_pt1 | contig 53055 bp, 45 predicted proteins | sample NGESurdeep072012_8_FD_72858 | JGI IMG/M metagenome (GOLD analysis project Ga0097691, IMG submission 72858) | Arctic peat soil microbial communities from Barrow, Alaska - NGEE Surface sample 210-1 deep-072012 | ecosystem: Environmental > Terrestrial > Soil > Wetlands > Peat ...
CCGCTACATGCCGGAATGGTGGGATTACGCCATCGCTGACGAAATCCACCAATTGGCCGGGGACACTGCTCAGGGCAATGCTCTCGGCGTGCTCAACAAAACGGCAAAACGGTTCCTCGGACTGACAGGAACCCTGCTTTCCGGCTATGCGGATGATCTGTTCAACACCCTTTTCCGCACCGATGCCAAACGCATGACCGAGGACGGCTACGAGTGGGGTTCCGCCGGACGGGAACGATTCACCCGGGATTTCGGGGTGATCGAGACCATCGAGCGCATCACAGTCGAAGACAACGCCTGCTCAAAGAAAACCAAGAAGACGGTCACGATCAAGCGCAAGCCCGGCGCCTCGCCGCTGCTGTTCGGCAAGTATCTGATGGACCACTGCGCGTTCATCGGTCTGGAGGACATCTCGGACGGCTTGCCAAGCTATCGGGAGGAAGTCGTACCAGTGGCGATGGAAGAGCCGCTGAAGACCGCGTATGAGGAACTCGAAGAGGAAATCACTGCCTGCCTGAAGGAGCATCGCGGAAACAGCAGCGTAGCGAGCACCATGCTGAACGTTCTGCTGGCCTGGCCAGACCATCCGTATGGTTTTGGCACCCTGTACGGGTCTGAATTCGACCCAGAAACCAAATGCCGCGAATCGTTTGTCATTGCCGAGACGGTTGATCTGGACAAGAACGAAACGTATGCCAAAGAGCGGGCATTGATCGAAGAAGTGAAAGCCCAGCTCGCGCGCGGCCGCAAATGCCAGGTATTTGCCGTCTACACTAATAAGCACGACGTAACTGCGCGTCTGGAACAGCTGTTTCGCGCTGAGGGAATACGGGCCGCGATCCTGCGGGCCAGCGTCCCCACTCACAGGCGGGAAGCCTGGTATCGCGAGCAGTTGCGCCGTGGAATCGATGTGGCGATCTGCCACCCGAAGATCGTTGAGACTGGGCTGGATCTCCTGGACTTTCCGACCATCCTGTTTCACGAGACGGGCTATTCATTGCACACGTTACGCCAGTCCAGCCGAAGGTCATGGCGCATCGGGCAAAGACGGCCGGTAGAAGTGAAGTTCTTTGCCTACGCAGGGACCATGCAGGAGATCTGCCTCCGCTTGATGGGTAAGAAGCTACTTGTCGCATTAGCGATGGAGGGCAAGTTTGCCTCGGAAGGCCTGCAGGCAATCGATGGCGATGACGACATGCTCACAGCGATGGCGCGGGAACTGGTGGAGAACAAGGGGATTGGAGAGTCTGCCGACTCAATCTGGCGAAGCGTCCAGCAGCTCCGGCCGTCCACGTTTCCAACCTCGGGAGACGGAGCTCTGATTGCAGCAACAGAAAGCAAGGGTGCGGGAGTTCCAGAGACACCTACGTTTTCAGTGGAATCACTCCCGGATTCCGCACGGAGGAATGATGGGGATATTCCTGGGCAATGCGTCCCTAGAATCCAGGACGTCGAGCAGCTCTCGTTGTTCTAACAGGATGCGCTGCGGCTCGGACTCGAGTGCCGCCGCCAAACAGGGCGGCCTCGTCCGACGCAGGCGGCCAAGGGCGTCTACTTAGACGAATCGTTTCATCCAGCTGTCTGCCATCGGGCAGGGCATCGAAAGCACCGATTCCGTTACCCTTGCTGATCGGGTTGATATTTGCCAGAGCGATCAGCTCTTGGTAAACTAAACTAACTAAACTAAGTCCTACAAATATCATGAAAACTGTAAACATCCACGAAGCCAAAACGCAGTTGTCGAAGTTGGTGGAAGCGGCGTCTAAGGGCGAGCCCTTCATCATTGCCAAGGCGGGCAAACCAGTCGTCAAGGTTACCGCTCTGACCGCCCCCACCTACGACCAGGTAAAGCGTCTGGGGTTCATGGCGGGACAATTCACCATACCGGACGACTTCGACCAAATGGGCAGCGAGGAGATCGAGAAGCTCTTCGGCGGTGGAGAATGAAGCTTTTATTGGACACGCACCTGCTACTGTGGGCGGCCGGCGAACCCAAGCGGTTGCCGAAAGACATCCGCACCTTATTGGAGGACAGGGACAACGAGTTGCTGTTCAGTGCTGCCAGCTTGTGGGAGGTAGCGATCAAGAGTGGACTGGGGCGAAAAGACTTTCGGGTCGAGGCCCGTCTGCTGCGCCGTGGTCTGCTGGACAACGGTTACAGCGAATTGCCGATTGTCAGCGACCACGTCGTTGTCATCGAGAGCCTGCCACCGATTCATAAGGACCCCTTTGATCGTGTTCTCGTGGCGCAGGCGACGGTCGAGGGCATTACGCTGCTCACGAACGATCCGGTCGTGGCGCAGTATCCGGGCCCGATACGAAAGCTGTAAGGAGGCTGAGCAGTCCGGGCTTTCAGCTAACGCACACATCTGACAGCCATTCTATGTTGAGGAAAAATACTAAACAGGCGGAGAATTCTCTTGTGGCGCTCCGAACAACAACTCTTCGCAACTTAGGGTCTGAATTTCCAAAGTTGCCGGACCTGACTGACTGTGCTACCCGCAAGCGATTGAGTCTAGCGGCCATCGAAGCGTTTCTCGATATCTCCGCCAAATGGGGTCTGAAGAGCGACGATGCCATGTCACTGCTGGGAGGCATTTCAAGCGGAAGGTTTTGTGCGCTGAAGAAAAACCGCAAGGGCCTGTTGACCCAGGACGAACTTACGCGAGTCTCACTGCTGATCGGGATCTTCCAAGCGCTCAACATTTTGTTCAGCGAGAAACTTGCGAGCCACTGGGTGTCGCGGCCAAACAGCAACCCAATGTTTAAGAACCAACCTCCTCTAGTGTTTCTGATCCAGGGTGGAATGCCGGGTATGCTGGCGGTCCGTCGACTGCTGGATAGCCGTCGCGGCGGTCGATAAGCCTTGCCCTGGAACTGGCATAAGTTGATTCGTCCCGACCTCCGAATGTTCAAGGCTCTTTTCGGACTCACAGAGACGTGGTATTCTCACAGCACCTAAAAAGGTGCCATCAAGATGGGCAGACCAATGCTGGACATTACGAGCGATATCCAGTCGCTGACGACCTTCCGTCGCCGTTCAGGCGACTTTATGAAACAGCTCAAGAAGACCAAACGGCCCGTGGTGCTTACTGTGAAGGGTAAGGCGGCCGCCATCGTGCAAGATGCCGAAGCCTACCAGAGGCTGCTCGACATTGCCGCCCGCGCAGATGCGGAAGAAGGCATCCGCCAGGGGCTCGACGACGTTGCGAACGGTCGCACCCGCCCGGCGCGCGAAGTTTTCGACGAGATTCGCCACAAACATGGCATACCGCGTTGAATTGACGGATCGCGCAGGTCGCGACCTCGAGCTCCTTTATTTGGAGAAGAATGCCGCGGAGTCTCAAGCGGCCGCTCGCTGGTACAACCGGCTGGAGGAGGCTGTGTCTGCGCTGGGAAGGTACCCCTATCGCTGCCCTGTTGCCCCGGAAGGTCGAACAATGAAACGAACGCTGTGGCACTTGCTCTTCGGCAAGAAGCCCCACGTCTATCGAGTCATCTATGAGATCGATGAAAAGCAGCAGACAGTCTGGGTGTTAACGATTCGTCACGCTGCAAGGCGAAAGGCCAAGGCGTCCGATCTCGCTTAGTACCTACCGCAAATTGTCCCAACCGCGCCTCTACCGATGACGAGGACTTCTCCTTATGGTGCAACGGGTTGAACGCTGGAGGTGGCAGTTGACTCGGCAGTTGCCTTCGCGCGCTCGACGCGTTCCTTGATGGACAACATCATTTTGCGTTCCATGATGAAGTGGGCCAGCTCCCAGAAGGCGTATCCGGTGACCCGGTCGCGCAGGCGTGGTGAGCGTTCACCACGGCCACGCATGATCAGTCGCGTGGAATGTTCGTCGATGGGCTCGAGGATGAAACCCCATGTTCCGTTGGCACCGCCGCCGGGCCGGGCTGCCGGCGGGACATCGCGCGCAGGGATGAGGATCATGGCACGGTTGGGCTCAAGCAGGGCGATCTCCATCCGCCCTACGCCGTTGAACTTGCTTTTCGGAGTCATCCAAACCATATCGCCGACTCGGCGTTCCTGCCATTCGGGGACGATCTGGTCAGCGTTACGCATCTCGCACCCGATGAGGTTTTCGAGCTGCGTGTAGCTATAAAAGCCGGCTCGATCCTGTCCGATCTGCACGATCCATGGCCAGATTTGCGAGGCAGGAGCGTTGATCGTGATGGCGTGGGTAGCATCGCTGCAGGCATTCGGAACCAATTCGTCACCCGGCCATGAGCGGTTCAGTTCGTCGGGCGTCATGCCCCAGTGCTGGTGCCACGGGCGCAGAATGCGGTCATAGGCAACTCCCAGGACGGTACCGGCGGCAAGCACGGCGAGGGTCGCTTTCCAGAATCGGCTCATAGGCCCTCCGTGCTCCATTGTGACACCTAAATTGACGTAGGCGGCCGCGAAGAGAGAGTAGCTTCGCAGCTGAGTTCAAAGTAGGAAAGCACAAGAAGTGGAAGTGTTCGTTACTGGCGTGAAGTTCAGGCACGAAAAACGCCCCCAACGGTTCGAAACGTTGAGGGCGGAGATATTAAATGGATTTTGGTGTCCTGATCATAGCACCGCCGGAACGAATTTCGTTTTCTATCCCTTGATGGAGAACAGGCCTGGCTTGGAATATTTGGCTTGGCCGACCCGCCGCATCCAGTCCATTTCCTCTGGAGTCATTGGGCCCTCGTCCAACTCGTCAAGGGCGGCAGTCAGATCGGACGCTGATCTGGGTCCCATAAGGCAGAGGTCAACTGCCGGGTTCGTCAAATTGAACCGATAACAATCACTAGCCGTGGGGACCTTATCTCCGGCGGGAACCTTGTCAGGTTTCATCAGGTCTCCCCAGCAAGTAGCCGTGAACGCCACGATTCCGGGTCTCACCTCATGCGCCGGCAGTTTTGGGAAGATGTCCCGTTCCGCGCCAGGATGCACGGCGTTGTAGCGCACATGAAGGACATCGACATCGCCATTATGGGTGGCAAGTGCTGCTGCCTGCGGCCGATTGTGGGTCGAGACAGCAATAGCGCGTATCAGACCGCGCTCGCGAAGCCGCAACGCCTGGTCGAAGATTCCAGGACTAACGTCCTTGTTCCACATCCCTAGCAGGAAAATGTCAGCGTGATCCATGCCGAGCGACTTCAGGGCGCGCTCCAGACTCCACGGAACAAGTGCCGCGACACGCGAATAAGACTGGATAACGAGGCGGAACTCATCGCGACGTGATCTAAGGCTGCGCAGTCCGGCGCCGAACTTGGCGGTACGCATCGAGCCCCAATACAGGTAATTGACGCCCCGCTCAAACGCCATCTGCACGCAACGCTCGTCGGCACCATAACTGGATGCCAGGCCGAGGCGGCCTACTTTCCAGCCTGTCTTACCCAGCGTTGCGGTGTTCCAGTCGGTCATCCCTTGTTCCCCGAGGTCCCAGATCTCAGAACCTGCACATCAGGAATTGCTATGGAACAGTTATACGCGCGCCAGTCCCAGCCGGTTTGTCCGGCAACCCTCTGCGTCGCCCGTGATCGCGTCAAAGTCCAGAGTCGACGCAAGTACGTCTTCACAGACCAAATCGACAAACTCATCCAAGAGATCTATCTCAACCATCGAGACGCGAAGACGCGATCCGGCATCCGGCTACTGGCCAAGAAGGTCGGTATGCCGCATTGGGCGCTGAAGACGCGTGCACGCGATTTGGGGTTGGCGCGAACCAAAGAGCTGCTATGGAGCGAGAGGGAACTGGGAATTCTGGCGCGGTACGCGTGGATGAGCGATGAGCGAATCCGTCTCAAGCTGAAGGTTGCCGGATACTCTCGCACGGTGACTGGAATCCACCTCAAGCTGAAGCGGATGCGGTTCAAGCATGACGGCAGCTTCTACTCCGCCTACAGTCTTGCGCAAGCGCTGGGGATCGATCCCCATGCAGTAACTCGCTGGATCAAGAGCGGACATTTGAAAGCCAAATTCCGCGGCACAGCGCGCGGCCCACAGCAGAACGGCGACAGCTACCTAATCCAAGAGAAGGATGTCCGCCGCTTCATCCTCGAGCACCCCACCGACATTGACCTGCGCAAGGTGGACCAACTCTGGTTCCTCGATTTGGTCACCAACGGTTTAGTCCGCGCCGCTTGAGACTCATATCCATTTAACTGCCTGATTGCACGAACAAACGGTTTGATGCTGTCAGGCGCCGAACCGCCGGAAGCGGCACAACCAACTCGGGAGAGTCGCAGACGTCTTTGTCTGCTGGCTTTCCCGATTTCCATTCTTGGAGGAAACACGATGCAAGAGACAACCGTAATCGAGCAGGACCAGCCAGTTGGGGCAATTCTCAGCCCCGTACCGGCCCCAGCTCCGACCATGACGCTGTGCTCCTACGGCACAAAGCTGACGCGCGAAGAACTTGCCCGAGTGGCGACGCCGGCGGCCACAGCAACCCACAAACCCATTCCGCATATTGCCGTGGTGGAAAAGCTGATCGAAGCGCTCGGCTTTCGCCAGATTGGCGTGGTGCGAGAGGAATACGCCGTTTCATCCGATGGGATGCGCATGTTTGGGGTGATGGACTTGAGCTCCGGCTTCGATGGCTGCCGTTTTGCCATAGGCCTGAGGAACAGCCATGACAAGAGCTTTCGGCTGAGTTGCACCGTTGGCTTGAGAGTCTTTGTTTGCGAAAACCTTGCGTTTCACGGGGAATATACTCCCGTTCTCGCGAAGCATTCCAAGCACTTCTCGCTGGAAGACAGCCTGGCGATTGGTGTCGACCGGATGCAGCGAAACTTCGGTCCTTTGAAGCAACAGGTGGACGAGTGGCGCGCGATGCAGTTGTCCACGGCTGCTGCCAAGCTGCTGATCTACCAGGCGTTCATCGAGGAGGAGTCTGGGTTTCCCAAGCATCTGGCGCGACGAGTGCATGATCTGTACTTTCAGCCTGTGCATGAGGACTTCCAGGCGCGAACCATGTGGAGCCTGTCCAATGCTTTCACCAGTGCTTTTAAGGAACTGGAGCCAATACCCCAGTACAAGGCCACGGCGAAGCTGGCGGGGTTTCTGCAAGCGGTCCGACCTTCGTAACCATCAACAGAAATGTCGGTGTGCGGTCCCGGCCGTGGCCTTGTTTCCTCCTAGTGACAACGGCACAGGAATAGGGCCGCACATCGAACGCCAACCAGGGCATGCCCGTCGATGCCAGTCAGGAGAAGACCCATGAAACTCCGTCGAAATGAATTCTGCCCAATCCACAGATCACTCTTCTGCTGCGGTCGCGAGCAGGCGCGGAAAGAACGCAGATTTCAGATTGGTGTTCAGCGCATCGAAGATCCACATCACCCGAGGGGGTATCGCGAACTTCGTTCACGGGCTGAGATGCGGAAGCTGCTAAACCGAAAGATCGTCGAGCAGGAAGGGAAGTGCGCCTTCTGTTACAAGGAATTTGTCGACTGTAGCGACATCGTACCGGACCACAGACACCCGAAAGGAATGGGGGGAGCCCGCCGAGATGACCATCCTGAAAACATCCAAGCCGTTCATTGGTGGTGCAACTCCGAACAGGGATCGAGCAGACTTGGCGACTGATGGCCGCCTACAGTCTGTGCCTGTACACGCCAGGGCCCAGCGCCTCATCGAGTAATGTCTCAAATCGGCGAAACACGGCGAGGGTTGGATGGCCCGCTTCTCCGAGCCGTGAAGAACAACAGCACGGCCATTCTGGAAGAGCACTTCAACCCTGCCTCCATCTACCGCAACATCGTCCGTAAATACGGACAAGGCACGGGCATCAATGCCGAGGTGAACGGGTTATGTGTGCATTCGCGGCGGGCAACGGCGGCGACGATTGCGCTTTCACATGAGGGTGACATCGCCAAAATCCACGCGTGGCTGGGGCACGCCAATGGCGCCACCACCCGCCTCCACGGCCGGCGCACCAGCAAGCCTGAGGACAGCCCGACATTTCATGTGAAGTTTTGACATAGTCAGGGGCCAAATCGCACTGGGGAACGGATCCCATCGATCGCTTGACTCTCATTCAGTAGCAGGGCTTAAATAAGTAAGCATTTTTTGCGCTGTCACATGGTTTGTAACGTCGCCACGCGTCGTCGGTTTCCGTAAGATTTGTAGGTCTGGTGAACCGGTGCCGAGACTTTTGAAGTGGTCTCTTTGGTGAACAGGTATCGGATCATATTTCTTGCCAGGAACAACGATGGCTCTACCTACAGAATTGCTACAGGCTGTCTCGGCACCGGGTGGGGGAAGGATCGCTCTGGTCGTTGGGGCTGGTTGTTCTGTTGAGGCACCCACCAGCGTTCCAGTTTCAAGTGTGTGCTCGCGAGAGATTCATCGTCGCCTCGTCGCCGACGGAGTGCTTCAGGACGGGGACTGCGCAGATCCCGATGACCTCTCGCTCGTTTCTGATGCTGTGTTCAGCAAGCGGAATTCGCAGCGCGACGTAGTCGAGCGACTCCGCGACCAGTATGATCTGAAACTTGCGACACCCAACCGTGGATACTGGATGGCTGCTGCGATGCTCTGCGAGGGTGCGCTTTCTTCGGTGGTGACGCTTAACTTCGACCTCGCACTCTCGACCGCCCTTAGTGAACTCGGCGCGGGCAGAGTTGTTGGAGTGGTGGAACGCCCGGAGGAATTGCAGTTTCAGAAAGCTATTAATGTCTACTATCTCCACCGGAATGTGAATGCAGAAGATCCAGAAATGTGGGTTCTGCGCACTCCTATCCTGAGGAATGACTGGCGAGGGCATTGGGAACCGATTATTGCGACCAGGGTGCTTGCTGCACCAGTGGTCGTGTTCGTCGGACTCGGTACCCCTATAGCGGTGCTGATCGAGAGCACAAGACTGTTGAAAAACGCGCTGCCTGCGGCAACAAGAATCTACCAGGTAGACCCGGGCAACCGGACAGACTCGAGATTCTTTCAAGAGCTGGCCCTTAATCCTTCCGCCTACATCCAACTCGAATGGGGCCAGCTAATGGAGGGGCTGTCGGAACACCTTTCGGCGGAGCAAGTTGCTAGGGTTAGCGACGCGGTAGGCCAGAAGACTCGGGAGGACGGGATTCCGGACGAAGACATCGCCGCTCTCTTGGCTAGTTTACGGTCTCTCGGTCTCGTGAAGCTCGGAAGACTCCGAGGCCACTGGTTATTGCACGATAAGCCGTACTGTCCGGCGAACCAAAACGATCTCGGGCTAATCGCCGACCTTCTCTTGGCGCTGGCCATGATGGCCCGTGTTTCCGGAGCCGTGCCCGTCGTTGTCGAGGATGGTATCGTCGAGTTCCGTCGAGAAGGGCGAGTTGTGAGTGCGTATATCATCGCCTCCGGTCGAGGACACCGAAGCAGAGCGGCCGTTGAGGCTGACGTGGGGCGGCGACGGGCACAATACCGGGGCCGCACGGCAATGCCACATGGGGTTATTGTGGGTGGCACGTCAGACGCCTGGACCGCCATGTCCACCCCGCCTAGAGACATTGTCCAAGGAGACGCCACCGAAACGGCCGTTGTTGGCGGAGCAGCGGTGCTCCCGTTGTTTCACATCAACGAACTCCGTGAGAATAACAACCGAATCCAAGAGGTGGTGCCATGACTGACTCTTCAGCCGACTTCACTCCTACCGACTTGATCGCCGCAGCGGCTCAAGTACTGACTGATGGGGGATATCATGAGATTCCTCGCCGGTTTCAAGGGTGGGATACGCCGTCGTCTCGACTTTTCGAGAATGAATACAACATTGTTGGAGTCGTTGTTTTTGGTACATGTGGTGAACTCCTCCAGACTTGGCCGGATCTGCAAGGGTCGCTTGTTGACGTGATTTCTCGACACATTGGGCGCGAAGAGTCGAAAGCGTGGGATGGCTACTTGGTACTCTTGTCACCCGGTGTCGCGCCTTCGTCGGGCACGGCAATAGACAATATTCGGTATGACACAACACGAGTACGCAAGCTCGTGGCAACTGGTGATGACTTGCGAAACCCGACGGATGTAGAACGCGTGGTGCGTCCACTCTTGCCATTGAGTCAGGAGCGAGGGGCCTTGAGCCACGAATCAGCGCTTGACCTACTACCGAGACTCCTTGAGGCGCAGGATATTCCAATGGAGACCACGCAGGTTCTTGTAGATGCTTTCCGCGAACAGTTGCCGTTATTGGAGCGACTGCACCAAATGCGGGGTGAGCAATGAGACTGCAGTCGATGAAGCTTAGTGGTTTCCGCGGCTTCTCCCAACAGCACGAGTTTGACCTCGACGCTGATGCCGTTGTTGTGGTTGGAGCTAACGGGCACGGAAAAACTTCCCTGTTTGACGGGATTCTCTGGGCATTGAGTGGGCGAATTCCGAGGCTCCATAAGGAAGATGCTCGTTTTGTGTCTTTGTACTCTGAGACCGGTCAAATGAGGGTCGAGCTTCGCTTCAAGGAGTACGAGACGGGCGAGCAGTTCACAGTCACTCGTAGCTTCGACGGAAAAGAGCCGCGAGTCAGTTTGGATACTAAGGAGAGATCTTACGAGGGTCCCTCCGCAGAAGGAAGATTAATTGACCTTGTCTGGCCAGACGCAGCATCCGCGTCCGATTCCGGTGAGGCGCTAGCCTCTGTTCTGACACGCAGCGTCTATCTACAGCAAGACTTGATCCGGCAGTTTATAGAGGCAGCGTCAGTTCAGGAGCGCTTCACCGCCGTCAGTGAGTTAGTAGGTGTTGGTCGAGTTACTGCGCTTCAGGCCAACCTTGAACACGCCAAGAAGGCGTGGTCGACGGTGACGAATCAACGTCAAGACGAACTGCGCCCACTTCGCGAGCGCCAGACGACGATTGAGGCGCGCCTATCTGAGCTGGTCGCCCGTTCGTCTCAAGCGTCATCCGCGATAACGCCGGAGGTTTGGGACCAATGGTGGCAGAGTCAATCGGCGCTCGGCCTAAAGGTTACTCGAGTGGATCCGGCATCACGCGATGCTCCGGCCGCGATTGACAATGCGATCAAGCAACTTGAGGCATTGCGCCAGTCCTCAGAGCGGCGCCTTCAGGCCGCAGGCACTCTCAAGAACGAAATCGCCGGACTAGCTACGCACCCAATACCGGACACTCCCTTGCTTCGCGAACAAGTAACCACACTCCGGAAGCAGTTAGAAGAATTGAGGCGCGTCGCAACTGAGGAACAGGCGCGCTTGGCGGATCTGCGACGTCAACAAGCAGAGTTGCAAGAGACAACTGAGCAATTGAAGGCGTTGGCTGTTCTCGCGCTTAAGCACCTCGGGGACCATTGCCCTGTGTGTGATCAAACATACGACAAGGAGGCGACGAAGCGGCGGCTTGAAACAATGGCGAACGCTGGGATTTCCAATGCACACAGGGCGTCCGAATCCGACAAACTTACTGACATGCTTGCGGCCGCAGCTGCGAAGGAAAAGGAAGTCGGAATTGCAGAATCGACGTTGCGATCAGGTGAGCAAAAAGTCATGGAGGGACAGATAACCGAGGAGAGGATCAGCCAACGCTTAAGTGAAATCGGCGTTCGACCAAATGCCGACGACAGTCGTGAAGTTACTGTGGAAAAGGTTGTTGCAGAGGCTGAAAGCTCGATCCAGCGCGCAGCGGAGCTGCAGCGTACTGGAGAGTCGCTAGCGTTGCGCCTAGCGCAATCCTCTGCTGCAGCCATGATCGACGAATTGCGTCGTGAAGCCGAAATCTTACGACGTGAGAACATCGACCGTGAAAAGACGATCTCGGCTCGAAACCGTACAGGGGAATTGGCCCAACGTGTGATCGAAGCACTACGGATAGCCGGATCAGTGGTTGTAGAGGAGCGACTTCGCGAGATCAGTCCGCTACTTCAAAACATCTGGGCGAGAATTGATCCACACCCCGCGTTCCGGGTGATAAAGTTTTTTACCCAAGTTTTCAGAGGTAAAGGCGAGTTATCTACAGTGTTGAGCGATCCGGTTGCGGAAAAGGATTGCGAAGTCCCTGCCTCCGTGTTGTCCAGCTCGCAGCTTAACGCACTTGCCGTCTCGGTTTTCCTTGCCCTAAACATCGGCATACCAAGACCGCCGCTGTCAGTTGCCATACTGGACGATCCGTTGCAGAGTCTCGACGATATCAATCTCTTGGGATTAGTCGACCTATTTAGGCAGACCAAGAAACGACGGCAGTTATTCGTATCCACCCACGATGGACGTTTCGGCGAACTGCTAGCGAGAAAGCTGCGACCAACTGACATAGACGGTCGTACTATCGTTATCGAGCTCGAAGGCTGGAATCGGCAAGGGCCGATTGTTACAACGCGAGAGGTGAAGTGCGATCCGGTGCCGCTGCGCCTGGTGTCGTAAGCGGCTGGCCCTACGCTTCGTGTGCCCCAGATGTAGCAGGGGGCATCACCATGGCACCGAGAGTCGATCCACAACGTCACGTCGAGCCAATACTCGTGAACACAACTCCCACCGATCTTTGTCCGGGTCAATGGTCCCCTCATATCGCATCTCGAAGACGTCACGCGCCCGTTGCCGAAGATGAATGTACTCGTCCATCATGTCTTCCAGCTTCTCGGCGCTTTCGATCCAATCGTCTTCGATAGTGTCCGGCAGCCCACCGAAGATGTCGTAGCGGTCCTTCATACGATGCGAGAGGGCCTGGTAGACCTTCTCGTCTTGGGTGTCGTGATACACGAGATTGAGCATGTCCACGGTACGCCGAGCTTGGCCTATACGTTTGATCCGTCCCAGTCGCTGTTCGAGGCGCGCAGGGTTCCAAGGCAGATCGACGTTGATGAGACACCCAAGGGTCTGCAGGTTCAAGCCCTCGCAGGCCGCGTCCGTAGCCACAAGCAAACGGATTTCCCTCTTCTTCACGGCCTTCTTGATGTCCTCGCGCTCGACCGAAGCGAAGTCCCCACCCCGGAATAACCCGCTCTTGCCGGTGCCGGCGTACACGCCAACGGGTTCTTCCGGCAACGACTTCGCCAGCTCTGCCCCAAGAGAGTAGGCAGTGTCGTAGTACTGGCTGAAGACAATGCAGCCGTGCTCCAGCCAGGTCTTATCTTCAGTGCGATGTTCGGTTAGGAAATACCGCACAGCGGCAACCTTCGGGTCGCGCGCTTCCGGGCGTGAGAGTTCCTGGACAATTGTGCGAAGGTGTCCGGCCTCTTCAGGAGCGAGCGCACTTAAGGCGTCTGCTATCTGTCTTGCTTGCTCTTCATCTTCGAGCATTTCGCGGCGCAGCATCTTGTCAGCGGTGCCCCGGCCAGACGCAAAGCTCGAACAGATCCGTTGCAGAAGCATCGTCTTCATGAAGCCGGCCGCCTTGGTGCGCTTTTGTAGCGCCTCCGTGAACGCTTCGGCCGCCTGGTAGGCAAGGTCAAAGGGAAGGTTGGTCAGCAGACCCAGGCCACTGAACTCGACGCCGCTGTATGCGCCGGCTGGCGCTTCCGGGTTGGGGTGAACGTCCACTCCTATCCGCTCCAATAAGCCAGCGTCTTCTAAAGTTTGGCGGCGGCGGAGCACTGTGTGACGAAGGATAGGGTTGTGCTCTCGCAGGAAACCGGGCTCCAGGGCCTGTCCGACCGCCTGCTGTTCGGGAAACCCGAGAGAGCCGAAGCCACGGTCCGTGAAGAAAACCTTCTCGGGCAACCCCATTTGCAAGCGCAGGGTGGCGAAAAGTGCATCTTCGCTCGCGGGAGGCACGGGGTTACGCAACCATTCCCAAGCGTCCTTATCATCCGCGGGGATCTCCTCGCCTTTCACGATCGGAAGTGCTCTTTCATAGTCTGGCCAGCGGCCAAACGACTCACGCCCGAGAACGAAGTCCGCTCCTGAATTAAGAATGCGCATGAGGTCCCACAGTTCACCAACCTCGGTCTGGATCGGCGTGGCGGTGCCAAGCAGGAGATTCTTGGTGCGGGGGCCAATTCGCAGCATGAAATCGAGCAGGTTGTTCGCCTTCTCCTTCTTTGCGCCCAGCCCGCCACGTCGCCGGGCTTTGTGCGCCTCGTCGAGGACCACCGTGCCGTACTTACGTTCGATCAGGTACTTGCGTTCGTCCGAGTCGTGGAAAATCAAGCCGGTAGAGGCGATGGCGATGCGGAACGGGCAGCGCGCGATGTCCTCCGGTCCGCGCGTCTTAATGATGTGGCCCTTGGGATCGATCCACACCTTCTTCGTGGAAGACCAGACCGCGCTCGGGATGCCGAGCTTGTCCGTCAACTCCACCTGCCATTGCAGTGTCAAGGTCGAGGGGCAGAGGATAAGCACCGGACCGTCTTCCAGCAGGGCCGAGAGCATTGCACTTGCCGCGAGTGACAGGGTTTTCCCCACCCCGACCTCGTCGGCAAGCAATAGACGTACCTTCCCGTAGGTTTCGCGGTGCCGGAGGAACATCGTCACGAAAGACCGTTGCCACGGTTCGAGTTGTTCTCCGCCACGGTAGATCGGGCTCTCGGCCAGCGCGGCAGCAGGTAGCTCCGCTGGTTTCGCTTCGTCAAATCGAATCTCCACTCGATCTGCGACGCGCTTAATTTCCTCGACTATGGCATCCGGGAGGGGATAAGCATCCTTCCAGAGGGCGTTGAACTCCTCCTCGACCCATTCGACGCCCTCACTCGACTGGTCCTCCCAGAGGATTTCGTAATTCTGAGCAAACGCGCTTCTCGTTTCGTTGATTGACCCCAGGAAGCACGTTTTCGATCCATCGGCGGACTCGATTACGCCCGCCTTGCCGTGGATGAAGACACGATCTTTGGGAACAACGCGAATCTCGACCCGGCCGCTAGTCAATAGGTCGTGCAGGCGGCGATACCGTTCGCGGTGCAGTAGTGCCTCGACCTCAGACGGTACTTCGTTCCAGCGCTCCTTCAAAGCCGTCTCTCGTGCATGCTTGGAGACAGCTACGTCCGCTGCGTCAAGTTCGCTGTTACAAACAATCTGAACCTTTGGAATTGAGGCGATCTCTTCGCCGACGAGTTCGAAGATCGAGCTTCGGAAGTAACCCGCAATCCTCTTGTAGCTCTTCGCATCTTTGAGTCTGGCGCTGAGGGAAGCGTGATCTAGGCGCTTGCGGCGAGAAGAGAAGCGGTTGATGTTGCTCATGCGTGTCCCGACCTCATCCAATCCGCTGGTTTCTGATCAGCTCGTACAGCACTCGCGCATTGCTGGCCTCTTCGGGGCGCAGTCCATCAAGCCGCTTTGCGAGGTAATCCGCCAGTTCGACGGCCAACTCGCGCTGAGTCACATCGCCGTAGTAGTTGGGGACGTTGAGCATCAAGTGGGCGAGCACTTCGTTGCCGTCCACGTTCTTCACTAACTCCATCACAGCGTAAAGCACGGCGCGAAGTACGGACTCGTGAAGCTCCGAGCCTTCGCCCATGTCGCTGCGCCCGAACTCGGATGCGCTCTTGATTCGTGCGTCGTTCGCCTTGTGGCTGGCCAGCAACGCTTTGAAGTCGCGCACCTTGAAGGCCTTGGCGAAATTCTGATAGTTATCCAGCGTCTTCGCGCCCAGCGCTTCCATATCAAGCATTTTGATATAAAAGCGTTCAGCACCACTGAGCTTGTCCCAATGGGTCTTGGAGATGCCCTGCGGTACGAGGCACTGGTTGGCGGTGTCGACCGCAAACGCGATAAGGCCGTCCACGAATGTTGTCTCGCCCTTGACGCGTGGGCGGATCGCCTCGGCGGTCATATCGCGGCCATCGATAATTGCATATCGCGTGAGGACACGCAGTGCTGCCGCATATCCGGCCATTTGGATGTCCGCGTCTTCGAACACGTTTTCGTCGCGATAAAGTCCCCTTGCCTCCTGATTGAGGCCGGTGAGGTCGCGTACCTGTGCCACTACCTCTTCTTGAATCTCCCAGCCTAGATCATCTCGGGTGGTCTTGTAAGTACCATGACGCTTGCGCAGTACAAGCAGCACTGTGCCTTTTACGTAGCTGCCATCGCGCATTGGAGTGTCTGTCTCTGTGACGACATACCAAGCCGCGGTCACACACAGACTCGCGGCCCAGACGATGTTTGCCATGTCGGCCCAGATGGAACCGGACTGGTGAGTGAACATTATTACCTGGATGCCGTTGTCCGGCATTTGCTCGGTCATGCGCGCGTAAGCGGCGACCATACCACGTCGGAAATCCTCTCCTTCTCCTTTAATTGCGAGCGAACGACGGCTATCCCAGACCCATTCAGCAAACTCAGGCGGAGGGTTCTTGCGCAGCCAAGCGATGAAGAAGTCGAGTATCTCTTCATACTTAACTGCGTCGCCGTAGGGTGGATCCGTAATGTAAATGTCGTTCTTCGTCGTAAGCTGTTGTGCTGGTTGACAGGACACGACTGAAGAGGCCGCGCACTCCGACGGTGTGATGTGCATGTCGAACATTCCCAGCAAGGGTTGACTCGCACGGCAGCCGTAATTGAAGAATGCATTCAGGGCTTGGTTATAAAACACACTAGTTGGATTATCGCTGCCTCCACCCGTCCTGCCCCCACCCCCTGGCCGGCTAGTGCCGGCCTTGGAGGTCGACCAGACGCAGAGTTTACTTGAGAAATTGAGAATCCGTGAGAGCATTACAAACGTGTTTGCGTCTCTGGAGTGCTTGCGGATTAGCCCGAGGATCAGAAGATGGCGTGCCGGGAAAACGTGATGCCAGTGTGTCCATCCACGCCCCTTAATCAAACTGAGTCCCTGATACCTCGGAGGCCCTCCTGGCTCGATTCGCATATCAGGCAGCCAACCCTCGACCTGCCACTCCGCAAGGTGCTCGGCGATAAACGTTTCTGTGATGCGCTCACGGTCGAGGTCCGCCGCCGTAACGCTCCGGAAACTCCAGTCAACACCCCGATTCTTCTCCTTCGACCGCATCCACTGGACGCAGTAGAGACGCTCCTGAAAGATGTCATCGGGTCTCGGTCTGAACTCGTGTTTTTCCCAGAGGCGCACACGATTACCGATTGTCCCGTCAGGCTTCTCATAATCCCCACGGAGGGTTGAGATTTTGGTTCTGTAATTGACCCCATTCACCACGTGAGACAGGTGCGCATCGCTGAACCTTCCTTCTCGGTAAATCGTGCCATCCTCAGCCGCCTGCAATTCCTCCTCTGTTACACCCGATTCAATCACAATGTTGTAGCGCCTCTGCTTCGGGTCGGGGACGAGCACTGCAATCGCTCTTTTCCCGTAGCTGACTATTCTCGAAGGAAGTAAAGGAACGATCCAACCCGACTGGGGGCAGCGCACTTCGAGGCAATAGAGATGAGCTTTAGCTCTCCACCCTGCACCGTCAGTTTCCACACCTAATTCATCAATCTCCTTCAGCACCATCCCAACAACTCGCTTTTGCTCGCGTTCCATCTGAGCCCGGTCCTCTTCGGATCCACCAGCGATATGAAGTGAGGCCCATGTGAGCATTGAGGCGATCGGATTGAGGTCTGAAGCGTAGACTTCGCAACCAAGCCTGGCGGCCTCGAATGGAATCTGACCGGAGCCACAAAAAGTGTCTGCTACGCGTGGCCGGTGACCGAAGCGCATGATGCCGAGCTGTTCCACAAGTTCTAGTTGCGATTGAGCGTTTGTGCCAAGGTGGTCATTGACGGCATCCCAGATGTGGGCGTGCACACTCGTCGCGACCTCCTCGGGCCGCCGAGCCCGATCGACCAGGTCGAGGTAAGTCAGACGTGGCAGCATTTGCGCTTCTAGCCGACGACGCTCCAGTTCACTGAGATCCGCTCGCCAGCTGACCTTTACACTATCTCTATTCGAGTCTGTCCAATCCACTGGTGCCGAAGCTGGTAGCACATCTTCCGGAACGACTGTAAAGTAGTCGGAGATATTTGTCAGGGCGAGTGCGGCGAGAATTTCTTTAGGCTGGGGGCGGCGTTTCCACCGAACAGCTAACGACTCGTCGTCCATGGCCATAAGCTTCTCGAAAATCTCTAGATCTCGGGTTGGATTGTCGGTGGCAGGCAGCAAGCAGCCGAGAATGCAGGCTTTGTTGAGGATGAGCGGTTTACGTCCTTTCCAGTAGCTGCCGAGCGCTGTGAGGGTCTTCCCAGGACCCGCCATTTGTTCCTTATAGGATTCAGCGGAAAGCTTCTGCACCGGCAGCAGCCGCTCGACAAGTGCAGGCGTGTCCCTCAGTGAGTAAGGGGTCACTTCCTTGCTCATTGCGAATCCTTTAGCAAGGACATCTGCAAGATATCCTGCTCCACGGGGCGACGGCGCTTGCGCCCTAGTGGAGGCTTCTCACCATCAGAAAGGGCATGAAAAAGAGCGCGTCGCCAACCGCGCTGCGTGTCTTCGGGCATCCCGGCTTCAGCGACCGTCATTGCAAACAGCCACCAACGCTCTTCGGGCCGGAGCGCAGCCCACTTGCTGCAGATTATTAGGACTTGTTCATCGGTCGCTGTCTCAGCGGCCCAGGCAAGTACACAAAGCTCTCTACCCAGTAATCGGTCTACGAGATTGGTCCCCGTGTGCCAGCGCCCAGCCGGGATCTTCGCTACTTTTAAACGGTCATTGAACTCGCGACGCGCGATATCTGCAATTGCAGACCAGACCGGACGTCTCAACACTACCCTCTCTTCGTCTTTCGGAATGCCGCCCTCCTGGCCCCTGTAGCCGTAATCCTCAACGATTAGGGCCGGCTCATTCCGCGAGGCCGGAATCTCAACTCGAAAGACGTGGGCACCGAAAGCTGTCGGTGCGCCAAAGTCCACCGTCGCGGGCTGATCGCTCATTGCTCGACCTCTGACTGCAGGAGTTCAATCCCAAGCTTTCCTGCAAAGTCCTTAAGATCATGACCCGATTTGAAGTGAGCTTTGCGGAAAGTCATCGTGACCGGCGTGTCCACGGTGAACTTTTCAAGGGCCTTGGTGAGAAGCGCCTCAATGAACGCTCCATCAACGGGAATCTCGCCCACACTGACCGAAATGATTTGGCTGCCCTGACCCACGGTTAAAACGACGCCCTCAAAAGTTACCGACTTCTCACCAGCCTGCTTCAGCCCCTCGAAAGTCTTACCGCGTGAGTCTAGCTTGCGACCCGTCCGTGAAACGAGACGACCGGGTTTTAAATCCTCGATTTGCACGCCCTTCTTACCCTTGGCCGCAAACTTAAATTCGGTCTTGGTTTCGAGCTTCTCTGCCTCAGCGAACGCACGAAGCAGCACGTCGCCGTCATCGATCGCGACTGGTCCGTCGTAAACCGTGCCGTCGCGTGGTTCGCTGCCGTTAAGCGTGTAACGAATCGTACCTCTGGGAGCGACAAACAGTTCAACACTCCGCTTGCCGCCCTTCTCGGAGAGCTTGTTTCGAAGAACGAGCTTGTTCGACCACGTGACCGGATCACCAGTCTCGAACTGGCTCGAAGGGTCACAGACAAAGAAGTTCACGCGAAGGGCCGACGTCGTGTAAATCTGATCTTTAAGTTGTGGGCTCGACTCAGTGACAGGAGAATCCTCTGCGTAATGTATACGTGGCGCGGGGCCTGCGTTCTGGGGATTCACGCGCAGCCGTACTTTCCCGTCATCGTCAGGTTCGGTCTCGGAAATGACCTGAACCGAAGTGCGCTTCTTCTTCGGTTTCTTCGTGACGTAGCCGTTTCCAAGATCTTCCCAGAGCGCGCGGTTACACGCGATGGACTTGAGGGTGTCCAGACCCTTCGGAGGTAGCCACGGCATTCCAGCCTGTTCCGCATAACGGTCAGCCACATCCGCCCAACGAGCTTCGTCTTGATTTTCAGGCCATAGAAGGTCCTGCGCTTTGTCACGGACAGCGTCGAACTCCTTCTCCACATCCAAGTAGAGCTTCAGTGGATTTGACGTCAGAGTCTTCTCGACCTGTTCCTCGCCGTTGTATGGCTTATTTGTGTCGCGCGCCGTATCGAGGGCTTTGGCCACCAGCTCTGGCGTCCTGCCCGCGCGGTGAATCGGAAACAAAACCTTGTCGAATAGGCTCAAGATGGTCGAGTTGAAATCCTGTTCGTAAGTCTGTTGCTTACGCTCGAGGTCGTCGCGCTGTGGATGACCTTTTGATATTCGCCCATCTGCCTTCTGAGCCGCGAAGAACTGCCTTGCGGCCTTCTCGACGCTCGCCATGGCTGTCTTGTCACCCGTCAGAACGCAGAGGTTGTTCTTTTGGCTTAGGCCGTCAAAGAACTTTTGCACTTCCTCGGGTGGAATCTTCGAATCTGGGCTGACCACAAGCAGAACACGTCCCTTGCGCACACGGTCGGCGACGTCTTCCAACAATGGAAGCGGTAAAACCTCTTCGTAAGCCGACTTGCGCGTCGGCTTGAACATCTCAATCAATCGGTGACGAATCAGATCCTCTACCTGATTCGCGGGGGCGTCATGGGCGAGACTCTGCAGCAGCTTGGTGAGATTCTCTTGGCGGTCAAAGTAATAACGACCTTCGGGGGTGTGATGGATGTACCAGGCGACTTTCTCCAGTTCCTCGAAGGCCGCAAGGAACTCAGAAGGCTCGCGCAAAGGGGAAACCAAACACTCCACCATCTCTTCGCGCGTTAGGCCTTTGACGGCGTTGACGGCGGTTGACAGACTTGCGGTAAGCAGCAGGGCGCCAATCTGCATAGCCGCCTCCTTGCCCGTAGACAAGTCGATTACTTGAGCGTGGGCGGACTGTTGCGCGTCCCAAAGGTCCTTGGCGATAACGTCGCGCATTCCGGAGATCTCAGTGAGTTTGTCCCTGACCTCGGAAATAGAAAGATCGAAGTGTTGTGGGCCGATCAGAAAGACGTCGTTGGCTTGGCGGTCCCATACCGAACGGAGCAGACGCGACACCAGCTCAATCAGTCCGCGGGTCTGCTTGAACTGTTCGTTCTCTTTGAAAAGTGCGATCACATTCTTGAGCCGAGGATGAAACGGGTAGGTCGCCGCGATCTCGTCGGAGATTGCTTCCGCGCCCCGGTTCGCGGTCTTCGACTTGGCTGCCTCTTCAAGCTTTCGCCCGAAAGCCTCCGCAATGTCTCCAATCTCTGCCTTGTCGGGCAGGGATTGGAAGAGACGCTTCCGTAGGATGTCGTATATCTCGTTGGCAGCGAGATCGACCGGTGTAATGCTCCGCTCCTGACGGCCAAGTTCGGCGCGCGCGTCTTCCAGAGCGCGATTAATCAGCCTTGCCCCGGTATCGTACGCCGCCGCCAAGTCGGAAACGACTACGCAAACGTTCTTTTTCTTGCCCGAGGCAGTGAGGAGATTGGCGAAAGCGCGCGTTGCTATATCGGCGACAGTACCGTTTCCGACTTTTTGCGTGTCCAAGTAGTGGAAATAGGGCGGCATCTCGTCCAGGAGGATCAAGACAGGCTTGTCGCCCTCAAACAGCTTAAGCCAGTCCTTTTCATCTGGAGCCTTCGGACCGCCCGACCAGAATGCCTTGAACTGTTCTCCTTTGCCAAGTTGGTTCGCGATCTCTCCCCAGAAGAATTGTTCGGGGTTGTTGCGGCCGTTGAAAGCCGCAATGTTGGCACTTTCAAATGCGGTGGCATGGGCTAGTCCTGCGCAGTACGTTTTACGCAGCTCAGGGTGCTTGGCGAGAAGCCCGAATCCGACAAGGAGGTGCGTTTTACCGCCGCCCATTGCCTGCTTGAGGTGAAACACGGCCTGAGACGAAGCTCCGGCCAACCGGGCAATGCCCTCGCTTATGAGGTCCTGCATGCCCTGCGTGATGAATGTCTTCGCAAAGAAGGCCGCGCCATTGCCCTCATAAGTAATCAACTCATCGAGTTGCTCGACCTGGTCGCTGAGTTTAATAGAGAGCGCGTTGTCTTGAAGTTGGCAGGCATCTCGTACAGTTTTCATAGGGGTGTCACTTTCCCTGCAGGGAGGCAGCCCTTTGTTCGGCCGCATACTTTTCTGAAGCGTCGCGCACAACCCAGGCCAACGACACCTTCTTCTCCCGGGCGATTTGTTCGAGGTTTTCGTAGAGATCGGGCGGAAAAGTGATCGACGCCCGGACTGCCGCTTTCTTCCGAGCCTTCGAGCTCTTTACCTGCGACCGTTTTTCGCTCATTGGTGGCCTCTTGGTAACATCACCACTTTACACCACAGCGGTGACCTTCGTCGCTCGCTGATTCCGGCGTAATTGGAAACTGGTCCTCGACCAACATTTGGGCGCAAGGGCCCTTCCCCTTTCCGGATCGCCTCTGCAAGACCGTCACCAAGTCATTAGCTATAAGGAGGAGAAACCATGTTCATTGAATTAATGCCCTTGCTGCGCAGACGCAGGCTGCTCCTGACCATCTCCCTTGTTGAGGGCGATACGATCAGGGCCACCGTCGTCCCGCAGAAGTCGTCTGATACCGACGACAACGCCCTGACCACCCCATTGGCAATTACCGGCACCGCCGAGGAACTCGATCGCGACCTTCCTCAGCAATTGGTGGAATTCACTGGGGCGCACCTGCAACTCCAAACCACACTGGCCTCGGCCAAAGCCGAGATGGAAGCGGCCGCGAAAGCGGCTCGCGAAGAGGCACGGAAGAAGACCTCGAAGCCATCCAGCTCGACGAGTCCGGCATCCCCGGCGACACCAGCGGCGATGCCCGTCTCTCACGAACCCGAGGCACCCTCGCTGTTTGCGCCACAAGCGCAACCGGAAACGGCAGTCGCAGAACAGGAGGAGGGAGGTGAAACGTCATGAAGATCAACCTCGTCGAACGCGAGTTCGTCTATCACGGCACTACGCTGGCCGACCCGAACCCCACGTTCTCCATCGAAGAAGTTCGCTCATTCTATGCCGCTCAGTTTCCCGAGCTGACTAACGCAGCCATTACCGGCCCTGAAACGGTTGGCGACCGTCTGCGTTACAGCTTCGAGCGCGCCATCGGATCGAAGGGCTGATGAGATGACGGACGCCAACAAGCGATCCCTCTTACAGGAAATCCGCGAATCAGAGGGTCGGCGAACCAGCGCCAGCCCTCTGACTGGACTGATGATGAGGTGGCTTGAATGCCCAGACTCGCAAGAAGCAAGCAGCGCTCTCGCGCGGGCTCTCTCCCTGCAAGGAAGCGGAGATCCCGTCTTCCCCGGGCCCGGTATCTGGCCAATCCCGCCGGCCTGATCGGAATTCCTCGGCTGGAAGCGGCTCACGCCGGTAGCCGGATCACCTTTGGTTGCTCGGATCTGACCGCATTGGCGCAAACCCTGGTCGAAATCGACTTCGCCACGGAATCCGACTGGATCGCGGCAGGAAAAGTCCCTGCCGCACTGGTTGAATGCGTATTTCGGCGATTTCTCCAGGACCACGGCCAGGAAACCATCGCAGGGCACTTTGAGCTGTCCCTGACGCTCGGAGAATCCATTGTCGACACCAGTTACTCGGATTCCGGCGCCGATTCCAATGGCCAGTTCTTTCTGGTCCTCAACACTGAATCATCATTCCCGTTAGGCATTGGCACAGTGACTGAGGAACTGGAACGGTGCCATCCCGGTCTGGGAGTGGCTTTCTACGACACTATCCGGCAAGCCCTCTACCGCTGGATTCGGGTTTATGACGATTGGGACGCCCGCAACCGGATCGAGCAGATGGTCGAATGGGCAGAAGGGGAAGAAGACCCCGATTCATACGAAATCCCCAAACTTGAACAGGACCTGCCGGAGTGCCTCAGAAGCCGCGAGTCGGCACAGTCTCCACAATCCTTGGATTCCTTTCCGGCACCGACTGAACCGTCGCTGAAGGAACTGGTCGAAACGACCCTAGAACTGCACCGCATCTCCCACTCGATTGATCGACCAGCCCTGGACGAAGACTGGCTCGAATCCCAGCGCAGCTACCACTCGCTGGACCTTCCTCTTCCCGCCATCCTGCTGTACTTCAGACCTGGCGATGCAGTCATGGCCTGTTTCGATGACGAATGTGAATACTGGGGCCAGGAAACGCCGGAACCCAACCTCATCGTCCCCCTCCGTCCGAACGATCCAGCCAGCGTCCGCCAGGCATTCGCCGTCATCGAGACGGTCATGCGGGTGCTGGTACTCACTGTGCGGGCCAAAAACATCATCGAGAACCGGGAGAAATCCCTATGCGATTCAGCATCGATGTCGGCAGCGAACTCGAACTGAAGCTGTATCAAGCCGTACTGCTTTACCGAAATGACCATGGAAACCGCTTCCTGGCGACCGTCCATGGCGTGGTCCAGAAAGAGGCCGATGGCACTCCACTGCTTGGATCGGGGCAACTCCTGAGTACGGCCGTCCTGCGGGAGCTGGCGAAACAGCTTGGAACGAGTTGTCCGGCAGAATTCCTGCCCGAGAACGTTGTTGCTCGGACTCCTGAGCTGATTGCATGGTGGACGCCCGCGGCCGCAAGGCACATGTTCTTCCGTGACGGATCTGAGCTTGCCGACATTTCAGGCAAAATCTTTCCGCATCCAGCCCTGCTGTTCGTCGTCCGAAATGGGGTTCTGTTCGTCCGGGCTCTCCCCAACAACCACCGGCCAGATCCCGAAACAAGACTGGCGGCAGCACCCTACTGGAACATCGACAGCAACGGCGCGGTCTGCGCCGGCACCATGCGAATCCCTAAATCTGTGATGGTCGATTCGATATCAGCCTGGCAGCACGCGTTCTTTCAAAGTGAATTCACCCACCCGGGCGGCGCAGGCCGTCTTACGAAACGCAAAGGCGGTACGGCAGCTCTCTGGAAGAGCCTCGCCGGGAAGAAGATATTCCCCCGATCCGCGTTGATCGAAATGGAGCCGTTGAATGAATACCTGAGAGAACTGGAGGCGCCACGACGATGACCCACACTATCGATCCGCAATTGCTGGAACGGCCAATTCGCATACTTGTCGTCGGCTCTGGCGGGAACGGCAGCGCTATCGCGTCCGGACTTCCTTACCTCCATCAGGCCCTGCTCGCCTTTGGACATCCCGGAGGCTTGTCAGTGACCCTGATCGACCCGGACACAGTCGGTGAAACAAATTGCGTCCGCCAGCCGTTCTGCCGAACCGAGATCGGCTTCCCAAAGGCGATCGTCTTGGCGCATCGAATCAACCTTTTCTGGGGTCTGAACTGGCAGGGCATGAAGGGAACAATTCAGCAGTTCAAAAAAGGCGCCGAGGTCGATTTCGTCATCGGCTGCGTTGATACACGGAAGGCGCGCCGGGCGATCGACAAATGGGTATTGAGCTCGCGGGCATTGTATTGGCTGGATCTCGGCAACAACGCGTCCAGCGGGCAGTTCATCCTCGGGCAACCGAAGAACTCCGCCAACAGGAAGAAGAAGCATCGCCTTCCCACGGTGGCCGAGTTATACCCAGAGATTCTCAAGCGAGACAAGAAGGAAGATTCCGAGCCATCCTGCAGCGCGGCTGAAGCGCTGACCCGGCAGGAACCCTTCATCAACCAGAATCTCGCCTACCAAGCGTTGGGCATGCTCACACAACTGTTGCGCCACGGCGCATTGTCGTATCAAGGCGGGTTCTGCAACCTGGCGAGTGGGGCGGTTGTGCCCTTGACGACTCGAGCAGTCAACGCTGCCAAACAACCAAGCCTCCATCGGTAAGACTTCGGCTGCCGGTCTTCCAAGCGGACGGCTACTGGTCGAGAACCTGGTCCCGAGCCAGATTCCATCACTTGGTGAAAGCCGTTGAAATCTGCTGATACTAAGTGATTGATATTGAAATAGTTACAAACCGATAGTGGAAGTCCGTTGAATCTTGCAGTTCTCTTTGGCTCTGACAGTTACAATTTTGCCTACAGTACGATAGAGTGAACCCCTCTCATCCTGACTTGTTGGTATCGGCTCAGCACGTCGATCATGCCTTCGAGGCAGGCGGCTTGTTGTCCTTGCGAGCATCGATTAACACCACGTCCTTATTTCCCGTAAGCTTAAGTCTCTTTAGAATGCGATCGACCTTCCCGCGTTCAGCGGCGCTGAAGTACACGATCACCTTGATCGCACTCTTCGCATCGCTTGCCTTCTGATAAATCTCTGCTTGCTTCTCAAGATTCCGTTCGAGCTGGGAATTCTTGGCAAGCTTGAACTCGACAAGAGACTTGTCTCGCCGTCCCCGCGAGACTTTGAAGTCCGCAGGTCCCCTGCCGTCATTCACTTCACGGCTAACATCTGACGGCGTGGAATACCACGTCAATCGGTACAGGACATGCACATCTTCTTCCTTATGAATCGGCCTACCATTAACATAAAAGATTTTGTGACCGCCTTTGTTCTCAATCACATCCTTCAAGAATCCTACCCGTGCATGGGCTTCTTCGTAAGTATTGCCTGCCAGCTGATAAAATCCTGTCACCCGCTCCAACATGTCCACCAGCTGGCCAAACTGTTGTATATACAGCTGCTCAGACAACACCACGCGAGCCTGCGCCACGCTTTCGGCGTCATTACCGTGGTCTTCCTTATACTTGATGAAGGCATCGATGAGCTGAGGAAACTGTTGTAGTGTTTTGAGAGCAGCCTCGTCTCGGTCTTTCTTAGTTGGGTCGTCTCGCCGCGACCGCGGCAACCGTTTCAGGAAATAATTATTGATCTGCGCTCTCAGTGCTTTGTCCGGTATCGCATCAGGTATGTTGTCAAACTCATCGAAAAGGTCTCTCTTGTTTATCCAGGTGTCGTCCTTGGTCAAGATATCCTTAGGCGTCAAGAGAACGTACTCATTCCGAAAGCAGGGCAGCTCGTATGCCTTCGGTTCCCACGCCTCAGTTTCATAATTGAATCGGACTTTCGTAACGGTAAACACTTTCCGCTGTGTGGGTTCAAGATGTTTCTGCGCAAAGCTTTGTGAATATTCGAGAAGAAACTCTTTTATTAGATTAGTCGTAAAATCGCTTATATTGTCCCGGCCAACTCGCTCGCGAATGAGGCACAGCTTCTCCAGGTGGCTTCCGCGCGTGAGCTTTTCAGAGCCGAATCCAGTGAATATTTTGTTGAGATTCTCGTGCAGCGCATTGGCAAAACTTTTTCCCAGTCCGCTGCCCTTGTTGCCTGAAGCCGAAAAGCCAAGCCATGTCTGCTCCACTTCGTGAAAGTGATACCACGCTTGAAGCAGGCCGGAGTCCATTTCGGCCGTCGCCACAGACTTGTCTCTAAGAAAGGTTAGATATTCGATAATGCTGTTGTGAAGCTGTCTATACTTGGGCTTCCGGCTGTTGAACAGCAAAAAGGGGTCGATAAACAGTGGCAGGTCCGACACAAGAGAAATATTAAAGGCGCCATATTTCTCTATGGTCTTTGGCTTAATGTTAAAAACGCCCGATAAGTACAAGCTCATTTGTCATCAGCGTAGGAGATCAGAATACTGATGTCAACCACTGTTAACACGCCCACCTAGCGTCACTACCTCCGTAACAAATCGTACTGCAGCACTGTCGGCTCACTCAGATGCCCATTTCATCGTCCATCTCACGGTGTGTCGTCGCATCCTGCTTTCCTGAATCAAATTCATACCGAGCCCACTCACGGATACGACTTAACGAGTGATTAAAGAATGGACGTGCTGCGCTGGCCTCAGCCTCACGTTGGCTGGCAATATCGCCCGTATACACTTGAAATGAATGCGTTCCCGCACAAAATTCCCGAAACGTCAGTTCGTCTGCCTCAAAGCGTGACAGTACGAACTCTGTGAGCTTAGGGACGGTGGGCACGCCATCGGAATCCACGTATGGCGGCGGCAAGTGACGAGCAAGTTTTTGCGCCCCTCGGACACCGACTGACTCCAACCACTTAATTACGACATCGGTAGGAATGGCGTTGAAGACGCTGAAACGAGAAGCGAAAAATAACCATCCTTTCTCTTCATCCAACATGAGACCACCGATTGCATCCATAACCTCGTCCGGGTATTCTGTCGCCCAACTGGCCAGCAAGCTCTCGGCTTCATCCCGAAGGGCGTAGCTATCTCCGATAAGTGCCTCGCTGGCGAGCTGGATTGCAAGCATGTGATTTGTCGGCGCGGCTGCCCTCAGAGCGGCCTCCAACCAATATGTCTCTCGACCAGGATGTCTCGTCGCAACCGTAAGTACTTCCCACACGAGCTTTGTGTCTAAATCGAGAAGTTGCCCCAGTTGGCATTGATGAACACGAGCCCCGAGGAAGTCCACCATTACGTCACAACAAAGTTGGTCGTCCGATGCGAACGGAAGGAGGACCCTCAGCGCAGCTAGTGTCTGCTCGTTCGTTATCCGCACCTCGCCTACCCAGACTGTAAAGGCGCGCAGATGGTATGCGGGCAGTGTGCCGCTCTTAATCATTGCCATTGCGCGATCAAACACGTGTACGCGACTGCCGCCCACTAGGGCAATTTGAAAAGCGTATAGAGGACTTCGCAACTCAAGTTCATCCAGGCGCGTCCCAACAATGTCGGCAGGAATGTTTGCACCATATAGCAGACCAGCAATATAACCTCTAACACATCCTATATTGCGCTCCCGCGACTTATCGATTAGCTTATCGATAAATATGTACGCGGAGTCTAATGTTCCAAGACGCGATCCAAATTCATACGCCGCATTTGCCTCATCTGATGTAAGCCAGTCGATTTCGGCGTCCAGCGAGGGCGGGTCGCTTAGAAACTCCCCTGCAAGCGCATCCAGTTCGCGCTCCCACTCCTTCTCGCGACCAAAATAGTCAATCGGCCGTCCGCCAACAACTGTGACCAACCTTCCATGCAACGACTTGGGTTCTAGTTCTGCCATCCAGTCACTTAGCTCTTTCTCGTACTCTGGCTTGATGTCAGAGTTATCTGGATGCTTGCCCCGAGCCAAGAAATGTGACAGACGGCTAAATAAAGAGGCCTTGTCAGCCTCGTCTAAATGTGATTGCTGAACAAACGGGCGTAAGTCGCCTAGCCAGCCCAGACGGGCCAGAACGTCGAGGTCATCGACGAGTGTTTTTCGAGAAGCTTGTGCGATCGCAGGTGTGGGGTGATTAACGGACCGATCAAGCAACGCCAGTCCCGACATGAAAGAGGCTTTCCTCTCTTCCCGATCCTTGGGATACCATTCAGGCGGCGGAACTTGGCCTCCAATTACTGGCGGGCCCAATATCCTGCCACCCATTAAGTTAAAAAGTTCGCCAAGGGCGCCCGTCAAAAGCTTCGAATCATCGGGAGTCGCCTCAGTTAGTCGGCGGCTAAGCAGGCCTAATCTATCGATGAATGGTAATGCAGTCCCCGACAGCTGAAAGGAAAATAGTCGCTGCCAAGTCTTTGTTGCATTGTTTCCGATTTGCAATTCGCATTCGTTTTGAGCAAGCTTAAAAAGGATTGCTTCGCTGTCGGCAAAGTGTTCCGGGAAGACCGCAAATTTCTCTGCAGTCCACACAAGTTGTCTGCGCGGTCCCCATGAAAAGCCTGAGGACCTGGGAGCATTCGTGAGCTCCTCACGACTTGCGGCATCAATTACGCGCCGTAGCGCCGGCAGATACAAGCCAGGGTCTGTTTCAATGAGGCTTACTAACCGATTAACCGAGCGGACATCCGCCAATTGTCTGGATGTAAAATCATCGGCGAATCTGCGAAAAAACGCCTGTACAATTTCCCGCACCTCCGAGCTGGCGCTTTCCGACACCCTTTGCAAGAATGATTCTTGGATGGACGCAGGGATTCTCTTGAGAAAGTCGTCCTCATTTCCCTTTACCCACCGATCCCAAGCCGATCCGAAAGCTGTCATTGCGATTAGGTCGGGGGTAACCCTGTAATAGAGGGCCCCCTTCTCAACCCAGCCTGGAACATCTTTGATCTCACCCAGCGCACGCTCAATATTCCGCTTGTCAACATCTACTAACTTGCAGATGAGATCGAGATCTGTCGGGTCGTCGCCTTTGTATTTGACGCGCTTTAGAAGCGCAACGGCTTCGACAGCTTGGCGATGGCTTTCATCCTTCAGTCGAGCTCTATAATATTCGTCAATCTTGCCCAAGACGGGGCTCATGCTGCCCGCTTGGGCGATCTCGGAATCGTAGTGAGCACACATATCTGCCGCGAGCCGGACTGAGCCGTCACACAGTTGTGCATAGGCGCGAAGACGTTCTCGTAAGACGCCCTTAAAGTTAGCGCTTAAGACCTCCTCAAGTTCAACCGGAGTCAACTTCGGCACTACTAATTCCGGCGACGGCGTACTCACACGTTGAGCGCTGTTGTCGATACAGATGCAACGGACCCTATCCCGGAAGTGCATCAAAGCTTTAACCAGTCGTTCGCGAGTGTCAATCGAACACTCATCTGCCACGACTATCGCACGTGCCGTTCGATCATTTACCAACATGTTCGCCAGCTCGAGGACATCATCTTCGCTAGTCGTATACAGTACAAGACTGGCAGCAACAGGAACCTCGCGCAAACACTCATATGCGATTCGAGTCTTTCCTGCACCCGGATTTCCGTACAGCGTAATGACAGGCGATCGAACGTCTTTGCTGATGTCGATGTGCGTGAGAACGGCAGCTTTTGTTGCGGTGAAGCCGCCCGACGATACAAAGACGGGCGTAACCGCTTTCGCTGTTTGTTCAAATCTTTCGAAGATTATGCATATCGCGTCGAGGCGCGGCAGATATTGAAGTACTAGAGCAGGGAAAGAGTTGGCCAACTCGACGACATCATCTATCGAGAGAAGTTTTGGAATCGGCGCATTCGGATCGATGGCACTCACCGCTGCGGTGAGTGCGTCGGTCAGGTCCTTTTTCTTGTCTGGCGTGAGATGGTCACAGATACATAATCGATAGGCGCTCCCCTCTAGAATCCATTTCGTTGAACGTTCTTTGTTAACCTCTTTAGCCATGTCCGGCTTACTGACATTCGACTCGTCGGCAGCCTTGAATTGCCATATCGTGGGTGCGTCGAAATAGCCCGACTTATCGGTCGGGAGCGCGGCCTCCACACGTGTATCTACCCCTTTGTCCTTGGCATCGGTTCGGGAAGACGTCCAGACTTCGGATTGGGGAATGCCACTGGCCCAGCAGGACGCACGTATGATCTGATTGCAAAAACCGACAAACTCATGTCCGCCGGGTTTACGGAATCTCTGGATAACTTCAAGGGGGTTGAGGCGCAACATAACGTCGGTCCATCCATTCGGCACCGTGATGCAGGGCGCGGCTACCTGCGTGTCGAGCGGTCACTTAATGCCTTCAAAGCTGTTGTCAAACGTCAGCATAGCGCTTTCGCGAGATTTCGCAAGTCGCGTCGCCGGCTGACGATCAGCAGGAGAACGCAACAGTTTTCGGTGTTACATTGCAATTCGACGAGAAAGCGGAAAAGCTTGGCCCGGTCGTCGCGACAGTTGGGGGCGGCGACCAAGCGCCTTGGTGTCAGCCTAACTTGATTGTTGAAGAGCCCGGCTTACTCTCGCCTTCCATTTTGATTAGTGCTGGTACACACTGTCACATCATCCGTTGGGTACTGAAAGAGAGTGCACAGCCATGTCTTCCTCGTCCTTCGGAAAACACGCGAGCGGCGCCACAAGTGGTCAATCTGCGGTTCCTGAGCCTTCGTTCGCCGAGCGAGCGCGCACGTTGATGCACTTGGGCCGCATCGGGAGTCTCTCGACCCTGTCACGGAAACAGCCTGGTTTCCCCTTCGGATCATTGATGCCTTATTCGCTGGATGATCAGGGCCGTACGATTTTTCTTGTCAGCACGATGGCTATGCACACGCAAAACCTGCAAGCCGACCCGCGTGCCAGCCTGTTTGTGACAGAGCCAGGGGCCAGCGGAGACCCGCTTGGTTCATCCAGAGTTACGTTGATAGGGGGTGTCAGCAGAATACCGGAGCCAGAGTTGGCAGCCGCGCGTACGGTCTATCTAACGCACTACCCGGATAGCAAGTACTGGGTCGATTTTGACGATTTCTTCTTCTACCGAATGGACGTGTTGGACGTTTATTACGTAGGCGGCTTTGGCGTAATGGGATGGGTGGCGGCTTCAGATTACTCTGCAGCGCAATCCGATCCGCTGGCTGAGCACAAGAGCGACATCATGCGGCACATGAATTCCGACCACAAGGATGCGCTCATCCTGCTCGCCAAACGGTTTGCTGGCATTGAGGCACAGGAGGCGGCGATGACCTCGGTCGATCGCCTCGGCTTTAACGTCCGCTTGAAAGCCCAAGATGGCGTGCATGGAACCCGCATCGCTTTCCTGCGAGAAGTTACGAATCCGACGCAGACCAGAGAAGTGATTGTCGAAATGGTGAAGCAGGCGCGCCAAATGTAAGTCGGCTGGCGTTCGCCGTGGACGCGCCCAGATCTGTAAAGGTGTCGCTGGCCCTGTGCGCATCGGGGAGAAGTCGAACAACGGATCTGCGACCCTACCCAAAAGTAAAAAGGCTGTGACTTTGGTTATGCTCTAGCCGACAACTCCTGCGAGGGAGTCCTCGGCGTGGACGCATGTACCGTCACAGCCTCTGATGCAGTCACCGCTTTCGCGGTTCCAAACCCCAACTGACACCTCGCAGCGCAGTTGGTTTTTTCGGGTCTGGCAGTATCGGCGAGTCGCCCCGCCTAACTGACCACTCAGCTTACTTCAGGCTAACTACGTTTAAGATGTCAGCCCTTTTCTGCCGTCGACGAAACCAATCCTACTCCAGAAAGCGCGTTATAGATGCCCGGGCGTGGTGCAATCCAAAGATATTCGAAAGCGTTAAGTGTTCCGCGCAAGCTGCTAAAAGAAAGATGCTTGCAAATTTCGCGGTAGAAATCTGACGGGTTTTTCACACTGTTTTCACAGAACTGGGTGACAGAAACGCACACGGCATCCTGAAAGAAATCCAACCTAATGCGTCAGCGTGCCTGTTGCGTACTTGGATACGTATGTTGCGGCGGGGCGTGGGGAACTGCTACGCTTGCAGCGAACAAAAGGCGAATAGCGTTCGCGGAGTTGTTCGATGACCACATTCCAGCAAGCCTTGGCCGCAGGATCCAGCACAAATCTCGCTACCGTGCAGGAGATATTAGGGACGCTGGTCGCTCGCTACCGCACGGACGAAGTGCTCACAGCGGTGCGACAGATCCCAGCTCGCGAGGCGGTGTTTCGGCCGATGCCGGACTGGGTCAGACCTGAGCTGGCTGAGGCATACCGCGCGAAAGGGATCACGGAACTGTATTCGCACCAGGCTGCCACAGCCGAGCTGGTGCACGCCGGCAAGAACGTTGTCGTGGTAACGCCCACTGCGTCGGGTAAAACGCTCTGCTACAACCTGCCGGTGTTGAATGCGGTGCTGGAGAACCCCGATACCCGCGCTCTGTACCTGTTTCCGACCAAAGCACTGGCCCAGGACCAACTTGCCGAATTACACGACCTTGCCCAGCGGCTGGATGACCGGTTTGGAGTGTTCACCTACGATGGCGACACGCCACAGGACGCGCGTAAGGCCATCCGGGAGCGCGGACATATCGTGCTGTCGAACCCCGACATGTTGCACGCCGGAATCCTGCCGCACCACACCAAGTGGATGCGGCTGTTCGAGAACCTGCGCTATATCGTGCTGGACGAATTGCACACCTATCGCGGGGTGTTCGGAAGCCATCTTGCCAATGTCTTGCGGCGATTGCGACGCGTCGCGCAATTCTACGGTTCAAATCCACAGTTCATCTGCTGTTCCGCGACGATTGCAAACCCTGGAGAGCTGGCCTCGCAACTGATCGAGAGCGAAGTTGATGTGGTCGAGGAGAACGGCGCGCCCTCTGGGGAGAAGCTTTTCGTTTTCTACAATCCGCCAATGGTCAACCGCAATCTTGGCATTCGGCGCAGCTATATCAATGAGACGACACGCGTAGCCAGGGAACTGCTGGCACGCAAGCTACAGACGATTGTTTTCGCCAATAGCCGCTTGCATACGGAGGTTCTGCTGACCTATTTGCAGCAGGCGAACCCGCCGAAACCTGGCCAGGCGGAACCGATTCGCGGCTACCGCGGCGGATACCTACCTGGGGAGCGGCGCGAAATCGAGCGCGGTCTGCGCGACGGCCGGATCCGCGGAGTGGTGACGACTAACGCACTGGAATTGGGAATTGATATTGGATCTCTGGACGCTTGCGTGATGGCGGGTTATGCAGGCTCGATTGCCTCCACTTGGCAACGCGCAGGGCGCGCAGGGCGCCGCAGCGGGTCCTCCTGTGCAGTCTTTGTTGCGTCTTCAGCGCCACTCGATCAGTTCATCGTGCAGCATCCGGAGTACTTCTTTGGAAGCTCACCGGAGCACGCCCACATTCAGCCCGACAACCTCGAGATTCTCGTGAACCATTTGAAGTGCGCGGCGTTCGAGCTGCCGCTCTCGCCCGACGAGCGATTCGGCAACGTGGAGTTGCCGGAGCTCTGTGAACGGCTTGCTGAAGCCGGGTTCCTGCAGCGGAGCGGGAGCAACTGGCACTGGGTCCAGGAGAGCTATCCGGCAGACACGATCAGTCTGCGTTCGGTGACGTCCGACAATTTCGTCATCATTGATACGACAGGCGGAGAGGACGGGAAGCCGGAGGTGATTGGCGAAGTGGATTTCTCGTCTGCTCTCACCACTGTTCATCCCAAGGCAATCTACATTCACCAGGGCCAGCAGTACCACGTCGAACGGCTTGATTTTGGCCAGCGCAAGGCCTACGTGAAGCGTGTGGACGTGGACTACTTCACCGACGCTATCCGCTATACCCAGGTACGGGTCCTCGAAATCGCCGAGGAGCAACGTATCCCCGGGCCGGCAGCGCGAGCGCATGGAGACGTGCTGGTGCGGTCACAGGTCGTCGGTTTCAAGAAAATCAAGTTCTTTACGAACGAGAACGTGGGCTCGGGAAAGCTGGAGCTGCCCGAGAACGAGATGCATACCACGGCGGTCTGGATAACCCTCCAGCATGAACTGCTGGCAGGACTGCCTTTCACTCTTTCGGAGCGGCAGAGCGGCATTTTCGGGCTGGTCTACGCGCTCGCATCGATGGCGACGCTGTTGCTGATGTGCGACCGCCGCGACATTGGCACCGCAGTTGGCGAACGGCCGCTGCATGGGACCGTCGACGTGGAATGGCAGGAGTTTTCGAGTGGGCCCGGTACGGAGAGGGAACTGTTCGAGCCGAACTTATACCTGTATGACGCGTATCCCGGAGGAATTGGATTCAGCGAACCGCTTTATTGCGCCTGCCAATTGCTTCTTGCGCGTACCCGGGAGCTTATCGCGGCCTGTCCGTGTGACAGCGGATGTCCGTCGTGTGTCGGGCCGGCAGGTGACAAGAGTGAGCGTTCCAAAGAAGTAGCTCTGGCGATCCTTGGGAATCTGTGTTCCTGAGCGGTCGCGACGCGTCCAGTACCAAGAGCACCATTGGGTTTTCGACTTAACGTGAGTCAGACGCCAACAGATCGCTTTGCCCGCTTAAAGGCGCTACGGCGCCCTTCCGCTCTGCCCCCGTCAGGACACGAGGTCGGACCAATAGGGAACTCAGTCGTAGAAGAGATTGACGCCTGTTCCGGCTCAGACGTTGGTGCGGAGAGGCTGGCGCTGCTTCTGGGGGCCTCGGTCAAGCGGAACAGCCATGGTGAACACTTGTCGCTGCACTGTTGGCGTGGTGATCATGGCCCGTGCGCGCCAGATACTGCAGCACTTCGGTTACTCGCACCGGATGCGCCCGAAGATATCGCGGATGCCCAGCAGTGGCTTTTTCTCGATACGGAGACAACGGGACTCGCCGGCGGGACCGGGACGTATCCATTTCTGGTCGGTCTAGCATGGTGGGAAGGCGGTGGCCTTGAGGTTGAACAGCTGTTCATGCGCGAGTACAGCGAAGAACGTTCGGTGCTCGCGGCGCTTGCCGAGCGCATGGCAGAACGTCCGGTGTTGGTCACGTTCAACGGCAAGTCCTTCGACTGGCCTTTGCTCGAAACCCGCTATCGGATGGCGCGAACCATTCCGCCGCCCGCACCGCGAGCCCACCTTGACTTCCTTCACCCCTCACGGAATCTATGGCGCCTGCGGCTTGGCTCCGTAAAGTTGTCGCAACTCGAACGCCACGTGCTGGGATGGGACCGGGGTGCAGATGTAGCGTCGGAGCTGATTCCACGAATCTACCTCGACTTTGTGCGCGGGGGACGCGCCGAGCCGTTGGTCCCTGTCTTCCAGCACAACCAGATGGATCTTCGCGGACTGGCTGGGCTTTCGGGTCGCATCCTCACGCTTCTCGGCGACGAGGAGGGAACCAGTCAGGATGGGTTGGAACTGTTCGGCGTCTCCCGCATCTGCGAACGACGTGGCGAGGCAAAGCGCGCACGGAGACTGTACGAACAGTCGATTGCCTTCGCTCTGCCAGAGGAAACGGATCGTGTCGCCCGCGCGGCACTCGCGCGGCTCGCAAAGCGTGACGGGGACTTCGCATGCGCGCACGAACTCTGGGAAAGTATGCTGGGCAACTCTCGCGAGGATACGAAGCCTACGAACAGTTGGCAATCTACTATGAACACGAAGGTCGCGAGCCAGGACGCGCGCTGGCGCTCGCACGCGAGGCGCTTGCCCATCTCCGTCGTGCGAACCAAGTAGGGACGATCGCGGCGACCGAATATCGCCGGACCAAGGGGCGGTTCGAGCATCGGATATTACGTCTCGAACGCAAGGCCGGCCGGACACTGCTCGACGCGTTGGACGCATAGCCACGGGTCGGTAGCTTCTCGGTTAGTTTCGGCCGAGGAAGATCGGAAGAGGTAGCTCATGAGCACGCTTTTGCCTCACGACTTGTGTCTCTCAAAACTCACATCGTTTGCGTGTGCACCACTCACGCTCAGCGCGTGTCGCCGAGGAGCACCACAAACACCGAACAGCCCAGGACAATAACAACAATTGCAGCCAACATCGCGGCTGGCATTCTTGCCTGTCGCGAGCCTTTGATCTGAGCCAGCCCACGCCGGCTTTGCCAGTACTGCAAACAAGCCATCATAAGCAGCACCGTGCTGATGCCGGTCAAGCTCAGTCCGACCAGGTGCCCATTCCGCACTATCGCGGTACCGGCCTCCAGTCTCGCCTGATGCAAGTACTGCGCTAATTTGTCGAAGCCAACGCCCGCGCCAATCAGTCCGATTACGGTTCGCACCCAAGCCAGCAAGGTGCGGTCCCACGCCAACTCAGAGCGCAACACAGCCAGATCGACGCGCGGGTCAGCCGACTGCTCGACATTTTCACGAGACTCGTTGGACATCTCCGTACCCTTTCAATGTTGGCTTCCAGTCGCTGCGAATCCAGTGGACGTCTACAACTTCATTCCGTCAGAACAGGATCTTGACGATCCGCATCACCAACTCCTCGAGCGAAAACACTGTAAGGCCGAGCGGCAACAGCGGAACAGCCGTGGCGGCGGCGAGCCGGCCAATATCCTGCAGGCCGAATGGCACCGGTCGCATGTTTTGCACTGCGGCGTAACTGTTCCCCAGGTCGGCCAGCGACTGAATATCGGCGCTGCCCAAAAGCTCATCGCCTTCTGCTGCTTTTCCCTCCACCCATTTCCGTTCGAACCCATCCACATAGCGGCTCGCCAGCAGGCCGTATTGGGACAACCCCTTCCGCTTCGCGCTCACCAACTGCGGGGTAAACATGGTGAGCGGCGCAAGGATGAACACCAGGAGGAAACCAACCAGGCTTACAGCTTCCACCTTGAAGGACAGCAAGCTTTCGCCCCCGAACAAGACGCGACTGGCAATCACACCTGCCAGCAGCGAACCTTGCGCGAACAGGATTGGACTGAAGGCGTAGGAACTTTTGCCCAAGAACGACAGGCCGCCCGATCGATCGGGGTGAGTGGCAACCAGATGTAGATCCAGTCTCGAAACCTGCCACAGGAAGCGAAACCAGATAAAGAACCGCAGATACCAGCGCACCAGTATGAACTGAAAAATTGGAATACTGACGAAGGCGTACCAATAGCCGGCAGCGGTGAGATGCAAGTGGCCGCCTTCTTGTATCGCGTACCAGGTCGAAGTGCCGAGAGCAATCTGGCTTCGCCACAACCACAGCCCAACCGTATAGACCAAAGCCAGAAGTCCAAGCTCTAGCGGGACCGAGTTGCGCAGACGCATGGCCGAGTCGATGGCGGCGAAAAAGTTCGGCTCGTCCTGCTGCCGGACGATGTGGCGCGAAAGGAAAGTCTTCACTTTGGGGCGAATGCGCTGATGGACAATCAACTCGGCGGCAATCAGCACCGGCAATGCCACCAGCAAGCGGACGTGCGCCTCGATGTCGTGCAGAAATGACAGCTTCGCTGTGCCGCCCAGGAAGTAATTCCCGACTATCGACAACACCAGCAAAGGCACCCATGCAATCAGCACGATCGCCACGATCCGCCGATGCAACAACTCCAGCGAATCTCCGGAAAGACGGATCCGCCGGAGCATCTGGAAAATTGGTCCGCCCAGGACCAGCGAAAAATCCGGCGACTCGTCAGTGACTGAGGGTGCTGTATGACTCAACGCTTCAACCCCAAATCCTTGAGTTTCTTCGCCGCTGTACCGAACGGGCCGAGTTGGTACACGGCTGCGCCAGCTGGCGAGAACGCGAATGACTGAAACGGTTCGGCCAGCATCTTGTCGAGATAGTCGATCGGTGCGACACCCGTACTGACGTGCGGATTGAAGTTCTCACCTGACATCTTCGGCACGAACGTTGACACGTATTGGATGAGGCCCGCGTCCGTGGTGGGATCGTCGTGCGGTGCGGTGAACGCTCCAATGGGGCCGGTTTCTACCGTGAACGGCTTAACGGCGGCAATGATATCCGCCTGGAGTTTCAAGATTTCCGGGGTCGGTTTCGCACAAATGCCGGCGACCCCAACCGCGCCAGCCAGGGCATAGTAGTACTTGAAAGCCTCCAACCTCATCCCGGTCACATTAGCGTTGGCTAGAACCTTACCGACAGCGGCATAGACTTTGTCGAGATCCGCAGTGCGCACGAAGCGCTGAATCAGTGTGATGTGCGGACGGTGTGTCGCATCCAGAGCGAAGCCTTTGGGGAAGACTGCGAGCACACGGGCGTTGTTGGCCTCGGCATGCTGAAGCATGGTAGCGTCAGGCTCCAGCAGGATGTCAATGGCCGTGACCGGGGTTCGGTCGGAACCCGGTGCAGGTGCTTGCGCGTACACATTGCGTCCCAGCATCGCCAAGGCACATACCAAGGTTCCAATAGCAAGCCACGGTCTAAGCGTGGTTTTCATCTTCGTGGTCCTCTCCTTAATGTTCTCGTCAAAAACACGTGGACACTCAGCAATGAATCCAATTTGTTCAGCTGATCATCTTCCCGCGCCCTGCAGTACCTCGGGCAAAGGTGCGCCGCGTGACCCGGACGGCGGTTTGGCGCCCACGATGGCCGACAGGGTGGGGGCAACGTCAACGGTCTCAATGGGACGGTAAACCTGTCGCGCCGTCAGCTTGCCACCAGCAAACACGACCGGCACGAAGTTGTCGTAGTTCCAGGGTGAGCCGTGGGTGACGGTTACGATCAATCCGTCAAAGTCATTGATGAAGCAATGCTGATCGAACACGACATAAATGTCGCCCGAGCGACGGGGATTGTAGTTGCGCAGCACCGACTGGATTAAGGGAGTGTTGGGAAGATTGCCCTCGCTGAGGGCCGTGCTGGAGATCGCCAGGTCCACTCCGTCAAACTTCATCAGCTCCTCCACCACCGCCTTTTCGACCACGGCCTCGTCGAGACCCTTCTCTCGGATCGCCTCACGATTGAGATAAACGTAGGGGTGTCGGTAGGACTGGATAAGCTCCTTGCCGATGCCGAACTTCTGCTTGAGGGCGCTGATGGCGGGCTCTTTGTCCCATTTTTCGGGCATCGCGTATTTGGCCGGGATTCCGAGCGAGTTCAGGTAGCCAGGGGCTTCAGGGCTGCCGTGGTCGGCAGACAGCACAATCACCACATTCTTCAGCCCAATGCGTTTCTCCACAAAGGCAAAGAGGTCGGCGAGCGTGCGGTCCAGGCGCAACAGGTTGTCTTCCATTTCCAGGCTGGAAGGCCCGAAGATATGCCCGACATAGTCGGTCGACGAGAAGCTAATGGACAGATAGTCCGTGACTTCGTGCTGCCCGAGATGTTCTGCGTCGATCAGGGTCTTCGCGAAGGCGAGAGTGAGGTCATCGCCGGCCGGACTCAGGGTAAGTCGCGTAGTGAAGTATTTGTCCTTGTCCGAACCATAAGGATGCGGAAAGACCCGGCCATAACCGGCAAAATCGGTCTCCCAAGGCTCGTCATCGGCGTTGCCGAACTGGTACGAGGATTTTTCGTGCGACAGTTCCCACGACTTGCCGGAATAAGAACTGGGCAGCTTCTGCTGATTCCACTGGTTGACCCAAGCCGGATAACGGTCATAGTAGTACGAACTGGTTACAAACTCGCCGGATGCTTTCGAGAACCAAAACGCCTTCCCGGCGTGCCCGGCCATGGAAACTGCGCCGCGATCTTTGATGGATACTCCGAAGATTTTGGCCCGGCCGCCCGTGTAGATTGCCAGTTCATCGCTGAAGGTGGAACCGAGAATGGCGGCGGGCGAGCGTCCGTCGGTGGACGCCACCTTCTGAGTGGGATCAATCTCCGTCGCTTTGTTGACGTCAGCGCCGGGAGTGAGGATCCGATACTTGGGATCTTCGATATTGTAGGTGAGCTTCCCGGTTTGGCGATCCAGCCATACGTTTCCGACCATGCCATGCACCGCTGGGTCGGCGCCGGTGGCGAGCGTCGTATGGCCCACGATGGTCTCCGTGTTGGCATGGGCATGATGGGCGTCGCCATACCAGACGCCGTTATTCATGAGATAGCGGAACCCGCCCTCGCCCATGTTCCTGACGAATCGTCCCGGCAGGTCGCCCCGCAGTTGGTCCACGGTGATCTGCAAAATGAGCCGTGGTGCGGGCTCAACGGCGCTACCTTTCGGAAGCGCCGGGTCGGCGGCCCATGCTGAGGTTGTGATGAGAGCCAGCAAACCAACCGTGGCGACGAGGAGGTTTTGTGTGCGAGTGATCTTCATTGTGGGCTCGATTCTGGTGAGACACGGCAGGGCGCTTCCACGGAAGCGCCCACCGCGTACCGTGTGCTACTCCGCGTCGCCGCTGTCCTGAAGCTTCTTAAGAACTTCATCCAGGTTGAAGGAGGCCGACTTCTGCCGCTGTGGGTAATCCTTGAAGGTCGCGAGGAACTGGCCCACATAGGCCTGGGCGGGCACCAGCAGGTAAACATGATTGATCTCCCAGTCCCAGTAGGTGTTCGAGGTGACGTCAGCGCGCTCATACGGGTCCATGCGAAGGTTGAACATCTTTGGGACGCGCAGGCTAGTGAACGGGTTCGCCCAGATGAGCAACGTTCCCTGGGCCTGCTGCTCCATAAACACCATCTTCCAGTTGTCGAAGCGCAGGGCTACCACTTGCTGGTCGTCGTTGATGTAGAAGAACGATTCCCGCGGGCCCTTCTCGGTTTGCCCAGTCAGGTACGGAAGAAGGTTGTCGCCATCGAGATGGACCTTGTAAGTCATGTTGCCCACCTTGTAGCCCTTCAGCAACTCGTTCTTTATCTGCGGGTCGCCGGCCATTGCCAGAAAAGTAGGCAGCCAGTCGAGGTGAGCAACAATCTCGTTGGATACACTGCCCGGCTTGATATGCCCCGGCCAGCGGACCATCGCGGGCACGCGGTAGGCGCCTTCCCAGTTGGTATTTTTCTCGCTGCGGAACGGCGTCATCGCGGAGTCCGGCCAGCTGTTCATGTGCGGACCGTTGTCGGTGGAGTACATCACAAAGGTGTTGTCTGCCATGCCCAGATCGTCCAGTGCCTTGAGGACCGTGCCGACATTCTTGTCGTGGTCGATCATGGCGTCGTGGTATGGACTCTGCCAGCGCCCAGCCTGGCCGATGCTCTCCAGTTTGGTGTGGGTGCGGAAGTGCATGTGAGTAAAGTTCACCCAGACGAACGCAGGCTTCCCGGCCTTGTTTTGCCGCTGAATGAAGTCCACCGCCCGGGCAGCGACGTCATCGTCGATCGTTTCCATCCGCTTCCTGGTCAGGGGGCCAGTGTCCGTGCACACCTGTTTGCCGACCTTACCGAAGCGAGGGTCCACAGTCGGATCGTCGGTGGTGGAAGCCTTGCAATCCAGCACTCCGCGCGGGCCAAACTTGGCACGGAACGCCGGGTCCTTCGGATAGTCGGCATCTTCCGGCTCTTCTTCGGCGTTGAGGTGGTACAGGTTGCCGTAGAATTCGTCGAAGCCGTGCACCGTCGGGAGATATTCGTTACGGTCGCCGAGATGGTTCTTGCCGAATTGGCCGGTCGCATAGCCTCGCGCCTTCAACAATTCAGCAATCGTCGGGTCTTCTTTCTGCAGCCCTGCCTCAGCACCGGGCAACCCAACTTTGGTTAAACCAGTGCGTAAACCCGACTGTCCGGTGATGAACGACGCCCGGCCGGCAGTGCAGCTTTGCTCGGCGTAGTAGTCGGTGAAGATCATGCCCTCTTTGGCAACACGATCAATGTTGGGTGTGTGAAAGCCCATCAGTCCCATCGAGTAGGCGCTGACGTCAGTCTGCCCGATGTCGTCGCCCCAGATGATGACGATGTTGGGCTGTTTCAGTGTGGCTGTTTGTGCTTGCGCTGTTGCGCTGCCGCCCGCCAGCAAAAAGCTGGAAATGGCAAGCGCGCCTAGTGTTACCTTTCGTACGTTTGCACCAAAGTCCATGAGTGGTACTCCTTATCTACAATTCTGTTCAGTGTTCGGCTGGCTGGATACAAGTAGATCTATTACGCACAGTTCGTAGCGCCAGAAGAGCGCTTTGAGGATTCGCGACACTACGTGTTCGGTAAAAACGAGAACCAAAAGCGGCGGGCGTCGATCTGGCGCCGGTATATTGCGGGATGTTTGCGAAACGAAGTGTCACGACGGACTTCAGACCGAAGTCTCCAGACTGCTGCGACACCCTGTTCGAGTGGCACAAGGGCAAATCGCGCGGTTTAAGCGATTGGGTGCGTACATTACAGTCTACGGAAGGCGTTACCGATTAGTCCAATGCATTTGGAACATCAGCCTGATAACCTAGGTGCATGGACTTCGAAATCCGCCTCCTGCGTTGCGCGCTGGCGTTAGCCGAACACCGCCATTTCGGCCGCGCTGCAAGTTCTCTTCATCTCTCGCAACCGGCGCTTTCGCGCAACATCCAGAACCTGGAGAAGCTAGCCGGAGTACGGATTTTCGAACGCGGCTCAACCCGGGTGGAAGTCAGCGATGCGGGCGAGATCTTTCTTGAACACGCCCGAGAGGTGATCTCGCAATCCTCCGACCTCAGCCGAGAAATGGAATTGCTGAAAGGCCTGGCCAAGGGAGAATTACAGGTCGGGGTCGGAACCTATGTTTCGCTCATGTTTGTCGACCTGGTAATTGCGCGGATTGTTAGTGAGCATCCCGAGGTGCGACTGCGCTTAGCGACCGATAATTGGGCGAGCCTGCTGCCCCTGCTGCGCCGCCGCGAACTCGATCTGGCGGTGGTCGATGTGCGCGCCATCGCCGACGACCAGGATTTCCTGATCACGCGGCTGATCCGGCGACAAGGTTACCTGGCGGTGCGCCCTGGACATCCGCTGCTGAAGCAGAAGCGCGCGCTCACCATGAGCGAGGTGCTGCAATATCCGTTTGTGAGCACGTCGCGGTTTCCGTCGGCGATGTTGCTGGAGTTCTTGAGCGAGTCAGCCACGGGCGAGAACCCCTCACGTCCCGGACCGAAGACCGTTCCGTCGATTGCCTGCGAGTCATTAGGCATGATGAAGAACATCGCCCAGGGATCAGATGCCGTGGCCTTGCTCACGCTGAACCTGCTGCTTCCCGACCTCGAGGCCAAAGCGATCGCGGTCCTACCATTGGTGATGCCGGTGCTTCAAGGTGAATTTGGAATTGTGCAACTCGCGCGGCGGAGCCTGTCTCCGCTGGGAGAGCTCTTCGTTCGCACGCTGCTCGACGTAGACGCCGAAGTGGCTGCCGTGGAAGAGCGGGCCGCCCGACAATTGTTCCCGGCCAAACGACGCCGTGGCCGTTCAGCGCACACCTAGATCTCTGAATGGCGGCCATTGACGAGGCGAACGACAATAGCAACAAGTGGTAATGAGTCGATTTGCTTTTGCGGTAGCCTGAGAGATACTTAATACGCCTGTCTCACATGCGCCATTTTGTGGAGTGTGATCTCGGGTGTGGGCCGCTTCTGGGGGAGGGGCGGCCTTTTCGTTGCCCTTAGTAAGGGGCAACGGACGAATCAGCTTCGAGCCGATTGGCCCGCAAACCTCCGAAATAACGCGATCAGGCGGTAATGACTCTGACAACGACCAAGGCTGTTTCCGCCAAGCTATTGGATAGCCAACGGGTCCAAGCCCAGCTTGAGCTCAAAGACCGGGCGCTTGCAGCGAGCGCTGAGGGCATTACGATCGCCGACGCGCGCCTGCCCGACAATCCTTTGATTTACGCCAACGCTGGTTTCGAGCGGCTCACGGGATATTCCGTGTCCGATGTGCTGGGGCGCAATTGCCGCTTCCTCCAGGGCGCCGACACCGATCCTGCAACCGTAGATTCCTTGCGAACCGCGATTCGCGAAAAGCGGCCGATTACAGTTCAACTTCTCAACTACAAGAAGGACGGTACCCCCTTTTGGAACCGTCTCTCAATTACTCCGGTGCAGGACCACTCTGGCGTCGTCACGCACTTCATCGGCGTGCAGTCGGATGTGACTGAAGAGAAGCAGGCGAAAGATGCCCTTCAGAACGCGAACGAGCGACTGGAAGCTGCCAATCGGGCGATGCAGCAAGACCTTGAGGCAGCTGCAGAGTTGCAGCAATCCCTTCTACCTGTCGAATTGCCCAAAGTCCGAGGTATGGATTTCGCATACCGTTTCCGGCCCTGCCGCGATGTGGGCGGTGACTCGATCAACATATTTTCGCTCGACGACCGGCACGTTGCCCTTTACATCCTTGATGTGTCCGGCCACGGTGTGGCGGCGGCTCTCCTCTCCGTCACACTCACCCACATGCTGTCAGTTTTGCCGGATCGCTCCTTTCTGTATCACGCTGCCACTGACAACCCGGAGGCGTACAGCATTACACCGCCCGCGGAGGTGGTTTCCAGACTGAACAGGCACTTTCTGCCCAACCCCGGCGTATCGCAGTTTTTTACGATGATCTACGGGATCCTGGACACGCACACGGGAGAGTTCTGCTACACAGCCGCCGGGCACCTCGGTCCGATTCACTTCTCTCGCAACTCTGCCCGCATCATTTGGGAGACAGGAGGCATTCCCGTTGGACTCCTGGAAACTGCGACCTACGAAGAGCATACGGTGAAGTTGTCCAGGGGAGATCGGCTCTATCTTTGTACCGACGGCATCATGGAAGCTGCGAACGAAGCAGAAGAGGAGTTCGGCGTCGAACGACTGCTAGAGACACTCGAGGGGAGCCTGGATTCGACTCTTGGCGACAGTCTGTCCTTGGTGATGGACCGCATCGAAAAGTGGTCCGCACCGGCGGGCGCGGCGGACGATGCTTCCATGCTCGCAATCGAACGCTGTGACTGAGCCGAGAGTACATGGCACACTGTGAAGGCCATTTCCGAACGGACCATGAACTGCTGCTTCGACATTAAGCTCGGTACTGAGATCGACAAACACTATCGAGCTACTTTCCACACCATCCACGCCGTCAGTAAGCCCCGAAGACTCCAAGCCGCAGTGCGCAGCCAGTTTGTGGCCACAAGCTTTCGATACGAGGCCGTGTCAAAACCACGGGCGAGGCGGTTATGCTGTGGAACCTGCAGAAATGCTGTTGACGCCCAAATCACTATTAGCAATGCGAGACCCGCCAGAGCGGCCAACTCGGGCACAGCCGCCGGACGGTACCAGACCAAGGCCACTGCGCTTAAGCCTTCCACCAGCATCGGCAGACCAACAACCCACGAGATCAGGCGTGTGTGGTTGTGGTGGTACCCTTTGAAATCGCCAGAGCCCACCAGCCGAAGCAGAGGATAATGGACTACCTGCACCAACCAGATCAGACCGACCATTGCCCATGTAGCAGCGAACTGAATCAGCACGATGATTCGTGTCACTTCCGGCGAATTGGGACTCGTGAGGTTCAATCGGAACGCAAACCGATCTTCTTGGTACTCGACAAAGGACCATCAACAATGGATCGCGCCAGATCGGGCCATTCGGAGCAATCGTCCACGCGGCTTTCGTTGGGACGAGTACCCGTCACCATGTTTCCGATCCCTGTCTGCCCTTAAAGGGTCCGATAATATCAGAGGTGACCCAGCCGCCATAGAACTCGCCCGGCTGCGCTTGCACGCGTTCTTCACCCACGTAACAGGCTTCCACCCTGCTCACATAAAAAGCAAGATGACCACGGATGGCCTCATATTCAGGGGAAGGGGACTCGTAGCTCCAAGCGGCCTCCGCCGACAGTTTATCGCCCACACTCAACGACCAGTATGAAGCTCGTCCCTTGAACTCACAAAAGGTGCGACGTGCGCTAGGTATGAGCAAGTCCTCTCGTACGTCTGCCCGAGGGATGTAGTACACGGGGGGATGGCTGGTTTCGAGCACACGAACGGCATAAAGGGTGTCCGCAACTACCTCTCCGGCAAACTCGACCCGGATGCGCTTTGTCGTTGGCTCAACCTTCGGCGGGCGCGGGTATTCCCAAACAGATTCCTGACTCATCGAACATCCTTTATTTGGGCTGGTCGGAGCGGTGGAAAAAGCTGCTCCTTGGTACGCCAGTGATTCTTTTCTCCCCACAAGCAAGAATAAGGCCGGGTAGAATTGCGCCCAGCCTTATCCTGTTTAACCAAAGACAGCTCGCGGCTTCGACTACTGGGGTATGAGTACAGAGTCGATCACGTGAATGACGCCATTGCTACACGCAATGTCAGCCTTGATGACGGTGGCGTCGTTGATCATTACCGTGCCGCCGTGGACCATGATCTTGACGTCCTTGCCGTTCAAGGTCTTGGCCTCACTCATCTTGACCACATCCTTCGCCATCACGTCGCCTGCGACAACGTGATAGGTAAGGATTGCCACCAGCTTTTCTTTGTTCTCAGGCTTGAGCAGGTCCTGAACCGTTCCCGCGGGCAGCTTGGCAAACGCCGCATCCGTTGGGGCGAAGACGGTGAAGGGACCCGGTCCACTGAGGGTGTCCACCAAGCCCGCAGCCTTTAGGGCTGTAACCAGGGTCTTGAAGTCGCCCGCCGCCACGGCGGTCTCGACGATATTCTTTTTCGGGGCTGCGTAGGCGCTGCTGCAGAACGTGAGCAGTACGGCCAGGCAGGTCATAACGTAAATTCGTTTCACGGGATTCTCCTTGAACTGTGCTTCGAATGTCAGCTCTACCAGCTGCATACCTGTCAGATTAGGAAAACATATTTTCCGATTGAGAAAATACCCTTCCAGCGGAAATCCTTGGTAGTGGCAGTCAAACCAATCATCCGATTGTTCTCGAAAGTAAAAATGACCCCTTCTGCCCTCAGCTTGCACGTGTCGGCTGCTTATCTCTCTATTCAAATATATTTGAGTGGAATGAATCAGGCCAACTCATATCTTCATCCATGTAGTGCAGGGCAGAACAACATCACAAATCCAGCAAGGTCGGAGGCAAATGGATGTTTACTCGAGCTGATTGGCTGATTCTCGCAGCGGCTTTTTTGTCTTTCCTCTTCTCGGTGTCTCTTTGGTTTGGCTTTGGCATGACCGCCAGCAAGGAAGCCGGAGTTTTCGTGGGCCTGTGGGTCCCATCCATCCTCTCGGCAGGAAACTACTTCCGTCAGGCAGCGCGGGCTAAGCGCGATGTCTGACACCGCGATTTTCATTATTGGTCTGGTCGTATCGATGTTGCTTGCCGGCGGCCTGCGATTCACGGTGCTGGAGTTCCGGAGGCTGGACAAAGAAGCCACAGCCAAGAGGCAGGCGAATGCAGATGCTGCATCTTCCACATAAGAAGTTTTTGGGGGCTAATGATCTTCTCGCGCACTCTATTTTGTTCAGGCCGTCTGGAATGCCGTCATGAGTGAGTCGTATGTCATCTTCGGGGCTTATGGAGGAGTGGGTTCTGCGCTTTGTCGCCGCCTCGCCAAAAAAGGCGCAAATCAGCTGCTGGCAGGCCGAGACGAAGCACGTCTGGCTAGCCTGGCGGCGGAGCTGGGCGCTCAGACGTTTCCCGTAGACGCCACCAGTCTGCGGCAGGTTGAGTCTTGCATGAAGCAGGCGGCCGAGCTGTATGGTCAGGTGAGTGGCGTAGCGAATTGTGTAGGATCGCTTCTGCTGAAGCCTGCGCACCTACTCGTAGAAGAGGAATGGGATGCCACGATCACGACGAACCTGAAATCGGCTTTCGCAGTGGTTCGAGCTGCCACGGCGGCGATGGCACAGCAAGGAGGTACCATTGTGCTGCTCTCCACGGCCGCGGCCCGCATCGGATTGGCCAACCATGAGGCCATCTCGGCGGCCAAAGCTGGCATCGAAGGTCTGGCGCTCGCTGCCGCCGCAACCTATGCCTCCAAGGGAATCCGGGTCAACTGTGTGGCCCCAGGGATGACGCGCACCCCGCTCACCGCCAAGCTGCTGCAAAATGATGTGATGGCCAAAGCTTCAGCCGGCATGCACGCGCTGGGCCGGATCGGAGAACCGAACGATATCGCCTCCGCGATTGAGTGGCTACTCGATCCCGAACAAAGTTGGGTGACCGGCCAGGTGATAGGTGTTGACGGCGGGCTGTCCCGAATCCGTTCGCGATCCTGATGCGGTTCGTCCCGCTGCGGATCGTCTCTAAAGATATGACAATTTCCCATCATGCCGATTGCCTAATCGTGGGTGCCGGAATTGCAGGACTCGTGGCTGCTCGTACCTTGCAGAACCGGGGTCTCAGGGTTCTCGTCCTCGACAAGGGTCGAGGTGTGGGAGGAAGGCTGGCGACTCGAAACTTCGAGGGAGGGCGCTTCGACTACGGCGCCCAGTTCTTCACCGTTCGCAATCCAGCATTTCGCGGTTTAGTGGAGGAGTGGATGGCGGCGGGTGTCGTGGCACCCTGGTCTGAAGGGTTTTTCCTGCCTGACGGCAGGTTCAAAGACACTGGCGAAGTCCACTACCGGGGAGTGGGTGGGATGCGAACCATTGCCACACACCTTGCTCTCAATCTGGACGTGCGTTCTCAGGTCGAAGTCAAAGCCATCAGCGTCGAAAAAACTGCCTGGAACGTGACCGACACGAACGGCAATGTGTTTGCTGGGAAATGCCTCATTCTCACTCCTCCAGTTCCCCAGTCGCTAGCTTTGCTGGAAGTCGGCAACGTGCCACTGGAAAAGTCGGTCCGAGCGGAGCTGTCGCGGTTTGCTTATAACCCTTGTATCGGGGTAATGGCCGTGCTGGAAGGTCCAAGTCGGATTCCCGCGCCGGGCGGCATGTGGTTTTCCGGCGAACCGATTGCCTGGCTCGCAGACAATACCCTGAAGGGCACCTGTTTGGGAGCGAATGGGGGCTGCAGCATCACGTTGCACGCGGACGCGGAATTCAGTCGCGGCCACTGGACTCATGCGACGCAGGCAGCTGCCTTTCTTCTCCAAAAGGCATCTCCCTGGCTGGGGGCGAGAGTGAAGGAGTTTCAAACCCACCAATGGAGATATAGCCAGCCAACCTATATTCACCATGATCCAGTATTGTTCGTGCGTAGCCCCGCGCCACTCGCTTTCGCGGGAGATGCCTTCGGAGGCCCGCGGGTGGAAGGCGCAGCGTCATCCGGTCTTGCCGCGGCTACCTGCCTTTGAGGCTTCCGCCTCGTCGGAGGTGTAAATTTCAGATTGAGACTGAACGTGCGTGTTTTCGAAGCAGCAGCTTGAGACTGAGGGAATTCTCGACATAGCCGGATGCGCGATCAAGCTGAGATCCAGATTGAACGGTTCCGCGTTGAGACCTTCGGCTGCATAGGAGATTTGTGTCTGTATCTGACCGCGTAGCGATAGCCGGGGTGACTGGGTATATCGGTGGCCGTCTTGCCCCTCGTTTGCTCGAGCACGGCTATGCAATCCGGTGTCTGGTGCGGTCACCAGCCAAACTGCAGAATCGCGCTTGGGCTACTGATCCAAACGTTCAAATCAGACTGGCAGACCTGGCCGACGAGACGTCCTTGACGCACGACCTGGAAGGATGTGAGGCAGCTTATTACCTCGTCCATTCCATGATGTCCGCTGGGTCGGACTACGCCGCGCACGATCATCAATTGGCCTTGACATTCGCACATGCCGCTAAGAATGCCGGAGTCAAACGAATCATCTATCTCGGTGGACTGGGCGAGACCGGCCCGAATTTGAGTGAACATCTATCATCGCGCCGTGAAGTAGAGGAAGCGCTCGCCTCAACTGGCGTAGCTGTCACGGTCCTGCGCGCGGCCATGATCATTGGGTCAGGCTCGGCATCCTTTGAAATCCTGCGCTATTTGGTGGAGCGATTGCCGATCATGGTGACCCCGAAATGGGTGAGCACCCCGTGCCAGCCGATCGCGGTCAGAAATGTAATCGGGTATCTAGTCGGTGTTCTCGCAGTACCGGAGACCGCCGGTGGCGTGTTCGACATTGGCGGCCCAGATGTCTTTTGCTATCGCGACATCATGAGCATCATGGCGGAAGAGTTGGGACTGCGCCGCCGACTCGTCATTCCCGTACCCGTATTGACACCACGTTTGAGTTCTTACTGGATCCAGTTGATCACGCCTCTCAGCAACACCATTGCGAGCCCTTTGGCGGAAGGACTTAAGAATCCGGTGGTCTGTCGGGATAATCGCATCGCTGGTCTCATCCCGCAGGAACTTCTCGGCGTCCGCGAGGCCATACACGCAGCTCTCGACAAGATGGCTGAACACAACGTGGAAACCAGTTGGTCGATGGCTGGTCCCATTCCAGGCGATCCAGACTGGGCAGGCGGAACCGTTTTCCGTGACGTTCGGCAGGTCACCGTGGAAGCACCTGCGTGGGCGGTCTTTCGATCCGTGTGCCGGGTTGGCGGTGGAAACGGTTGGTACGCCGCCGATATTCTCTGGAAGATCCGCGGATGGATGGATCAGTTGGCTGGAGGCCCAGGTCTGCGACGAGGGCGGAGGGATTCAGAAGTCGTCGCATACGGAGAAGCGCTGGACTTCTGGCGCGTCGTGGGTTTCGAGCGCGACTGCCGGTTGGCCTTGCGCGCCGAGATGAAGTTGCCAGGTGAGGCGCTGCTTGAGTTCCGAATTGAAGCGCTCAATGATCGCCAATGCGTTTTGCGCCAGTCGGCGTTATTTCGGCCGCGAGGCTTGTTCGGCTTGGTTTACTGGTACAGCGTGCTGCCCTTCCACGCCATCGTGTTCAGGGGCATGCTAAGCGGCATCGAACGGGAAGCGCTCAAGATTGCGGCACGTCCCCAGAATATGGTTTCAGAAAGTTCGACATAACCCGCAATGACTGCGAGGAGCCCAGCACTCCGGAGCGGGCTTACAATTACGGGGGGCGATGTTCTCTCGCCCATTCAGATGATCCTGAACTAAGCCGCCTCACCTGAAATTTGTCCCTGCTTAGGTGTCCCGGAGGCCAGCCATGAAACGATGGGGATTCTCCATCACCTTGATATGCGGAGTCCTCCTATCCTGCTGCACCGCTCAGGCACAGTTGGAGGACCTTTGGAAGAAAGCTCAAACGAGTACGCAATCCACTAACCTGCCCGGAATGGCGTTGAGCAACGACAAGATTGCCGGCGGCCTGAAAGAGGCGCTGACAAAGAGCACGGGAACGGCGGTAGCTTCCACCGGACGGGTGGACGGCTACTTCAAGAACCAGGCCATCAAGATCCTGCTGCCCAGCCAACTTCAGACCGTCGGCAAGGGAATGCGGATGATGGGTATGGGCGCGCAGCTCGATGAGCTCGAATTGTCCATGAACCGTGCCGCCGAGCAAGCCGCGCCTGCGGCCCAGCAGATCTTTATCAACGCCATCACCAAAATGACCTTTGAGGATGCGCGAAAGATTCTGTCGGGCGGCGACACCGCAGCCACGGACTACTTCAAGAAGACCAGTACCATGGAGTTGACCCAGGCGTTCACTCCCATCGTGCACCAGTCGATGGAGAACGTAGGCGTCATCAAGCAATTCAACGCGATAGCCCAGAACTCCATGGCCGGCCCATTGCTGGGAGGCCAGAGCTTCAACCTCGATAGCTACGTGGTGGGCAAGGCCCTCGATGGTCTGTTCTACGAACTGGGGCAGGAGGAAAAGCAGATCCGCACCGATCCCGCAGCGCAAACAACCGCCCTGCTCAAAGAGGTGTTTGGCAAGAAGTAGTAAACGCGACCAACACTTGACTAAACTCTGCCGCTCGGGCTCAAGGGAAGTGGACCATCGCGTGCTGCGCTGCTTGGCGTCGAGCCATAGATTCGAGGCATCTCGACAGTGGTGAGCGCATGGGCCGTTTCGTCGGCTGCGCTCCACTCAAGGTGTTGTGGTACTGCCCGTCGGAACGGCGCCAACCGGAGCCGGTGCTTCGCGCAATTGACGGCGCAGGATTTTACCCAGGTTTGACTTCGGCAGGGGCTCGCTACGGAACTCGACGATCTTGGGCATCTTGTAGCCGGTCAGGTATTGTCGGCAATGTTCGAGCAGGGTCTGTTCCGTGAGCGCCGGATCCTTTTTCACCACGACGATCTTGACGACCTCGCCGGACTTGTCGTCGTGTGCGCCTATCGCTCCAACCTCGGCCACGCCGGGATGTATTGCGACGACCTCTTCGATCTGATTCGGGAAGACATTGAAGCCGGAGACCACAATGATGTCCTTCTTCCGGTCCGTGATTCTGAAGTAGCCGCGCTCGTCCACGAACCCCATGTCGCCGGTGCGCAACCAGCCGTCGAGGGTGAAAACTTTCTCGGTCTCATCAGGCCGGTTCCAGTACCCCCGCATGACCTGCGGGCCGCGCACGCTGATCTCTCCCACCTCGCCGACCGCGAGTTCTTTATCGCTCTCGTCGAGGATAGTGGCTTGCGTCGACGGAAGTGGCATGCCGATGGCTCCGGTCCACTCCTCGGTGTCCAGTGGGTTGGCTATCACCACCGGAGAGGCC
>Ga0097691_1000216_pt1 | contig 52942 bp, 47 predicted proteins | sample NGESurdeep072012_8_FD_72858 | JGI IMG/M metagenome (GOLD analysis project Ga0097691, IMG submission 72858) | Arctic peat soil microbial communities from Barrow, Alaska - NGEE Surface sample 210-1 deep-072012 | ecosystem: Environmental > Terrestrial > Soil > Wetlands > Peat ...
TGTTCCGATCCCATCTTGACCGCGATGAATTCCTCCATCGCTTCGTCAAGGATTACAACCGTACCCGCCTCAAATGCCTCGACTATCTCGCTCCGCTCGAAGCTCTCGCTAATCTCCCGGGACCAAACACTTTCGCGGGGTATGACGGCCGAGCCTACGCCGCCGCCTGCTCGCGTGGCTGGTAGATCGCTATGTGCTGGCAATGCGCCACCGGGGTGCGGCCGTTGGCGACAACAAGCGCGTCGAGCTCGACGAAGCGGTGGCCCTTCTTTTCATAATTGCCGGTCACCTTGGCGCGCGCGGTCAATTCGTCGCCGCTGGCAGCTGCCGCCAGTAGCTGCATCCGGCTGCCGACATGAATCCACGGGCCAAGAATGGCGTTATCGACCAGCACCTTGTTCATGACCCGCTGCAGCAGGCCGGGATGACCAAGTCCTTCGCTGGCGTAGATCGGATCGGTCTCGCGCACGTCGGTCAGATATTCTTTTGCCGCATCGCCGGCCAATGCGCGCGGCACCGTGCCCAGCCACTTGCCGAGCTCATATGATTTCGCATTCACCGGCCTGCGTTCCGACACCGGCGCGGTTTCTGCGAAATCCAAAATCGAGACCGATGGCGCGGACGCAGGCAACGAGGCACTGCCGGTCGCACAGAGCTGTCCACGGCTTTCGACCTCGATCGAAAGCACGCCATTGCTCTCCTCGCCGGTGACGTCAGCGGTCTCGCCGTCATAGACCGGCTTGACGAAGCGCGCCTCGATCAACCCGCGTTCGAGAAATGCGCGGCCCCATTTCCTGACCGGCAGGTGCATCATATAGGCCATCACGTCGACCCCGGGGACGAGCCCGCCGCTGAATCCGAACCGCTTCGCGACGGTGTCGTCGTGCATCTTGTTTTCGGAAAGCTTCGCGGTGTTGTAGGCCGAGACGCGGTAAGCTTCGAGCCGGCTTGTCATGCCTGTTTCCCCTGATTTTGGCCGTCTTTCTATCGATAATCGTACGCGAAGAAAATGCCGTGGCAAGCGCGTTCCGCCCGTGTTTTCCTCGCAATTCCGCTTCCGATGGAGTACTACCCGCATCTGAGAGCGCCTGCTGCGTTCCCTGACCAAATCCCCAACCGATGACGCCAATCTTGAACACCACCCGCATCTATGTCGACGCCGACGCCTGTCCGGTCAAAGACGAAATCTACCGCGTCGCTGCCCGCCATCACCTGCCCGTCAGCGTGGTTGCCGGCAATTTCATTCGGGTGCCGCAGGACGCGCTGATCGAGCGCGTCGCGGCGGGTTCCGCGATGGACGCCGCCGATGACTGGATTGCGGAACGCGCGGGAAAAGGCGATATCGTCATTACATCCGATATCCCGCTGGCGAGCCGCTGCGTGAAAGCCGGCGCCGAGGTGATCGCGCCGAACGGCAAGCCGTTTACGGAGCAATCGATCGGAATGACGCTGGCGGTCCGCAATCTGATGACCGATTTGCGTTCGTCGGGCGAAGTGACCGGCGGCCCCAAATCGTTCGCACCGCGCGACCGCTCGACGTTTCTGTCGGCGCTCGATCAGACCATCCGCCGCATCCAGCGCTGGCGCGCAGACCAACCCGCGCAGAAACAGAGTTGAATTCGCTATGGCGCCTCCGCTGATTCAGTTGAAAGACATCAAGCTGACCTTCGGCGGCACGCCGCTGTTGTCGGGCGTCGAACTGTCGGTATCTGCCGGCGAGCGCGTCTGTTTGATCGGCCGTAACGGCTCCGGCAAATCGACGCTCCTGAAGATCGCGGCCGGCCTTGTCGAACCCGACAGCGGCAGCCGCTTCGTGCAACCTGGTGCCACCATCCGCTATCTGCCGCAGGAGCCGGATTTCTCGGGCTTCGCGACGACGCTGGCCTATGTCGAGGCTGGCCTCGGCCCCGGCGACGACCACTATCAGGCCCGCTATATTCTCGAGCAGCTCGGGCTTCGCGGCGATGAAGACCCCGCGCATCTGTCCGGCGGCGAAGCCCGCCGCGCGGCGCTGGCGCGGGTGCTGGCGCCCTCGCCCGATATCCTCTTGCTGGACGAGCCCACCAATCACCTCGATCTCACCACCATCGAATGGCTGGAAAGCGAGCTCGACAGCCGTCGCTGCGCCCTCGTCATCATCAGTCATGACCGCCGTTTCCTGTCGAACCTGTCGCGCAGCACCGCCTGGCTCGATCGCGGCCAGATCAAGCAGATCGACCGCGGCTTTAGTGCATTCGAAGCCTGGCGCGACGAGGTGCTGGCGGAGGAAGAGCGCGACCAGCACAAGCTCGACCGCAAGATCGTCAACGAGGAGCATTGGCTGCGCTACGGCGTTTCCGGCCGCCGCAAGCGCAACGTCAAGCGGCTCGGCAATCTCTACACGCTGCGCGAGCAGCGGCGCGACTATCGCGGCGCCACCGGAAACGCCAATCTCGCCGCCGCGGAAGCGGACAAATCCGGCAAGCTGATCATCGAAGCCAAAAACATCGGCAAGTCGTATGGCGATCGCAAGATCGTCGATGGCTTCTCGATCCGCGTGCAGCGCGGCGACCGGATCGGCATCGTCGGGCCGAACGGCGTCGGCAAGACCACGCTGATCGACATGCTGACCGGCGCGCAGCCACCCGATACCGGCACCATCCGGTTCGGCGCCAACATCGAAATGGCGACGCTCGACCAGCACCGCGAAAGCCTCGATCCGAAATCGACGCTGGCCGAAGCCCTGACCGGCGGACGCGGCGATCATGTGATGGTCGGCGGCAAGCCGAAGCATGTGGTCAGCTATATGAAGGATTTTCTGTTTGCGCAGGAACAGATGCGCACGCCGCTTGAAGTGCTCTCGGGCGGCGAGCGCGGCCGGCTAATGCTGGCGCGCGCGCTGGCAAAGCCATCCAACCTCCTGGTGCTGGACGAGCCGACCAACGATCTCGATCTCGAGACTCTCGACGTATTGGAGGAGATGCTCGGCGACTACGAAGGCACCGTGATCCTGATCAGCCACGACCGCGACTTTCTCGATCGCGTGGTGACCTCGGTGATCGCGCCGGAGGGTGACGGCCGCTGGATCGAATATGCCGGCGGCTATACCGACATGCTGGCGCAGCGCGGCGCCGATCTGAAGCGCGAGGCGGTGAAGGCTGCCGCGGTCGAAACCGATAAGGCGACAAAGGGCGGTGCGCCTTCCAGCACATCGAAGCGCCGGCTTAATTTCAACGAGAAGCACGCGCTGGAAAGCTTGCCGAAGACGATCGCCAAATTACAGGCCGAAATAGCAAAACAGCAGCGGCATCTTGACGATCCCAATCTCTACCAGAAGAACCGCAAGAAATTCGATTCCGCCTCGGATGCGCTTACAAAAGCGCAAAAGGAGCTGCAGGAGGCAGAGGACAAGTGGCTGGAGCTTGAAGTGCTGCGCGAAGAAATAGAACAGGCCTGATCTGGAGCACCGCACGATGACCACACCCCTCGCCGCAAAGATCGCCCGCGACTACGGCACGCCGGCCGCTGTCATCGACATGGATCGCGTCGAGCGCAACATCGCGCGGATCCAGGCCGCCTGCGATGCCGCAGGGGTCGCCAATCGCCCGCACATCAAGACCCACAAGAGCCCGATGCTCGCAAAACTGCAGATCGCAGCCGGCGCCAAAGGCATCACCTGCCAGAAGCTCGGTGAAGCCGAAGTGATGGCGGAAGCCGGCATCGACGACATCCTGATCAGCTACAACCTCGTCGGCGACGAGAAAATGGCCCGGCTCGGCGCGCTGCAGGCCAGGGCCAACATGACGGTGGCCGCCGACAATTCGGTTGTGATCGCGGGGCTGCCGCAGGCCGCCGCGATATCCGGTCGTCCGCTTTCGGTCGTGGTCGAGTGCGATACCGGGCGCAAGCGTGCCGGGGTCGAAACACCCGCCGAAGCCATCGCGCTCGCCCGCGAGATCGCCGCCTCAAAGGGGCTGACCTTTGCCGGCTTCATGTTGTACCCGACCGAGACCGGCTGGGCCGAGGCGCAACGTTTTTACGACGAGGCGCTGGCTGGCATTCGCGAATACGGACTTGATGCGGCGATGGTCTCCACCGGCGGCACGCCGAACCTGAAAAACGTCGGCAAGCTCAAGGGCGCCACCGAGCATCGGCCCGGCACGTATATCTACAACGACCGGATGCAGGTCGCGGCCGGCGTCGCCAACTGGGACGATTGCGCGCTGAACATCTATTCGACGGTGGTGAGCCGCGCCGGCCCTGATCGCGGCATTCTCGATGCCGGCTCGAAAACCCTGACCTCCGACACCGGCGGCGGGCTCGACGGCCACGGACTGATCCTCGAACATCCCGAAGCAAAAATCGCACGCTTTGCCGAGGAACACGGCTTCCTCGATCTCACCCGCAGCAATACCCGCCCGAATGTCGGCGACGTCGTGCGGATCGTGCCGAACCATGTCTGCGTCGTCGTCAACATGATGGACGAAGTGGTGATGGTGCGCGGCGACGAGATCATCGGTGTGCTGCCGGTGGCGGCGAGAGGGAAATTGCGGTGATTTGACCTCATCCTGAGGAGCGCGCTCTTGCGCGCGTCTCGAAGGATGCGTCACAACTCATGGTTCGAGACGCGCAGCTTGCTGCGCTCCTCACCATGAGGATTCAGCCACCTCAACGCACCTCTCCCTGCCGCCGCGCCGGTGGCGAACGAGGCCTGCAGCAGATAGCCGCCGGTCGGCGCTTCCCAGTCGAGCATCTCGCCGGCGGCGAATACCCCTGGCAAGCGGCGGATCATGAAATCGAGATCGAGTTCGTCGAACGATATTCCGCCCGCGGTCGAGATCGCGCGCGCGATCGGGGCAATGCCGGTGAGCCTGATCGGCACGGCGTTGATCAAGCCGGCGAGGCTGGCAATCGACAACGACGACAGCGCCGCACCCGATGCGATCGCGGCTTCCTGCAACAGGCCGATGCCGACGGGCGAAAGATGGGCCGCCTTGCGCAGCCAGTTTGAAAATGATTGCTTGCCCCGCGGCGCGGACAGCCGCGCGATCAATTCAATCGTTGCGAGATCAGGGCGCAATGCGACGTGGAGTATTGCCTGCCCAGAGCTTCCGATCGCCTCGCGCAAGTCCGCCGACAGTGCATAGATCGCGCCGCCTTCGATGCCCGTGCGCGTGATGACGGCTTCGCCGCGCACGGTGCGCGCGCCAAACGACAGTGCGACGCCCTTGAGCGGATGACCCTCGAAGCGATCGCGGAAGACATCGGACCAGGCGACGGTGAAGCCGCAATTGGCCGGCCGGAGCTGAGATATCGTCACTCCCCTCGCCGCGAGCGTTTCCGCCCACGCGCCTGTGGAACCGAGCCGCGGCCAGCTTGCACCGCCGAGCGCCAGCACGGTCGCGCGCGCATCGACCACGCGCTTTCCGTCAGGAGTCTGAAACGAAAGCTGTCCATCGTCTTCCCAGCCGGTCCAGCGATGCCGCAGCCTAAATTGTACGCCCATGGAGTCCAGCCGCCGCAACCACGCGCGCAGCAGTGGCGACGCCTTGAACGCCTTTGGGAAAACCCGGCCGCTGGAGCCGACGAAAGTCGGCTGCCCCAGCGCTTCACTCCATGCGCGCAACGCGTCCGGCGGGAACGCTGTGATCGCGGCTGCGAGCTGCGGCATCGCTTCGCCGTAGCGCGTGAGAAACGCAGGCAACCCTTCGCTGTGCGTAAGGTTGAGCCCGCCTCGTCCGGCCATCAGAAACTTGCGGCCCGCGGACGGCATCGCATCATAGACCGTGACGCCGGCGCCGCCTTGCGCCAGCACTTCGGCCGCCATCAGCCCGGCAGGACCGGCGCCGATAACTGCGACCTGGGTTTGGGAAATATTCGCCATGGTCCGAGCGTATGCCCGGTTAGCGGCCCATTGTAAAAGGCGGCTATAATTTGATGCCCGCTCTCGCCGCCGCCTGCCCGACGTATTTCTGGGTCTGCTGGAACGCGCCTTCCAGCGCCTTCGCCGTCGACATGTCGCTGATTTCAGCGAAATGCGCTGATACCGCCTCAGGGGTCCAGTCGGATTGCGGCAGGTTGATGCCTTCGGTTTCCATGATCCGGATCACCGCAAAGGAACCCGCACCCGCGCCCATGATGGTGCGCGTCGGCGCGTCCTCGCCCAGCAGATACAGCACCGCCGGCGTGATCGCTTCCGGCTTCATCAGCGCCAGCGCCTGCGGCGGCAGCAGTTCTTCCGTCATCCGCGTCGCCGCCGTCGGTGAGATCGTGTTGACCCGAATGTTGTTCTTGCGGCCTTCCTCGGCCAGCACATTCATCAGACCGATCATGCCGGTTTTCGCGGCGCCGTAATTGGCCTGGCCGAAATTGCCGAACAGGCCTGACGATGAGGTGGTGACGACGATGCGGCCGTAATTGCGCTCGCGCATGCCGTCCCACACCGCCTTGCAGCAATAGAACGTGCCGGTGAGATGGACGTCGAGCACTTTTGCGAAATCGGCCAGTTCCATCTTGGCGAACGACTTGTCGCGCAGGATGCCGGCATTGGCGCAGAGCAGATCGACACTGCCCCACTCCCTGACCGCGCGATCCGCCATCGCCTTGACCTGCTCGTAATTCGAGACATCGGCACCGTCGGCCATGGCGACGCCGCCTGCTTTGCGGATTTCCTCGACCACCGTTTCCGCCGGGGTCAGCGATCCGCCGGTGCCGTCGCGGGCGCCGCCGAAATCATTGACGACGACTTTCGCGCCGCGGCTCGCCAGTCCCAGCGCATGCGCGCGTCCAAGACCATTGCCCGCGCCGGTGACGATGGCGACGCGTCCGCCAAACCTGATTGTCATGATTGGAGTTCCCGAATTCTAGGCAAAATAAATCAGGCCGATCCAGTCGGCCACCAGAGCGGGCTTCGCCTCGCCTTCGATCTCGACGCTGACGCTGGTGCGCGACAGCAGTTCCGTCGGCTTGCGCAGCTTTGCTTCCATCAACGTGAAGCGGCCGCGGACGCGGGAACCTGCCCGCACCGGCGAGATGAAGCGCAGCTTGTCGAAGCCGTAATTGACCCCCATCGTCGTGCCCTCGATCACAGGCATCACCTCGTAGGACATGATGCTCAACAGCGACATCGTCAGAAACCCATGCGCAACGGTCGTGCCAAAAGAGGTCTCGCGCCTGGCGCGCTCTGGATCGACATGGATGAACTGATGATCCTCGATCACATCGGCATAGACGTTGATCCGGTTTTGATCGACGAGATGCCATGACGACACCCCGACTTCGTGACCGACCATTTTCTGATAGGCCTCGAGCGAAATCGGAGGTTTCTTCCAGACTTCATTCATTCATCAATTCTCCACCGTGTCCCGTTTCCGAAGTTCGTGAACTTTTGCGGCGCCCCTGACACGAACTTCGGAAACAAAGGGACACTGCCAACTTGACTATTCTAGTGCCGCTTTTCGATTTGAAGTTCCTGAGACGAACTTGCGGCACCGCTGCAGGAACTTCAAATCGGCGGCACTAGCTCCCAGCCGACCGCACCTTCTGCAATTCCGGGAAATCCTCCTCGCGGAATTCCTGCCCACGCAGCGCGTCGCCGCGATCATTGTCGTGCTCCAGGCGGCGCAACTGCACCCGTCGGATTTTGCCGGAAATCGTCTTCGGCAGTTCGGTCACGAGTTCGATCCGCCGGATGCGTTTGAACGGCGCAAGCCGCGTGTGCAGGTGCCGAAAGATCGACAGCGCGGTTTCCGGCGAGCGCTCCGCGCCCGAGACTAGCAGCACATAGGCTTTCGGAATCGCAAGACGAATCGGATCGGGGCTGGGAACGACCGCGGCCTCCGCGACGGATTCATGCTCGAGCAGGATGCTTTCAAGTTCGAACGGGCTGATCCGGTAGTCCGATGATTTAAAGACGTCATCGGAACGGCCGACGAAAGTCAGGTAGCCCTCGTCGTCGGCAAACACCACATCGCCGGTGCGATAGAGATCGCCGTCCGCGCCGCTCAATTTGCCGTCGTCGCCCTGATAACCCTGCATCAGGCCCGCCGGCCTGTCAGCACCGAGCAACAGACTGACCTCGCCCTCATTCGTAATGTGTCCGTCGTTGTCGGTGATCTGGACCCGATATCCGGGCAGCGGACGGCCCATCGATCCGACCTTCACTTTCTGGCCGGGCGAATTCCCCGCCAACGCCGTGGTTTCGGTCTGGCCGTAGCCGTCGCGGATCGTCAGCCCCCACGCCGCGCGCACCTGATCGATCACTTCGGGATTGAGCGGCTCGCCGGCGCCGCAGACCTCGCGCAGCGACACCTTGAAGGTTGCAAGCTTCTCCTGAATGAACAGCCGCCACACTGTCGGCGGCGCACACAGCGTGGTCACGCCGCATCTACCGATGGTCGCGAGCAATCCCTTGGCGTCGAAGCGCGGCTGATTGACCACGAACACCGTGGCGCCGGCATTCCAGGGCGCGAAGAAGCAGCTCCAGGCATGCTTGGCCCAGCCCGGCGAGGAAATGTTCAGATGGACATCGCCCGGCTGCAGCCCGAGCCAGTACATCGTCGACAGTCCCCCGACGGGGTAGCTGCGCTGGCTGTGCCGCACCAGTTTTGGTTTTGCGGTCGTGCCGGAAGTAAAATACAGCAGCATCGGATCGTCGGCGTTGGTCGGGCCATCGGGCACGAAGATTTCCGGAAAATCCGCCGCTTGTTCGTAGGCCAACCAGCCGTCTTGCTTCGACGACGCGTTGACGACGATGCGAACAAGTTGATCTCCGCCGAGGCCGGCGAATTTCGCGACCTGGTCCTGCGTCGCCACCACGACCTTGGCGCGGCCGCGATCGAGCCGGTCGCGCAGCTCATCGGGGGTCAACAGCGTGGTCGCGGGGATCACCACCACGCCTAGCTTCATCGCTGCCAGCATGGTCTCCCACAGCGGAATGACATTGCCGAGCAGCAGCAGCAGATGATCGCCGCGCTTCAGCCCCTGCGCGCGCAGGAAGTTCGCGACCTGATTGGAGCGGCGGGACAGCACCTCGAACGACAGTTTTGTTTCGCGATTACTGCCGGCATCGACGATCCACAGCGCCGGGCGATCCTTGCTTTCGGAATTGCGCGCGAGCTCCGCGTCGAACCAGTCCAGCGCCCAGTTGAACGGCACGGAATCCGGCCAGAGGAAACCCTTGACCGCCGCATCGTAGTCGGTGCGATGCTTGAGCAGAAACGAGCGCGCGTCCTGAAACGTGGTCATCGGTTATCAGCTTTTTCCGGCCAGGCCGCGGACATGCTGGATGATCCCCGAGAAATCAACCCCGCCATTCCCCGCGGCGTCGAATGCCTTGTAGATTTCCTGCGCATGTTTTCCGAGCGGCGTTGCCGCGCCGGCGGCCTTTGCCGCGTCCTGCGCCAGGGTGAGGTCCTTCACCATCAAGGCCGACGCAAAGCCGGGTTTATACGCGTTGTTCGCCGGCGACGTCGGCACCGGTCCCGGCACCGGACAATAGGTCGTCAGCGACCAGCATTGTCCCGACGAAGTGGAGGCGACGTCGAACAGCGCCTGATGCGACAGGCCGAGCTTCTCGGCGAGCGCAAAGGCTTCGCTGACAGCTATCATGGAAATGCCCAGGATCATATTGTTGCAGATTTTCGCCGCCTGGCCCGCGCCGGCGCCGCCGCAGTGCACGATCTTCTTGCCCATCTTTTCCAGCACCGGCTTGGCCGCTGCGAACGCCTTGTCGTCGCCGCCGGCCATGAACGTCAGCGTTGCGCCCTTCGCGCCGCCGGTGCCGCCCGACACCGGCGCATCGACCGAGGCGATGCCGTGCTTTCCCGCCAGCGCGTGGGCCTGCTTTGCGCTTTCGACGTCGATGGTCGAACAATCGATGATCAGCGATCCCTTCGCCATTGAAGGCAATATCTCGGTCCAGACCGAAAGAACATGCTTGCCCGCGGGCAGCATCGTAATGACGATTTCGGCGCCCTTCACCGCGCTGGTAGCATTGTCGGCGATCGCGGCACCGTCGGCTTTCGCCTGGTTGCGCGAGGCCTCCACCAGATCGAACCCGGTCACCTTGCTTCCGGCCTTGATGAGGTTGGCTGCCATTGGGCCGCCCATATTGCCGAGACCGATGAATGCAATGTTCGTCATTGTCCTGCTCTCGCGTTTTGGTTCGGGAACGTCAGTTCGTCAGCCCCGCGCGGGGCGAAATAGCGCGCGATAATCTCCGGCGTCACGTCTTCAATCCGCGCCGGCATCCATTGGGGATTGCGGTCCTTGTCGATGACCGCGGCGCGAATGCCTTCGGGGAAATCGTGATTGACGAAAATCTCCAGCGCCGCGCGGTACTCGCGCACCAGACATTCCCTGAGCGATGATGATTTCCGCGCCATGCGCAGCAATTTCAGCGTCAGCATCAGTCCTGTCGGCGACTTGTCGAGAATTGTGCCCAGGGTGGCCTGCGCGAATTCGGAGCTGTGATGCGCCAGCGCGGTGACGATCTCCTCGATGCTGTCATGGCCAAACAGAGCATCGATCAACTGCTGCTGTGTGGCAATGGGCGCCACCGCATCCGACAAGGCAAAGCCGTCAATGATCGCGCGCACGTCCTCAGCGTCCGCCTTGACTCGCGTATGCGTCAACGCCTCGCGCAGCGCCGGCAGTTTATTCGAGGCAACCACGACATCGGCGAAACCGGCATATACCGCGTCCGCGCCATTCATGGTTTGCCCGGTGAGACCGAAATAGGTGCCGACCTCCCCGGGCGAGCGCGACAGCAGCCAGGTGCCTCCGACATCCGGAAAAAAGCCGATTCCGACTTCCGGCATTGCAAGCCTGGTTCTTTCGGTGACGATCCGGTGGCTGGCATGCGCAGCCAGGCCGACGCCGCCGCCCATCACGATGCCATCCATGAAAGCCACATAGGGTTTCGGGAATGCCGCAATGCGCGCGTTGAGAATGTACTCCTCGCGCCACAGGATGTTGCCGAGATCGCCGCCGGCCCGCGCGCTGTCATACAGCGCCCGGATATCGCCGCCGGCGCAGAGGCCTCGGTCGCCCGCTCCTTCCAGCAGGATCAGGCCGACCGCCGGATCGGCCTCGAACGCGTCAAGCGCCTTGTCGATCTCGCGAATCATCTCCAGCGTCACCGCATTGATCGCCTTCGGCCGATTGAGCCGGATGACGCCGGCAGCGCCCTCGCGCCGCACGATCAGGTCGGGTTCAGGACCCGCAACAGCGGCTCTCGAGGCCGTCATCGCGCGCCCTCGATCAGCTTGCGCGCCACGATCAGCCGCATGATTTCGTTGGTGCCTTCGAGAATCTGATGCACCCGCAGATCGCGCACGATTTTTTCGATGCCGTATTCGCTGAGATAGCCATAGCCGCCGTGCAGTTGCAGCGCCTGGTTGGCGACCTCGAAACCAACGTCGGTGCCGAAGCGTTTTGCCATTGCGCACAGCATGGTGGCATCGGCATCCTTGCGGTCGAGCGCCGCCGCTGCGCGCCACACAAAGGTCCGCGCCGCCTCCAGCTCGGTCGCCATGTCGGCAAGACGAAATTGCAGCGCCTGGAATTCGTCGAGCCGTTTTCCGAAGGCCTTGCGCTCTCTCATATAGGCCAGCGACTTGTCGAGCGCGCATTGCGCCCCGCCAAGCGAGCACGCCGCGATATTGATGCGTCCGCCGTCGAGCCCGGCCATCGCGATCTTGAAACCGATGCCCTCGTCGCCCAGGCGGTTGGCGACGGGCACGCGCGCATTCTCGAAAATCACCGCGCGGGTTGGTTGCGCGTTCCAGCCCATCTTGCGCTCATTGGCGCCGAGCGAGAGCCCGGGCGCGTCGCCCTCGATCACCAGCGTCGAGATGCCGCCGGGTCCGTCACTGCCGGTCCGCACCATCACCACATAGATGTCGCCCTTGCCGGCGCCGGAAATGAACTGCTTCTGGCCGTTGAGCACATAATGGTCGCCATCGCGCACCGCGCGGGTGCGTAGCGCGGCCGCATCCGATCCGGAGCCGGGCTCGGTCAGGCAGTAGCTCGCCAGCAACTCCATGGTGCACAGCTTCGGCAACCATTTGTGCCGCTGCGTGTCATTGCCATAGGCATCGATCATCCACGACGCCATGTTGTGGATCGAGATGAACGCCGACACCGTCGGACAGCCCTGCGCCAGCGCCTCGAAGATCAGCGCGGCGTCGAACCGGGTCAGCGCCGAACCGCCGACGTCGTCGCGGATGTATACGCCGCCGATGCCGAGCTTGGCCGCCTCGCGCATCACATCGACGGGAAAATGCTTCTCCTCGTCCCATCGGATCGCATGTGGCGCGATTTTTTCCGCGGCGAAATCCCGCGCCATATCGCGAACCGCAATCTGGTCCTCGTTGAGAGCGAATTGCATCCGATATCAGCGCCTGTCTACCAACCGAGCATGATCTCCGGGCAATCGGTCCCGATCGTCCCGAGGGAAAACCGGTCCCCGCTGTTCCGGATCATGCGCCGTCAATTCATCGTCGGAATCGAGAACTCCGCGCCTTCCTTGACGCCGGAGGGCCAGCGCGAGGTCACCGTCTTGGTCTTGGTGTAGAAGCGCACGGAATCCGGTCCATATTGATTGAGATCGCCGAAACCGGAACGTTTCCAGCCGCCGAAGGTATAATACGCCACCGGTACCGGGATCGGCACGTTGATCCCGACCATGCCGACATTGACCTTGGCCGCGAAATCGCGCGCAGCGTCGCCGTCGCGGGTGAAGATCGCAACGCCGTTGCCGTAGTCGTGTTCGGACGGCAGTCTCAGCGCCTCGTCGTAATCATGGGCGCGCACCACCGAGAGCACCGGTCCGAAGATTTCTTCCTTGTAGATCCGCATGTCCTTGGTGACGTTGTCGAACAGGCAGCCGCCCATGTAGAAGCCGTTCTCGTAGCCCTGCATCTTGAAGCCGCGGCCATCGACCGCGAGCTTGGCGCCTTCCTTGATGCCGATCTCGACATAGTTCTTGACCCGCTCCAGCGCCGCCCTGGTCACCAGTGGACCGAAATCGGCGGTCGGATCGATCGAAGGACCGATTTTCAGGTTCTCGACGCGCGGAATGAGCTTTTCCATCAGCCGGTCGGCCGTGGTCTTGCCGACGGGCACCGCGACCGACACCGCCATGCAGCGCTCGCCGGCCGCGCCGTATCCGGCTCCCACCAGCGCGTCGACCGTCTGATCCATGTCGGCATCCGGCATGATGATGGCGTGGTTCTTGGCGCCGCCGAAACACTGCGCACGCTTTCCGGTCGCTGCCGCCCGCTCATAGATATACTGGGCGATCGCGGAGGAGCCGACAAAGCCGACCGCCGCGATGTCGCGATCGTCGAGAATTGCATCCACGGCTTCCTTGTCGCCGTTGACGACGTTGAGGATGCCCGGCGGCAGCCCCGCCTCCAGCATCAACTCGGCAAGCCTCATCGGCACGCCGGGGTCGCGTTCCGACGGTTTGAGGATGAATGCGTTGCCGCAGGCAATCGCGGGGGCGAATTTCCACATCGGGATCATCGCAGGGAAATTGAACGGCGTGATGCCGGCAACGACACCCAGGGGTTGCCGCATCGAATAGATGTCGATGCCCGGCCCGGCGCCTTCGGTGTATTCACCCTTCATCATTTGTGGAATGCCGAGAGCGAACTCCACGACCTCGACACCGCGCAGAATATCGCCTTTCGCGTCGGGAATGGTCTTGCCATGTTCGCGGGCAAGCAAATCGGCCAAGGCGTCATTGTCGCGCGCCACCAGTTCCAGGAACTTCATCAGGACGCGAACCCGGCGCTGCGGGTTGGTCGCGCCCCACTCCGGCTGCGCGGCCTTGGCGTTCTCGACCGCGGCGCGCAGCTCAGCCTTGGAGGCCAGCGCCACCTGAGCCTGGACGTCGCCGGTCATCGGCTCAAACACGTCCGCGAACCGGCCCGATGTGCCCTTGACCTCGCGGCCGCCGATAAAATGTCCGATTGTGCGCATGTTTTCCTCCAAGGGGCCGGTTTTGCCGGCATCTTGCAGTCTTTGGAGCGTTTGGAAAGGGTTTCCACGCGCAGCGCATTTGCGAAAATGCGGCCTTAGCCCGCGTTTTCGGCCGCCTACGACCAACGTCGAATGCGATCGCCGCGAAACCTTATCAGTGCCGCGCTGAGGGTGCGGCTTTTTTGGCTGCGAATCTCTTCGCCGCCCGTTTCGGCGGCGTCGCGCGGTCGAGCACGGCGTCGCGCCCGGCGCCGAGAATTTCGTCGGAAAAATCCCCATTGCCTGCGATGCGGGCCAGCACCAGCGTTCCCATCATGGTCGCGATAGCAGCCATCGCCTGTTTGCGCGCGGCCTTGCGCGGCTGCTCCGGAATCTGCGCCGCGAGCATGTCGATCATCTGCTCCAGCTTGGCCGCGAACGCCCTGCGGGTTTTCGGGCTCTCGCGGGCGATTTCCGCGCCCAGCGTCGGGATGGCGCAGCCATGGCCGGGATCGTCGCGGTGAACAGGCGTCAGATAGGATCCGACGATGGTCGCCAGCCGCTTGTCCGGCGGCGTCTGTTCGGCGAGCTTGCGCCAGCGCTCGGTCGATCGATCCATCGCATAGGCAAAGGCCTCGATCACAAGCGCTTCCCGGGAATCGAAATGGGCGTAGAACCCGCCATGGGTAAGGCCCGCGTCTTTCATCAGGTCGGCGACGCCGATGCCATGCGCGCCCTTCTCGCGAAGCCGCACCGAGGCTTTCTTCACGATCCGCGCATGGGTTTCGAGCTTGTGTTCCTTCGAATAGCGCATTGGCATTCCCATAAGATGTTCGAAATCATATAATAGCATTTGCGGTCGAAAAAAGCTGCATGTTATTTCGTTCGCGCAAGCTTCCCCGATCGGGCGATCGCTGCTCCCGGCGGCCACTTGACAAGCCCGCGTTTTGCCCGGGAAGTGGCACGATCCGCGCCGACGCACGCCCCCACGAATTGCGAGACCGTCCATGCAAATGCTCAATCCCTATTGCGGCGTCGATCGTGACCCGCGCGGCGTCGTTCGCCTAACGATCTGCAACGCCGGTTCGCTCAACATCCTCGGATCGGCTGCCATCAACGGCGTTCGCGAGGGGCTGGAGACGCTTGCGACGGAACGGCAGATTCGCGTGCTGGTGATGTCAGGCCAAAGCGAGAAGAGCATGATCGGCGGCGCCGACATCAAGGAGATGGCAAAACTCGATCAGGCCTCCGCCGAGAAATTCATCACCGGCTTGCGCGATCTCTGCGAGGCGGTGCGCGCGTTTCCGGCGCCGGTGATCGCGCGGATGCCCGGCTGGTGCCTCGGCGGCGGCCTCGAAGTCGCCGCCGCCTGTGACTTCCGGATTGCCGCCCACGACGCCAAATTCGGCATGCCCGAGGTCAGGGTCGGGATTCCCTCGGTCATTCATGCGGCGCTGTTGCCGCGGCTGATCGGCTGGGGCCGCGCCCGATGGCTGATCATGACCGCCGAGAATATCGACGCAGCCACCGCCCTTGCCTGGGGCCTGGTCGACGTGGTCGCGCCGCAAGGCGGCCTTGATGCCGCGGTCGAGAAGACGGTAGCGGTCCTGCTGGAATGCGGTCCGGAAGCGTTGCGCTCGCAGAAAGCCCTGCTCCGGCAATGGGAAGAACTGCCGCTGAAGGAATCCGTCAACCTCAGCATCGGCGTATTCGGGCAGTCGTTCCTGACCGGCGAGCCGCAGCGGCTGATGCAGGGCTTTATCGACCGCAAACGGTAGCGCTATCCACTTCACGACAATTTATCCCGGGCCGCCGTTGCAAATTCCGCAGCGCATCATATGATGGATATCATCCAACAGATGCCGCTCTCTTGGCGCGTCTCTTGGCGCGCAAAATTTGAGGAGCCCCCGCCATGGCCACAGCTTCCGATCCGGTCGTCATCGTTTCCGCCGCCCGCACGCCTCTTGGCAGGTTCATGGGCGATCTTTCGTCGTTCAGCGCCCACAAGCTCGGTTCCCATGTGATCGGCGCCGCCGTCGAGCGGGCAAAATTGTCACCCGACCGGATCGACGAAGTGTTCATGGGCTGCGTGCTGCCGGCCGGACAGGGCCAGGCCCCGGCCCGGCAGGCGGCGCGGGGCGCCAAGCTGCCGGATGCGACGGGCGCCACCACCATCAACAAGGTGTGCGGCTCCGGCATGAAGGCCACGATGCTGGCACATGACATCATCAAGTCAGGTTCCGCCGAGATCGTTGTGTCCGGCGGCATGGAGAGCATGACCAACGCGCCCTATTTGCTGGCGAAAGCGCGCGGCGGCTATCGCGCCGGTCATGACCGGATTATCGACCACATGTTCATGGACGGCCTCGAAGACGCCTACGAGACCGGCCGCTCGATGGGCGATTTCGGCGAAGCCACCGCCGAGGCCTATCAGTTCACCCGTGCGGATCAGGACGCCTACGCCATGGAGACGCTGACCCGCGCGCGCATGGCGGTCGAAGGCGGCGCGTTCAAGGCCGAAATCGTGCCGATCACCGTGACCGAAAAGGCCGGTCCGCGCACCATCGCCAATGACGAGCATCCATTGAAAGTCGATCCCGCCAAAATTCCGGGACTGAAGCCCGCGTTCCGCGCCAACGGCACCATCACGCCGGCCGCCTCTTCCGCAAACGCCGACGGCGCCGCGGCGCTGATCCTGACGCGGCGCTCGCTTGCCGACCGCAACGGCCTGCCGACGCTGGCCGAGATCAAGGGCCATGCCACCCACAGCCAGGAACCGCAATGGTTCACCACCGCGCCGATCCCGGCGATCCACAAGCTGCTCGACAAGGTCGGCTGGAGCGTCGGCGACGTCGATCTGTTCGAGATCAACGAGGCGTTCGCGGTGGTGGCGATGGCGGCGCAGCGCGACCTCGGGATTGTCCGCGACAAGCTCAACATCAATGGCGGCGCCTGCGCGCTCGGCCATCCCATCGGCGCGACGGGCGCACGCCTGATCGTCACGCTGCTGCACGCGCTCGAAGCCCACAATCTGAAGCGCGGCGTCGCCGCGCTCTGCATCGGCGGCGGCGAAGCTACCGCCATCGCCGTCGAGCGCATCGTTCACTGACGCTCGTGGCGTTCAAGTCATCACACCTTATCGTCATCCGGAATTCCGGACAGGAAACGCCATGATCTCCAATTGGCTGTCAGCCGCCCTCGCCCGCCGCAACATTCACTACGGGTGGGTGATGGTCGGGGTGACCTTTCTCACGGCGCTGATCAGCGCCGGCACGGTCGGCGCTCCCGGCGTTTTCATCGTACCCCTGCAACATGAATTCGGCTGGACCACCGCGGAGATCTCCTCGGCGCTGTCGATCCGCTTCATCCTGTTCGGGCTGATGGCGCCGTTCGCAGCGGCCTTGCTGAACCGCTACGGCCTGCGCAACGTGACGCTGTCGGCATTGCTGATCGTGGCCTCCGCGCTCATCGCCTCGCTGGCAATGACCAAGGTCTGGCAATTGATGCTGCTGTGGGGTGTCGTGGTCGGCATCGGCACCGGCATGACGGCGCTGGTGCTCGGCGCCACCATCGCCGCGCGCTGGTTCGCGGCAAGGCGGGGGCTGGTGGTCGGAATTCTCACCGCCAGCGTGGCTACGGGACAACTGGTGTTCCTGCCGCTGCTGGCGAGCCTCACCGAACGGATGGGCTGGCGCATAGCGCTATCTCTGGTGTGCGTGATGCTGGGGGTCGCGGCATCAGCGGTGCTGCTGCTGATGCGCGATCGCCCCGGCGATGTCGGGCTGCGGCCATTCGGCGATCAGGGCACGCAGCCGTTGCCGTTGCCGTTGCCGGCGTCGCCCCCCAACACCGCGCCGATCATGGCGGCCGCGCTCGGCGCGCTGCGCGACGCTGCGAAGACGCGGGTGTTCTGGATACTGTTCGCCACCTTCTTCATCTGCGGCGCCAGCACCAACGGCCTGATCCAGGTGCACCTGATTCCGATGTGCCTCGATTTCGGCATTCCGCAGGTTCCGGCCGCCAGCCTGCTCGCAGCCATGGGCGTGTTCGATTTCTTCGGCACCATTATGTCGGGCTGGCTGTCGGACCGTTACGACAATCGCTGGCTGTTGTTCTGGTATTACGGCCTGCGCGGTCTGTCGCTGCTGTTTCTGCCGTTCACGGATTTCTCGTTCTACGGCCTGTCGCTGTTTGCGATGTTCTATGGCCTCGACTGGATCGCAACGGTGCCGCCGACGGTGCGGTTGACCGCGCAGCGGTTCGGGCCGGAGCGCGCCAATCTGGTGTTCGGCTGGATTTTTGCCGGTCATCAAGTGGGCGCAGCGACCGCGGCATTCGGCGCGGGTCTGTCGCGGACGCTGCTTTTGAGTTACCTGCCGGCGTTCTTCGCGGCCGGTGTGCTGTGCATCATCGCGGCATTGATTACGCTCGCGATCTCGCGGCCTTCGAAGCCGGTCGTGGTGTAAGGACTACGGTCTGATCGTCATGTTGGTCGCCGGGCCCGGCGTCCGGAGAGGCTCGGAGAGCCGCGCGAATTCGCACAGCAGCGAACGGGTCTTGCGCGGGTCGATGATCTCCTCGACCCAGAACCGTTCGGCCGAACGGAACGGCGAACGCAGCTTGTTGAGACGGTCCTCGATTTCCTGCAGCTTGGCTTTCGGATCTTCGGCAGCGGCGATATCGGCGCGATAGGCCGCCTCGATGCCGCCTTCCAGCGGCAGCGAACCCCAATAGGCCGATGGCCACGCGTAGCGCAGCGAGAACCGGTCCGCCGGTTGATGCACGACACCGGCGACGCCGAACGAGTTGCGCACGATGATGGTGCACCAGGGAACGGTGGTCTGGTTGACGGCGGCCATCGCGCGCACGCCGTGACGGATGGTTGCCGCCTTCTCGGCATCGAGCCCGATCATGAAGCCCGGGCAGTCCATCAGATAGACCACCGGCAGATGGAAGGTTTCGGCGAGATCGACGAACCGCACCACCTTCTGGCACGCCTCCGCCGTCCACGACCCGCCGTAATGATAGGGATCGCTGGCGAGCAGCAGCACGGCGCGGCCTTCCAGCCGGGCGAATCCGGTGATGATCGGGCGGCCGAAATTCGCAGCCATTTCGAAGAACGAACCCTTGTCGACGACGGCGTCGATGATGGGGCGCATCTTGTAGACCTGGCGGCGGTTGCGCGGCACCGCCTTCATCAGGGACTCCTCCGCGCGCTCCGGATCGTCGTCGCAGGGAAGCGTGGGCGGCAGCTCGTAGACCGACGACGGCAGATAGGAGAGGAAACGCCTGGCGCAGGCAAAGGCTTCCTCCTCGGTATCGACCGCATGGTCGATGCCGCCGGCGCGGGTCTGGATATCAGCGCCGCCGAGTTCCTGTTTAGTGAGGTCCTGGCCAAGGCGTTTCACAACCGGCGGACCCGCGACAAACATCGCCGAGCTCTTGGTCATGACCGAATAATGGCTGGCCGCTAACCTCGCCGCCCCAAGGCCTGCGACCGAGCCGAGCCCCAATCCGACCACGGGCACGCGGGCCATGTTCGCGGTCGTGTACCAGTACCAGCGGGTGCCGCCGATGCCGCCCGGCAGATTGGCGGCGCCCTTGGTTTCGATGGTTTTCACCGAGCCGCCGCCGCCGGAGCCTTCGATCAGCCGGATAATGGGCAGGCGAAAGTCATGTGCCATCTCCTCGGCCATCAGCGGCTTGGCGGAGATCGAGGCATCCGCGGAGCCGCCGCGCACGGTGAAATCGTCGCCGACCACGACCACCGTGCGGCCGTCGATCTTGCCGCGGCCGAACACGCAATTTGCTGGTGTCAGACTGGTGAGTTTGCCAGTCTCGTCATATTCGGCGGTTCCGGATATCGCCCCGATCTCGTGGAAGCTTTTCTGATCGACCAGCCTGTCGATGCGCTCGCGAACGGTAAGCCGGCCCTGGTCGCGCTGCCGCTTGACCTTGTCAACGCCTCCCATCTCGCGCGCGAACGCTTCGCGCCGGGCGAGGTCGTCGAGCTCCGGCTTCCAGTTCATTCGTATCCTCCGTCTTGATGATCTTATTATTTTGGGCTGGCACCGGAAGCGGCTTGCTCTGCACGCGATTGCTGAAGATATCTCCGTCGGCGCCCTCAAGCATGCCGCCGATCGCGGCGCTCAATTCCAGAAGCCGCGGCGCGACCTCCTTGTGCAGCCGCTTCTCATCATACATCGCCGATAACAGACCGATCGTGACCACAACGAATGTCTGATATTGCGGCGACCACAGCGGCACGGCGAGGCCGTTGATATGCGGGCTCCATAGGCCGCAGGCAACGACATAGCCGTGCTCGCGCAAAAACCGGCGGTTGGTTTCGAGACGGGGGCGCAGCAGTTTGGCGCCATCAGGAATTTCACGTTCCATTTCCGCCAGCAAGGCGTCGCCGACATCGGCATCGAGCGCCGCCGTATAGGCATGGCCCGCAGCCGTGCTCGCCATGTCGATGCGGCTGCCGGTAGAGGAATTCAACCCGAGCGCATTGGCGGCACGGGCAAACTCGAGATAGACAAGGTGGAAACGGTCCGGAATGACGAAGCCGACGGTTCCGGGCAATTGTTCGGCGACATCCTGCAGCCGCAGCCGGATCAGGTTGCGCAGCTGCAGCCCGCGCATCATCGACGTGCTCATCGCCACCGCGCTCGGGCCGATGCGGTACTTCTGGTCGCGCGGCAGATAGACGAGCTGGCCCATCCGGGTCAGCGTATGGGTCAGGCGCGACACCGTCGATCGCGGCAGACCGCAGCGATTGGAAATTTCCAGATTGCCGAGCCGCGCCTCATGGCCTTCGAAGCAGCGTAATACGTCGAACGCGCGCGACACCACCTGAATAACATCGCCCTCACCTGCAAGATCGCTGGCGAGCATTCCCTGTTTACTGAGCCGCTCCGAGCGTCGTCCCATGCGCTGCCCACCCTTCATTCCGTCATACGGAATAAAATTCCACTTGCAGAACAAGCTACCTCAGGCAATCTGCGGCCACAACAGAAAGCCGTTCACGAGGGCAATTGTCCGCCAGACGGTCCCGGAGAACGGAATGCCAGAGATCAAGATTGTGACCGAGGTGGCGGGGCGTGTCTGTGCGCTTCCCGTTGAAGTCGGCGGAAGCGTCGGCGATGGCGACGACATTGCATTCGTCGAAGCCATGAAGATGGAAATCCCGGTCGCTTCGCCTGCCGCAGGCAGGCTCAAACTGATTCTTGTCAGCCTCGACGACGTGGTCGCCGAAGGACAGGTGCTGGCGATCATCGAAACCTGAACGCGAACCGGCAACGCGAGCGGCCGTCAGACCACTTCCGACACCGGCTGCATGTCGATGCCGAAGGTTTCCAAAAACTTCGACGTCATGATGTAGAAGCCGACCGAGAGCTGCAATTCGATCAGCGCCGCCGGCGTCAGCTTGGCCGCAATGGCATCGAACGTCGCGTCGGCGGGACGGCGCAGACTGACGATTTCGTCGGTAAATGCCAGCGCCGCGCGCTGCAACTCGTTAAAGCATGTGGCGGATTTCCAGTCCTCCAGTGCGGCGTTTTGCTCGTCGGTAACGCCTACATTCTTGCCGATGCGCTGATGGGCAACCACTTCATAGGGCGCCTCACACAGAATTCCCGTGCGCGTGATGGCCAGCTCGCGCACCACCGGATCCAGCTCGCCCTTGTGGCGGATCGCGCCGCCCAGCCGGCAATATTGTTCAAAATAGCTCGGCGAGTGCGCCATCATCTGGAAGATGTTGGCGTTGCGGTTCTTGCCCAGGATTTCGCGGGTGCGTTCGCTCGATTTCGAAGTATCGCAATAATCGATGCGGGCCATGGTTCACCTTGGGTCTTTTGGGGTTTGTTGCAGGCGGCCTTATCGAACGGCAGGTTTCATCCGAAACAGTATCTGGCGGCTGAGGCTGGAGCAACAGCTTGCGCCGCCTCGCAAATCGGCCGCTCTGTCGAACCAGAGCAGGTTTTCGGTTGGCGATTTCGCCGGCGGAAAGTTCACAAATCTCGTCACGCGCGAGCCAAATTGCCGCCGCATTACTGTTCGACCTTGGCACCGTCGATATTCGCCGAGTGGGGACTCAATCTAAGCGAATACTCGCCGCGGGGTGTTCCGAGTATAAATCTGGCCATCGTACGCGCTCTCGCGCAACGATGAGTCACGCCCAGGTCTAGGGAGAACCGCATGAAGGAAGCCACCAAGAGGGCGGCCTCGGAAGCGCTTGCGCAAATGCTGGCGGTGACGGCAATGCTCGTCATCGCCAGCTTCGTGTTTTATTGGCGGTGATACGAGAAGCGAACGCGACGAAGCAATCCAGCCAGCAGTATCGCGTCACCGCTGGATTGCTTCGCTCCGCTCGCAATGACAGGAAATCACCCCTGAAACACCACAGCATCCACCACGACGCAGCCTTTGCCGGCGCTGTCGAGCAGCACCGGATTAAGGTCGAGGCTCATCACCCGGGCCGCGGGATCGAGCATCAGCTCGCCGATCCGCAACACGGCGTCGCTGAGCGCATCGACATCCATCGGCGGCTCGCCGCGCACGCCCGCGAATAAAGGCGCGATCCGCAGCCTGCCGAGCGCCTCCATCACATTATCTTTCGAAAATGGCGGCAGCAGCAGCGCGGTGTCGCGGAAAATCTCGACATATTTGCCGCCGTCGCCGACCGCCACCACCGGACCGAACACGGGATCGCGATGCGCGCCGATCATGATTTCGCGGCGTCCGCCGGCCATCGCTGCGATGATGACGCCGTCGAACCGCGCGCCGTGCTTGCGGATGATGCCTTCCATCTGCGCCCAGACTTCGCCGGCCTCCTCGCGGGTCTTTACGCCGAGCTTGACCAGTCCGAGCTCCGACTTGTGCGCGATATCGGCCGAGCATCCCTTGACCACAACCGGCCCGCCGATCGCCTCGAACGCCGCCACCGCTTCCGCGCGCGACCGGCACAACCGGTGCGGCACCACCGGAATACCGCGCGCGGCCAGCAATGCAAGGCTGTCGGCTTCGTTCAGCATCGTCATGGCAGCGGATGAAATCGCAGCCGGCGAGACCCTGGCGCGGGTCGCCCGGTGCGCGAGCGTGCGCGCCATCAATTCGCGATGGGCCAGAAACTGGTGCAGCGCGGTGACAGCCTCGGTCTCGGTCGGAAATACCGAAGAGCCTTCCGAGGCAAATTGATCGGCGACGCTGCGCTGCGTCGCCGCGATCACCAGCGGCTTTCCGGTCTGTTTGCCGAAGGCCGCGGCGTCGCGCGCAAACGCCTCCACGTCATAGCCCGGACCAGCGACGGGAATGCCGATCAGAAATGCGTCGGCCGCAGGGTCTTCGGCAATCACAGGCAGGATATCGCCGAACAGCCGGCCGTTGGATAACAGCGCCGCGGTGAGGTCGATCGGGTTTGTCGTGGTCGCAAAACTCGGCAGGATGCCCTTGAGCTTCCTGTCGGTTTCCGGCGCCAGCTTCGCTATCGGCATGCCGACGGCAGTCGCGGCATCCGCCGTCAGAACGCAGACCGCGCCGGAATTGCTGATGGCGACCAGCCGCCTGCCCTTCGGCTTCCAGCCCTTGAGGTAGAGCTCGGTGGCTTCGACAAGGCCGCGCATGTCCGGCGCGCGCCAGATGCCGTGATGTTCGAAGAACGCATCGACCACGCGGTCTTCGTTGGCGAGCGCGCCGGTGTGCGATTGCGCCGCTTGGCGGCCTGCTTCGGAGCGGCCGGATTTCAGCGCAACGATCGGCAGGTCGCGATCGAGCGCGACGGCGGCGAGTTCCTCCAGATATTTCTTCTCGGGAATGCTTTCGAGATAAAGCAGCAGCAGTTTTACTTCGGGATCCTCGGCGACGGCGACCGCGAGTTCGCCGACCGAAATATCGGCATCGTTACCGGTGGCATGGGTGTGGCGGACACCGATGCCGCGCTGGCGCAAGAACCCGACCGGAACCGTCGACAGCGCGCCGCTCTGGCTGAGCATCGCGACGTGCCCCTCGGACCTGTCCATGTCCATGAACATGGTGGAGAAGCTGGCGATCGCGCCGGTGCCGAAATTGGCCAGCCCTTGCGAATTCGGCCCGACGATGCGCATGCCGGCCTTGTGCGCGGCCTCGACCATTTGCCGCTCCTTCGCCTTGCCGGCGACAGCGTCAACTTCGCCAAAACCCGACGCCATCACCACCGCGATCTTGACGCCGTGCGCGGCGCAATCCTCGACCGCACCGATGGCGTTGTCGCCGGCGACGGCGACGATCACCATCTCGGGCGATTCAGGCAGGTCGTCGAGGCTGTTGTAGCATTTGTAACCCTGCACCTCGGTGCGCGAAGGATTGATCGGAAAGATCCTGCCCTTGAAGCCGAACTTGTCGAGGTAATGCACCGGACGGCCGCCGACCTTGTTGGGGTTTTCCGACGCGCCGATGATGGCGATGGATTTTGGATCGAGGGCGGCCTTGAGACGACTCATGATCTTACCTTTTCGAAATAGGGCACGAGGCGACCGGCGAACGGCGCAAACCGCGCGGTGACCTTGTCGCCGATGGAAAGATCGTTGTCGCCGTGGGCCATCATGCGAAAGCCCTCAATGGTATCGACGAGAACGATATTGTAGGGAATGTGCGCGCGGGTCTCCGGCGTGGCGGCGCGGCACACCAGCGAGGTGGCGTAAACCGTGCCCGCGCCGCTGGCGCGCTTCTCCACCGGATCCGGCGCGCCGCAAACAGCGCAGAAGCTGCGGCGGAAATATTGCAAGCTCCCGCAGGCCGCACAGGATTGATAGAGGATCGCTTCCGCGCCCGTGGTCCAGTCCGCGAGGGCTTGCTTGCTGCCGCTCATCGCATCCGCTCCAGAAACATGCTGACATGCGATGACAGCACGCCGCCATCGCCGTGCAGCAGCGCGATCGAGGCATCGCGCACCTGGCGATTGCCGGCGCGTCCGGTCATCTGCAAATGAGTTTCGACCAGATGCGCCATTGCGCCGCCGACGCCGCAATGGCCGTAACTCAACAGCCCGCCGTGGGTGTTGAGCGGCATTTCGCCGTCGCGGCTGAAATATCCTGACCGCACCCACGCCGCGGCCTCGCCGCGTCCGGCAAGGCCCAGATCTTCCAGCAGGATGGCGAGCGTAATGGTAAAGCTGTCGTAGACCGCCGCGTAGCGCACATCGGATATCGCGACACCGGCGGCCTTCTTCGCCCGCGCGATCGCAATCTCGGCGCCGAGTTCGCTTAAAGCTGGCGCCGCCGTGACATGCTGGTGGGTATGCGCCTGCGCGCAACCCCTCACGCGCACGCCAACCTCGCCGGTGCGTTCGCGGCTGACGACGAACGCCGCACCGCCGTCGGACACCGGACAGCAATCCAGAAGTTTCAGCGGCAGCGCCACCGGCTTCGAGGCCATTACGTCGGCGACGGTGATGGCCTCGTGAAACTGCGCGCCGGGATGCGTCAGCGCATGGCTCCGCATCAGCACCGCGAATTCGGCGAGGTCTTCCTGGGTCACGCCGTATTCGTGCATGTATCTTGAAGCGACGAGTCCGTAATAGGCTGGAATCGTCGGCCCCAGCGGCACCTCGTAATCGGCATGTCCGACCTGCGCCAGCGCCAGGATCGAGGCGTCGCGGCTCTGCCCGGTCAGCCGGTTCTCGCCTCCGACCACCAGCACATGCTTGGCCACGCCGGCCTCGACCAGATGATGCGCCAGCATCGTCATCGCGAGACCGGTGGCGCCGCCGACCTGCACGGCGTGCGCGTAAGCCGGACGAATACCGAAATGCTCTGAAAACACGGTTGCGAGCATGATATGCGGCGCGACAGTGGAATAGCCGCAGAGGATGCCGTCGATCTCAGCGCGTTGCAGGCCAGCGTCGGCAATCGCCAGCTCCGCGGCCTTGCTCATCAGGTCGAGCGCGGAAGAGCCCTCATGCCTGCCGAATGCCGTCAGTCCGACGCCGGTGATGAAACTCATGGCAGTATGACTTCGTCTGACTTCGTCATTCCGGGATGCGCTCCTTGGCGCAGACCCGGAATCTCGAGGTTCCGGGTTCGCATCTTCGATGCGCCCCGGAATGACGGCTGAAAATTCCTATGCAGCATCGATCAATCTTCAATACGACTTCGGCAAGCCCAGAACCTTCTCGGCGATAAAACTGAGAATGAGCTGCGGGCTGATCGGGGCGATCCGCGGGATCAGGGATTCGCGCAAATAGCGCTCGACATGATACTCCTTGGCGTAGCCGAAGCCGCCGTGCGTCATCACAGCCTGCTCGCAAGCCTGAAAACCGGCTTCAGCCGCGAGATATTTCGCGGCATTCGCCGCCGGGCCGCATGGCAGGCCCTGATCGTACTGCCAGCCCGCCGACAGCGTCATCAGCCACGCCGCCTCCAGCTCCATCCAGTTCTTCGCAAGCGGATGCTGAATCGCCTGGTTCTTGCCGATCGGACGATTGAACACGATGCGGCTTTTGGCGTAGTCAGCGGCGCGCGACAGCGCCAGGCTGCCGAGCCCGACCGCTTCCGCCGCGATCAGAATGCGTTCCGGATTCATGCCGTGCAGGATGTATTCGAAGCCGCGGCCTTCCTCGCCGAGACGATCCCTGAGCGGAATTTCAAAGTTCTCGATGAACAGTTCGTTGGAGTCGACGGCTTTGCGGCCCATTTTCTCGATTTCATGAACGGCGATGCGGCTGCGATCGAAATCGGTATAGAACAGGCTGAGGCCGTGGGTCGGGTTCTTCACCTCCTCCAGCGGCGTGGTGCGTGCCAGCAGCAGAATCTTTTCGGCGACCTGCGCGGTGGAGATCCAGACCTTCTGACCGTTGACGACATATTTGTCGCCTGACGGTACCGCGCGGGTCTTCAGCTGAGTGGTGTTGAGGCCGGTATTCGGTTCGGTGACGGCAAAGCAAGCCTTCTCCGTGCCCCCGACAATCGGCGGCAGCATCCGCCTGCACTGTTCGTCACTGCCGAACACGACAACGGGGTTGAGCCCGAACACATTCATGTGCACGGCGGAGGCGCCGGACATGCCCGCGCCGGATTCCGAAATCGTCCGCATCATGATCGCGGCATCGACGATGCCGAGCCCGGAACCGCCATAGGCCTCGGGAATGCAGATACCGAGCCAGCCGGCCTCCGCTAAAGCCTTATGGAAGTCGGCAGGGAAACCGCCCTCCTTGTCCTTTTTCAGCCAATAGGCATCGTCGAAGCGCGCGCAGATTTTCCCGACCGCGTCGCGGATCGATTCCTGGTTGGCTGTGAGAGCGAAATCCATGCGTCTCAATCCTGTAGGGTGACGGGCGCAGCTCTGGTAACGCCGTCGCGCACCAGCGTTGCGATCTCGTCGGCGGAGAAGCCGGCTTCGCGCAAAATTTCCGCGCCGTGCTCGTTAAGCCGCGGCGCCAGCCGTGCCGGCTCAACTGAAGTCTCCGACCAGGTGGCGGATACCTTCATGTTGCGTATCCGGCCCTCGCTGGGATGATTGACCACCGGAAAGAAATTCGTCGCGACCAGATGCGGGTCCTGCAATATGCTCTCAAGATCGTGCATCGGCATCACGGGTACATCGGCCTTGTCGAGCAGCTCGGTCCACTCGGCAGTTGTGCGTGTTTGGAAGATACGCGCAAGTTCGGCGTAAACCGCGTCGATGTTGACGGCCCGCCCGGCGAAGGTCGCGAATTTGGGATTGCTGCGCAGATCATCGCGGCCGGTGGCTTTGAAAAAATTCTCCCATTGCTTGTCGTTGTAGACGATCACGCAGATATAGCCGTCGGACGTTTTATATGGCCGCCGGTCGCGCGACAGATGCCGCGCGTAGCCGCCTCTGTCCAGTGACGGCTCGTAAGTCAGACCGCCCATGTGATCGCCCATCACAAAACTTGCCATGGTCTCGAACATGGGGATATCCAGGCGCTGACCACGGCCGGTGCGGTCGCGATGCACCAGGCTGGCGCAGATCGCGCCAACCGCGGTGAGCCCGACGATGCGGTCGACCAGCGCGTTGGGGACATAGCGCGGAACGCCATCGCTGGTCTGCGCCATCAGAGCGGGTAGCGCGGTCGCGCCCTGGATCAGATCGTCATAGGCCGCCTTCGCGGCATAAGGTCCATCCTGGCCGAAGCCGAACACACCCGCATAGATCAGGCGCGGATTGAGTTTCGAGACCACATCATAGCCGAGTTGCAGCCGCGCCATCGCCTGCGGACGCACGTTGTAAACCAGCACGTCGGCCGACGCGATCAGCCGCAGCACCGCGTCGCGACCGGCCGGTTTCTTCAGATCGAGACAGATGCTGCGCTTGCTGCGGTTGGTGTTGAGAAACACCGGTCCCATGCCGGGATGACGGGTCGGGCCGATCTGCCGCGTCACGTCGCCATCTGGTGTCTCGACCTTGATGACGTCGGCGCCATAGTCGCCGAGCATCTGGGTGGCATAGGGCCCCATCAGCACGGTCGTCATGTCGATGACCTTGACGCCCTCCAGCGGTCCCATGGCTCAGTTCGCTCCCGGCGATGCGCACGCGGCGCATTGATCCGCGCCATTTTCTCGGGCCTAGTAACGGCAGGGCGTCGGCAAGATCAAGGGCCGCTGCCGTATGGGCGTATGCGTGATGCTCCACCTTCGGCGTCATCCCGGCGAACGCCGGGAGAACCATACTCCGTGAAGTTGCATTTTAAAGATGGAGCCGACGACTCGGAAAAACAACGAACGCCGGTGTTTATGGGTTCCCGGCGTTCGCCGGGACGACTCGTTAGGAGGGCCCTACGGTCTTCCCATCATCGCCAGCAACTCGGTCTTCAGCACCTTGCCGCAATTGATCTTCGGCAATGCTTCACCCGCAGCACGAAGGCGGCTTGACACGGCTTACTTCGCGGGTTCCAGCAGCGAGACGTAGTTTGCGACCGCCGCCCCGCCCATGTTGAAGATGCCTGCGAGTTTGGCGTCCTTGATCTGCATGCCTTCCGGCGCCTGACCCAACAGTTGCATGGCGGTCATCACATGCATCGAGACGCCGGTGGCGCCGATCGGATGGCCCTTGGCCTTCAATCCGCCGGACGGATTGATCGGCAGCTTGCCATCCTTCTGGGTCCAGCCTTCCTTGATGGCGCGCGCGCCCTGCCCTCTCGGCGTCAGTCCCATCGCTTCATACTCGATCAGCTCGGCGACGGTGAAGCAGTCATGTGTTTCGACGAAGGAAAGATCGGAAAGCTGCACGCCGGCCGACTGCAATGCGCGCTGCCATGCCACGGTGCAGCCTTCGAACAGCAGAATATCGCGCTTCGACATCGGCAGGAAATCCTGGGCATGTGCGGTAGCCCTGATGTTGACGGCCTTGCCCATGGTCTTGGCGGTTTCCGCATCGGTCAGCACCAGCGCCGCTGCGCCATCGGACACCAGCGAGCAATCGGTACGCTTCAGCGGTCCGGCCACAAATGGATTCTTCTCGCTTTCGGAGCGGCAGAATTCGTAGCCGAAATCCTTGCGGATCTGCGCATAGGGATTGGCGACACCGTTTTTATGGTTCTTGGCGGCGATCATCGCCAGCGCATCGGACTGGTCGCCGTATTTCTGGAAATAGGCTTGCGCGATCTTGCCGAACACGCCGGCGAAGCCGCCGGGAGTGTCGCCGTCCTCCGGCAGATACGACGCGCGCAGCAGGTTCCTGCCGATTTCGGCCGGCGGCGTCCGCGTCATCTGCTCGACGCCAACCACCAGCACGATCTTGGCAGCGCCCGCGGCAATGGCCCGGATGCCCTGATGCACCGCCGCAGAGCCCGTGGCGCAGGCATTCTCGACCCGGGTCGCCGGCTTGAACCGCAACGCCGGGTCGGCCTGCAGCACCAGCGCAGCCGTGAAATCCTGCGGCGAGAACCCGGCGTTGAAATGCCCGAGCACGATCTCGTCGACGTCGCCAGCGGAAATGCCGGCGTCAGCCAGCGCTTCGTTGGCGACCTTGACGATGAGGCTCTCGACGGTCTCGGTATCGAATTTGCCGAATGGCGTGTGCGCCCATCCGACGATGCTGGCTGTCATGGTCGTTCTCCCTGTCTTGCCGGGATCGGTTTGTAACGTGTCGGCCGGAATAATTCACGCCGGTTTCAGCGATTTCATCGCCTGATCGCATATGGCTGATATGCCGGCCCAGTTGCCGGACTTGATATCCGCCGCCGGGCATAGCCAGGACCCGCCCACCGCGACCACGTTCGGCTCGCTCAGCCACGCCGCCGCATTGGCCGCTCCGATGCCACCGGTCGGGCAGAACCGCACATCCGGAAAAGGCCCCGCCAAGGCGCGAAGCGCCTTGATGCCGCCGGACGATTCGGCCGGAAAGAATTTGACCAGGTTGAAGCCATGGGCCAGCGCCTGCATCAGCTCGGATGCCGTCGCGATACCCGGCGCGAATGGCAGCCCGCTTGCGGCGGCGGCCGCCAGCAACTCGGGCGTAGCACCCGGACTGATGCCGAATTCGACGCCGAGCGCCGCTGCACGCTCAAGATCAGCCGCGTTCAGGATCGTGCCGATGCCGACGATGGCCTCCGGCACATTGGCCATGATCGCCTTGGCGGCCGGAATCGCAACCGGCGTGCGCAGCGTGACTTCCAGTACACGCACACCGCCTGCAACCAGCGCCTTGGCGAGCGGCACCGCGTCTTCAAGCCGTTCAATGGCAATGACGGGGATGACGACGGCCGACTTGAACAGCGCGGCCAGTTTCTCCTGGCCGTCGTTGGCCGACTGTCTTGATTTCACATTCATGCCGATACCTTGTGGGATGTTATATTGGCGGGCATTGCCGAGCGCGGGATGATGGCGCCGGGATGACATACCACGACGCTGGCCAGACGATGCCCCGCGCGCGCGGCCTCGATCGGATCCGCGCCCGCAAGACGTGCGACAAGGTACGCCGCAGCAAAGCTGTCACCGGCCGCGGTCGTATCGACGACGGACCCGGTGACCGGCTCCGCCTTCACCTCATGCGCTTTGCCTTCAAACCGCACGATGCTGGCTGGCACGGAAAGTTTCAGCACCGCCTCGGGGCTCGCGATGCGCGCCATCAGACCGATGTCGCTTTCCCCGGGATACAGCGGCAGCACATCCTCGGTCGAGGCCAGCACGATATCGGCGGCCTCGAAGGCATCCCGATAGACGGCGCGCGCGATATCCAGGTCGGGCCAGCCGCGGATCCGGAAGTTGGTGTCGAACGCGACGAGTGTTCCGCCTTCGCGGGCGCCTCGCAAGGCCGCGATCAGCCGCCCTCGTCCGCTTTCGCTGTAAAGCGACAGCGTGATCGCCGACAGATAGACCAGATCGTAGCTGGCGAGCGACCTCAGAAGTTCGCCGGTTTCCGGCATATCCATCAGGCTGCGCGCGGCCGAGTTTTTCCGCCAATGAAAGAACCGGCGCTCGCCCGCCTCGTCGGTCTCGATCAGATAGATTCCGGGCAATTTGCCGGGCAGCCGCGCCACCCTCCCGGTTCCAACGCCTTCCGCAGCCCAGCCCGCGAGCATCTCCTCACTGATGGGATCGTCGCCGAGTGCGGTGAGGTAATCGACCTCGGCGCCGAGGCGGGCAAGATAGACCGCCGTGTTCAGCGTATCGCCGCCATAGCCCCGCGAATAGAGGTCGCCCTGTGCCTGCTTCAGCTCGATCATGCACTCGCCGATGCAGGCCACTTTGGTCATGACCGCATCCGCCGTTCAGGCCACGAACTTGCCGCCAAGTTCGTCCTCGATGTGAATCCGGATGATGTCGTCGAAGGTCTTTTCGGCGGTGGTGAAGCCGAGCGCGAGCGCCCGCTTCGGCTCGAAATTGCGCGGCCAGCCAGCGACGATGCCCATGATGAACGGATCCGGCTCGCGCTTGATCCGGGCCGCGACCTTGTCGCCCGCCACCCGCTTCAGCGCGGCAATCTGCTCGCCGACGGTCGCGGAAAGGCCGGGCATGGTGAGATTGCGGCGCGGGCCGACGGCAGCGGAATCCAGGGTCGCCGCATGGAGCAGGAACCCGACCGCCGAGCGCGGCGTGGCGTGCCAGTGGCGGACATCCTCGGAGACCGGCAGCACCACTTCCTTGCCGGCGAGCGGCTCGCGCAGGATGTTGGAAAAGAAGCCGGAGGCCGCCTTGTTGGGAAGTCCGGGACGGATGCAAATGGTCGGCAGGCGGATGCCGATGCCGTCCATGAAACCACGGCGCGAATAATCCGCGAGCAGCAGTTCGTCGATCGCCTTCTGGGTGCCGTAACTCAACAGCGGGGTGTGGAAGAACTCATCGCCAATGGCGTCCGGGAACGGCGCGCCGAACACCGCGATCGAGGACGTGAACACGACCCGTGGCTTGTAGCCGCCGCCGATGAGCCGGATCGCATCCACCAGCATCCGGGTGCCGTCGAGGTTGATGCGATAGCCCTTGTCGAAATCGAGTTCGGCCTCGCCGGAGACGATCGCCGCCAGATGGAAGATCACGTCGGGCCGGTCCGCGACCAGCTTTTCGGCCGCGCCCGCTACCGCGAAATCGCAAGTCACGGTATCGACCGGAAATCCGGTCTTGGCCGGTTGCGCCGGCGCGACCACGTCCTGCAGCGTCATGCGGGTGATGTCGCGCGTACCGAGACGCCCGTCACGCAACAGCCGCTCGGACAATTTGCGGCCGACCATGCCGGCCGCGCCCAGAACCAGAATATGCAAGACCCAACTCCTTGTTTTTGATTTTCAGCCGCGGGCCCGCGCGCTCACTCTTTCACGGCTCCGGTCATCGCCGATACGTAGTGTTCGACAAAGAACGCGTAAAGGATCACCAGCGGCAGCGAGCCCACCAGCGCGCCGGCCATCAGCGAGCCCCACTTGTAGATGTCCCCGTCAACGAACTCGTTGACGATCGCCACCGGCACGGTCTTGTTCGGCGTCGATTGCAGGAAAGTGAGCGCGTAGATGAACTCGTTCCAGCACAGCGTGAAAGAGAAGATGAACGCCGAGATCAATCCGGGGATCGCCAGCGGCAGGATGATCTTGACCAGGATCTGCCATCGGGTCGCCCCGTCGATCAGCGCGCATTCCTCGAGTTCATAGGGAATGGTCTTGAAGTACCCCATCAAGAGCCAGGTCGAGAACGGAATCAGCAGCGTGGGATAGACCAGAATGAGCGACAGCGGCGAGTCGAACAGGCCATAGGCCTGGATCACTGACGCCAGCGGAATGAACAGGATCGAGGGGGGCACCAGATAGGCAAAGAAGATCATCACACCGACGGTGTCGGCGCCCTTGAACCGCAGGCGCACAATGGCATAGGCCGCCAGAACGCTGGCGAAGATCGACAGCGCGGTGGCGCCGACCGCGACATACATCGTGTTCCAGAGCCAGCGCGGATACTGCGTCTCGAACAACAGCTTGCTAATGTGCTTGAAGGTCGGATGGATCACCCAAAACGGGTTGTACTTCTCCATGTCGATCAGCTGTTCGTCCGGCTTGATGGATGTCAGAGCCATCCAGTAGAACGGGAACAGCAGCACGATCAGGATCACGAACAGCGGCAGATAGAGCGTCACCACGCGGCGCGGCAACGACTCCAGATAGCTCATGCCTTCGCTGTCGTCCTCGGCGGAAACCGGCAGTTTCGATGGCAACGTTGAATCAGTCATTGTTCGATCCTTGCTGCCATTTCCGGCGCTGCATGCCGAACCATGAAATCGCGATCGCGGCCGCCAGGAACGGGATCATGGCGGTCGCGATCGCCGCACCCTCGCCCAGCCGGCCGCTGATGATGCCGCGTTGATAGCTCAAGGTGGCCATCAGATGTGTGGCGTTCACCGGACCGCCGCGGGTCAGCGCCCAGATCAGCTGGAAATCCGTGAAGGTGAACAGCACCGAGAAGGTCATGACGACGGCGATGATCGGCGTCAGCAGCGGGTAGGTGATGAAGCGGAAGCGCTGCCAGTTGGTCGCGCCATCCAGCGTCGCCGCCTCGTACAGCGACGGCGAGACGGTCTGCAGGCCGGCCAGCAGCGTGATCGCAACGAACGGCACCCCGCGCCAGATGTTGGCGAAGATCACGCTGCCGCGCGCCCAGCTGGTGTCGCCGAGGAAATTGATGTTGTGGTCGATCAGGCCGAGCTTGATCAGAGACCAGGAGATGATCGAAAACTGCGAGTCGTAGATCCACCAGAATGCGATCGCCGACAGCACGGTCGGCACGATGAACGGGATCAGGACGATGGAGCGGATCATCGCCTTCAGCGCCATGTTCCGGTTCAGAAGCAGCGCCAGATAGAGCCCGATGACGAATTTGATGGCGCTGGCGACGATCGTATAGAGCAGCGTATTGAACACCGACAGCCAGAAGATGGAATCGTCCCACAGCCACTGGTAATTCTCCAGGCCGATGAAGACGCCGCCGCGGCCGATGCGTTCATCGGTGAAGCTCATCCAGACACCGAGGAACAGCGGATAGGCCAGGAACAGGATCAGGAATGCCGCCGCAGGCAGCATGAACCACAGCGCCATCCAATTACGGTTGGTCCGTATTCGCGACCATAGCGACGGGGTATCCGCGCCGGCAGACTGCACCGGCATCGATGTCTGGACGGTACTCATTCCGCTCCCAACTCCAAATCAGAGAACGACGCCCGGCTGCTCGTTTGTCTCACGCCGAGCGTCGTCCCGATCTCGAAATAAAAACAATCCGGCGCGGCAAGCCGCGCCGGCTAGTCCAACCTACCGGAAGATGCGCTTGGCGGAACGCTCCGCCGAGGCCATCGCGGTCTTCACATCCTCACGTCCGGTGCAGTAGTTCGCGAACATGTCGACGAGGACAAAGTCGGCAATCGCGGCCGCTGCATTTTCGCCCAGCTTTCCGATGCCGGCCGGTGTCGTCGCCGTTGCGGCCACCTCCCGGTATGGCGTGTTCTTCGGGTCGGCGGTCCAGATCGGATTGGCGTCATAGGCCTTCAGGAAGTGCGACAGGTAACCCTGCGCCGCCTCGATCCACGGATTGAACTGATCAGGCTCGAGCAAGAATGCTGTGAAGGCCTTGCAGGCTTGCGGATACTTCGTGAAGTTGAAGACCAGGATCGGGAAACCCAGATGCATTTCCCGGGTCTTTCCGTCCACGCCGGGCGGGAGATGCGCGTGGTTCATGTCTTCCGCGATCGCCGGGTTTTCCTTCTTCGCCGTGACGTAGATCGAAATGCCGTTCACCGTGAGGTAAAGCTGGCCCGCCAGAAACGCCTTGTTGTTGGAACTGTCGTTCCAGGACGCGGTGCCCGGAACGAAGTTGTCATAGAGACCCTTGACGTATTCCAGCGCCTTCGCCGTCTCCGGCGAGTTGATGACAACCTTGTTGTCCTTGTCGATCAGATTGCCGCCATGCGCCCACAGCGCCCAATGCGTCCAGCCATTGGCGTCACCCGAGGCGTGCCCAAGCGCCATGCCGCCAGGCGTACCGTTCTTGTTCATGGCTTTCATGAGTTCGGCGAAGCCGGCGAGGTCCTTCGGAAATTCCTTGAAGCCCGCCTTCTGCATGGCGGAGATGCGATAGTTCACGAGACCGCCGGTGGCCGCCACGGGAATGCCGATCCATTTGCCATCGAGCTTGCCATAGGCCTCGCCCGACTGCGTCCAGCCGCCGCATTTCTTGCCGAGATAGTCGGCAACGTCGGTCATGTCGACGCATTTGTTCGGGAACAGGAAGGGCAGCGTGTACAGACCCCAGACCATGTCGAGGCCCTGCCCGGTGTTGGCCGCGACCGATGCCTTGGGCTGGATGTCGTCATAGGATTCGTTGGATACGTTGATGGTCACGCCGGTCGCCTTCTGGAAGGCATCGACGATCTTCATGAACGCGACGTCCTCGGCTTCGACGAAGCGCTTCCAGCGCAGCAGGTTGATCTTGGCGCCAGCTTCCGGCTTCCATTGCGCGGTCTGCGCCCACGCCTTGGCATAGCCCAGCAATTGTTCGCTCGACATGGTTGCCGCGGCAGCCAGCAAAGTGGCGCCACCTTTGATGAGCGAACGTCGGTCGGTTGTGAGGTCAGTCATCTCTGGTATTCTCCCTGTTTATTGGTTCTTTCATCGACCAATTGCTTCATCGATAACTTATATTCGCTTGCCGGTGGCCTCGTCGAACAGATGAACCAGCGACGGATCGGGCTTCAGCCGGATCTTGTCACCCAGATTGAATTGATGGCGCTCGCGGAACACGGCGACGACTTGCTCGCCGCCGAGCGTGGCGAACACCTGAGTTTCCGATCCGGTCGGTTCCACCACCACGATCTCGGCTTCGGCGCCGTCGTCCGCGATCGTGAAATGCTCAGGCCTGACGCCGTACACCACAGGCCGGCCGTCGGAATTGGCGGGGGCGGAAGCCAGCGGCAGCTTCAGGCCGTTCGGACCCTCGAAGCTGGCGCTGCCATTCGCCTTGACGCGGCCCTTGAGGAAATTCATCGCTGGCGAACCGATGAAGCTGGCGACGAACTGGTTGTCCGGCTTGTCGTAAAGTTCCAGCGGCGAGCCCATCTGCTCCACGACGCCGTCGTGCATCACCACGATCTTGTCGGCCATGGTCATGGCCTCGATCTGGTCGTGCGTCACATAGACGGTGGTGGTCTTCAGCCGCTGATGCAATTCCTTGATTTCGGTGCGCATCGCCACCCGCAGCTTGGCATCGAGGTTGGACAGCGGCTCGTCGAACAGAAACACCTGGGGGTCGCGCACGATGGCGCGCCCCATCGCGACACGCTGGCGCTGGCCACCCGATAATTGCCGGGGATAGCGATCGAGCAGCGGCGTCAATGCGAGGATTTCCGCGGCCCGGTTGACGCCCTTGCCGATTTCGTCGGCGCTGGCGCCGCGCAGCTTGAGCGAAAAGCCCATATTGTCGGCGACCGTCATGTGCGGATAGAGCGCGTAGTTCTGGAACACCATGGCGATGTCCCGCTCTTTTGGCTGGACGTTGTTCACCACCCGGTTACCGATCGATATGGTTCCGGACGTGATGTTCTCCAGCCCCGCCAGCATGCGCAGCAGCGTGGATTTGCCGCAGCCGGACGGGCCGACCAGGACGACAAAGGCGCCGTCCTCGATCGGAACAGTCACGCCGTGCAGGACTTCGAACCCACCGAATGATTTCCGCACGTCGCTAATCTGCACCGACGCCATAGAACTCCCCTCCCTTTATTTCCGTATTTCCGGCGTCGTACGGCGATCGCCGTCGTTGCTCTGTTTTTCAACTTGGATGCGGAAGTTGAACCCAAAAGGCATTGTCCGCAATTCAAACTCTAGTAGCAATCCGTTGGTAGCGCTGTCAATCTTTGTTTAACTGGCGGAATTCCTGTGATAAGAGCGCGACATGGAACGCAAACGAACGAAGTCTGGAGAAGCCCGGCTCGCAGAGGTTGCCAAGCTTGCGGGGGTGAGCCCCATCACCGCATCCCGTTTTTTTAGAAACCCCGAAGCGCTCTCCGCCAGCAAGCGGGAACGGGTGGCGAGTGCCGCGAAAGAACTGGGTTATGTGCCGAACCTGGCAGCGCGTGCGCTCGCGTCGCAACGTACCGAAGTTATCGGTGTCCTGATTCCTTCCCTGACCAACAATGTGTTCTCTGACGTGCTGCGCGGCATCTACGATGCCTCGGAGGGAAGCCGCTACAGCATCCAGCTTGCCAATACGCGCTATAGTATCCTGCAAGAGGAAAAACTTCTGCGCCTGTTTCAGGCGCAGAAGCCGGCCGGATTGATCGTGACAGGAATCGACCAGACCGCGGAATCCCGCGCGGTCATGGATTCCATGAATTGCCCGATCGCGCAGATCATGGAGATTGGACCCGACCCGGTCGACATGATGACTGGATTTTCGCACTACGACGCGGCTTTTGCAGCCGTTTCCCACCTTCTTGCGCAAGGGTTTCGGCGAATAGGATTTCTCGGCGCACAAATGGATCCCCGCGTGCAGCGACGATTCGGGGGCTACCGCGATGCCATGAAGGCGGCCTCGCTATTCGACCCGCGCCTCATCGTCACAACCCCCGTGCCAACCTCCGTCACGCTCGGTGGAACGCTGTTCGCCGATCTGCTCTCAAGGGCGCCCGATAGTGACGCGGTGTTCTGTGGCAATGACGACCTCGCGCTCGGCGTCCTGTTCGAATGCCAGCGCCGGCATATATCTGTTCCCGAAGACATGGCGATTGTTGGCTTCAATGACCTGGAGTTCATGGCCTCCGCCGTCCCTTCCCTGACCAGCGTGCGAACCAACCGCTACGAAATGGGCCGCAGCGCCGTCACCATGGTGACGGCTGCGATCGATGGTAATCGCCCACCGGAGCCGGTCATCGATCTCGGTTTCGAGCTCATGATCCGTCAAAGTTCGTCGGCGCGGGGCGCGCTTGATAGGTCGAGCGCCGCCGTTTCCGATCAAATCAACGTTGCAAAAGAAAAATGGTAGCGCTATCTTTTATCCGGAGCTGATTTTGAAGTTCCGAGATAATCGCCCGGGAAGCCCCCGGGTTTGCAGAAGATGCATTTCTGAACGTGGTGAAAGCCGCTGCCGCGGTTTAGGCTGCGTTACAAGAAGGCAGTACGGGGGAAACAACAATGAACAAGCCGCTTACCGGCGTCACCAGGCGCAAACTCCGCTCCAGCGAGTGGTTCAACAACCCGCACAACCCTGGGATGACCGCGCTCTACCTCGAACGCTACCTCAATTACGGCCTGACCCGGCACGAGCTGCAATCCGGCAAGCCGATCATCGGCATCGCGCAGACCGGCAACGACCTCTCGCCGTGCAACCGCCATCACCTTGAACTGGCGCATCGGGTCCGGGAGGGAATCCGCGCCGCCGGCGGCATCGCCATGGAATTTCCGATGCACCCGATCCAGGAGACCGGCAAGCGCCCGACCGCCGCGCTCGATCGCAACCTCGCCTATCTCGGACTGGTGGAAATCCTGTTCGGCTATCCGCTGGACGGCGTGGTTCTGACCACCGGCTGCGACAAGACCACGCCCGCCTGCCTGATGGCGGCAGCGACGGTCAATATGCCGGCGATCGTATTGTCCGGCGGACCGATGCTGAACGGTTGGCATAACGGCGAGCGCAGTGGTTCCGGGACCGTGGTCTGGAAAGCACGCGAGCGGCTTGCCGCGGGCGAGATCGACTACGAGGAGTTCATGAATATCGTGGCGTCGTCGGCGCCGTCGATCGGCCACTGCAACACCATGGGCACCGCCTCCACCATGAATTCGCTGGCCGAGGCGCTCGGCATGTCGCTGCCGGGCTGCGCCGCGATCCCCGCCCCCTATCGCGAGCGCGGCCAGATCGCCTACGAGACCGGCACGCGTATTGTCGGGATGGTCTGGGAAGATTTGAAGCCGTCCGACATCCTGACGCGAAAGGCCTTTGAAAACTGCATCGTGGTCAATTCGGCCATCGGCGGGTCAACCAACGCGCCGATCCACATCAACGCGCTTGCCCGCCATATCGGCGTGGAACTTGACATCGACGACTGGCAGAAATTCGGCCACACCATTCCGCTGCTGGTGAACATGCAGCCGGCCGGGTTCTACCTCGGCGAGGAATATCATCGCGCCGGCGGCGTGCCATCAGTGGTGCGCGAACTGATGCAGCACAAGCGCATCCACGAAGACGCCATGACCGTCAATGGCCACACCATGGGCGAGAACTGCCGCAACGCGCCCAAACCCGACGGCGACGTGATCTGGACGTACGACAAGCCGCTGGTGAAGGACGCCGGTTTTCTGGTGCTGCGCGGCAACCTGTTCGACTCCGCGATCATGAAGACCAGCGTGATCTCAAAGGAGTTCCGCGACCGCTATCTGATCAATCCCAAAGATCTGAATGCATTCGAGGGACGCGCCATCGTGTTCGAGGGCCCGGAGGATTATCACCACCGGATCGACGATCCCTCGCTCAATATCGACGAGCACTGCATCCTGTTCGTGCGCGGCACCGGTCCGATCGGCTATCCCGGCGGCGCGGAGGTCGTGAACATGCAGCCGCCCGCCGCGCTCATCAAGCGCGGCATCCTGTCCCTGCCCTGCATCGGCGATGGCCGCCAGTCCGGCACGTCAGGCTCGCCGTCGATCCTGAACGCAACGCCGGAAGCCGCCGCCGACGGCGGCCTGGCGATCCTCAAGAACGGCGACAAGGTTCGCATCGATCTGAACAAAGGCAGCGCCAACATCCTGATTTCCGATGAAGAACTGAAGCGGCGGCGCGCGGAACTGAAGGCGAAAGGCGGCTTCCCCTATCCTGCCAACCAGACGCCGTGGCAGGAGCTCTACCGCTCAACCGTCGGCCAGCAGGCCACCGGCGCATGCATGGAGTTCGCGACGCGCTATCACGACATCGCCGGCCGCGTCGGTGTTGCGCGGGATAATCATTAGAAGGCTGCCAATGAATTTGGCAGCCAACTTCTCCGCAGTCGTCCCTGCGAACCCAGGGACCCATAATCCCTAACCTCAAAGATGTAAAAAGGCCTCTAACCCATTGCCTAAACGAGACTCCGCACAGTATGGGTCCCTGCGTTCGCAGGGACGACTCGTTGAAGCGCGTTACAAAATTTCACAGAATTTCGGGAGAACGACATGGGAGACCGCCTGAAGGGCAAGCGCGCGTTCGTGACCGCGGGCGCGGCGGGCATAGGCCGCGCCTGCGCCGTCGCTTTTGCGCGCGAAGGCGCCACGGTTTTTGCAACCGATATCGACGAAAAGGGCCTCGCGTCGCTCGCCAAGGAAGGCGTGGCGGAAGTGGCACGGCTCGACGTGCGCGATAGCTCGGCCGTCGCCGAAATGGCAAAACGCGTCGGCAAGGTCGACATCCTGCTCAACGCAGCGGGCTTCGTGCATCACGGCACGGTGCTGGAATGTTCCGACGAGGACTGGGATTTTTCGTTCGACCTCAACGTCAAGTCGATGCACCGGACGCTCCGGGCATTCCTGCCGGGCATGCTGGGAGCCGGCCATTGCTCGATCGTGAACATTTCCTCCGCCGCCGGCGTGTTCAAGGCCGCGCCCAACCGCTACGTCTACGGCGCGACCAAGGCCGCCGTCGCGGCGCTGACCCGCGCGGTCGCCGCCGATTTCATCACCAGGGGCATCCGCTGCAACTGCATTTGCCCCGGCACCATCGAGACGCCGTCGATGCTGAACCGCGCCGCCGCCGCGGGTCCGCAGGGGCGCGAGATGTTCGTCAGCCGGCAGCCGATGGGACGGCTCGGCACCGCGGACGAAATCGCTTCGCTCGCGGTCTATCTCGCCAGCGACGAGAGCGCGTTCACGACCGGCGTCGCGCATATCATCGATGGCGGCTGGACGCTGTAATTCTTAACCTCGCCCCGCTTTGCGGGGAGAGGTCGACGCGAAGCGGCGGGTGAGGGGCAAGGCACGTCACCTTCGCGCCGGCAGCATTTGCGGGACGGCAAAGAGCCCCTCTCCCCGCAAGAGCGGGGCGAGGGAGCAGACTTCCGCCGCCGCGACACGATAGCAAATTGAAGCAAGAGGATTCGACCATGAACAAGATCGATTTGAACGGCCGCTGCGCCGTCGTCACTGGCGGCGCGCAGGGTTTTGGGCGCGCGATCACGGAGCGCTTCGTCGCCTCCGGCGCAAAGGTCGCGATTTGGGATCATGACCAGCCGCTGGCCGAGAAGACCGCCAGGGAAATCGGCGCCGGGGTGACGGCGTTCAAGGTCGATGTGTCAGATCTTGCCGCGGTTGAAAAGACCAGGGACGCCACGCTCAAAGCGCTCGGCAAGATCGACATTCTCGTCAACAATGCCGGCATCGCCGGAATCAACAAGACGGTATGGGAAACCGACCTCGATGAATGGCGCAAGGTCCTGCGCATCAATCTCGACGGGCCCTTCATCTGCTGCAAGGCGATCGTGCCATCGATGGTCAAACAGAACTACGGCCGCATCGTCAACATCGCCTCGATCGCCGGCAAGGAAGGCAACCCCAACGCCGCGCATTATTCGGCCTCCAAGGCCGGCCTGATCGCGTTGACGAAATCGCTCGGCAAGGAACTTGCCGGTTACGAAATCGCCGTCAACGCGGTAACCCCCGCCGCGGCTAGGACCGCGATCTTCGACCAGATGACGCAGCAGCATATCGATTTCATGCTTTCGAAGATTCCGAAGGGGCGCTTCGTTCTGGTAGAAGAACTCGCGGCGATGGTGGCGTGGCTGGCGTCGGAGGATTGCGCATTCTCCACCGGAGCGGTGTTCGATATTTCCGGCGGCCGCGCGACTTACTAGAAGGCAGTCATCCATCAGTTGAACCCGTCAGGACATCAGTGAATATCACCATCTACGGCCTATCGGTCTGGGTATTGCCGCTCGTCATCGCCATCACATTCCATGAGGCAGCCCACGGTTTTGTCGCGCACCACTTCGGCGACAACACCGCCTGGGAACGGGGTCGCGTCAGTTTCAACCCCCTGAAACACATCGATCCGTTCGGCACCCTGATGTTACCGGCCATGCTGCTGCTGTCGCACTCGCCGTTTCTGTTCGGCTACGCCAAGCCGGTGCCCGTGAACTTCCGCGCCTTGCGCCATCCGCGGATCGACATGGTTTGGGTGGCGCTGGCCGGACCTGCCACCAATATTGTCCTCGCTTTGCTCGCGGCGACGGCATTTCATTTCGTAAGCTATCTGCCGGCGAGCGCAGCGCAATGGCTTGCCGACAACCTCAAAAACGCGGTCGTCATCAACGTCCTGCTTGCGGTCTTCAATATGCTTCCAATCCCTCCGCTGGACGGCGGGCGGGTCGCGGTCGGATTGCTGCCCCGGATGCTGGCTATCCCGCTTGCCCGGCTGGAGCCGTACGGGATGCTGATTCTGATCGGAATTCTGATTGTTCTTCCTGTTGTCGGCACCCAGTTAGGTCTAAATCTTGATGTTATTTCGGAGATACTGCGGACGTCGACCGGTTATGTGATCCGGCTGCTCGTCTTGTTAACCGGCAACGCGTAGCCGGACCCCAACGAGCCGCCAAAGAGATCTGAGGCCATTTTGATCAAAGCTGCCGACATGATGATCGCGCGGCGCGCCGACACCAAGGCCCGCGCTGACTTTGCGACCTGGAAAATGATGGCCAAGCTGAATGGCGCCTCTTCCCTGCCTGCCGAAGCCCAGAACTTCCTTGTCAGCTACAAGGCGCTTCTCAATCAGATGCCGGAATCCGAGGCGACCGACGCTACCATCAACCTCATCTACAAGGCCTATTATGCGCAGATGGGCGGCGCTGGCTCCCCGCCCGATGTCATAGCCCCCTCGAACGGTCAGATGACGGGCAACGTGACCGCCTTCAAACGCCCGCCAACCCAGTCGCCCAAAACCGCTGGCGTTTCGGGAGCAAAACCTCGGCTTCCCGTTGCGCTGATATTCGTCTGCCTCGTCGTGGTGTATGTGGGTTTGCGATATTTTGTGTTGTGACGCGAACGTAGCGATCACGGATACCTTCTGATTCAGCTCCGGCCCTTGACCCGAAAGATCACCGGCAGGATGAAACTCAATCCCTCATCGGCGACATCAGGCTGCGGCACCGGATCGCTGACAATACGGCAGCACAATCGCTGGCTCAGTTCCGCTCATTAAAATTCACATCCAGACTGTATCTAAAAACGTCGTCCGTCAGCTTCGCAGGCGGCCGCGGCACGGGGTCGGACCGCCGGATCATGGCAATTGCGGCCTCATCGAAGCGGGCATCGCCGGATGATTCTGAAACGCCAACGGACAAAACCCGGCCCAGGCGGTTAATCTCAAGATTCAATCTGACCTTGGCACTCCTGGCTCTGTGAACCCTGGGATAGCGCTTATGCATTTCGAAATAGGCGCTGATCTGCTGGCGCCAGTCTGCCGTAAGCTTCTGCTTGTCCTTTCCTATTGCAATATTGGGAGCCGTCAGAGTTTCAGCCTGCGGGATATCGTTCACTGTCTGCTTCGCCGTCGCTTCCTGAGCCACCGACTCCGTCGAGGCTGCGGTCTGCACCGCGGCGATTTTCGCATCGTCCTCTTTGGGCTTGTTCGAAACGTTCGGCGCCACCACCCGGTCCGGATCGGCGACCGCGGTGGGCGCGTCCTTCGGCAGCTCGGTCTCCTTGACGTCGGCCTTCTGCTCGGCGAGCGCGGGCGACGCGACGGAAGCCTGCGTATCCGGACCCGGTGGCAAGTCGGTGGCTTCAGGACGTGGCGACGTCAGCTCCAGTCCGATCTCGATCGCCGGCGCGCCCAGGGATTTGTCGGGAGCGTCGGTCCGCAGATGCGTGACCGCCAGCGCGCCGCCGCCGACGTGGAGCGCGAGCGCGCCCACTGCAGCCAAAATCCACAACCAGCACGAAGGTTTTTGTTCGGTGTCGAACTCGGACATCTCGATGTCGCCGCCGCTCACGGTTTTGAAGGTTCAGGCATTGACGGCGAAACGGCGGTATCCGGAACGCCCTCGAGCGCGACCAGCTTGATTCTCGAATAGCCTCCGGCCCGCAGGATTTCCAGCACGTCCATCAGCTCGCCGTACGGCACCGCGCGGTCCGCGCGCAGGAAAATAAAACGATCCTTGCTGGCGTCAGCTTCCGCGTCGAGGATGCGAACCAGATCGATACGCTTGACCAGAGTCTCGCCGATCGCCACCGCGAGATCGGGCTTGATGCTGACATAGGTCGGCTTGTCCGGCTTTTTCTGCGAGGTCGCGGTCGATGACGGCAAATCGATCGGAAGATCGACGGTCGACAGCGGCGCCGCCACCATGAAAATAATCAGAAGAACGAGGATGACGTCGATGAACGGCGTGACGTTGATCTCATGCGTTTCCGCGAAATCGCTGTCGTCATCGAGTTCGGTATCTGCGAGCGAAGCGCCCATCGCCTACTCCGCCGCGCGCGAATGCGCGCTGACATGAGTGCGATCGAGATCGCGCGACAGCAACCGCGCCGCAGCTCCCGTGGACCGGCCGACCAGTTCGAGGTAGCCTTTCGTCACGCGCGTAAAATGATTGTAGATGATAACGGCCGGGATCGCCGCGGCGAGACCGAACGCGGTGGCAAGCAATGCTTCGGCGATGCCAGGCGCAACCACGGCAAGATTGGTCGTCTGCGATTTCGAAATGCCGATAAAACTGTTCATGATGCCCCATACCGTGCCGAACAGCCCGACGAACGGCGACGTCGCACCGATGCTTGCCAGCAGTCCCATGCCGAGCCGGATCCGGCGCGCTTCGGCGCGCACAATCTCGGCAAAGCTCGACGCCGCCCGCTCCTTGATGCCGGCGTCGCTGGAAATTCCCGCCGACAGCCGCGCCTCGCGCATCGCCGCCGACAGCAACGACGACAACACGCCGTCCTTGGCGCCCAGCGCGAATTGCGCTTCCGCCAGCGACCGAGCATCGCCGATCTTGCCGAGTGCCGCGCGCAGCCTGCGCCGGGTGACAGACAGCTCGATGGTCTTTGCGATGAAGATGGTCCATGTCGCCAGCGAGGCTAACGCCAGGCCGATCATCACAGCCTTGACCAGGATATCCGCCGACAGAAACATCGACCACGGCGACAGCTCGCGCAGCGTTGCCGTCGTTGATTTCAGCGGCCTGCGGCCGCCGTCGGCGGGAGTCGCCGTAGCCTCGGAGACGGCAGGCGCAGGGGCGGACTGAACAACTGCCGATGACGCCGGAGCCTGCTTAGGCGCAGGAGCCGCATTTTGCTGCGCTGATAACGGCGACGCCAGCGAGAGCAGCACCAGCGCGAAGACCAAGCCATAAGCCGCTCGAAAAGGTGACGCGTTCATAATTCGGCCCAGCATCGGATAAGGTTGCGACAGATACCGGTCAATTTGACCGTTTCGGGGTCATCTCCGCCCAAGACGCTCCAGCAGAGCCTGAATACCAGTGACGAGATCGAAAATCAGGCTGCGGCCGTAGGCATCCCGTATCATGCTCTGCAGCCGGAAAAAAGACGCAACGCGCATGCCCCGCGTGACCGTCGCGCAGTTCGCGGCCGTCTGCTTACACGCGCCGACGAGGGATCGAATAAGCGCGATCGCCTTTCGCACCGACCTGGTCGACGGCCGCCGCTATTTGGCGGCGATGTTGCGGGGAGGCTCGGCGAGGCCCTTGATCCGCTCCTTGATGTCTCTCAGCGTTTCGAGGCTGGTTTCGATCGCCGCGGCAGGGACATCCTGCAACACATCGGTTGCAATGGAGTCGCGCAAACCGTCGAGATCATCGACAAGCTGACGGCCGCTCGGCGTGAGAAACAGTCGGTTGGCGCGTCGATCCCTGGGGTCGTGGCGCCGCTCGAGAAGACCGTGCTCGACCAGACGATCAAGCAGGCGCACCAGCGAGATCGGTTGCAGCTCAAGCACCTCGGCCAGATCGACCTGCGACAATCCTTCTTGCTGCCGCAGTCGGAACAGTACGATCCACTGCGCGCGCGTGGTGCCGCGGGCCTTGGCGCGATGGTCGATATAGTTGCGCAGCAGGCGCGAGCTTTCGGCGAGTTGCGCAATCAGCTGGCGTTTCAGATCGAGCGACATGAGCTTGCGGCGGTCCTCAAAGCTTTCCGATTGTTTAGAATTGTCAAGTTATAGTGTGTTTACACATTAAGTGCACGCATATTATAAATTTTGTAAGTGGGAACCGTTTCGAAGACCCATTACTTATTTTTTTAACCCACGAGCTGACATGACCAAGTCGCGGACCATCCGTTGGATATTGCCGATCGCAGCGCTCGCAGCGTTCGGTTATTTCGGCTGGCAGCGATTTCATGGCCCCGATGCAGCGACGAAGGCCGAGAACGCGCAAAAGTCAGCCGCGGCCACGCGGACTGCCGCCGTCCCCGTAACAATCGCACCCGTCGAAAAAGCGGATTTTCCGGTTTATCTGACCGGGCTCGGGACCGTTCAGGGCTTCAACACCGTGGTGGTGCGCACCCGCGTCGACGGCCAGATCGACAAGATCGCCTTCAAGGAGGGACAGTTGGTCAAGCAGGGCGACCTGCTCGCCCAGATCGATCCCCGGCCGTACCAGGCGACGCTCGATCAGGCCAAGGCCAAGAAGGCGCAGGATGAGGCCAATCTCGCCAATGCCAATCTGGATCTGCAGCGCTACACCAAGCTCGGCGAATTCGCGACCCGGCAGCAGACCGACACCCAGCGCTCCACTGTTGCGCAGTTGACCGCGCAGCTCGCGGCCGACGATGCGGCCATTTTCAACGCGCAAACCCAGGTTGACTATACCACCGTCAAGGCGCCGATCTCGGGCGTCGCGGGGCTCCGTCAGGTCGACGTGGGCAATATCGTCAATGCCTCGACGCAGACCGGGATTGTGACGATCGCCCAGATCGAGCCGATCGCGGTTATTTTCACGGCGCCGGAAGACCAGCTGCCTTTCATCAATGAGGCGCAATCGACCGAGCCGTTGAAAGTGATCGCGCTGACGACGGACGGCAAGAAGACGCTGTCGGAAGGTGTATTGTCGGTAGTCAACAATCAGGTCGACACCACCAGCGGGACCATTCGCCTCAAGGCCGTGTTCGACAATAAGAACCATGCGCTGTGGCCCGGCCAGTCGGTTTCGACGCGGCTGCTGGTGACCACGCTGAAAGATGCGACCGTGGTTCCGGACGACGCGGTTCAGTATGGAGTTGACGGCCTCTACGCATTCGCCGTCAATCAGGACAACAAGGCCGAGCTTCGCAAGATAACGGTTTCAAAATCGATCGACGGCCGCTCCGTCATCGATCAGGGTCTCACACCCGGTCAGCGGGTTATCGTGGCCGGACAATACAGGGTACAGCCGGGCTCCACGGTAGCGATGAAGGTCGCGAATACCGACCAGCCTCCGGGTCAGGCCCAACAGCCATGAACGAAAGCATCTCATCGCCGTTCATCCGGTACCCGATCGCAACATCGTTGCTGATGGCGGGTATTCTGTTCGTCGGTCTGGTTGCATATCCCCTTCTCCCCGTGGCGCCCCTGCCTCAGGTCGATTTCCCGACGATCCAGGTTTCAGCCAACCTGCCCGGCGGCAGCCCTGAAACCATGGCTTCCTCGGTTGCCCAACCGCTGGAACGGCAGTTGGCGCAGATTCCCGGTGTCGCGCAGATGACATCGACGAGTTCGCTGGGATCGGCCGCGGTTACCATTCAGTTCGACCTCAACCGCAGCATCGACGGCGCGGCCAACGATGTGCAGGCAGCCATCAATGCCGCGAGCGGACAACTGCCGAAAAACCTGCCGAGCCCGCCAACCTACCGGAAGGTCAACCCGGCCGATTCACCCATCCTGCTGTTGTCTGCGACGTCCGATACGTTGCCGTTGACCACCGTGAGCGATGATACGGACGCCCAGCTGGCGCAGCAGATCAGCCAGATTTCCGGTGTCGCCCAGGTGTTCATTGGCGGCCAGCAGAAGCCCGCGATTCGTATCCAGATCGATCCCGCCAAGTTAGTGGCAAAGGGAATTTCTCTCGAGGATGTCCGCACCCAGATCGCACTGACGACCGTCGATAGTCCAAAAGGCGCGATCGACGGCAATACCCGCAGCTACACCATCTATGCCAACGATCAATTGCCGGCATCCAAGGACTGGAACGATGTGATCATCGCCTATCGCAACGGCGGTCCGCTGCGAATCCGCGACATCGGCCAGGCAGTGTCCGGTCCGGAAGATCTCAAGCAGGCCGCCTGGGCGGACGGCAAGCGCGGCGTATTCCTGGTCATCTTCAAGCAGCCTGGCGCCAACGTCATCGAGACCGTCGACAAGATCAAGGCGCAGTTGCCAAGGCTGGTCGCGGCAATTCCGCCCGCGATTCAGATCAAGATTATCAGCGACCGCACCCAGACCATTCGCGCCGCCGTCTCGGATGTTCAATTCACGCTGCTGCTGACCATCGCGCTTGTGGTCATGGTGATCTTCATCTTCCTGCGCAGCGTCTGGGCAACGATCATCCCGAGCGTCACGGTTCCGCTGGCGTTGCTCGGCGCGTGCTCGCTGATGTGGATGTTCGGCTACACGCTCGACAATCTCTCGCTGATGGCGCTGACAATTTCGGTCGGCTTCGTCGTCGACGACGCCATCGTGATGCTCGAAAACATTACGCGCTATATCGAGGAGGGAGAGACGCCGCTCGCCGCCGCGTTCAAAGGCGCGGCAGAGATCGGATTCACGATCCTGTCGATCAGCATCTCCCTGGTGGCTGTGCTGATTCCGCTGCTGTTGATGGGCGGCATCATTGGCCGGCTGTTCCGCGAATTCGCGGTGACGCTGGCGATGGCCATTTTCGTATCTCTCGTCGTGTCGTTGACGCTGACCCCGATGATGGCTTCACGTTTCCTGCGCTCGCACAGCGAAACCCGTTATGGGCGTTTCTATCAGTGGAGCGAGCGGGCGTTTAACGCAATGCTCCACGCCTATGAGCGCGGTCTGGACCGGGCCCTGCGGTGGAGCAAGACGACCCTCCTGATCTTCTTCGCGACCCTGGCATTGTCGGTCTATCTGTTCGTGATCATTCCCAAGGGCTTCTTCCCGCAGCAGGATAACGGGCTCATCACTGCGGCGTCCGAAGCGGCGCAGGACATTTCTTTCGCCGACATGAAGCGGCATCAGGAGGAACTCGGCCAGATCGTACAGGCCGATCCCGCCGTCGCCAGCGTCGCCATGTTCATTGGCGGCGGTGGCAGCGCCCTCAACACCGGCCGTATGTTCATTACACTCAAACCGCTTAGCGAGCGCGACGCCAGCGCCCAGCAGATCATCGGAAGGCTGCGGCCGAAGCTCGAGAAGGTGCAAGGCGCCCGGCTGTTCATGCAGGCCGCACAGGACGTCCGCCTTGGCGGCCGCCCGACCCGCACGCAATTCGAATACACGCTTCAGGACGCCAATCTCGGCGAACTGAACGAGTGGGCGCCGAAGATTCTGGACAAGATGAAGACGCTGCCCGAGTTGCGCGACGTGGCCACCGACCAGCAGAGCTCAGGAACGACGCTGACGCTGACGATCGATCGCGACACCGCCTCGCGCTTTGGTATCCAGCCGCAGTTGATCGACGACACGCTCTACGACGCATTCGGCCAGCGCCAGGTGACCCAGTATTTCACCCAGCTCAACAGCTATCATGTCATTCTGGAAATCCTGCCCGAGCTGCAGGGCAACCTCGACACCCTCAACAAGCTCTACATCAGATCGCCGACCACGGGCGATCAGGTGCCGCTGTCTGCGTTCGCAAAATGGACCAGTGTGCCGGTCCGGCCGCTTTCGATCAGCCACCAGGGCCAGTTCCCGGCGATTACGATCAGCTTCAACCTCGCTCAGGGCATAGCCCTCGGCCAGGCAACCCAGGCCGTGCAGAAGGCGATGGGCGACCTCGGCGCGCCCGCCACACTCAGCTCAAGCTTCCAGGGCACCGCGCAGGCGTTTCAGCAGTCGCTCGGCACCGTTCCGTTGCTGATCATGGCGGCGCTCGTCGTGGTCTACCTGATCCTCGGCATTCTCTATGAAAGCTACATCCATCCGCTCACGATTCTGTCGACGCTGCCGTCGGCCGGCGTCGGCGCGCTCGCAATTTTGATGGCGTTCGGATTCGACTTCAGCCTGATCGCCTTGATCGGCATCATTCTGTTGATCGGCATCGTCAAGAAGAACGGTATCATGATGGTCGACTTCGCGATCACGGCCGAACGTGACGAGCATTTATCGTCGGAACAGGCGATCCGCAAAGCCGCCTTGCTGCGGTTTCGTCCGATCATGATGACGACGATGGCGGCCTTGCTGGGCGGCGTGCCGCTGATGCTGGGTACGGGCACCGGATCGGAAATCCGTCAGCCGCTCGGCTACGCGATGGTCGGCGGCCTAATCGTCAGCCAGGCGCTCACGCTGTTCACGACGCCGGTGGTGTATCTCTATCTCGACAGGCTCTCGAATGCGTTCGCGGGCTGGGGACGATCCGGAAATGCCGATCAGGAACCACCCGCGAGCGAGCAAGGCTCGATCAAGCAAGCCGCCGAGTGACTTGACATTGACCGCACGCCGGCACATCCGAAAGGTGTTCGTCTCGGAGCCGGATCAGTGAAAATTCCCCCAAAGCTTGCAATCCTTGTCGCCATCGTGGCTTTCGGATCGGCCGGATTCAGCCGCGCCCAGCAGGCACCCAAATCCAAAGCTGCACCGCGTGCGGCACAAACAACGGCGGCGCCCACGACGCCGGCAACGCCTCCAGCCGAGACCGCGCCCGCCAACACCCCGGCCCCGCCCGGCTGGGCCGTGCGATGCACCAGCGCAAGCCGCGAGGCACCGCTCGAATGTGCAATGGAGCAGACCGCTGTCTTCAGCAAAACCGGACAACTGATCGTCCTCGTCAACATTCGCGTGCCCAGCGACACCCATACGCCGGTCGCTCTCGTGCAGTTGCCGCTCGGACTTAATCTGCCGGTCGGCGCCAAATTCCAGGTCGATGACGGCAAGGCGGCCGAGCTGCAGATCCAGACCTGCGAAAACAGGGGCTGCTACGCCAGCACCCCGATCGCGCCCGAGCTGCTGACCGCCCTCAGATCGGGGAAGCAGTTGAAGGTGTCGTTTCAAAACCTCGGCAAGGAAACCATCACCATTCCGATGCCGCTTGCCGATTTTGCCGCCGCCTACGACAAGATAAAATAATCGGACTTTTCACGTCCGAGTCTTTCTCCTTGTCTTGCCATTCCCGCGTCGCCGACGCCGCCGCCGTCGAGCTTCTGGTCGCTGTGCATGGCGATCGTTACCCGCAGCAACCGTCCGGTGAATTCGAACGGAGCGTCATAATGCGACACCGGACTGCCGCGGTCGCGCCCGATGTCGAGGCCGGACCACGAGATCAGATGGTGGAATCCAAGCTGGGTCTGCAGCGATCCCGCAGGCTGGCCATCGATCAGAAGCGTGTAGGCGCTGACCCCGGTGCGTGAACCTTTGGCCGGCGGAGCTTCGCGCACCAGGCGTTCGACATGCACGCCGAGCCGATGCGCTCCGGGGGGAACCCTGCGATCGGAGCTGACGATTTCATGACCGCCCCCGATATTGAGATCGTGAACCAAGAGGCCGTCCTTGACGTAAAGGCTGTAGCCTGACGTCGCGTCGCCATGCGCAATCAGAACACCCTCGGCGCCGGCGTCGTCGATCTCGACATGCGCCTCGATGGTATAGCTGCGGCTGCGCACATCGGGCGCGACATCGGTCGGCACATGTCCCATCCCGGCATGAAAGACAAAATTGTTTCGCGCGCCCTGGAACCGCGCGGCGTTCTCCGCAAAGCGCGGGCCGAAGCGGTCGTCGAGCGGCAGCACGTTGTGCTTCTCCGCCTCGCTCCACCACAGTTTCATCATTTCAGCGAGGCGTTCCGGTTCCGTGGCGGCAAGATCGTCGACCTCGGAGAAATCGCGGTCGAGATGAAACAGCTCCCATTTGTCGTTCTCGAACGGCGTGCCCGGCGGATGGTAGGCGACCGCCTTCCAGCCGTCATGCCAAAGGCCGCGATGCCCGAACATCTCGAAATATTGCGGCGACGATCTCGACGGGGCGGAGGCGTCCGCGATGGAGCGGGCAAAGCTTTCGCCCTCGATCGGCATCTGGGCACAGCCCGCGATCTCCGCGGGCGCGCCGACGCCGACCAGTTCGAGCAATGTCGGCACCAGATCGCTGGCGTGGACGAATTGATGGCGCAACTCGCCCTTCGCCGGCACCCGCTTCGGCCATGAGATCACGAAGGGATCGCGGATGCCGCCGCCATGGGTATTCTGCTTGTAGCGGCGCAGCGGCGTGTTGGAAGCCATCGCCCAGCCGTGCGGGAAATTGGTGTGCGAATCCGGGCCGCCGATGTCGTCGAGCCGCCGCAGCTTTTCCGGAATCGGTTCCGGCCTGAAATTGTACGGGCCCATCGCGTTGACGAAGCCGAGCGGCCCGCCTTCCTGGCTCGCGCCGTTATCCGACAGCACGAGGTTCAACGTGTTCTCGCGCACGCCTGCGGTTTC
>Ga0097691_1000217_pt1 | contig 52915 bp, 53 predicted proteins | sample NGESurdeep072012_8_FD_72858 | JGI IMG/M metagenome (GOLD analysis project Ga0097691, IMG submission 72858) | Arctic peat soil microbial communities from Barrow, Alaska - NGEE Surface sample 210-1 deep-072012 | ecosystem: Environmental > Terrestrial > Soil > Wetlands > Peat ...
AGGCTCGACAACCACCAGCGGCACCGCGCCGAACCACCGCTCGCACATCGTGCGCATCTCGCGCAGCGCCGACGGCACTGTCGAGCAACACGCGATGCCGTCGACGGTGTCGTCATTGCCCGATGCAGAGAGCAGGCCGGTGACGAGCAACCCCAGCTCGTCGGCCGATCGCCGCGGCTCGGTAGCGAGCCGCCAGTGTTCGACGATCTGCTCGCCTTCGAACAGACCGAGCACGGTCTGGGTGTTGCCGACGTCGATCGTCAGCAGCATCGCAACTCCTTACGTCACAGGGACGAGCGTAGGTCGGCGCCGATGTCGAGCACCGGCGCCGAATGAGTGAGCGCGCCGACAGCGAGGTAGTCGACGCCGGTAGCAGCTACCTCGGCCGCCGTTGCCAGCGTGAGACCGCCGCTGGCTTCGAGTCGGCACCCGCCGCCGCTTTCGCGCACGATCGCAACGGACGCCCGAATCTCGGCCACAGACATGTTGTCGAGCAGCACGAGATCGGCCCCGGCGACGACCGCTTCGCCCACCTGGGTGACCGTGTCGCATTCGATCTCGACGGGCAGGCCAGGGAACGCCGCGCGCACAGCAGCAAACGCTGCGGTGATGCCGCCGGCCGCGAGCACGTGGTTGTCTTTGATCAGGGCCGCGTCCGACAGCGACATGCGGTGGTTGACCCCGCCGCCGCAGCGCACCGCGTACTTCTCCAACGCCCGCAGACCCGGTGTGGTCTTTCGGGTGTCGCGAATCGCCGCTCCCGAGCCAGCTATCGCGTCGACCCACGCCCGGGTCAGCGTGGCGATGCCCGACAGATGACCGAGCACATTCAGAGCGGTGCGTTCGGCGGTGAGCAGCCCGCGCGTCGGCCCAGCAGCCGACAACAACCGGGTGCCGGGCGAAACCGCAGTGCCGTCGAGCACCCGTTCATGGATATCGACAGTCGGGCCAACACCAGCCCACAACACCGCCGCGGCGATCGGCAGGCCCGCGACAACACCCGAGCCGCGCGACACGAAGTCAAGTACCGATGACTGCTCGGCACCGATCGTCGCAACGCTCGTCACGTCGAGACCGCCGACACCCAAGTCTTCAGTCAAGGCGGCCGCGACGAACCGCTCGAGGTCGCCGGGGTCGAGCGTGCCGTCCGGCGCGCACGCGACCCGCGTGACCCGGACGCCCGCGTCGGCCAGCGCGACCAGGGGCCTGGCCACGGCGTTGTGCTCGACGCTGGTGGTGACGACGCGGTCGCCCGGCCGCAGCAGTCCCCAGAGCGCGGTGTTCAGAGCGTCGGTCGCGTTGAGCGCAAAGACGACGCGCGACGGGTCGGGCACCCCGAACAGCGAGGCGAGCTGCCGCCTCGTGGCGGCGACGACGGTCTGCGCGGCCATCGCCAGGGAATGGCCGGACCGGCCCGGGTTTCCGGCGCCGTGCTCGAGGAAGTCGACGATGCTCTCCGCCACGCCCGGCGGCTTCGGAAACGAGGTCGCGGCGTTGTCCAGGTAGATCACGTCACGCGCCGACATACCGGGCGTACAGCGAGCGGGCCACGGCGAGGTCGGACGTGCCCTTGATGATCGCGCGACCGTCGACGAAGATCGTCATCTCGTGCCCGTCCACGACACACCGCACGAGGTAGTCGTTGGAGGTCACCGGCCCGGTCGCCCCGAGCCTCCGGCCGAGGTCGGCGAGGTCGACCGCCAGGGGCCGGCCCGGGCTCACCTGGACCGCGTCACGACCGCAGAGCGACGCCGTTCGGCTCGTCACGACCGCGTCGAGGTACTCGAAGCGACGCTGCCCGCAACATGGGCAACCGGGATCACGGAGCGTGCCCTCTGCCTGCAGGTGGTCGTTGGTCCAGATGTCGATGGCGGTGAGCCCGCGGCTCCGGTTCTGGCTGTCGCCGACGAGGAGCTTCATCACCTCGGCGCACTGGATGGCGGCCACCGTGACGACGCCCGCGGCAAGCACGCCGGCCGTCTCGCAGGTTTCCATCGTGCCGACCGGGGGCGGCGTCGGGAACAGGCACCGGAAGCATGGGGTCTCGCCCGGCACGATCGTCATCGACATGCCCGTCGACCCGATCACCCCGCCGTAGACCCAGGGGACACCACGCTTCACGCAGGCGTCGTTCAGGAGATACCGGGTCTCGAAGTTGTCCGTCCCATCGAGCACCACGTCAGCATGCGCCACGAACTCCTCGACGTTGGTCGGGGTCACGTCGGCGACGAAGGGGCGGACTTCGATCTCGGAGTTGATGCGCCCGACGGCAAGGGCTGCGGCGACGGCCTTCGGCGTCCCGGCAGCGGCGTCCGCCTCGTCGAAAAGCAGCTGCCGCTGGAGATTGCCCAGCTCGACGAAATCGCGGTCGACGATCGTGATCTGGCCCACGCCCGCCCGGGCCAGGAGATTCACCGCGGCGGAACCGAGCGCACCGCACCCGACGACAAGGACGCGGCCCGCACTGAGCCGCTCCTGGCCAGCCGTTCCGATTGCCCAGAACCTCGACTGGCGAGCGTACCGGTCGCGGTCTTCTACCTCGTTCGTCGCCAACCCGCCTCCCGCTGCCTCGCCGGGACTCGTTGCGCCTCCCGTCGCGACTGCATTCTACCCGGGGTCCGCGGCGGGTCAGGCAGGCGCGCCTGGATATCGAGGTAAAGCGGACAGGAATGGGCAGCACACCTGTTGATGCCGGACCGAATGGCCACATATGATCTCGCTCAAGGTGACATCTGGCCCTCTTCCCGGCCGGGCTCCGAACCGACACTCGTTCGGTCGACGCGGCATCGGCTCCCCGGGGCGAGTGGGCCGTGGGCAGGATCTCTGGAGGAATGGTTGTGGCACGTGGCACGGTGATGTTGAAGCGCAGGCTGCTGGAGCGAACCGCCCCCCTCATCGCGCTCGTCCTGGTCGCCGCGGCCTGCAGCTCGGCCGCGTCGCCGAGCCCGCAGGCGAGCGCACCGGTCGCCAGTGCCGCCCCGGCCGGCTCCACCGCCCTGATCCTCGCCACGACGACCTCGCTCCAGGACTCGGGGCTGCTCGACGTCCTCGTGCCCGCCTTCGAGAAGGCATCCGGCTACACCGTGAAGACCGTCGCCGTCGGCACGGGCCAGGCGCTCACGATGGGCCAGCAGGGCAACGCCGACGTCCTGTTCGTCCATGCGCCGACGCAGGAGCAGGCGTTCATGGACACCGGATGGGGCGTCGACCGGCGCCTCGTGGCGCACAACTACTTCTGGATCGTCGGCCCGGCGGCGGATCCGGCCGGGATCAGCGGCATGACCTCGGCGGTGGACGCCTTCAAGAAGATCGCCGCCGCGGCTGCGACGTTCGTCTCGCGCGATGACAGCTCCGGTACGAACACCAAGGAGCTGAGCCTCTGGAAGTCCGCGGGAATCACGCCCGCGGGCAGCTGGTACGTCCAGTCCGGCCAGGGCATGGGGCCGACGCTGCAGATCGCCTCGGAAAAGGGCGGCTACACGCTGACCGACACCGCGACGTTCCTTGCCAACAGATCGAAGCTCTCTCTCCAGGCCCTCGTGAAGAGCGACTCGTCGCTCATCAACATCTACAGCGTCATCGCCGTGAACCCGGCGAAGTGGCCGAAGGTCAACGCCGCGGGCGCAAAGGCGTTCGAGGACTACGTCACCGGGACCGCCGGGCAGCAGATCATCGGCACGTTCGGCACCGACACATACGGCCTGGCGCTCTTCAACCCGGACGCCGGCAAGGACTACAGCTCGCTCAAGTAGACTGCCGCGCGTGACCACGGGCTCGCTCGTCGACCAGGCCCAGCAGCTGCTCCAGAGCCTGGTCGGCGGCGACCTCGTCGAGATCACCCTCCTGTCGCTTGCCGTCTCAGGGCTGGCGACCGCCCTGAGCCTGCTGATCGGGTTGCCGATCGGGACGTGGCTCGCCCTGTCGCGGTTTCGCAGCCGCGGGCTCGTCATCAGCGTGGTCAACACTGGCATGGCGCTGCCGCCCGTCGTCGTTGGGCTGTTCGTCGCGTTCACGCTCTGGCGCAGTGGTCCGCTGGGTGACCTGGGCCTCATCTACACGCCGTCCGCGATGGTGATCGCCGAGGTGATCATCGCGACGCCCGTCATCCTGGGCCTCACAGTCGCCGCGCTCGGGCAGCTTGACCCGCGCCTGCGGCTGCAGCTGATGGGCCTGGGGGCGTCGCGATGGCAGACCGTGTGGTGGCTGTGGCGCGAAGCGCGGTTGCCGCTGCTGGCGGCGCTCATGGCCGGCTTCGGCAGTGTGATCTCGGAGGTGGGCGCCGCGATGATGGTCGGCGGCAACATCCTCCACCAGACGCGCGTGCTCACCACGGCGATCGTCCTGGACGTGAGCCGCGGGGAGTTCATCAAGGCCGTCGCGCTCGGCATCGTCCTGCTGGCCCTGGCGTTCCTGGTCAACGGCGTGCTGACGTGGGCCCAGCAGCGCGGTCCGCAGCGCTAGGGAGCCCGTGCCCACGACCATGAACGAACCGAACGCGGACGCGACGCCGCCCCTCGTCGAGATCAGCGACCTCGTGGTGGTTCGTGGCGCCCGCCCGGTCCTGGCAATCGATCACCTGGCACTCGCGGACCGCGAGACGCTGGCCGTGGTCGGCCCGAACGGGGCCGGGAAGAGCACGCTCCTGCTGGCCCTGGCGTGCCTCGTCCCGCTTTCACGCGGGCGGCTTTCGTTTCGGGGATCGCCGGTCGCGCCCCGCGACGAGCTCGCGTTCCGTCGGCACATCGGCCTCGTCCTGCCCGACCCGCTGTTGCTCAACACGTCGGTGTTCGCGAACGTCGCCGCCGGGTTGCGCTTTCGCGGCGTCTCCTCGGGCGAGGTCGAGGCGAGGGTTGCCGAATGGCTCGAGCGCCTGGGCGTGGGCCACCTGCGCCGCCGTCCGGCCCGCCAGATCTCGAGCGGCGAAGCTCAGCGGGTCAGCCTGGCACGGGCGCTGGTCCTCGAGCCGGACCTCCTGCTGCTCGACGAGCCGTTCGCGTCAGTCGACGCGGCCACCCGCTCGAAGCTCGTGGACGATCTCGAGCTGCTCCTTCACGAGACGCATGTCGCCTGCGTTGTCGTGACCCACGATCTCGACGAGGCCGTCCGTCTCGGCGACCGGATGGCGGTGGTCGTCGAGGGGCGACTCCGCCAGTGCGACGTGCCCGAGCGGGTGCTCTCGGCGCCGTTCGACGAGGACGTGGCCGCCTTCGTGGGCGCCGAGACCCGCCTGCCTGGCCGCGTCGTCTCGACCCGCGCGGGAGTTGCGATGGTCGACGTCGGCGGCTGCCAGATCGAGGCCGTCTCCGCCATCGGGCCGGGACGCGCGGTCCTGTGCTGTCTGCGGCCGGAGGACGTGACGCTGTGGTCCGGCGTTGTGGGCGGGTCGCCGGCGGGCGAGGTGTCCGGGCCGGTCTCCGGGTCACCGGGAACGTCAGCGACGGGCTCGTTGCCGAGAGTCGTCTCGAGCGCCCGGAACCAGCTCCCGGGCGACGTCTCCAGGATGGTTGCCCAGGGCTCGCTGGTCCGGGTGACCATCGACTGCGGGATCTCGCTCGTCGCCTCCATCACGCGGGCCTCGGCCGAGGAGATGGGGCTGGGCCCGGGCGGGAGGGTCCTCGTCACGTTCAAGGCGACCGCCGTCCACCTGATCCCGCTGGCGGGCTGACCGTCGGTCAGCCGCCCCCGATGACCGGGAAGATCGCCAGCACGTCGCCGCCGCCGGGGCGGTGATCGAAGGAGACGTGCCGCCCGTTCACCAGCAGCACGCCGATCTCGCGCTTCGGGATGTGGAGGTCCGTGACGATCTCCTCGACGGTCGTCGCCGGCGGGTACTCCCTCGTCTCGACCGCGAAGCGCCCCTTCTGGAATGAGGCGAACAGCTTGATCGTCACGACCGGGGCCCGACCCGCCTCATCGCGGGGCCACCCTGAGTGACACCCACGTGCCTCCGGGAGCGTCGGTCACGTCCGTGCCCTGGGCTCCCGCGACGCTCGCCGCTTCCCGGCGGTCGACCAGGACGCCGCGCTGCAGCAGGGTCGGGCCGATCTCGCGCATGACGCTGTTGAACAGCTTGAGCCGGATCGTGCCCGGTGGACCGTCGAGCGGCTGGCGCGCGTCGTCATCGCCCTTCCAGCTGATCTCCGAGCGCATCGCGGAGTAGAAGCCGCCCTTGCGCAGGGTCGCCCCCACGAGCCCGGGCATCGCCGCCGACAGGGTGAGCGTCGAGCCGGGTCGCAGCGTGGCGACCGCGAGGTCGTCCACCACCGCGCCGTCCACGAACACGGTCGCGATCCGGTCACGGACGTAGTCGGGGTCGAGCCCGAGCTGCCCCGTGAGGAAGTCAGCGACGGAGCATCGGGCCGCGAGCGGGCAGAACACGCCGCGCTGGAGCAGCTGGCTGAGATCGTCCCAGCGCGCCGCCTCGGAGGCGATCGTCACCTGCGCCTGCTCGCTCGAGGGACGGTTCGTCATGGCCTGGAGTCGGCTCCTCGTCGCGATGCCCCGGGCGCGTGAGGACGCGTCCCGCCGACGCCCGTGGTGTCGGCCCGGCGATGCATGCTCCGTCGCGTACGTGGCTGCGTCAACTGCCAGATGGACCGTCGACAGCTCCTCGGTCGATCGCCCGGGACCGCGGGTCTCGCGACCGCCCGGGCCCCCCGGGCGCTGATCCCATCCCGACCGCACCGTACGACCCTCCTAGACCGAAGGTACGGCTTGGCGCATGGCCACCCGGACCCCTACGCTCCCCCACGAAGCGGGTCGCACCCTACACGTCACCACGTCACGTGCCCGGTATGACCGCCACCGAACAGGCGAGGACTCGAATGGCCGTCAGCGAGCTTGGACCGCTCCTCACCGCGAGCGAGGTCGCGGAAATGCTCCACCTGCATGTCAACACCGTGAAGCGCCTCGGCGACCGCGGTGAGCTCCCGTTCTTCCGCGTCTGCCGGCGCGGCGATCGCCGCTTCCGGCTCGCGGACGTGATGGCCTTCCTGACCGACAGCAGGCGGCAGTAGCCGACCGGCCGGCGCCCCCGGGGGAGCGCCGCCGGCGGGACGGGACGGGGACGCCCGGGCGTCAGATGCCGCCGGCCTCCGGCTGGGCCGGCAGCGCGCGGAGCACGCGTCGGAAGACTCCCAGCGCCTCGTCGATCTCCGCTGACGTGACGTTCAGCGGGGCGATCCAGCGGATCACGTTGTGCTCGACGCCGCAGGAGATGAGCAGCAGCCCCTCGTCGGCGCAGCCCTGGATCACGGTCTCACAGAGGGCCCCATCGGGCTCCCGCGTGGCGGGGTCGCGGACGAACTCCACCCCGATCATCAGCCCCAGGCCGCGTACGTCGCCGATCCTTACGTCGTCGGCTGCGATGCCGCGCAGGCCAGCCATGAGCTCGGCGCCCCGCGCCGCACTGTTCTCCACGAGCCGCTCCGCGCGGATGGTCTCGAGCACCGCGATCCCGGCCGCACAGCTGACGGGGTTGCCGCCGTACGTGGTGCCGTGGGCGCTCCTGCCCCAGCGCACCTGGAGCGCTCTCGAGCTCGCCAGCGCGGACAGCGGCAGGCCGTTCGCGATCGCCTTCGCCATGCAGACGACGTCCGGGACGATCCCGGCATGCTCGAACGCCCACATCTTCCCGGTCCGGCCGAAACCCGCCTGGACCTCGTCCGCGACGAGCAGGATGCCGTGCTCGTCGCAGATCGAGCGGAGCGCTTGCAGGAAGGCCGGCGGGGCCGGGATATAGCCGCCCTCGCCCTGCATCGGCTCGATGATCATCGCGGCCACCGCGGAGGGCGGGACCGTGGTCCGCAGAAGGTCGCGCAGGTGCTTCAGGGAGACGTCGACCGCCCGCTCCTCGTCGCCGGCAAAGTCGCGGTAGGCAGACGGGAAGGGGCTGATGTAGACGCCCGGCAGGAGCGGCTCGTAGCCCAGCCGGTAGTTGATGTTGGAGCTCGTGACGCTCGCGGCGCCGAGCGTGCGGCCGTGGAACGCGCCGCGGAACGCGATGATCCCGGGGCGCCCGGTGACCCGGCGGGCCAGCTTGATGGCGCCCTCGATGGCTTCCGAGCCGGAGTTCATGAAGAAGATGGAGTCGAGCGGCTCCGGCAGGAACTCCGCCAGGAGCCGGGCGTGGCGGACCGTCGATTCCGCGTAGCCCATCGCGGCGCACGGCGCGATCAGCCGGTCGACCTGGGCATGGATCGCGGCCGTCACCGCCGGGTGGCCGTGGCCGAGGACGCTGACGGCGATCCCGTTCGCGAAGTCCAGGTACGCCCTGCCGTCGGTGTCGTACAGGCGATGGCCCTCGCCGCGCGCCCAGGATCGCTCGAAATAGCGACCAAGGACCGGCGTCAGGTTCGCGGCAGCCAGCGCGGCCAGGTCGAGGCCGGAGGCAGCCGGGGCGGTCAGGGTGTCCATGGGTGGGTCCTCGGGTACGTCGCCGGCCGGGCCGCGTCACTCGGGCGGGCTGCGGCGGACCTGCCCCGAGTATATCGGGCGCCGGTCGGGCGGCGGGTGGGCCGAAGGTCGTCCCGACGGCATGGCCCCGTCCCGGCCTGCGCCGTGCCGCCACACCGGATGCCACGTCGCGTGCGACGATGGCGCGCGAACCCAGCCAGCCACCTGCGCGGAGTGCCGCCGTGATCGACTTCAGCCTCACCGACGAGAACCGGCTCGTCCGCGAGTCCGTCCGCGAGTTCGTCGCGGCCGAGATCCTGCCGAACATCCGGGAGTGGGACGAGAAGGGCGAGGCCCATCCGGAGGTCTTCGCCAGGATGGCCGAGCTCGGCTACCTTGGCGCGCCGATCCCGGAGGCGTGGGGCGGTGCCGGCATGGACTACGTCTCGTTCGCCATCCTGTGCGAGGAGCTGGAGCGCGCCGACACCGCCTTCCGGGTCGTGATGAGCGTCCATGTCGGCCTGAACTCCCTGGCGCTGCTCCAGTGGGGGACCGACGAGCAGCGCCGCCGCTGGCTGGTGCCGCAGGCGCAGGGCACGAAGCTCGCGACGTTCGCGCTCACCGAGCCCGGCGCGGGAACCGACGCGGCCAGCCTCCAAACGACCGCCCGCCGCGACGGCGACGCGTACATCCTCAACGGATCGAAGATCTGGATCAGCCTGGCCGACCTCGCGGACCACTTCCTCGTCTTCGCCACCGTGGACCGGGCGAAGCGCCACCGTGGCGTGACGGCATTCATGCTCGAGCGGGGAATGGCCGGCCTGACGACCGGGACGCTCCACGGGAAGATGGGGATCCGGGCCGGGAACACCGGCCTGATCACGCTGGACAACGTGGCGGTGCCGGCAGAGAACCGGATCGGCGACGAGGGCGAGGGATTCCTCGTCGCGATGAGCGCCATCGACCAGGGCCGCTTCACGGTGGCTGCCGGCGCGGTCGGGCTCGCGCAGGCCTGCCTGGACGCGAGCGTCACCTACGCCCACCAGCGCGAGACCTTCGGCCAGGAGATCGGCCGCCACCAGCTGGTCAAGCAGATGCTGGCGAACATGGCGAAGGGGACGGAGATCGGGCGCCTCCTCGTCTGGCGCGCCGCGTGGCTGAAGAACCACGGCGTTCGCAACACCCGCGAGACGTCCCTCGCGAAATGGCATGCGACCGAGCACAGTGTCGCAGCCGCGCTCGACGCGATCCAGGTTCACGGCGCGAACGGCTATAGCAACGAGTTCCCGGTGGAGCGCTACCTGCGCAACAGCAAGGCAGCCGTCATCTACGAGGGGACCAGCCAGCTCCACACGCTGATCCAGGCCGACTACGCGCTGGGCTACCGCCAAGACCGGCCCATCCGCTGCGAGCCGCTGCCCGCGCAGGGGTTCGAGCGCTGGCCGGCGCTGGGCGGCGGTTCCTCGACCGGGGGCAGCCGATGAGCACCGTCCGAGCGTCGCGGGCCGACGTGCGCGACCGCCTCGCCGTCATCTGGGCGTCCGGCGGTCTGGGCCGGCGGGCCGGGATCGTGATCGGCGGCGCGATCGCGGCCGCGCTCGCCGGGGCGTTCCTGTTCGGCGCCTGGCACGTCCTGTTCGGCGGCTTCGTCAAGGGCAACTGGCGGGCGGGCGCGTTCGGCGTGGCGTTGGCCGCCATCTCCGGGGCCCTGCTCGCGATCGCGGCTGCCCTCGCGAGGCGCCTGCTGCGCTGACGGACGCCTCTCAGCTCCCGGGCGGGCCTCCCTCGGCCGCGTCGACGGGGGGCTCGACCCACGCCACGCGGTCCACGAACGAGTTGCCCGGGTTCGCCATCACGATGCGGTGGAGCGCCTCGACGATGAACCCGGTCGCGTCGCGTGACCTCAGCACGGTCTGTGGGGAGACCAGCACGAGACCCGCGTGGGATCGCCCGGCCGCATTGGTTGCGCGCGCGGCAGGGACAAAGTCGCGGGCGTTCTCGGTGACGAGGGCTCGTCCCTCAGCGATGGCAACCTTCCACACGTGGCCGTCCAGCATCCCGATCAGGTCCGGTCGCTCGAGGACGGCCACGACGTCACGTCCGCGTTCGCGGAGCAGGCGTGCGATATGCGGCCGGAGATGCTCGTCGAGCAGGATCTTCACCCCAGGAGCTCGCGCTCCCGCCGAGCCAGCTCGAACTCACGGTCGTAGACCGCCTGATTTCCGGCGATCCACTCGTCGATCTCGGCTGGGAACGCGGCGTAGTACCGTGCCGCCACGCGGACGCGGGCGACAGGGACGCTGAGGTACTCCGCGGTTTCTTCGACGCTCCCGTTATGGGCCCGGATGGTCTCGACGACCTCCCAGACATCGAGGCCCGTGCCGGTCACCCCGGCGCGCCGGCCAGATGGCCCGTCGACGAACCGGATGCCGGGGTGCTCGACGAGGCGCAGGCCCTCCTCGAGGAACTGCTCCGCCAGCGCCGTTCGGGTGGTCCCGGCCGCCTGGGCGCGCGCGTCGAGCCGCTCGAGGGTCTCCGCGGGAAGGCGAAAGCTGGTGGTCTCCCGGACGCGATGGGCTGGAGCAGGCCTATCACTCATCTCGAACAGTGTAGCACAACGTATTGCGACGCATGACGGATCGGACGCAGCGCCCCAGGCGGCGCAACTGCCAGCCGGCCCCGCCGCCAGCCGGCGTCGCTGCCCGACGGACTCCCGCCGAGTCCCTACGCGATCGGCTCGAAACGGGCCTGGAAGAAGCGCAGGTACTTCGGCTCGAACGTCATCCGCAGGCCGGTCGCCGCGTCGCGCGCATCGAAGCAGGCCTTGACGGACTCAGCCACGACGTCCATGTGCGCCTGCGTGTAGACGCGCCGGGGGATCGTCAGCCGGGTCAGCTCCAGCTTCGGGCGCTTGTGGTCGCCCGTCTTCGGGTCGCGTCCGGCCGACACGATGCCGCGCTCCATCGAGCGAATCCCGGAGTCCAGGTAGAGCTCGGCCGCCAGCGTCTGGCCAGGGAAGACGTCCTGCGCCAGGTGCGGGTAGAACCGCTTCGCGTCGAGGAAGACGGCGTGCCCGCCGATCGGCACCACGATGGGGATGTCCCACTCCTGGAGCAGCTCGCCGAGGTAGCGGACCTGGCCGACACGGCTCCGGACATGCTCGTCCTGGACCGCCTCCTCGATGCCGATCGCCAGGGCCTCCATGTCGCGCCCGGCCAGCCCGCCGTAGGTGTGCAGGCCCTCGAACACGACCACGAGGTTGCGGAGCTCCTCGAAGAGGCCAGGGTCGTTCACGGCGAGCCAACCGCCGATATTGACAAGGTTGTCCTTCTTGGCGCTCATCCAGGCGCCGTCCGTGTAGGAGCAGAACTCGAGCAGGATCGCGGCGATGGACGTGTCCGCGTAGCCCTCTTCCCGCTCCTGGATGAACAGGGCGTTCTCTACCATGCGCGTGGCGTCGAGCATGACCCTGATGCCCAGCGGCTCGCAGAGCGCGCGGACGTCCCTGACGTTGGCCATCGAGACCGGCTGGCCGCCCGCCATGTTGACCGTGCCCGCGAGCGAGACGTACGGGATCTTCGAGGCACCGACCAGTTCGATCAGCGCCCGCAGCTTGGCGAGGTCGACGTTGCCCTTGAATGGGTGGAGCGAGGTCGGGTCGTGCGCCTCGTCGATGATCACGTCGTGGAATGTCCCGCCGGCCAGCTCCTGGTGCTCGCGGGTGGTGGTGAAGTACATGTTGCCCGGGATGTGGTCACCCGGCTTGATCATCACCTGGCTGATCAGGTGCTCCGCGCCACGGCCCTGGTGCGTGGGCACCATGTGCCGGTAGCCGTAGTGGCGCTGGACGGCGGCTTCGAGGTGGTAGAAGTTCCGGCTGCCTGCGTACGACTCGTCGCCCAGCATCATCCCGGCCCACTGCCGATCGCTCATGGCGGACGTGCCAGAATCCGTGAGGAGGTCGATGTAGACGTCGTCCGAGCGGAGCAGGAACGTGTTGTAGCCCGCCTCTCGGAGCGCCGTCTCGCGAGCCGGCCGTTCTGTCATCGTGAGCGGCTCGACCATCTTGATCTTCCACGGCTCGGCCCACGATCGACGACCGTGTTGCTGGCCCATCGTGTGCAGGCTCTTGGCTGTCATCGGGTCTTCCTCCGGTCGGGCGCCGCTCGGCGCCGGTGGACATGGACAGGGACGACGGACGGTGCGCCGCCCGGCGATGCTCAGGTTGCCTCGACGACCTCCTCCGGTCGCGGCGGCACCGGCTCACGGCCGCGCGCCCAGACGATGATCGCGACCGCGAGGATGATGATCACGCCGGCCAGGAGCGTGCGCGGCGTGACGGGCTCGCCCAGGATCAGCGCGCCGAGCGCGACGGCGACGATCGGGTTGACGTAGGCGTATGTCGCGACGAGCGACAGCGGGGCCACCCGGAGCAGCCACGCGTAGGCCGTGAAGCCCACCAGCGATCCGACGGCCACCAGGTAGGCGAGAGCGGCGATGCTGGCCGGCGTCACGGCCGCCGGGTGGAAGCGGCCCACCTCTCCCGAGAGGGTCGCCACGACGCCCAGCATCACCCCGCCGCACAGCATCTGCATCGCCACGCCGACCAGCGGCCGGGCTGGCAGGTGGGCACGGGCGCTGTACAGCGAGCCGATGGCCCACAGGATGGGCGAGCCGAGGAGGATGCCCGCGCCGACGAGGTCCACCGGCGCGCTTCCGCCGGCCGGCCAGACGAGCGCGCCGACGCCCACGAACCCCAGCGCGATCCCGGCGACCGTCGAGCGGGCGAGGTGGAGGTTGAAGAAGAGCCGGCCGAGCACCGCGACCCAGAGCGGGAGCGTGGCGATCAGCAGCGCCGCGATGCCCGATCCGACGGTGGTCTCGCCGAGCGCGACGAGCCCGTTTCCGCCCACGAGCAGGAATCCACCGATGATCGCGGCGTCTCGCCACTCGCGCCGGCCCGGGCGCGGCTCGCCGGCGCGCCCGGGGGCCGTGACCAGGGCGAGGATCGTGCCGGCGATCAGGAAGCGGATCGAGCTCTGCATGAACGGCGGGATCGTCTCGACGGCCACCCGGATCGCGAGATAGGTGGAACCCCAGACGACGTAGAGGGCGCCCAGGGCCAGCGCGACCCGGGTGCCGGGCGCGCCGAGCGTGCGGTGGGACGCGGTCTGCATCCCGGAAGGATGGCAGCCCGGCGGGTGGCCCGCTCGCAGGTTTCGGCCGCCGGATGGCGCGCGAGTGCCCGCCGTGACGCGCCAGGCGTGCGACAATCGGGCCGCGATGCCGCTCGACGACCGCTTCGACGATCTCGTCGCCAGCCTTTCCGGCTTCTACCGCGCGTGGGTCATCCAGCTTGGAATCGAGCTGGGCCTGTTCGCCCGCCTCCGGGAGGCCGGCGAAAGCGGGCTGACGCGGGCCGAGCTGGCAGCCGCGGCGGGGGCGGCGGCCGAGCCCATCTCCGCCTGGTGCGACGCCGCCTTCGCCTCCGACCTCCTGGGCGACGACGGCCGGCGGGTCACCCTGGACCGCGACGTGGCGACGGTCCTGCTGGACAAGGACCGCCCCGAGTACCTTGGCGGGCAGTTCGTCTACACCGTGACGGCGAGCCTCGACTACGACAGGATGGCGGACTACCTCCGCACCGGCGTTCCCGTTGCCACCCGATCGGCACGCTACTACCGGTCGATCGAGGAGCTGACCCGCCAGGACATCGCGGTCTTCTTCGAGGAAGGTCTCGCGGCGCTCCCGGACCTCGTGGCGGACCTGGTGCGGGGGATCGACGTGATCGACCTCAACTGCGGCGGCGGCCGTTGGCTGGCCGCGATCGCCCGACGATTCCCCGCGACGCGCCTGGTGGGTGTCGAGCCCGAGCCGGATTCGGTCGCGCGGGCGACGCGCCTGGTGGAGCGGCACGGCCTGGGGCCGCGGATCCGCATCGAGGCGCGCGAGGTGGACGCGACGCTGGACGTCGGCTCCTTCGACCTGGCCTACTTCCAGCACGCGCTCCACGAGATGCCGGATCCCGGCGTGGCGCTCCAGGCGGCCTGGCGGATGCTCCGTCCCGGGGGCAGGCTGCTCGTGCTCGGCTGGTGCCTGCCCGACGGGCTGCAGGAGTACGCGACCATGCATGGCCAGCTGATCGCGGGCGTGGCGCTCGACGAGCTGTTCCGTGGGGCCCGCCTGAGAACCGTGGCGCAGCACGCCCAGCTGTTCCGGGCGGCCGGCCTGCCCGAGCCCGAGGCAATCCCGCTGCCCTCGGACGCGACCCTCCTCATGGCGCGCCGCGACGCCTGACCGGTCGCCCGCAGTCGATCCCGCCGGGGCGCGGCTCGGGGTGCGCTGGGTCGCAAGCGACCCCACGCGTGTCCGCGCGATGCTCGCGGCGGCCTTCGGCGTGGTGGTCGTGGCCGGACGTCCGATCTCGCTTCCCGGGCTGCTGCTGGAGGTCGTCGAGGACGAGCCCGCGCAATCGGGCGGTGCTGCCGACCGCCTCGAGATGGCCGCAGTGGACATGCGGCCACTGGCGGTGCCGCTGACCGATGACCAGGCGCCGGCCGGTGCGCGGCTCCTTGCGCTCGGTTGGGCAACCGTCGACGCGGATCGCGCCGCGGCAGGGTGGGCGGACGCGCGCTGGACGACCGCAGCTCGCGACTCGCTCCTGGGTGCCCGGGCGCTGCTCGGCGGTCCCGACGCGATCGTGCTCCTCGAGCCCGACACGGAGGGGCGGCTGGCCGCCGCGCTCGCCCGCCACGGCGAGGGCCCGGCCGCACTCTACGTCGAGGTGCGGGAAGGCGCCGCGGCCGGCGCTCGGGCGCGCCTTGCCTGGCTGGGCGTCCGGGTCTCGGCCGGGCCGGGACCGTTCGGAGCTGGGATCGCAGTCATGGGGACGCCCCCCTCGGGCCCGACGCTGATCCTCGTGCCGGCATCCGCTTCCATGTTCGCCGGCCGGTCCCGGCCGGGCGTTCGCGGTACCATCCGGGCATGACCGATGGAGCCGCGCTCACGTTCCGGGATGCCGGCCCGGACGACGCGGAGTGGATCGCCGGCCTCCTCTCGGACGAGGGCTATCCGGCCGGCGCAACCGATATCGTCCGGCGCCTGGAGCGGTATGTCGAACGCGAGTGCCCGGTTCGCCTCGCGGAGGCCGCCGGCGAGCGTGCGGGCTTCGTCGCCTGCCAGGTCATCCCGCGCTTCGAGCACGGCGACGCCATCGTGCGGGTGATGGCGCTGGTCGTGGACCCGGGCATGCGCGGGCGCGGCGTTGGGCGGGGGCTGATGGCGGAGGCGGAGACGATCGCCGATGCGGTCGACGCCGCGTTTCTCGAGGTGACGGCCGGCCACCACCGATCCGGCGCTCGGCGTCTCTTCGAGGCCCTCGGGTACGACGCATCGCTCACGACCTATCTCCGGAAGCGGCGCTGAGCACGGAACACGGCGAAGCCTTCCCGCACCTCCGACTCCGGGTCACCTCGGAGCAGCTGCTGGGCTTCCCCTGGGAGCTCCCGCTGCACCACTGGTCCGCGGACCGGGTGGCCCTGCGCGACCTGCCGGTCGGCCCGTCGCGCCACCTCGTCCGGTTCGTCGTCACCGACGAGACGACCTTTGCGCTCAAGGAGGAGTCGGTCGACAACGCGCGCCACGAGTACGACGTGCTCGTCCACCTCGAGGCGCTGGGGCTGCCGTCGGTTCGCGCGATCGGGATCGCGGTCCGCCCGCTCGAGGACTCCGCGATCCTCGTCACCGAGTACCTCCGCCACTCGCTCCAGTACCGCCGCCTCCTCATGCGCGTCCCGCTGACTGCCGGCGGCTACCGCGAGCGGCTCCTCGACGCGATGGCGTCGCTCCTCGTGGATCTCCACCGTGCCGGCGTGTTCTGGGGCGATTGCTCGCTCGCGAACACCCTTTTCCGGCGCGACGGCGGCACGATCCAGGCCTACCTCGTGGATGCCGAGACCAGCGAGACCTACGCGGCGCTCTCGGATGGCCAGCGCGCCTATGACCTCGACGTCCTGGTCGAGAATGTCGCGTTCGGCCTGGCCGACCTGGCCGCGTACCATGGCCGCCCGGAGCTGATGGACGAGCAGATCGCGGCGGCCGAGTCGGTCAGGCACCGGTACACCGCGCTCTGGCAGGAGCTTCACGGCCAGGTCGAGATCCAGGCGGGCGACCGCTTCGCGATCCAGGCCCACATCCGGCGGCTCAACGACCTCGGCTTCGCGATCGGCGAGATCGAGCTGCTGCCCGGGGATGCGGGGACGGTCCGCCTGCGGACTGCCGTCGCCCAGCGCGACTTCCATGCCCGTGAGCTCGCCCGCCGGACCGGTCTCGTCGCACTGGAGGGCCAGGCCCGGCTGCTGCTCAACGATGTTCGCGAGTACCGGGCGTGGCTGACCTACTTCGAGCGGAGGCCCATCTCGTCGGTCGAGGGCGCCGCCAGGTGGCAGGCGGAGGTCCTGGAACCGTACGTGGCACGCTTGCGGTCGGTCATCGGGCCCGGCCGGGACCCGCTTCAGGCGTACTGCGACCTCCTGGAGCACAAGTGGCTCCGTTCCGAGCGGGCGCAGCAGGACCTGGGCCTCGAGGCGGCGTTCATCTCCTATGTGGCAGCCGGCGCGCCGGCGCCCGAGGTCGCCAGCGGCGCCTCGGCCCTCGACCTCGACCTCGGCGATCCGGAGGCGATGTGGGGCGGCGGCAAGGCGTCGGAGGGCGTGGCGCCCTGAAGCCGGCCCGCGCGGGCGCCGCCCCGCGACGGAGCGCAGCGAGCCGCCTACCAGCGTTCTGCGTGGAGGAGCTCGGCCAGCGGTCGCCGCCCGCCCGGGCGCTTCGGGGCGGTGAGCACCGATTCATCGGCCGGGTAGCCGAACGAGAGCAGATACTCGCAATGCATGCCGTCCGGCAGGCCAAGGAGCTCGGCGGCCCTCGCGTGCTCGTACACGGTGGCAGGGACGCTGCCGATCTCCAGCTCCCACGCCGCGAGGACCATGTTCTGGGCCGCCCTGCCCAGGTCGAACAGCACGGAGAGCGCTGCGCCCTCCGCCCGAGGGTCGGGCGTCACGAGGGCGACCGCGACGGCCGCCCCGGCCAGGTGGCCGGCCCACGGTCCGAGCGTCGACAGCTCGCGCAGGTGCTCGCGATCCCGGCAGACCACGAAGGCCCAGCGCTGCTCGTTCTTGGAGCTGCCCGCGCGTCGACCCGCGTTGAGGATCCGCTCGAGCGCCGCGGGCTCCAGCGGCCGGTCGATGAAGGTCCGGACCACGCGCAGGGAGTCGATCGCCTCCCAGGTGCCGAGGGCAGGTTCCATGGAGCGCCTCCCGTGCTGCAGGGTTTAGGCCGGTCGGGGCGGACCGGATGACGTCGGGACGCCGACGGCCGGCACCGCCACCGCCGGGCGCTCGAGAGCGCTGAACGGCCCGTGGGTGTCGGCCTGGCGGAGGACGAGCGTCGCCACCGCGCGGGCGGCAGCGGCGTCCGGATCGGGAGCACCGGTCAGGTGGCGGGCAAGGAATGCCGCGATCCGTTCCCGATAGACCGGATCCTCGAAGAGCCAGCGATGGAGGCCCTCGGGCAGGATCAGGAGCTCGAGGTCACGATCGACGTTCCGCCGGGCCGCCCGATCCAGACGGAGGGCGGCCTCGAGCTCCACGATCTCGTCCTGCGCGCCGTGGATGATGAGGATCGGTCCCGCGTAGCGGCCCACGGCCGCCGCGGCGCTGGTGGCGGATGGGGCGTGACCTCGCGGGCTCAGGAAGACGCGGGTCGTGAGCGCCGCCAGCGAATGCGCGACTGGTCCGGGCAAGCTCAACCCCGCGAGCTGGAACGTCCGCCGGGTCAGGCTCCGCGGGTCGGACGGAGCGGACGTCAGGACCAGGGCGGCCACCCGCGGATCGTCCGCGGCGGCGATCGCGGCTCCGATCGCCCCCATCGAATGTCCCAGCACCCCGACCGAGGTCACGCCGGGCCGTGTCGCGACGAGCCCGACGGCAGCTCGCGCATCGGTGCCGAATTCCGCGGCGCTGATCGGGAGGGCCTCGGCCGGGTTGTCGCCATGGCCGCGAACATCGAACATGAGCGTGGAGAATCCGGCAGCGTGCAGGAACCGGGCGTTCGGCAGCATCCGCGCCCGGTTCGATTCCCAGCCATGGACCAGGACCACGGCCGGCGCGGGGCGGCCGCCGGGCGCCGGGATGAACCAGCCTGGAAGCGGCCCGGCGTCGGACGGGACGACCACCGCCTCGAATGGCAGGTCGTACGTCGCCGGCGTCTCGAGCGGCGGGCGGCGCGCTGGGAAGCCGGCGCGCCGGCGATACTCGAGGGCGAACCGGTAGGCGGCGGACGGCGCGACCACCGCCGCGCCGAGCGCGACCACGGTCGCGCCGAGCGCGACCGTGGCGGTCCGGGACGGGCGCATTCCCGAAGGGTACCGCCGCGCTGGGCTAGGATGGTGGGATGGCCCATCGCGACCCTCATGAAGTGCTCGGGATCGACCGGGATGCCAGCCAGGCCGCCGTGAAGGCCGCCTGGCGACGCCTGGCCCGGGAGCATCATCCCGACCTTGCCGCGGACTCCTCGGAGCGCCGGGATGCCACGCGTCGAATGGCCGAGATCAACGCCGCCTACCAGGCTCTGCGGTCCCGTGCGACCGGCGGAGCGGGCACGCCCGCCCGGGGCGCAGGAGCGGCGGGCGGATCGGGCCCGACAGCTCGCGCTCCGGATGCCGCGCGCCCGAGTGGGCCGCCTCCGCCTCCGCCGTCCCGGCCGGTCACGGCCCGGCTGGACACGACGGACCTCTTCCGGCAGCGCAACGCCACGACGACGCCGGCCGGCGGGGGCTACCGACACCGGCCGCGGGTACCGGCGGCGCTCCGGCGAGCGACCTGGGGCGAAGCCGAAGAGCCACGGGCCTCCGACCCGACCGGTCCGCTGCAGCGCGTCCGCTCTCGGCGTGCGTCGCGGAGGCCGCTGCCGGAGATCGGCACGGCGCTTGCGACCCGGATCGTGTTCGGCAAGTTCCACGGGCGCACGCTCGGAGAGATCTTCGCGCAGGAGCCGACGTACCTGGAATGGGTGGAACGGACGATCACCCGCGACCCGGACCTCGTGGCCGCCGCCCGGGTGGTCCTGGACCATCGAGCAGGCGCGGCCCCCACGGGTGGAGATCCGGCCATCGGCGGGGAGCCCGCGCTCGGTGTCGCCGACGCCTCCGGCACCCGCGGCGGGGACACGAACGGGGACGCCGGCCGGCGTCCCCGTGATGGGGCGGGAGGAGGGTCCGCGGGAGAGTCCGCGGCCAGATGAGTCCGCAGCCACCGTTGCGGACCGGGCCTGCGGGCCGGAGATCCGTGGTTACTCGACTCGTGCCCGGAGTCCCAGGGGCCACCAGATGACGCTCCCCGCGGCGTCCTCCAGGTCGGTGTGTCCCGACGCTCCGGGCCGTGGCCGACGCCCCAGGGTTGTCCCGGTGGCTCGCGCCGACGGCTGCATCAGGAAGATACGCAGGTTGGCGGCGCACGGCTATGCGACGTCCGTCCGGTCGGGGGCCGGGAAAGGTCGGTGGCGTGCATGCACCGGCCCATGACGGACGTACCAGGTGACTGCCCGCACCGGGGCCGGACCAGCCGGCCCGCCACGCGCCGCAGCAGCACGGCCCGATGACGAGAGGCCCGATGACGCATGGGAGCCCCGCCGGGTACGCTGCTCGCATGCTTCGGGCAGTCGGCCGGCGCGGCCTCTTCGTGGTGGCCGCGGCGTTGCTCGTTGCCGCGTGCGCGGGTTCGTCGCCTCCGCCGTCGTTCGACCCCGCGATGCCGTGCGGCGGCGTCGACCGGCAGGAGATGAAGGGCGCCTACCCGGACCTCGAGGCCCGGATCCCCGCCCAGATCGCCGGCCAGGCGGCGGACAGCCGCGATTCCGGCCGCTTCTGCTCGAAGGCCACGCTCGGGACGCTCTGGAACGCGGGGATCCGGGAAGCAGAGTTCGGCGGCGGGATCTGGCAATTCGATCCAGGCGGCGGGACGTCGCTGCCGGGCATGCAGCTGTCCGTCTTTCGTGCACCCGGCCTGACGGCCCAGCTCCTCGCCGACGAGTACCGGGCCGGAGCCGGTGGCACAAGCCGGGTCACGATCGTCTCCTCGACCAACGAGCAGGTCAACGGCCGGCCCGGCTTCCGCATGAACCTGCTCAACGGCGATTCCCACCAGGCGATCCTGGTCTGGCCGTCGGCCGACGGGACAGTGGTCCAGGTGGTGATTGCCGCGGACGTCGACGAGTCGAAGGTCCAGGCCGCGGTTGCCGCGCTCCGCTGACCCGAGAGCGCGCGCGGATCGACTAGCATCCCGCCCATGACGTGGCAGGCCAGGAAGCATGCCTGGGAACGGGAGCGGCTCGAACCGGCGCGCGCGCGCGCGCCGGAGCGCTCGGCCCGGTTCACGACCATCTCGGACGTCGAGGTGGCGCGCCTGTACGGCCCATGGGACTGGGCCGCCGCGGCGAGCGGCGCCGGGACGGGCGGGGAGTCGGTGGAGCGCGACGCGGCCGGCGGGGGAGGGCCCACCGCGGCCGACCACCGCGGGGAGCCGCTTCGGCCGGGCCGGTGGGATGCCTTCGATCCGCTCCGTGACATCGGGTTCCCGGGTGCGCCGCCCTTCACGCGGGGCATTCACCCGACCGGCTACCGCGGCCGCGCCTGGACCATGCGGATGTTCGCCGGCTTCGGAGCGGCGGAGGACACGAACGCCCGCTTCCGCGACCTGCTGGCGGCGGGCCAGACCGGCCTCTCGGTCGCCTTCGACATGCCCACGCTCTACGGCTACGACACGGACGACCCCGAGGCCGAAGGGGAGTTCGGGACGTGCGGGGTGGCGGTCAGCTCGCTCGCCGACATGGAGGTGCTCCTCGACGGACTGCCGCTCGACAGGGTGAGCACGTCGATGACGATCAACTCGCCGGCGGCGCCGATCTGGGCGATGTACATCGTGGCCGCGGAGAAGCGCGGCGTGCCGCGGGCCGCGCTCGAGGGGACGCTCCAGAACGACATCCTCAAGGAGTTCGTCGCCCAGAAGGAGTACCTCTTCCCGCCCGCGCCATCCCTGCGCCTCGTCACCGACACCATCGAGTTCGGGACCCGCGAGCTTCCCCGTTGGAACACCGTCTCGATCAGCGGCTACCACATCCGCGAGGCGGGCAGCACCGCGGTCCAGGAGCTGGCGTTCACGCTCGCCGACGGGATGGCGTACACGGAGGCGGCGCTCGCACGCGGGCTCCGGGTCGACGAGTTCGCGCCCCGCCTGTCGTTCTTCTTTAACTCGCACGCCGACTTCTTCGAGGAGATCGCGAAGTTCCGCGCGGCGCGGCGCATCTGGTGGAAGCTGATGACGGCGCGCTACGGCGCGCAGAGCGAGCGGTCGACCTGGCTGCGCTTCCACACCCAGACGGCCGGGGTCAGCCTCACGCCGCAGCAGCCGCTGAACAACCTGACCCGGGTGGCGATCCAGGCGCTGGCGGCCGTCCTCGGGGGGACCCAGTCGCTCCACACGGACGCGTACGACGAGGCGTGGGCCGTGCCGACGGCCGAGGCCGCGCTCCTCGCCCTGCGGCAGCAGCAGGTCATCGCGGAGGAGACCGGCGTCGCGAACACGATCGACCCGCTGGGCGGGAGCTGGTTCGTGGAGTCGCTGACGAACCGGACCGAGCGCGAGGTGTGGCGCTATCTCGACGAGATCGACGCGCGAGGCGGCATGGTCGCGGCAGTCGACCAGGGCTATCCGCAGCGCGAGATCGCGGACGCTGCCTATCGGTTCCAGCGGGAGGTGGACGCCGGCGAACGGCGGATCGTCGGCATGAACTCCCAGGTCGACCCCGACGAGGTACTCGCGGTGCCGCTCCTGCAGGTGCCCGCGGGCTCCCTGGAGCGCCACCTGGCCCGCCTGGATCGGACGCGCCGGGAGCGGGATCCGGGCGCGGTATCGGTCGCCCTCTCGGGCCTGCGCGCGGCGGCCGCGGCCCCCGAGTCGTCGGCCACGAACCTGATGCCGCACTTCCTCCGCTGTGCCGCCGCGTACGTCACGCTGGGCGAGCAATGCCGGGTGCTGCGCGACGTCTTCGGGGAGTACCGGGAGCCGGTCGCGATCTGACCCGGGCGGTCGGGCCGCGGCCGCGACGGCTCGGTCGAGCGGGCCCGTCGAGATCTCCCGCCCGCACCGGGACCGGCGGACTACCATCTCGGGATGTACTTCGATGCGCTCTCCTTCCTCGAGGACGAACGGGATGCCTGGCGCCCGTACGAGGCGCTCTTCACGCTGTCGCCGGCCCAGCTCGAGCTGGCGGTGGCCGGTGAGGATCGCTGGTCCGGTCGGGACCTCCTGGGCCACCTCGTGTTCTGGCAGGAACGCGCGCTCGCGGTCGCTCGCGAGCTGGCCGTCGGCGAGAGGAGCCCGGCGCGCCTGCGCGGTGAAGCGGAATGGGACGCCCGGGGCGACGCGATCAACATCGAGGCGCTCGCCGCCTGGCGCGCCCTCCCGCTCGACGAGCTGTTGGATCGAGCACGGACCGTTGCCGGCGAGCTGCGCGGCCATCTGACCGTCGTGCCGGAGGCCCGCTGGCTGAAGGACGGAGCGGTCCAGGCATTCTTCGCGAGCGAGACGATCGACCATTACGCCGATCACGCCGCGGACCTTGCGGCGATCCTCGCGGCGGCAGGATGACCGGGCCGACGCTCTCGGCGCTCCTCGCGGAGCAGGCGGGCCTGCTCGAGGGCGCGGTGGCGGTCCCGACGCGGAAGGGGACCGACTACTACCTGGACGACGTCCTGTTCACGTCCGACGCGGGCGGCGCCGCGGAGTTCCACCTTCGCGACGAGGTGGGCGCGGCGGCGCTGCGGACCCCGGACGTCACCTCGTCGCCGCGGGGCGCCGGCTGGGTGCGGTTCGCGCCGGCGCGGCTCGACGGCCACGCCCGCGACCGTGCGCTCGCCTGGCTCGAAAGTGCCTGGCGGCGCGTCGACGCGGAGCTGTCTGGCGTCGCCGGAGTGGACACCGTCGCGGACGAGCTCGAGGACGAAGCAGACGTCGACGACGACCGGGACGACCCGGCCAGCTGACGACCGCCGTCCAGGTGGCGGACGCGCGGGCCGTGCAGTCCCGCGGCCTGCCCCGGAATCCGACCGCCCCGAGCGGCTTGGCCGAGCGGGCCGGTCGAGCGGCCTGCGCGGGGCGGGAAGAGCCGCGCGCGAGGGATCAGTCGGCGATCTTCGCGTAGGTCGGCAGGCCGAAGCGCTGCTCGAGCTGGTCGGCGGGCTGGAAGCCGACGACGCCCATCGGCTGCTTGCCCTCGCCCGGGAAGAACGCGATGGTCGGGATGCTCATGATGTTGAAGGCCCGGCTGAGGCCGGGGTTGGCGTCGACGTCAACCTTGACGACGTCCACGGCGCCGTCGTACTTCTTGGCGAGCTTCTCGAGCTCAGGGGCGACGAGCTTGCAGGGCCCGCACCAGGCAGCCCAGAAGTCGACGATCACCGGACGGGCGGACTTCAGGACGAGCTCGTCGAAGGTGGTGTCGGTTGCGTGCTTGATCTCGACCATCGGTCGGAACCCTTTCTCCCGGGCTAACGGGGCGGGGATGGCCTTAGCCGGCCAGTCCACAGATGAGACGGTACGCTTCGAGGACACGCGGGTCCGCGATTCGGTAGTAGACGGTGCTCCCGTCGCGGCGGGTGCTCACGAGGCCGGCGCTCCGCAGGACGGCCAGGTGCTGGGACATGTTCGGCACGTGGCAGCCGACGGACGCCGAGAGCTCCGACACGGAGAACTCGCCGACGGCAAGCGTCTCGAGGACGCACAGCCGTTTCGGGTCGGCGAGCGCGCGCCCGATGACGGCGGCTCGCTGCCGGTCGGCGTCGGTGTTCGCGTGCTGTGCGGTGACCACGGGCGGAGTATCTCATCACTTGCGCAATCATGCAAGTGTGCCCCGTGACAGTGCCACCCGGAGACAGTGCCACCCGGAGACGCGCGTCCCGTCGCGCGCAGAGATCCGGCGCGCCGCGCGATCGTCGGCGATACTCCGCGCCATGCCCATCGACTTCGACCCGGCTGCCCACACGATCCGGCCCGAGGCCTTCGACGAGGCGGCCAGGATGCTCGCCGGCCGCGTCGACCGAACGCCCCTGCTCACCTCGCGGACGGCCGCCCGCGTCGTGCTGGCGGCGAGCGGCGTCCACCTCGCCGGCGGGACGGTGTACGCGAAGGCGGAACACCTCCAGGCGACCGGCTCGTTCAAGGTCCGCGGCGCCAATCTGCGGCTTGCCCTGCTCGATGCCGCGGAGAAGGCGGCGGGCGTCATCGCGATCTCCGCGGGCAACCACGCTGCCGCGGTGGCGGTCGCCGCGGGACAGGCCGGGATCAACGCCGTGGTCGTCATGCCCCTGACGGCCGTGCGCTCCAAGGTGGCGGCCTGCCAGGCGTACGGCGCGGAGGTGATCCTCCATGGGGCGACGACGGCCGAGGCCTGGGCAGAGATGGAGCGAGTCCGCGAGGTGCGCGGACTGACGTTCATCCACCCGTTCGACCACCCCGTCACGATCGCCGGCCAGGGGACCGTGGGCGTGGAGATCCTCGAGGATCTTCCGGACGTCGACCTCGTGGTCGTCGGCGTGGGCGGGGGTGGCCTCGCCTGCGGGATCGCGACCGCGCTCGCCACGCGCCGCCCGGCGACCCGCGTCTGGGGCGTCGAGCCGGAGAGATCCAACGCCCTTTCGGCGGCGCTGGCGGCGGACACGGTCGTGCCGGTGACGCCCGGCAGCGTCGCCGACGGCCTGAACGCCCCGTTCGCGGGCGAGTGGACGCTGGCGCTCGGCCGGCGTCATCTCGCCGGGATCGTGACGCTCACGGACCCGGAGATCCTGGGCGGGGTGCGCTTCGCGGCGGAGCGGATGAAGCAGGTCCTCGAGCCCGCCGGGGCCGCGGCGCTCGCCGCCATCCTGCACGGCCGGATCCCCCTGCGCGACGGCGAGCGTGTCTGCGTCGTCTTCAGCGGCGGCAACGTGGCGACCGAGCGCATCGGCGACCTCCTGGCGCAGGCCGCCCCGATCGCGGGGCTCTGACGGTCAGTCCACCCCCAGCTCGGCCAGGCGATCGTCGTCGATGCCCATGTGATGCGCCAGCTCGTGGATGACCGTGATCCGCACCTCGTCCTCGAGCTCCAGTGGGTCGGCGAAGTCCTCCTCCAGCGGCAGCCGGAAGATCGTGATGGTGTTCGGGAAGGGCACGTCGTCCGCGCCCCACTCGGTCCGGGGCACACCCTCGTAGAGGCCGTACAGGGTCTCGTCGGGCGCGAGGCCTTCCTCGCGCCGCTGCTCGCGCGAGGGATCGTCGGCGATGACGACGGCCACTTCCCGGAGCGCGGCCGCGAAGGGCATCGGGATGCCGGCGAGCGCGCGGTCGACGAGGTCCTCGAACCGGGCGTGGCGGGCCTCGCGGCGCCGGCGGAGGGCGGCGAGGTCGGCGGCCGGGATCCCGCGGCGTCGCTTCGGCATGGCGCGCCTATCCTACGGCGCCATGGAGCTCATGCACGGCCGGCCGCTCACGGGTCCCGGGCTGCGGGCGTTCGAAGCTGACCATGCGGGCACGCCGACGACCGAGGTTGCCGGCGAGCCCGAGGGATACCTGGTCGCGATGGACGGGGGCGTGCGGATCCACTTCCTGGACTGGGGCGGGCCGAGCCGGGTGACGGGCGAGTCGGGGGCGACACCCGGCGTCCTGCTGATCCACGGCCTCGCCCAGACCGCATGGTCGTGGGCGCCCGTGGCGCGCCGGCTTCGAACGGTCGCGAGGGTGGCTGCGATGGACGCGCGCGGCCACGGCCTCTCGGACGCGCCGACAGCCGGGTACGAACCGGACCAGCTGGCCGAGGACGCGATCGCGGTCGCCGAGGGCGCCGGCCTCCTCGCCTTGGCGGACGATGCGGGAGCGCCCGGCGGAGCAGGCCAGCGGCCGTTCGTCGTCGTCGGGCACGGCTACGGTGCGGCGATCGCCGCGTGGACCGCGAATGCGCTGGGGGAACGCTGCGCCGGCCTGGTCCTCGTCGACGGCGGGTGGACCGACCTGCCGGCCGAGACCGGGATGTCGCCCGACGAGTGGCTCGCCGCGATCGCCGAACCCCCGGAGGTGCTCCGCTCGACAGCGGCCTGGCTCGCGGACGGGGAGGGATTCGACCCGGCCACGTGGGGTCCCGACCAGGAGCGAGCCGCGCGGGCAGAGGTCGTCGAAACGGCGGCGGGCCGGGTCAAGCTGGCGATCCACCCACACGCGCTGGCGGGCTCGGTTGGCGCGTTGTGGGCCTACGATCCGGCGGACGTCCTGACCGCGGTGGACGCGGAGATCGTGGCGCTCGCGGCCCGCGACGACGACGCCGGACGGCACCTGGCCGGCCTCCGCGAGATGGCGGCGGCGCGCGCCGCCGGCGGCCGATCTCCCATCCGCGCCGCCTCGTTCCCCGGGCTCGGCCACAACCTGATGCGCTACGTGCCCGGCGCTGTCGTCGCGGCGATCCGCGCGGCGGCCGGTCCGCCGCCCGGCTCGCCGGTCAGCCCATCGCCACACCCGGCCGCGGACCGGCCCGCATCGGGCTAGGATGCGAGCATGCCCGACCGAGACCTGCCCCAGCACGTGAAAGCGATCGTCGCCGAGATCGAGACCGAGATCGGCGAAGAGGACGCGGAGCCGGCCCGCCCTGGAGCGCCCGGCCCCGCGGCCGCGATCGAGGGCGACGGGGCTCGCGACGACGGGACGCCCGGGGGGAACGGCCGCATCGAGGCCGCCGTCCGCGGCATCCTGCGCGAGATCGGCGAGGACCCCGATCGGCAGGGCCTGCTGGGAACGCCCGGGCGGGTCCACCGCATGTACGCGGAGCTGACCGCGGGCTACCACGTCGACCCGGAACGGCTCATCAACGGCGCCATCTTCGACGGGGACTACAGCGAGATGGTGATCGTCAAGGAGATCCCGTTCTACTCGCTCTGCGAGCACCACCTCCTGCCATTCTTCGGGACTGCCGCGGTCGCCTACATCCCGCGCGGCCGCGTCATCGGGCTCTCCAAGATCCCGCGGATCGTGGAGATGTACGCCCGCCGGTTGCAGGTCCAGGAACGGCTCACCGCGCAGGTCGCGGACTTCCTGCAGGCGCGCCTCGGCCCGATCGGAACCGGCGTCGTCATCGAGGCCACCCACCTGTGCACGGGCATGCGCGGCGTCCGCAAGCCGGGTACCGTCATGACGACGAGCCATGTCCTGGGCCTCTTCCGGACCAACGACAAGACGCGGGCCGAGTTCTTTGCCCACGTCGGACGGCGGGCGCCGGGCGCCTGACGCCGCCGCCTGACAGAGGAGCAACGCATGAGCGAACGGCCGATCAAGGTCCTGATCGCGAAGCCCGGCCTGGACGGCCACGACCGGGGCGCGAAGGTCCTGGCCCGGGGCCTGCGCGACGAGGGGTTCGAGGTCGTCTACACGGGCCTCCGCCAGACCCCGGAGATGATCGCGACCGCCGCGCTCCAGGAGGACGTCGACGTCGTGGGCCTGTCCATCCTGTCGGGGGCCCACATGACCCTGCTGCCGAAGGTGACCCGACTCCTGCGCGAGCGCGGCCTCGACGACGTGCTGGTGACCGCCGGCGGGATCATCCCCGACGATGACATCCCGGCCCTCCGCGAGGCGGGCGTCGCCGCGGTGTTCGGACCGGGCACGACCATCGCGGAGGTCGCGGCCTACTTCCGGAGCCACGTCCGGCCGCCCGAGGCGTGAGCGAGGCCGGGGTCCGGGCGGCGGAGCTCGCGGACGCTGCTGTCGCCGGTGACCGCCGGGCGCTGGCGCGGCTCCTCACCGCCGTCGAGAACCGGACGGCGACCGCCGAGGTGGCCCTCCGGCGCCTCTACCCGGTGACGGGTCGGGCGCACCTGGTCGGGATCACCGGCGCGCCCGGCGCTGGCAAGAGCACGCTCGTCGCCGCCCTGATCGCGGAGGCGCGCCTGGCCGGCCGTGCGGTCGCCGTCGTGGCCGTGGACCCCTCCTCGCCGATCACCGGGGGCGCCCTCCTCGGCGACCGCGTGCGGATGCAGGCCTACGCGTCCGACGACGAAGTCTTCATCCGGAGCATGGCCTCGCGCGGGCACGCCGGCGGCCTCGCCGCGACCAGCACGGCAGCTGCCACGGTCCTCGACGCGGCCGGGTTCGACCTTGTCCTGCTGGAGACCGTGGGCACGGGTCAGAGCGAGGTGGAGGTCGCCGCGGCGGCCGACACGACCGTCGTACTGGAGGCGCCCGACATGGGCGACGAGGTCCAGGCCATCAAGGCCGGGCTCCTCGAGGTCGCCGACATCGTGGTCGTCAACAAGGGCGACCGACCGGGAGCGCAGCGAACGGCCGCCCAGCTGCGGGCGATGCTCTCGGCCAATGGGAACCCTCGTCCCACCGCCGGCGCACCCGGTGAAGCCGCCGACCATCCCCGCCCGAAGCGGCCCGACGTGCTGGTCACCACCGCCTCGACCGGCGAGGGCGTCCCGGCGCTCCTCGCGGCGCTGGATCGACATCGAGCGGCCGGTCGCGACGGCCTGGCAGACGGTGCGCGCCTCGCCCGTGCCGAAGCGCAGGTGTGGGAGATCGTCGCCGAACGGCTCCGGGGCCGTCTCCACGGGCCGGACGCCGGGGAGGCGACGGCCTCGACCCTGCGTGCGGTCGCCGACCATCGGCTCGACCCCTACGCAGCGGCCGACCTCCTGCTCGCCTCGCTGGCCGGCGGGCGACCTCGCGCCTGACCGGCGCGGCGTACTCTGTCCGGCATGTCGATCGAGCGTGCGTTCGTGGCCGGTGCCGGGCTGATGGGCCACGGGATCGCCCAGGTGCTGGCGACCGCGGGCCGAACCGTGGATCTCTACGAGCCGGAGCTGGCCCGGGCCGAGGCTGGCCGCTCAAGGATCCTCGCGAACCTGGGGCGTGCCGTCGCGAAGGGCCGGCTGGAGCCGACGACCGCCCAGGAAATCGCCGACCGGATCGCGGCGACGGACCGGATCGCGGCTGTCGGCGAGGCCGATCTCGTGATCGAGGCGGTCTTCGAGGACGAGGCGGTCAAGCGCGCGCTGTGGGCAGAGCTCGACGGCCTGGCGCCCGGGCGCTCCATCTTCGCCTCGAACACCAGCTCCATCTCCATTGACCGCCTCGCGACCGCGCTCGCTCCGGCCCGCCGTCCGGCCTTCTGCGGCATGCACTTCTTCAGCCCGGTGCCCGTCATGCCGCTCGTGGAGCTGATCCGCGGCTCGGCAACCGACGAGACGACGGTCGCGGCGGTCCGGGCCCTGGCCACCGACCTTGGCAAGCAGGTGATCGTCTCGGCGGACCGGCCCGGATTCATCGTCAACCGGATCCTCATGCCCCTCGTGGCCGAGGCGATACGCGCCCTCGAGGAGGGAATCGGAACGGCCGAGGACATCGACACCGGCGCCCGCGTGGGCCTCAACCACCCGATGGGTCCGCTGGCGCTCGCCGACTTCATCGGCCTCGACGTCGTGCTCGGCGTGATGAACGTCCTGCACGCCGATCTCGGCGACGAGCGCTTTGCGCCACCGCGCACGCTGGCGGACCTCGTGGCCGCGGGGAAGCTCGGCCAGAAGAGCGGCGAGGGGTTCTTCCGCTACCCGCGCGGCTGACCGCGGGAACACCGGGCCGGGCGAGGCGCGCGGCGCCGGGCGCCAGGAGAGGGGAGGGGACGTGCTCGACGCGTTCGATGGGCTAGGGCCCGACGAGCGGCTCCTGGGCGAGACGGTCCGCGCCTTCGCGCGGGAGGTGATCGCGCCCGGGGCGACCGAGCGCGACGAGGCCGAGCGCTTCGACCGCTCGCTGGTCGGCGCGATGGCCGAGCTGGGCCTGCTTGCCGGCCCCTTCCCCGAGTCCGTCGGCGGAGCCGGCCTGTCCGCAGCCGCCTGGACGGTCGTCGTGGAGGAGATCGCGGCCGCGGACATGGCCGTCGCAGTGACCCTGTGCGTCCACGTCCTGCACCAGAACCCGGTGGTCCGCTGGGGGACGGACGAGCAGCGTGCGCGCTGGCTGCCGGCCATGCAGGCCGGCCGGGCCCTCGGCGCCTTCGCCCTCACCGAGCCCGGTGCCGGCTCCGACGCCGCAGCCCTGCGGACGCACGCCACCCGCCTCGGGGCGGACGGCCGGGAGCTCGGGGCGGATGTGTCGACGGAGGCCGCCGCCTATCGACTGGACGGGACGAAGATCTGGATCTCGAACGCCCCGGACGCGGAGCGCTACCTCGTCTTCGCCACGCTTGATCCGGCGCTCGGCGCCGCCGGCATCACCGCCTTCCTCGTGGAAAAGGGGACGTCGGGGTTCCGGTTCGGTGCGCACGAGAAGAAGATGGGGATCAGGGCGTGTCCCGCCGCGGAGCTCGTCTTCGACGGCGCGATCGTCCCGGCCGCGAACCGCCTCGCCGGGGAGGGCGAGGGGTACCGCGTGGCGCTCTCGGCGCTCGGCGATGGCCGGATCGCGATCGCGGCGGCCTGCACGGGCCTTGCCCGCGCGGCGTTGGAACGCGCCGCAGCATACCTGCACGAGCGGCGGGCATTCGGCGCGGAGATCGCGGAACTCCAGGGCCTCCGCTTCATGATCGCCGAGATGGCCCAGCAGGTCGCCACGGCGCGTGCGCTGACGCGCGGGGCGGCGGCGACCCGCGATCGGGGCGCACCCGGGGCGGAGGTCGCCGCCTCGGCCTCGCTCGCAAAGTGGACGGCATCCGACGCCGCGATGCGAGTCACCACGGACGCGGTGCAGCTCTTCGGCGGTGCCGGCTACTCGCGCGAGACGGGCGTGGAGCGGCTCATGCGGGATGCGAAGGGAGCCCAGATCTACGAGGGCACGAACCAGGTCCACCGGGGGATCGTCGCCGACGCGGTCCTCGGGCGCGGCCAGGGGTAGGATCCCCGCCATGATCCAGCCGTCGGACGGGCCGAATGGCCGCGTCTTCCTCGTCTCCGCTGCGCGGACGCCGATCGGGAAGTTCGGCGGCGGGCTCGCGAGCGTCCCAGCGACCGAGCTGGGTGGCGTCGCGATCCGGGCCGCCGTCGAGCGCGCGGGGCTCCCCTCCAGGGCGGTGATCGACGAGGTCTACATGGGCCAGGTGCTCCAGGCGGGCGCGGGCCAGGCCCCCGCCCGCCAGGCCGCGCTGGCCGCCGGATTGCCGGCCGCGGTGCCGGCCACGACGATCAACCGCGTCTGCGGATCGGGCCTCAAGGCGATCATGCTCGGTGCTGCGGCCATCAGGGCCGGCGATGCCGACCTCGTGGTGGCCGGCGGCATGGAGTCGATGAACGGGGCCCCGTTCCTGCTCCCGAAGGCGCGCTTCGGATATCGGCTGGGCGACGGCGCGCTGCGGGACGCGGCGGTCCTGGACGGGCTCTGGTGCGCGGTCGAGGACTGCCACATGGGAACCCACGCGGAGCGCGTGGCCCTGTCGGCGAGCGTGACGCGGATGGACCAGGACGCGTTCGCGCTGGAGAGCCAGAGACGCGCCGTTGCCGCCCAGGACGCCGGCCGCTTCGCCGAAGAGCTCGTCCCGGTGATGGTCCGCGACGAGCGCGGCCGCGAGACCGTCGTCTCGGCCGACGAGTCGCCCCGTCGCGACACCACGGCGGAGGCACTCGGCCGGCTGCGCCCCGTCTTCGCGCAGCCGCAGCCCGACCCACGCGACCCGGACCTGCCGGCCGCGGGGCCGGGGACGGTCACAGCCGGGAACGCCCCGGGGATCACCGACGGCGGCGCCGCGACGGTGGTGGCTTCGGAGCGCGTCGTGGAGCAATACGGCCTGCGCCCGCTGGCGCGGATCGTCGGGTACGCGCAGGGCGAGGTCGAGCCCCGCTGGCTCTTCCTGGCGCCGGTCGCCGGCGTCCGGAACCTCACGGCGCGGACGGGGCTCCCGATCGCCGCCTTCGACCTGGTGGAGATCAACGAGGCGTTCGCGGCCCAGGTGCTCGCCGACGGGCGTGAGCTTGGGCTTGACTGGGCGAACGTCAACGTGAACGGCGGCGCCATCGCCCTCGGGCATCCGATCGGGGCGTCGGGCGCGAGGATCGTGGCGACGCTGCTCTACGAGCTGCGGCGCCGTCAGGGTCGCTACGGCCTGGCGACGCTCTGCCTGGGCGGGGGCGGGTCGGTGGCCATGGCGTTCGAGCGTGTCTGAGACGGGATCCTCCACCACCGACCCCGGGCTCGGCCCGGTCGGCGGGCATCACTTCATTGCCGGGGAGTGGGTCGACTCGGGCTCCGGCCGCACGTTCGAGAGCCGGAACCCCGCTGACCGCACGGACCTCGTGGGCCGCTTCCCGGCCGGCACGCCGGCCGACGTCGCGATGGCGATCCGGGCCGCCGAGACGGCCCTGCCGGCCTGGCGCGCAACGCCGGCCCCGCGACGCGGCGAGATCCTGTTCCGCTACGCGAGCCTCCTCCGCCGCGACAAGGAGCGCCTTGCGCGGGCGCTGACCAGGGAGATGGGCAAGGTCCTGCCGGAGGCCCGCGGTGATGTCCAGGAGGCGATCGACATCGCCGAGCTGATGGCCGGCGAGGGGCGCCGGATGTTCGGCGACACGGTCCCGTCGGAGCTGCCCGACAAGTGGGCGATGAGCATCCGCCAGCCCATCGGGGTTGCCGGCATCATCACGCCCTGGAACTTCCCGATGGCGATCCCGGCCTGGAAGACGATGCCCGCGCTCGTCGCCGGCAACACGGTCGTCTTCAAGCCGGCATCCGACACGCCGCACTGCGCGACGCTCCTCGTCGAGCTCATGGCAGAGGCAGGCTTCCCGCCGGGCGTGGTCAACCTCGTGACGGGCGGCGGCGCCGACGTGGGCGACGCCATCGTCGAGTCGCCGGACGTGCCGGTCATCTCGTTCACTGGCTCGTCGGCCACGGGCAGGCGGATCGCGGAGCGGGCCGGGCATCGCCTCAAGCGAGTCTCCCTTGAGCTCGGGGGCAAGAACGCGATCGTCGTCCTTGCCGACGCGGACCTGGACCTGGCGGTCGACGGGATCATCTGGTCCGCGTTCGGGACGGCGGGCCAGCGCTGCACTGCCTGCAGCCGGGTGGTGGTAGAGCGGTCCATCGAATCGCGGCTCCTCGGGAAGCTCGAAGCGCGGACGCGTGCGCTGCGCCTCGGCGACGGCGCTGATCCGGCCACCGATGTCGGCCCGCTCATCAACGAGGCGGGCCGGGCGAAGGTCGAGAGCTACGTCGAGATCGGGCGCCGGGAGGGAGAGCTGGTCTGCGGCGGGCGGGCGGCAACCGGCCCGGGACTCGACGCGGGCGTCTTCTTCGAGCCCACGATCTTCGCGGGCGTCGCGCCCATGGCCCGGATCGCCCAGGAGGAGATCTTCGGCCCGTTCATCTCGGTGATCTCGGTGGCGGACTACGACGCCGCCATCACGGCCGTGAACCAGACGCGGTACGGGCTCTCGTCGGCCATCTACACGACGAACGTGAACACGGCCTTCCGCGCCATGCGCGACCTCGAGACCGGGCTGGTCTACGTCAACGCCGGCACGATCGGCGCCGAGACGCACCTCCCGTTCGGCGGCTGGAAGGAGACCGGCAACGGCCACCGCGAGGCCGGCCACGCAGCCCTGGACACGTTCACCGAGTGGAAGTCGATCTACGTGGACTTCTCCGGACGGCTCCAGCGGGCCCAGATCGACAACCAGCCGGGCTGACCAGGACCGCGCGTCACGGGGCGGCCGGGACGGCGCGGTCAGTGGGCCGACGGGCCGCGGAGGGCAGGCCCTTCCGATGACCCCGACGTCCCTCGACTGTATCCGAAGGTACATGCAGCCAGCACCCGTGCTGTATCGACGAGGAGCCGTTGGGCTGGCGGGACCGGGACGTGTGGCTCGTCTGGCGGCGTGAATCGGTCGGGTATGGTCGGCGCCGCAAGCAGCAGCGAGCGGGCTGAGATCGGCCCGTAGGAACCCGGGCAGCGACCGCTCCCGGCAACAGGACCGAGAGAAACCAGGCCGAATGAGCAGGCTCGACGACGGCCTCTACGCCGCGATGCTCCAGCGCGGGATGTCGCGTCGCTCGTTCATCAAGTTCTCTGTGGCCGTCGCCGGCGCCCTCGCGCTTCCCGCGACCTACGCGCCCCGGATCGCCACGGCAGTCGCCGCGGCCCCGCGGATCCCGGTCATCTGGATGCGCGGCCAGGCGTGCGCGGGCAACACCACCGCGTTCCTGCGGGCCACCCACCCGACCATCTCCGAGCTCGTCCTCGACGTCCTGTCCATCGACTACGACGAGACGCTCATGGCGCCGTCCGGCGCGGACGCGGAGCTTTCCCGGATCACGACCATGGAGAAGCACCCGAACGGGTATGTCGCCGTCGTCGAAGGGGGGATCCCCCTTGCCGACGAGGGCGTGCACTGCATGGTCGGCGGACGCGCGTTCAAGGACGTCGTCCGGGAGGTCTGCGACGGCGCGCTGGCCACCATCGCCGTGGGCTCCTGCGCATTCGACGGCGGATTGCCGGCAGCCGCCGGGGGACCGACCGGTGCGGTTGGCGTCTCCGGGGTCGTCCCGGGTGGCCAGCTGGTCAGCCTGCCCGGTTGTCCCCTCAATGTCGAGAACCTCACGGCGACCATCGTCCACTACCTCACGTTCAACCAGTGGCCCGCGACGGACGGAAGAGGCCGGCCCCTGTTCGCCTACGGGGCGCTGGTCCACAACCAGTGCGAGCGGCGTCCTCACTTCGAGTTCGGCGAGTTCGCCGCGGCCTGGGGCGACGAGGGGTCCCAGAAGGGCTGGTGCCTGTACAAGATGGGCTGCAAGGGGCCCGAGACGGCCGCGAACTGCCCGACCACCCGGTACTCCGACGGCACGAGCTGGTCGGTGAAGGCCGGCCACGGCTGCGTCGGCTGCACGACGCCGCGGTTCTGGGACGCGATGAGCCCGTTCTACCAGCGGCTCCCGGCACCGCTGCCGTTCGCGCCGTCGGTCACCGCCGACCAGGTTGGCCAGGCGCTCGTGGGCGGTGTCGCCGCCATGACCGTGGCGCACGGTGCGCTCAGCGTCGTCCGGGAGCGTCTCGTCGGCCCGCCGAAGCATGGCGCGCCAGTCGCGCCCGCGGCGGTCGAGGCGACCGCGGCCGAGCCGCCGGGGGTGCCCGCCGAGGCCGAGGTGGAGGTGGTCGAGACGCTCGCGCCCGCGGCCGTCGAGGCGACCGCGGGCGAGCCGTCGGGGGTGCCTGTCGAGGCCGAGACGGAGGTGGTGGACACGCTCGCGGATGAGCCACGCGCGACGCCCGGCGCCTCGTCAGGGAAGGTCGGTTGACGTGGCCAGGATCGTGATCGACCCTGTGACCCGGATCGGCGGCCAGTTGCGAATCGAGGTCGAGGTCGCCAACGGCGTCGTCAGCGACGCGTGGAGCTCGGGGACGATGTTCCGCGGCCTGGAGCTCATCCTCAAGGGACGCGACCCGCGCGACGCGTGGCTCTTCGCCCAGCGAGTCTGCGGTGCCGCGACGGGCGTTCACGCACTGGCGTCCGTGCGGGCCGTGGAGAACGCCCTCGGCGTGACCGTACCCCGGAATGCCCGGCTGGTCCGGAACGTGATCGCGGGCGCGGAGTTCGTCCGGGACCACGTCGTCCACTTCTACCACATGCATGCGCTCGACTGGGCCGACGTCCTCTCGGCGACGACGGCCGATCCGGCCGCAACGTCGACGCTTGCCCGGTCGATCAGCGACTGGCCGAACTCCAGCGCTGCGGACTTCCTCGGGGCAAGGGACAGGCTCGCGACGTTCGTCAAGTCCGGGCAGACGGGACCGTTCGCCAACGGCTACTGGGGGCACCCGGCCTTCCGGCTGTCGCCCGAGGCGAACCTCATGATCGTGGCCCACTACCTGGAGGCGCTGGACTGGCATCGCACGTTCAGCCGAATCCACACGCTCCTCGGCGGCAAGAACCCGCACCCGCAGACCTTCCTGGTGGGCGGGATGGCCCTCACCCCGCCCTGGGGCGGCCCGAGCCAGGCCCTGCCCGGTGAGCATCCGTCGCTGGTCGAACGGAATGCGCCGACGGCCCTGAGCCCGCGTGGCCTGGCCGACATCTCCGACCTGATCTCCTCGGCAACGGCATTCGTCGACCAGGTCTACGTGCCCGACGTGCTGGCCATCGCGCGGCAATACGGGGAGTGGGCCGGGATCGGCACGGGCATCGGCAACTACCTTTCGTTCGGCGAGTTCCCGGAGGACGATTCCAGCCAGCCGGCCCTCCTGCTGCCGCGGGGCCGGATCATGGACCGGAACCTCACCACCCTGGACACGGTCGACCAGGCCGGGATCGCGGAGACGGTCGCCCACTCCCACTACACGTACGACGGCGGCGACGGAGTCTCCCGGCATCCCTGGGAGGGGCAGACCGCGCCCCGGTACGAGGGACCGAAGCCGCCCGTCACGACGCTCGCCGGCTCGGCAAAGTACAGCTGGCTCAAAGCCCCCAGGTATGTCGACGAGCCGATGGAGGTCGGGCCGCTGGCCCGAATGCTGGTCGGTTACGTCGGGCAGGTGGGCGCGGTGCGCGACGTGTTCGCGAGCGCCGCCGCCGGGCTCGGCGGGGGACCGGAGCTGGTCTCGGGCACCCTCGGCCGGACGGTCGCGCGGGCGCTCGAGGCACAGGTCATCGCGAAGCGGCTCGCCGGGTGGCGCGACGACCTCGTCGCGAACATCGCCTCCGGTGACCTCGCGCTCGCCGACATCACGCATTGGAACCCCGAGACCTGGCCGCGCCAGGTCCAGGGTTACGCATTGGGCGAGACATCCCAGGGCGCCCTCGGCCACTGGCTGAAGATCCGAGACGCCAGGATCGACGCATACCAGCTGATCGACGCGAGCACGTGGAACGCCTCGCCGCGCGACGACCGGGATCACCGCGGGGCGCTCGAGCAGGCGCTGGTCGGGACGCCGGTCGAGGACGCCAGCCGGCCGCTCGAGATCCTGCGGACCGTCCACTCGTTCGATCCCTGCACAGCGTGCGCGGTCCATGCCTACGACCCGCAGGGTCGTGGCCCGATCGAGATCAGAATCGTCCCCGGAGGCGTGGGATGACCGCACGGTCTGAGGCAGTCCCGGCGACGTTGCCGGCCCAGGATGGCCCGGTCGCGCCGGCGCGCGAAGAGGAATCGGGCACCCAGCGCGAGGGCCGCGCTCCGCTCTACGTCTGGCAGCTCCCCGTTCGGCTCTCGCACTGGGTCACCGCCGGCTGCATCGTGATCCTGAGCCTCACCGGTGGCTACATCGCCGATCCCTTCCTGGTCGCGCCGGGTGGCTCGGTCATGTCGACGGTGCGGTTCGTGCACATCGCGACCGCGATCGTGCTCCTTGCGTCGGGCCTCCTGCGGACACTCTGGCTGCTCGTTGGCAACCGGTTCGCGCGCTGGTCGGCGTTCTTCCCGACCACGTGGTACCAGGCCGGCGAGGTGCTCCGCCAGGCCGGGTTCTACCTGTTCATCCGCAAGGAGATCCCGAAGATCATCGGCCACAACCAGCTGGCGGCAGCTGCCTACCTTGCGCTGTGGTTCCTCCTCCTCATCGAGACGGTGACCGGGTTCGCCCTCGACGGGATCACCGGATCGGAGCCGGGAGCGACGCTGTTCTGGTGGGTCCGGGAGCTGCTCGGACCACAGACCCTGCGGCTGGTCCACCACCTTTCGATGTGGGCGATCCTTGCGATCGCCCTGTTCCACGTCTACAGCTCCGTCCTCGTCGACCACCTGGAGCGAAACGGGCTCGTCGCGAGCATCTTCAGCGGCTACAAGTTCGTGACCCGGGAAGAGGTCGTCGAAGCGCGCGATGGCGGGCCGGAACTCTGGGAGCTCACGAAGTGAGCGCCGAGGACCGGCCGATCGTTGTCATCGGCATCGGCAACGTCCTCCTCCGCGACGACGGAGTCGGGGTGGAGATCGTCCGCTCGCTCGAGCGCCTCGTCGATCGCGGGGCCGTCGAGCTGCCCCCCGGGACGCGCCTCCTGGACGGAGGAACCCTGGGCCTGGGCCTGTTGCCGGTCGTCTCGGAGGCCCGAGCGATCGTGCTCGTCGACGCAGTCGATCTCGGCCGCGTGCCCGGTTCGGTCGTGGTCGTCGACGACGATACGCTGCGACATGCTCCTGCCGGACCTCTTCAGGCAGGGCGCGACGGTCTCGGTGACCTTCTCATGGCGGCCCGGCTGATGAGCGCCGGTCCTGACGCGATGGTCCTCGTCGGGGTGCAGCCGAGCGAGATCGACACCGGGTTGGGCCTTACCGAAGTGATGCGCGCGGCAGTCCCGGCCGCGGTCCAGGCCACGATCCGGGAGCTCGAGAGGCTGGGCGCGGCCGCGGCGTGGGCCGGTCCGGCGGTCCGGGGCATCGATGACGCGGAGGCTGCTGGATGCGACTGAACCTCGACCGTGCCATCAAGGCCGTCATCTTCCTCAACCTCCTCTTTGTCGCGTTCCTCCTGGTCGCTGTGGCGGTCAACACGTTCAGGACGGTCGCAGCCGGCCAGTTCGCCCCGGCTTCGGGAGCCGCGTCGGGAGCTGACCTCATGCAGATGGGCCTGGCCCACATCCCGACGAACAACGCCTGCGTGCTCTGCCACGTGTCGGGGGGCGAGACCATGCTCAAGGTCGTGCCGGCGATGCTCCACCCCCTGGAGGGCTGGCGCAGGTGCCTCGTCTGTCACACCGACGAAACCCTGGGCCGGCAGGCGCCCGGGCATGTCGGGATCGCCGAGGAGGAATGCCTCAACTGCCACAAGGTCTCCCAGGGAGGGCCGGCGATCACCCAGCCCCATGCCGCCCTGCACGACCAGCGCTGCCTCGACTGCCACGGGGGCGTCGCCCATCTGCCGTCGAGCATGGCCAGCAGCAAGGAGACGGATTGCGTCCTCTGCCACAAGCCCGCTGCCCTGCCGCCGCCGCAGTATCCCCATGCGGCCGATGCCCGCCTCTCGTGCCGGAGCTGCCACCGGTCGGCGGAGGTCGGCAACCTGCCGATCGACCACGCGCTCCGGCAGGACTCGACCTGCCTCCTCTGTCATGACATCAAGGAGGTCCCGACCGCACCGGTCGGGACGCCCGGCGCGCCTCCGGCTGGAAGCTGACGAGGCGCCTCACGGCGCGAGGGTCAACGACCCGGAGCGATCGCTGACCCGGGTCGCCCCGGTTCCCGGCCGGGCTCAGCCGCCGCCGGTGCAGGCCTCCAGCCTGTGGACCAGGCTCGTCGGCATCGTCGACGCCGAGACGCGAAGCCGCGGAGCGGCGAGCCGGGTGGACCAGCTCACCTGGCACCCGCTGACCTCCGTGAACGCCATCGCGTAGCCGGTCGACAGGACGAGCGACTGCGCGAAGGGATCGAGGCCGCCGAACGGGTAGGCGAAGGTCGTCGGGCGTTGCCCGGTCACGCTCGCGATCAGGGCCGCGGACCTGGTGAGCTGGAGCTGCGCGGCCTCCGGGTTCGCCGACGACAGGCGGACGTGGTCCACGGTATGGCTCCCGATCTCCATGCCGGCAGCGGCCAGGTCACCGAGCTGGCTGGCGGACAGGTTGTCGGCCATCCCGATCCGGCCGGTGATGACGTAGAAGGTGGCCACGAGGCCCAGTCGGCGCAGGATCGGGAAGGCTTCCGTGTACCCATCGCTGCGGCCGTCGTCGAACGTGATCACGAACGTCCGCGGCGGGGGCTGGACCCCCGCGGCGAGGTCGGCCGCGAGCTGCGCGGCGGTGATCGACCGCCAGCCGGCTGCGACCGGCGCCTCCAGCTGCGCAGCGAAGAGATCCGGCGAGACGACAAGGCCCGGGAGCGAGTGGCCGACCTGGTCGGCGGGCGCGATCCGGTGATACATCAGGACCGGGACGCGCAGCGCGACGTCGAAGGGGGGCCCAGGTGCGTCGGCTGCCACGAGCGGCCACGTAGCGGTCGGCGTGAGCGACGAAGACGTCGACGGGCCGGTGCCCGAGGCAATGGGGCCGACCACCGGTGTGGCGGTCGCGTCGGGAGACCGGCCGTCGGGCGTGGCCGCGGGCGTTGGACCGGCCGGCGCGCCCGTCCCGGCTGCGCTGGTCCCGGCTGCGGCCGCTGTGCGATTCGCGCCGGCCGGCTGGGTCCCGGTCGCCGCGTCGGCGGCGCGGCCATAGCCAACCGCCCCGCCGGCGCCGAGCGCAACGACGAAGACGGCGACGGCGAGCACCACGAACAGGGGTCGCGGCAGGTGCATGATTGCTCCCGGATGTCGCGTCGCGCCTCCGTGGCGGCACACCCGTGGTCAGGCGGTGAGCATAGAGTCCGCCGGTCCCGGCGTCGGTCTCCCTCCCCGGCGAGATCGGACGCCACTCGCCCGCGAGGCGGCACGACATGCACGGCGCTCTCGCGATACACTGCCGCCGGGCCGGTAGCTCAACGGTAGAGCAGCAGCCTCTTAAGTTGCGGGTTGAGGGTTCGAGCCCCTCCCGGCTCACCAGACCGCACGCGCCAGGCGCCCCTCCGGTTCTTCGCCGAGGGGCGTCTGCTTCTTCGCCGAGGGGCGTCTCCACTCCACGAGGTTCTTCTGGACGCTCTGCCGCTCGACGTGACCTGGGCCGAGCTGGATCGGCTGGTCGGCAGCCTCGCCGAATCGATCGGGCGCCGCCACGACCTAGTGCTCGCGATCACGCGCGGCGGCCTGGTCCCGGCGGGCATGCTCGGATACCGGCTCGACCTCCGCGAGATCCTGGTGGCCGGCGTCGAGTTCTACCTGGGTGGCGGCGGGACGCATCCAGCCCCCATCGTCACGCACTTCCCGGTCGCCGAGCTCCTCCGCGGTCGCCGCGTGCTCGTCATCGACGAGGTCTGGGAGACCGGTGAGACCATGGCCGAGGTCGTGCGACGGGTCCGTGAAGCGGGCGGAATCGTCACGACGGCGGTAGTCCACTACAAGCCGGGCCGGTCGCGCGTCGCGCTGACGCCCGACCACTTCGCCGCCGTGGCAGATGGCTGGGTTACCTACCCGTACAAGGCGGGCGGCTGAACGTCGGCGCGATGCTCGCCGGGACGCCGGCTGTGGGTCCCTAGCGCCAGAGATTGCCATACGGGTGCTCGCCCTCCAGCCGACGCCCCGCGGCGAATCGCTCAAGCGCGTAGCCGGAGATATCGACGGTCGACGCACGGCCGTCGAGGATCAACTCGGCCATGCACGCCCCGACCGCCGGTGCCGTCTTGAAGCCGGTCCCGGAGTGGCCGCAGTCCAGGAAGAAACCTTCGGGTCCCGCGGCCCCGAGGATCGGCCGCTGGTCGGGCGTGATCCCGTCCTGGCCGCCATGGGCGGTGCGGAACGTGCCCTCCGCCATCCACGGGACCCGGGCGCAGACCGCGTCGATCATCGTCTCGACCGTGGAGGCCCCGAAGGACTGGAGCGGCCGGTCCGGCGAGCCGCCGATCACGTTCCCGCTCTCCAGGCCGACCAGCATCATGTCGCGGCCCTCCGGCCGGAAGTAGGCCCAGCCCGCGTGGTCGATCACCACGGGGAAGCCGGCGGTGCGGCCGTCGGGCAGCCCGAAGAACCCGGTGTCGTGGCGCCACGCCTCGACCGGGATCTCGAGGCCGGCGGTGCGCGCGAGCTCGGCCGCCCAGGCGCCCGCGACGTCCACGACCACGGGCGCGGCGATCCGTCCCTGCGCAGTCTCCACGCCGGCAACGCGGTCGCCGTCGACCAGGACCCGGGCCGGTCCGACTCCCTGGAGCAGACGGGCACCGTCCCGCCGCGCAGCGGCCAGGAGCCCCGTAGCGGTCATCGTCGGGTCGGCGTAACCGGATTCCGGCTCGTACGCCGCGGCCACCACGTCGCCCGTGACGATGCCGGGCATCAGGCGGGCGACCTCGTCCGAGCCGACCACCTCGCTTGGAATGCCGATCGCCTGGTGCATCGCCACGTTCGCCCGCAGCGAGTCGGCGAGCTCCGGGGGGACCAGCTGGACGAACCCGGTGCGGACGAAGGCGCAGTCGCCCTCGCCGACCCGCTCCGCCCAGTCGCGGAAGTAGGGATACGCCGCCCAGGCCAGGCGCGCTTCGCTCTCGAGGTCGTAATGCATGCGGACGAATCCCGAGGAGCGCCCGGTGGCGCCGCCGGCGACGGTCGCCCGCTCCACGACGACGACGCGCGTCCCGCGTCGGGCGAGGTGGAAGGCAAGGCTGGCGCCCTGCACGCCGGCTCCCACGACGATGACGTCCGCCGTCTCGATCACCGATCGCACTCCTGCTTGCCACTCCTGCCTGTCGGCGCCCCGGTGGGCGTCGCGTGCCCATCATGCACCGGGCCGGCGCCCCGCTGGGCCGCTCCGGCGCCCGGTGCGTCCTGTCTCGACCAGCAGGACCGGCCCGACGGCGGTCCTGCTACCCTGTGGACATCCTTTGCGGCCGGTCCTGTGAGGCCGGCGTGCCGGTCCCGAGAGGCCGGAAGGGAGGCACGTTGCGCATGTCCAGGAACGCCCACCGCGTCCGCCCGGCCGGTGGCGTTTTCGTGTCGGGGGCAGCATGATCGTCCGTCCGCCGTCGCCGGATCCGGACCTGATCGTCGATCCGCGGATCGGGGCGCGCGGGCCCGCGCTGCTCGCGCTGGAGAACGGCTCGGTGTTTCCCGGGGTCGCGTTCGGGGCGGACGCGTCGGCTGGCGGCGACCTGGTCGTGAACACCAGCCAGACCGGGTACCAGGAGGTCTGCACCGACCCCTCGTATGCCGGCCAGGTGGTCGTCATGACCTACCCGTTGATCGGCAACTACGGGCGGCTCCGGGGGGACGACCAATCCGAGCGGCCATGGCTGCGCGGGCTGGTGGTGGCGACCGCCACGGCGGCCGTCCTTGAGGACGCGCGCCAGCTCGCCGCCCTCCTGCGCGGCGCCGGGATCCCGGCTATCGCCGGGATCGACACGCGCTCTCTCGCGCGCCTTCTTCGAGCCCACGGCTCCCTGCGGGGGATCCTGACCGCGCCCGGGGAGACGGATCCGGTCGCGGCAGTGGCGGCGGCCGGCGCCGTGCCGCGCTGGGAAGACCAGGACTTCGTCGGCCAGGTCTCGCCGACGACGGTCATCGAGATCGGCGACCGGGCCGCCGAGCCGGACGCCCCGCTCATCGCGATCGTGGACTTCGGCCTCAAAGCGAACATCATCAGGAGCCTGCGCCGGCGCGGCGCCCGCGTGCGCATCCTGCCGTCCACGGCGACCGCCGCGATGGTGCTCGCGGCCGAGATCGACGGCGTGGTCCTCTCGCCCGGCCCCGGCGACCCGGCTCGTCTCGCGGGGCCGGTCGCGCTCGCGCGCAGGGTGATCGCCGATGGCCGCCCGCTGCTGGGGATCTGCCTGGGCCACCAGATCGTGGCGCGCGCCGCCGGGGCAGAGACCCGGCGCCTGCGGTTCGGCCATCACGGGGCCAACCATCCGGTGCGCGACCTCGAGATGGGTCTGGTCCAGGTGACGGCCCAGAACCACGAGGTCACCGTGGACGGCACCACGCTTCCCGCCGAAGGCGGGTTCATCGTGAGCCAGGTGAACCTCAACGATGGCTCGGTGGAGGGACTCCGCCACCGGACGCTCCCCATCGAGACGGTGCAGTACCACCCGGAGGGAGCGCCCGGGCCCCTGGATGCGCTCGCCGTCTTCGACCGTTTCGTGGCGGCGGCCCGGATGCGTGCCGCCCGGGCCCACGCGGAGCCCAGCGGGTGAGCGACGTTCCGGCGATCCCGGGCGGAGCCGCGCGGGCGCGCCCGCCGAAGCCGGGCTCCGTTCTGATCATCGGCTCGGGTCCCGTCGTCATCGGGCAGGCCGCCGAGTTCGACTATGCCGGGACCCAGGCCTGCCGGGCCCTCCGCGCGGAGGGCGTCCGGACGATCCTGGTGAACTCCAACCCGGCCACGATCATGACCGACCCGACGGTGGCCGACGCGGTCTACCTGGAGCCGCTCACCGTGGCTGCCATCGAGGCGGTGATCGCCCGCGAGAGGCCCGACGGCATCCTCGCGGGCCTGGGCGGGCAGACGGCGCTCAACCTGGCGATGGCCCTGGCGCGGGCCGGCGTCCTGGAACGCCACGGCGTCCGGCTCCTCGGCACGCCGCTCCGGGCGATCGAGATGGCGGAGGATCGCGAGCAGTTCCGGGACCTGCTCGACCGCCTGGGGCAGCCCTATGCGCCCTCCGCCATCGTCGGGGGAGCCACGGACGCCGAGCGAGCCGCGTCGAGCGACCGCGCGCTCGAGGAGATCGGCCTCCCGGCGATCATCCGGCCTGCCTTCACGCTCGGCGGGACCGGCGGCGGCATCGTGGAGATGGAGGCGGACTACCGGGAGCGCGTGCGGGCCGGCCTTCGGGCCAGCCCGATCGGCCAGGTGATGGTGGAGCAGTGCCTGGTCGGCTGGCAGGAGATCGAGTACGAGGTGATGCGCGACCACGAGGACACCTGCATCGCGGTCTGCTCCATGGAGAACGTCGACCCGCTGGGCGTTCACACCGGCGATTCCATCGTGGTGGCGCCGGTCCAGACGTTGCCGGACCCGGTGCACCAGCGGCTGCGGAGCGCCGCGCTCGCGATCATCCGGGGCCTGGGCGTCGAGGGCGGCTGCAACGTCCAGTTCGCCCTTAGCCCGGACTCCCGCGACTACGCGGTGATCGAGGTGAACCCGCGGGTGAGCCGGAGCTCCGCGCTGGCCAGCAAGGCCACCGGCTACCCGATCGCCCGCGTCGCCGCCCAGATCGCGATCGGCCGGACGCTGGCGGAGATTCCGAACGTCGTGACCGGGACCACGGTGGCCGCCTTCGAGCCGGCCCTCGACTACCTGGTCGTCAAGCTGCCGCGCTTCCCGTTCGACAAGTTCCCACGGGCGGACAGGACGCTCGGAAGCCAGATGAAGGCGACCGGCGAGGTGATGGCGATCGACCGGACGTTCGGGGCGGCGCTGAACAAGGCGCTGCGCGGCCTGGAGCAGGCCGGCGCCGGCCTGCTGGCCGAGGACCCGGCCTGGACGTCGACCCTCGCCTACCTGGCCGCGGCGCTCGGTGGGGCGGACGCCGGCGACGAGGAGTCGGCCGGCTTCCCGGACCTCCCGGACGAGGCGGACTCGGTCATCCGCTGGATCGACGAGAACGGCGACGCCTGCGAGTCGACCCGGCTCGCCCAGCGCACCGCCGCCCCGATCGTCCTCCGCCGATTCCTCGCGCCGTCGGACAACCGGCTGTGGCGAATCCTCGCCCTGCTCCGCCGGGACGTGCCCGAGGTGGCGCTCGTGGCGGCGACCGGCATCAACGCCTGGTTCGTGGCCGAGCTGGGCCGTTCGGTCGCCCTGGAGGGGAGGCTCCGCGCCGCCGGCCCGGCGCTGCTGACCGCGGGTCCCGGCCCAGGCGGAACGCCGGGCGACCCGGCGATGGCAACCCTCCTGGCAACCGCGAAGCGAGCGTCGCTGGGTGACCGCGAGATCGCTGCGCTGGTGGGCGTCGCAGAACCCGACATCGCCGTGACCCGCCGCTCGCTCGGCCTCGTCCCGGGCTTCTCCATGGTGGATACGTGCGCGGCCGAGTTCGCCGCCGAGACGCCCTATTTCTACGCGACGTACGCGGCGGCGGGCTCGGCGCCGGAGGCGCCGCCCGTGACGCGCCCCGCGGCGCTCGTGATCGGCAGCGGGCCGGTGCGGATCGGGCAGGGGATCGAGTTCGACTACTGCGCCGTCCGCGCCGCCGAGAGCCTCCGGTCGCTGGGATGGCAGGCGGTCATGGTGAACTCGAACCCGGAGACGGTCTCGACCGACTTCGACGCCTCGAGCCGCCTCTACTTCGAGCCGCTCGACGTCGAGTCGATCTCCGAGGTGATCGCGGCGGAGACTCCGGCCGGCGCCACGCCGTTGCCGGCGTTCGTCCAGTTCGGCGGCCAGACGCCGCTCAACCTGGCCGGGCCCCTCGCCGCGGCCGGCGTCGCGCTGCTCGGCGCGTCGCTCGAGACGATCGACCAGGCGGAGGATCGCATCCGTTTCAGCGCGCTCGTGGAACGGCTGGGGATCCCGCAGCCGGAAGGCGGGATGGCCCGCTCCATCGACGAGGCGGAGGCGCTCGCCGAGCAGGTCGGCTACCCGGTCATCGTCCGGCCATCGTTCGTGATCGGCGGCCTGGCGATCGACTTCGCCTACTCGCGCGACGACCTCGTCGCCCAGCTGGCCGCGGCGACGGTCGTGGACCCGGATCGGCCGGTCCGGATCGACCGCTACCTCGAGGGGATCGAGGTGGACGTGGACGCCGTCGCCGACGGCGAGACGGTCCTGATCCCGGGTCTCCTGGAGCAGGTGGAGCGGGCCGGCGTCCACTCGGGCGACTCGGTCGGTGTCTTCCCGCCGCAGACCGTGAGCGAGGCGGACCAGGCCCTGATCGTCGTCTCGATGGAGCGGATCGCGCACGCGCTGGGTGTGCGAGGCCTGGTCAACGCCCAGTTCATCGTCCGCGAGGACGGTGTCTACCTGATCGAGGTCAACCCGCGCGCCAGCCGGACCGTCCCGTTCATCAGCAAGGTCACCGGCGTGCCGCTGGTCGACCTCGCGGTGCGAGTCGCGCTCGGGCAGACGCTCAAGGGCAACGGATGGCCGAACGGGCTGCTCCCGCGGCCGCCCTTCGTCGCGGTCAAGGCTCCGGCATTCTCGACGACGAAGCTGCGCGGCGTGGACCCCTCGCTGGGCCCGTTCATGCAGTCCACCGGCGAGGTGATCGGGATCCACGCCGACGTCCGGGTGGCGACCGCCAAGGCGCTCCTTGCCGCATCGCTGGTGCCGCCGCGCCCGGTGCCTGGTGGCGATCTGGCGCTCCTGTCGGTCGCCGATCGCGACAAGCCGCTCGTGCCGGCCCTCGCGACGGCGCTGGCCCGGGCCGGCTACCGCTTCGCGGCGACATCCGGGACACGCGCGGCGCTGAACGGCCTGGGCTGGGCAGCCGAAGCGGTCGCGAAGCTGGGCGAGCCGGCCGTGCACGGGGAGATCCCGATCCTCGATCTCATCGCATCGGGCAGGGTCCGGCTCGTGGTCAACACGCCCACGCCCCGCTCCGGCCCGGTCCGCGACGCGGCCGACATCCGCCTGGCGACGATCGCCGAAGGCGTCCTGTGCCTGACCGCGATGGAGACGGCGGTCGCTGCCGCCGAGGCGATCGACCCGGACCTGGAGGCGCTCCTGGCCGACGTGCGGCCCCTGGGCGACTGGGTACCCGCGCCGGGGCTGCCCCGCCGGGCAATCCGCGCAGCCTCGGCCGACGAATCAGGGTCATGAGCACCCGGCCGATCGCCCACGGCAGGCCGTCCGAGGTGTATCGACCCGGGGTCTGCAACATCGGACCCGCCGAGATCTCCCGTCGCCGACGCTCCGGCATCCTCGGGATCGTTGCCGCCCTGGCGTTGGCCGCCGGGCTCCTCCTCGTCGGCGCCCCGACGGCGGTCCGCTGGCTCGTGGCACTGCCGCTGGCCGGCGGCGCAGCGGGTGCGGTCGGCCTTGCCGGAGCCCTCCTGCTCGTCCTCCTGCCGCAGTAGTGCGGCGAGGGGCCGCCGGCGGACGACCGCTGCGGCCTCGTCCGGAGCTCGCCCGATGCCCGGCGCCAGCCTCAGCCCGGGCGGAGGGCGGGCCGCGCCACGTGCTCCGGCTGGACCCCGTGGATCGCCCGCCCGAGCGCGATGAGGGCGTGGCCGAGGTGCTGGCGGATGCCGTCCCGTCCCGCGACCAGCCGCTCGCTGGCGGCCTCGTCCAGGAGGCGACGCATTCGGTACTCGACTTCGTGGCACGTCATCGGAACCGCTCCGTCGCTGATCCATCGCGCACTCGGTGAACTGGCGCACCGCATTTGCCCGTGCATCCCATCGTCCCTCCGTTCGATCAACATCTAACCTTGCGTGTCACTGACTTCGGCCGTGGCGTCCGACCACGCGGCCGATCAGGCGGGTCCGCCGACGAGGCGGGTGAGCTCGAGCCCGGTCTCCGCGATCCGGTCGCGGCGAATGGCGTAGTAGGTGACGGAACCTGACTGCGTGATGGTCACGAGGCCGGCCGCCCGAAGCTGGGCAAGGTGGTGGCTGACAGTGGGCTTGGAGAGGCCCATCCGCTCGGCGATCTCGGTGAGGTAGAGATCACCGGAGGCGAGGAGACGGAGGATCCGGAGGCGGCTCTCGTCACCCAGGGCCTTGAAGAGGCGAACGCTCGAGGCTGGCACTCCGCTGCCCTCCCCGTCGAGGGCGGAATCCGCGAGCGGGTAGGCGAACATCTGCCAGTCCCGACCGCCGAACACGTAGTTGTAGGGTCGCGTGAAGTAGCTGGGGTTCAGGTAGAGGCGGCGCGTGCCGGGCTCGGGGACCCAGCGGACCCCACCCGTGGCCTGCTCCACGAAGTCGCCGAGGCCAAGGCGCTCGAGATCCGCGCGCCGGCCCGCCACGTCGCGTTCCTCCATGCGGGCAATGCGGGCTTCAATGGGCTCGAAGCGTTCGTGCCACGCCCGGAGCACGCGGCGGAGTGCCCGCAGCTCCCCGTCGGGGTTGTCGAGGAGGCGGCCGACGGCAACGCGCGACTCTTCCGGCCACAGGGCCACCGCTCGATCCCGCGACTCCCGCTCCCCGGCGAGGACGCGCCGTGCCAGCGCGACGGCATCCGTCGTGTCGTCACCGCCGCAAAAGGCGTCGAGGAGGACACTGGCTTCGATCCGGCCCGCCAGGGCGACGACATCCGCCGACGACCGAACGGCCGGGTCCTGGACGGCGAGCGGCATGATCGCCATGCTCACGCCGTTCCCATGGTCGCCGTCGCCGAGCACGTGGGCGAGGTCGCGTCGCAGCGCGCCTGAGAGGGAGGCGCGCGAGGCCTCGTACCAGGTGCGGTCCGCCGGAAGGAGCTCGGAGTCCGTCTCGAGCATGAGGCTGACGAGGAAGTCGACGGCGGGCCGCGCCTCGAGGACCACCTCTGGGGCGGCTGCCAGCGAAGCCGCTGCCGAGCCGGTCATGTTGCGCACGAGCGCCCTGTTCGACATCGGCGCGTCCGTGGGGCGGGCGGGGCTGGCCATACGTGTTCCTCAGTAGTCGTCCACGTGTTCGATGACAAGCTAACACGTTCGATGACCTCCCGTCAAGAGGTGCCGGAGGTACGCCGGCGGCACCGACCCTCCGTGCCGCCCGCCCGTACAATCGGCGCGACCCGGCATCCCGATGACCGTCGGCCGCCCTCACGAGGCCACGCATGACCGTCCCGACCGTCCGCTACACCGACGAGCGCCTGCCGAACGGGCTCCGCCTTGTGATCAGCGAAGACCACCTCGTGCCCGTCGTGGCGGTCAACCTCTGGTATGCCGTGGGCAGCAAGCATGAGCAGCCGGGCAAGACGGGGTTCGCGCACCTGTTCGAGCACGTCATGTTCCAGGGCAGCCGCCACGTCGCGAAGACGGAGCACTTTGCGCTGGTCCAGGCCGCCGGTGGCAGCCTGAACGGGTCCACCTGGCTGGACCGGACGAACTACTACGAGACTGTTCCCTCGCACCAGCTCGAGCTCGCGCTCTGGCTCGAGGCAGACCGGATGGGGACGCTCCTCGAGGCGCTCAGCCAGGAGAACCTGGACAACCAGCGGGCAGTGGTCAAGAACGAGAAGCGGTCGAGCTACGACAACCAGCCCTACGGGTCCTGGCAGGAGAAGCTCTTCGGCCACCTCTACCCGGAGGGCCACCCGTATCACCACCCCACGATCGGCTCGATGGAGGACCTCGACGCCGCGTCCCTCGAGGACGTGGCCGCCTTCTTCCGGACCTACTACGCGCCGAACAACGCGGTGCTGTCGATCGTGGGCGACGTGGATCCCTCCCTGGCGCGTACCTGGGTCGACCGGTACTTCGGGCCGCTCGCCGCGAACGCGGCGATCCCGACCTTCCGCCCTCACCCGCTCCCGCTGACGCTCGGCGGCGAGCACCGCGAGATCGTGCCGGACCGGGTTCCGCTGCCGCGTATCTACGTGGGCTACCGGGCCCCCCAGCTCGGGGACGTCCGGCTGTACGCCCTGGAGATGGCGGCCCAGGTCCTCGCTGGCGGCAAGGGGAGCCGGCTGCATCGCCGGCTCGTCCGCGACGCGCAGATCGCGCAGGACGTGGCCATGTTCGGCCTCGCCTTCTCCTCTGGGCCGTCGGTGTTCATGGGCTGGGCGACGGTCCGGCCGGATGCCACGGTCGAGGCGGTCGAGACGGGCCTCTTCGACGAGCTGGCGCGGATCTGCCGGGAGCCGATCAGCGACGACGAGCTGGGCCGCGCCAAGGCGCTCATCGAGACGGACGAGCTGGGGGGGCTCCAGCGCGTCGGCGAGCGCGCGGACCGGCTCAGCGGGTACGCCACCCAGCTCGACGACCCGGGCGAGATCAATCGCCAGCTCGAGCGGTACCTGGCGGTGACGCCGGAGGACGTCCGGGCCGCCTGCGCCGAGTGCCTCGTCGCGGACAACCGCGTCGTCCTGACGTACGTGCCGGCCGATGCCGGCCGCGAACCTGCCGAGACGGCATGAGCGCACGCGATCCCATCGAGGCGGCGCTGGGCCTCCGCCCGGTTCCGGGCACCCCACGGCCGTTCGTGTTCCCGGCCGCGGCCCGGGGGCATCTCTCGGGGGGCCTCGCGCTCGTGGCCGTCCACATGCCCGGGCGACCGCTCATCTCGGCCAGCCTCTACCTGCCGAACGGCGCCGTGGACGAGCCCACCGCCGAGGGCGGCGCGACCGTCCTCGCGGCGCGGGCGCTGACGGAGGGCACGCTGCGTCGAGACGCCGTCGCACTGACCGAGGCGGCTGAGCGCCTCGGCGCTTCACTCCGCGCCGAGGCCGGCTGGGATGCGACCGTGGTCAGCGTGGACGTTCCGGTCGAGCGACTGGGCCTCGCCCTCGAGCTCCTCGCGGAGCTGGTCCGCGAGCCGGCGTTCCCCGAACGGGAGGTGGAGCGGCTGCGGGACCAGCGCCTGAACGACCTGCTCCAGGCCAGGGTGGACCCGGCTCGGCGTGCCGAGGAGGCATTCCTCGAGACCATCTATGCGCCCGGGACGCCGTATGCGCGGGTCGCTGGCGGCCGCCGCGAGACGGTCGCGACGCTCGACGCGGGCGTCCTCCGGCAGGCATATTCGCGCCGGGGAGACCCGGGCCGGACGGCGCTCATCATCGGCGGTGATCTCGCCGGCCTCGATGTCGTCGAGCTCGTCGAGCCGCTCTTCGGCGACCTGGTCGTCGGCGGCGGGTCTGCGGCGGCGCCCACGGTCGAGGACGGCCTTGACCGGACCCGGGTGCACCTGGTGCACAGGCCGGGCGCTGTCCAGTCCGAGCTTCGGGTCGGGCACCTGGGCCTGCCGCGTCGCTCCCCGGACTACCACGCCGTCACCGTCATGGCCATGATCCTGGGCGGCCTGTTCAACTCGCGGCTGAACATGAAGCTCCGGGAGGAGAAGGGCTACACGTACGGCGCCGGGGCCGGCTACGACTTCCGGCGGTTCGCTGGGCCGTTCTCGGCCCGGGCGGCCGTCAACAGCGACGCGACCGTCCCTGCCCTGACCGACCTCCTGGCCGAGCTCCGCCGGATCCGCGACGCGGCGCCGACCGACGCCGAGATGCGGGCGGCCTGCGACTACCTCGTCGGCGTCTTCCCGCTGCGCTTCGAGACGCCGGGGCCGATCGTCGGCGCGCTCGGCGGGCTCGTGACCTTCGGTCTCCCGGCGGACGAGCTGGACCGCTACCGACCTGCCATCACGGCGGTGACGGCGTCCGACGTGCTGGCGGCTGCCCGAGCCCACCTGCACGTGGAGCGGCTCGCGGTGATCATCGTGGGCGATGCGGACGCGGTCGGGGCCGACCTGGAGCGGGCCGGCATCGGCGACGTCGAGGTGGTGCGCGACCCGGAGCCGCTCGCCGAGAACGGCTGATCCGAGGGGCGGACGCGGCGCGCGTTCGAGACGCCCGGCGCCTGCTCGCACGAAACCTTTCGCCGGGTGGCTGCCTCAGGACGGGTAGCGGGGTCGATGCAGCGCCCCGGCCGCGCACGCGTGGCCGGTCGACTCGCTAACCACCAGGCGCCGGGAGGTTGCGAACCCATGGATCGATCCAGTCCGAAGCTCATTCGCGGCGTCGTCGCCGCCTCCGTCTCCGTCTTCCTCGTGGCGGGAGCCGCATTCGCGGCGAACTCGGTTCTGGGCGCTCCCGGCCCCGGCCCGGAGCTCGTCCCGGCAGCGGCCGGTTCGATGATCGGCGCGGCGAAGGTGGCAGAGCCCGCCGAGACCGCAGAGCCCGCCGGGAAGGACGCGACGACCGGAACGGACGCGACGACCGGGACCGGGAAGCCAGCCGAGCCGACCGAGAAGGCCGAGCCGACCGAGCCGACCGGTGTCAAGGACGGGTCGGGCACCGACAACGACGCCGACCACGCTCCTTCGACGTCCGGGACGGCCTCGGAGCCGACTGAGACGCCCGAATCGCCCTGGGCGCAGC
>Ga0097691_1000218_pt1 | contig 52913 bp, 49 predicted proteins | sample NGESurdeep072012_8_FD_72858 | JGI IMG/M metagenome (GOLD analysis project Ga0097691, IMG submission 72858) | Arctic peat soil microbial communities from Barrow, Alaska - NGEE Surface sample 210-1 deep-072012 | ecosystem: Environmental > Terrestrial > Soil > Wetlands > Peat ...
TCAAGCGCTACCTCGCCCGCGAGGTCTACCACCAGCTCAACCCCACCACCCCCAGTCGGAACCGCCCTAACGATCTTCCGGCCTCGGCTTGACGAACATAGGAGCATCACGCCGTACGACCTATGCCGTAGCCGGGTGAAGCTGTGCCAGGCTGCGGACCGTGGCGCCGTCGGTCAGGCCGGAGCCTCGTGGCCCGCTTTGACCCTCGACCGCGGCCGCCGGTAACCTGGGTAGACGTTGAGCGCTGTGGCTTGCGCATGCGCACATCCGCCGCCATCTCGGCAGATGGCGGCGCGACTTCGAGGCAGACAAGGCGACGAGATCTCGGTGCGGACCTACACCCCCAAGCCCGGCGACGTACAGCGTCAATGGCACGTCATCGACGCCACCGACGTCGTGCTCGGCCGGTTGGCCAGCCAGACCGCCAAGCTGCTGCGGGGCAAGCACAAGCCGATGTACGCGCCGCACATCGACACCGGCGACTTCGTCGTCATCGTCAACGCCGGCAAGGTGGCCCTGACCGGCAGCAAGCGCGAGCAGAAGATGGCCTACCGGCACTCCGGCTACCCGGGCGGGTTGAAGGCGGTGTCCTACGTCGAACTGTTGGACAAGCGGCCGGCCCAGGCGGTGGAGAAGGCGGTCAAGGGGATGCTGCCGCACAACTCGCTCGGCCGGCACATGCTGTCCAAGCTGAAGGTGTACGCCGGCCCCACGCACCCGCACCAGGCCCAGCAGCCGGTGCCATATGAGCTGACCCAGGTCGCGCAGTAGTCGCGCCGTACCCCAAGTAAGGAAGCAGGAACCGGCGTGAGCGTCGAGCCCGACAACACAGCGGAGTACCACACCGAGGCCGCGGACCCGGCGATCGGCTCGGGGGCGGAGATGACTGTCCCCGGGGAGCTCGAGCCCGAGGAGCTGGTTCCCGAGGAGCTGGTTCCCGGGGAGCTCGAGCCCGGGGAGCTCGAGCCGACGACCGACCAGCCGACGCTTGCCGAGGCGGCGGCAGCTGACATCCCGGCGACCCGGGCCGCTGACGACCGCGGGGTGCAGGCGACCGGTCGCCGCAAGGAGGCGGTGGTCCGGGTGCGGTTGCTGCCCGGCACCGGCCGGTACACGCTCAACGGGCGATCGCTGGAGCAGTACTTCCCAAACAAAGTGCACCAGCAGGCGGTCAACGAGCCGTTCGTGACGCTGGCGAAGGCCGAGCAGTACGACGTGATTGCGCGGTTGCACGGCGGCGGCGTGTCCGGCCAGGCGGGCGCGCTGCGCCTCGGCATCGCGCGGGCGCTGATCGAGATGGAGGTCGATGATCGGCCGGCGCTGAAGAAGGCGGGCTTTCTCACTCGGGACGCGCGGGTCAAGGAGCGTAAGAAATACGGCCTGAAGAAGGCCCGCAAGGCGCCGCAGTACTCCAAGCGGTAACGGCTGTGGGTCGCCTGTTCGGCACCGACGGCGTCCGCGGGGTCGCCAACGCCGACCTCACTCCCGAGTTGGCACTGGCCTTGTCCGTGGCGGCCGCGCACGTGTTGGCGGAAATGGACTCCCGCGACGGTCACGTGCACCGGCCGCTGGCGGTGGTGGGCCGCGACGGCCGGGCCAGCGGTGAGCTGCTGCAGGGTGCCGTGGTGGCCGGGTTGGCCAGTGCCGGCGCCGACGTCGTGCTGGCCGGTGTCATCCCGACGCCAGCGGTGGCGTACCTCACCGGCGCGCTCGGCGCCGACCTCGGCGTCGTGCTCTCCGCGAGCCACAACCCGATGCCGGACAACGGCATCAAGTTCTTCGCCCGCGGTGGACACAAGCTGCCCGACGAGGTCGAGGATGCTGTGGAGGCGCGGATGGCGGAGGCCTGGACCCGCCCAATCGGTGCCGACGTGGGTCGGGTCCGCGACCTGCCCGAGGCCACCGGGCGCTACGTGGACTACCTGGTGGCGACCGTGCCGCGCCGGCTCGACGGCCTGCGCGTCGTCGTGGACTGCGCCCACGGGGCCGCGTCCGCCGCGGCGCCGGCCGCCTACCGGGCTGCCGGTGCTGAGGTGGTGGCGATCGGAGCGGCGCCGGACGGCCTGAACATCAACGACGGTTGCGGGTCGACGCATCCGGCCGGGCTGATGGCGGCGGTGCGGGCGCACCGGGCGGACGTGGGGCTGGCGCACGACGGCGACGCTGACCGCTGTCTGGCCGTGGACGCCGACGGTCGGCTGGTCGATGGCGATGCGATTCTGGCGATCCTGGCGCTGGGGATGCGCGAGGTCGGCGCGCTGCGCCGCGACACCGTGGTCACCACCGTGATGACCAACCTCGGGTTCAAGCTGGCGATGCGCCGGGAGGGCGTTGGCGTGGTCGAGACGCCGGTGGGCGACCGCTACGTGCTCGAGGCCATGCGGGCCCAGGGCCTGTCGCTGGGCGGCGAACAGTCCGGCCACTTGATCTTGCTCGATCACGCGTCGACCGGCGACGGCACGCTGACCGGCCTGCACCTAATGGCGCGGATGGCGGCCACCGGCCGGAGCCTGGCCGACCTGGCCGCGGTCATGGACCGGCTGCCGCAGGTGCTGCTCAACATCCCGGTGCAGGACAAGGCGCGGGTGGGCGGCTCCGACCGGGTGGCGGCCGCGGTTGCGGCGGGCGAGGCGGAGCTTGCGGCCGCCGGTCGGGTGCTGGTCCGGCCGTCGGGCACCGAGCCGCTGGTTCGTGTCATGGTCGAGGCCCCGAGTGGGGGGCAGGCGCAGTCGGTGGCCGAACGGATCGCCGTCGAGGTTCGGTCGGCGTAGGCGGCTGGGCTATCGCGCCGCGGCTGATGGATGCCGCCGTCAAGGCAATGGGCGAAGCGGCTACACCGCGGCCACCCTCTGGGTGATAGCCGGCAACCGGCGAGCGCGGCGGTTCTACGACGCCGCCGGCTGGAGTGTTGACGGCGCCACGAAGGAAGCGGTGATCGCGGATGTGCCGGTCAGGGAGGTCCGCCACTGCCGAAGTTCATGGGCAATGCCCGGGTCGCGACGTTCCGCAGCTGCTCACCTGACATCCGAATGGATCACCCAGCCACGGGGCGGCGTCGCCAGAGCACTCAGCTCGCTGTCTGTCTACAGCCGGCTGACCTCCGCGCCGCCCGGTGGACGAAAGTTGTGCTGCAGAACGAGCCGCCGGCGGCGCGTAATCGTCGCACAGGTCCGCGGTCGTGGGCGGCCGGGCGGTCGGACGGCCACCACGAGTGCGCGCTCAGGGTGACGGCGCTGTAACAGCCGCGTCCGGAGCTCGTGGTCGTTCGCCTCAGCAGTCGACGCGCAGTGGATCGCTGGCTGGCCGGAGCGCACGACACCGCCCGCCTCGTGGCGTGGCTGTGCAGTGACGAAGCCGAGTGGGTCACCGGCCAAACCATCGCCCCCGACGGCGGCTGGTCCACCCGCGGATCGAGCTGACTACCCAACAGCTGAACTTGGACGCGCGTCCGACGGTCGGCCGGTCGCGGCAACACCGTGCGATTCATGTCAAGCCCGGCGCGTTCGGACTACGTTGCGCCGATGGCGCTCGTCCGGTACGCCGGGGCCTCCACCTGGCACCAACCTCCGCTGGCCCCGGGCATTTGGCCGGCCGAGGCGCTGCGCTACCCGCTGCGCGCGCTGTCCCCGTGGCCCGCCGCCCCCGCGCTACTCGCCGCGGCGCTCGTCGCGCTGACCGGTTGCGCGTCCAACCAGGCGTCGTCCGCACCGCGCCCCTCGGCCGCTCCCTCGCCGCCCGTCGTCAAGGACGGCCACCTGACGCTGAGCCCGCTGTCACTGCGGTGCGGCATCCTGGGGGTCACCGGGACGCACAGCGAGGCCCCGCCCGAGGGAGAGTTCTGCGCGCTGCGGCTGCGGGTCGCCAACCCCGATCCGGCGTTCCACACCTTCGTCGCTGCGCGGCAGCGGCTGGCCGGTGTCGAGCCGCCGCGGGACGCGCCGAGCGGCTTCGCGATGGCGGTGCGCCGCCAGCACGACCAAGTCGAGCTCGGTGGTCAGAACGTGCTCGAGGTCGAGCTGTGGTACGACGTGCCGAAGGGCGCGCCAGTGAGTGGTGTCCGGCTGTCGGGTGATAGCGATCCCGAGGGCTTCCAGAGCGACCAGACGGTCGCCCACGCGCCCGACGGCGTGCTGGTGCCCCTGACACCCGCGCGGTGAGCGCGTAACCAGCGCGCCGCTCTGCCGCAGCCGCGTCCGCACCGAGTCCAGCCGGTGGAAGCGGTGCTGAGCATCGCCGCGGTGCTGAGCATCGCTGTGACGATTGCCCGCCGCCGGTCCGCCGGTTCCTGGCAGATGCGCCGACCGGTCCGGTTACGCTGAGCACATGTGTGGAATCGTTGGGTACGTCGGGGATCAAGAGGCGCTGGGTGTCGTCATGGACGGCCTGCGCCGACTGGAGTATCGCGGCTACGACAGCGCCGGGGTGGCCATCCTCGACGGCGGCCTGACCGTCGAGCGCCGCGCCGGCAAGCTGGCCAACCTGGACAAGGAGGTCACCGCGCATCCGCTGACCGGCACCACCGGGATGGGCCACACCCGCTGGGCCACCCACGGCGCGCCGACCGACCGCAACGCCCACCCACACACCAGCTGCGATGGCGCGGTCGCCGTGGTGCATAACGGGATCATCGAGAACTTCGCCCGGCTGGCTGCCGACCTAGAAGACCGCGGGCACGAACTGGCCAGCGACACCGACACCGAGGTGGTCGCCCACCTGCTGGAGGAGCAGTTCACCGGGGACCTGGCCGAGGCGATGCGCACGGTCTGCCGGCAGCTCGACGGTGCGTTCACCCTGGTCGCGCTGCACCGGGACGCGCCCGGGGTGGTGGTTGGCGCCCGGCGCAACTCCCCGCTCGTGGTCGGCGCCGGCGACGGGGAGTACTTCCTCGCCAGCGACGTCGCCGCCTTCATCGCGCACACCCGCGACGCGGTCGAGCTCGGCCAGGACCAGGTGGTGGAGCTGCGGCGCGACGGCTACACGGTGACCGACTTCGCCGGGGGGCCGGTCTACGTCAAGGCCTACCACGTCGACTGGGACGCCAGCGCGGCGGAGAAGTCGGGTTACCCCTACTTCATGCTCAAGGAGATCGCCGAGCAGCCGGTCGCGGTGGCCAGCACGCTGCTGGGGCGGTTCGCCGACAACGGCAACCTCATGCTCGACGAGCTCCGGCTCGACGAGGACGAGCTGCGCGCGGTGGACAAGGTCTTCATCGTCGCCTGCGGAACGGCGTACCACGCGGGGCTGATCGCGAAGTACGCGATCGAGCACTGGACCCGGCTGCCGTGTGAGGTCGAGATGGCCTCGGAGTTCCGCTACCGCGACCCGGTGCTCGACCGGGCGACGCTGGTGGTCGTGATCAGCCAGAGCGGCGAGACGATGGACACGCTGATGGCGGTCCGGCACGCCCGCGAGCAGGCGGCCCGGGTGGTCGCCATTTGTAACACCAACGGCTCGACCATCCCGCGCGAGTCTGACGCCGTGCTCTACACCCGCGCCGGCCCGGAGGTCGGGGTCGCCGCGACCAAGACCTTCCTGACCCAGATCACCGCGACGTACCTGCTGGCGCTCTACCTGGCGCAGGTGCGCGGCACCATGTACGGCGACGAGATCACCGACATCGTCGAGCAGCTGCAGGGCGCCCCGGCGCTCATCCAGGCGACGCTGGCCACCGTAGAGCCGGTGCGGGCGCTGGCCCGCGAGCTGGCAGGTGCCCCCGCGGTGCTCTTCCTCGGTCGGCACGTCGGCTACCCGGTGGCCCTGGAGGGAGCGCTCAAGCTCAAGGAACTCGCCTACATGCACGCCGAGGGGTTCCCGGCCGGAGAGCTCAAGCACGGCCCGATCGCGTTGGTCGAGGACGGTCTGCCAGTGGTCGTCGTGGTGCCGTCTCCCCGCGGCCGCAATGTGCTGCACGGCAAGATGGTGTCGAACATCCAGGAGATCCGGGCTCGTGGCGCCCGCACCATCGTGATCGCCGAAGACGGGGACAATGACGTCACGCCGTACGCCGACTCGGTGATCCGGGTGCCGCAGCTGCCGACGTTGCTGGCGCCGCTGGTGACCACCGTGCCGCTGCAGGTCTTCGCCTGTGAGCTGGCGCTGGCCAAGGGCCACGATGTCGACCAGCCGCGCAACCTGGCCAAGTCGGTCACGGTCGAGTAGCCGGCGTGGCGGTCGCCGGTGTCGGCGTCGACCTGGTCGAGGTGGCCCGGTTCACCGCGATGCTGGCGCGCACGCCCGGTGTCGCGGACCGGCTGTTCACCGCTGGCGAGGTGGCCACCGCGGGCACCGGCCCGGCCGCAGCGGCTCGGTTGGCGGCCCGGTTCGCCGCCAAGGAGGCGCTGAGCAAGGCCCTCGGCGCGCCCGTCGGGCTGCACTGGCACGATGCCGAGGTGGTCACCGAGCCCTCCGGACGTCCGACCCTGCGGGTCAGCGGTACCGTGGCCGCGGTGGCGGCGGCACTCGGCGTACGGCGCTGGCACGTCTCGCTGAGCCACGACGGGGGGTTGGCGACCGCGGTGGTGGTGGCCGAGACGTGACGGTCCCATGAGACCGACATGAGATCCGCCCATCCGGTGGCGCAGGTGCGGGCGGCCGAGGCCGCCCTCATGGCCCGGTTGCCGACCGGCACGCTGATGCAGCGGGCGGCCGCCGGGCTGGCCCACCGGGTCGCCCAGCAGCTGGGCGCCCGGCACGGCGGCGTGTACGGCGGGCGCATCGCGCTGCTGGTCGGCCGCGGCAACAACGGGGCGGACGCGCTGTGGGCCGGGTCTCGGCTGGCCCGCCGGGGCGCGCGGGTGGAGGCGCTAACACTGGGCGACGTCGACGCCACCGCGCGGGCGGCGCTGCTGCGAGCCGGCGGTCGGTGCCGGCCGGCAGAGAATTCGGGCACGTTGGCGGTGCTCGCGGCCGCCGACGTCGTGGTCGACGGCATCCTCGGCATCGGCGGCCGGGGTGCCCTGCGGGGCGTGGCCGCGGCGCTGGCCGACCAGCTGCCCGGGCCGGCCACGGGCGCAACCGTCGTCGCCGTCGACCTGCCCAGCGGCGTCGATGCCGACACCGGTGTGGTGGCCGGGCCGGCGGTCCGCGCGGACATCACCGTGACCTTCGGCACGCTCAAGCCCGGGCTGGTGCTGGCGCCTGGCTCGGCGTACGCCGGCTCGGTGGAGCTAGTGGACATCGGCCTGGCCGGTGACCTGCCGCCGGCGACGACGACGGTGCTGGACGCCGCCGACGTCGACGCCCGGCTGGTTCGGCCGGGACCGGAGTCGACCAAGTACCGCCGCGGCGTACTCGGGGTGGTCGCCGGCAGCGACGCCTATCCGGGTGCAGCCGTGCTCGCCGTCGGCGGAGCGCTGCGGGCCGGCGCCGGGATGGTGCGCTTCGCCTCGGTCCCGCCCGCCGCCGAGCTGGTGCGCCAGCGCTGGCCGGAGTGTGTGGTCACCGTGGTGCCGGCCGGCGCCGGCGGCAGCGTCGCCGACCCGGTCGCCGTGCTCGGTGCCGGCCGGGTGCAGGCCTGGGTGATGGGCCCGGGGGTCGGCACCGACGAGGACGCGGCCGCGGTGCTGCAGGCGGTGCTGGCCAGCGACGTTCCGGTGCTCGTGGACGCCGACGCGCTGACGGTGCTGGCTCGTCATCCCGACTGGGTGCGCAACCGGTCCGCGCCGACCCTGCTCACTCCGCACCTCGGCGAGTTCGCCCGGCTGACCGGCGTGGACGTGGAGGCGAGCGACTTCGACCGCCTGGGCGCGGCCCGCGACGCGGCTTCCGACCTCGGCGCCACCGTGCTGCTCAAGGGCTCCGGTACCGTGGTCGCCGACCCGGATTGGACGGCGCGCATCAACCCCACCGGCACGTCGCGGCTGGCCACCGCGGGCAGCGGTGACGTGCTCTCCGGCGCTGGCGGCAGCCTGCTCGCTACCGGACTGAGCCCGTTGGACGCCGGCTCCGCGGCGGCGTTCCTGCACGGCCTCGCCGCCCGGCTGGCGCCCGGCCCGGTGGCCGCGGCGGACCTGGTCGAGCACTGGCCGGACGCCGTCCGCGCCGTCGCCGAGGCAGCAGGCAGGATGCCGGCATGACCGGCGGTGTGACGGCCGGGAACCACCCAGAGCTGCGAGCGGAGGCCCGGATCGACCTGGACGCGGTCCGGGCGAACGTAACCGCGCTGGCCGCGCACGCCGGTGGCGCCACCGTGATGGCCGTGGTCAAGGCCGACGGCTATGGCCACGGCATGGTGCCGTGCGCCCGGGCGGCCTTGGCCGGCGGCGCGGGCTGGCTCGGGGTCGCGTTTGTCGAGGAGGCGCTGGCGCTGCGGGCGATCGGCATCGACGTACCGATATTGGCCTGGCTGGCCGCACCCGGCGAGCCGCTGGCGCCGGCGGTGGCGGCCGACGTGGACCTGTCCGCGAGCGCGCCCTGGGCGCTGGGGGAGATCGCGACGGCCGCGCATGCCGCCGGTCGGCCGGCCAGCGTGCACCTCAAGGTCGACACCGGGCTGTCTCGCGCCGGCGCGACCGTCGCCGACTGGCCGGGACTGGTGACCGCGGCCGCCAAGGCGGAGGCGGAAGGGGTACTGCGGGTAATCGGAGTCTGGAGCCACTTCGCCTACGCCGACGCGCCCGAACACCCGGTCACGCTGGCCCAGCTACGGGTGTTTGCTGAGGCGCTGGACGTGGCCGCGACCGCCGGTCTGCGGCCGCAGCTGCGGCACATCGCCCAGTCCGCGGCCACCCTGGTCGCCCCCGACGCCCGCTATGACCTGGTCCGACCGGGGTTGGCCGTCTACGGCCTTTCGCCGGTCCCGCACCTTGGCACCGCAGTCGACTTCGGCCTCACCCCGGCGATGACGCTGTCGGCTCGGGTGGCCCTGACCAAGCGGGTGCCCACCGGCTCCGGCGTGTCCTACGGCCACACGTACCGGACCTCGGCGGAGGCCATGCTGGCGCTGGTCCCGCTCGGGTACGCCGACGGGGTCCCTCGCCGCGCCGGTAACCGGTCCGAGGTGCTGGTCGCCGGGCGGCGGCGGCGGGTGAGCGGCACGGTGTGCATGGACCAGTTTGTCGTCGACGTGGCAGATGATCCGGTGCAGGCGGGGGATGAGGTCGTGCTGTTCGGGCCGGGCAGCGCTGGCGAGCCGACCGCCCAGGACTGGGCCGAGGCACTGGACACCATCTCCTATGAGGTGGTCAGTCGGATCGGGCCGCGAGTGCCGCGGGTCTATGTTGGAGCCGGCGAATGAGCCGGCGAATGAGCCCGGTCAACGGGTCCGGCTCGAGCGTTCGCCGCCGGGCCGCGGTCGTCCTCGGCACCGTCGGCGCCGCCACCACCGGGGTCGGTATCGGCCTGGCGGCGGAGCATCGGCTGATCGGGCGCGAGCGGCTGCGCCCAGACCCGGAGGCCCGCGAGCCGTTCGGGCGGCTGCCAGGACGGTCGCGGACCGTGGCCGCCGAGGACGGCGCCGAGCTCTACGTCGAGGAGATCGGCGCGCCGGACGCGCCGCTGACGGTGGCCTTCTGCCATGGGTTCTGCAACGACATGCGGGTCTGGCACTACCAGCGGCGCGACCTGGCCGGACCGGACCGGCGGTTGGTCTGCTGGGACCAGCGGGCGCACGGTCACTCCGGTCGCGGGGACCGCAGCCGGGCTAACATCGACCAGCTCGGCCGAGATCTCGACGCAGTGCTGCACACCGTCGTACCGACCGGACCGATCGTGCTGATCGGGCACTCCATGGGTGGTATGACGATCATGGCCCTGGCCGACCAACGGCCGGAGCTGTTCGGCGACCGAGTGATCGGCGTGGGCCTGGTGTCGACCTCGACGGGCAAGTTGGCTGAGATCACCTTTGGGTTCCCGGCGGTGTTCAGCCGGGTGAACCGTCGGGTTATGCCGGTGGTCGAGCAGGGCCTGGCCCGCCGAGCGGAGGTGATCGAGCGCAGTCGCCGGGTCGGCACCGACATCAACTTCCTGCTGACGCGGTACTTCACCTTCGGGTCCGGCGACGTCAGCCCCGCCGTGGTGGAGCTGGTCGAGCGGATGATCGTCGCTACCCCGTTGTCCGTGATTACGGACTTCTTCCCGGCGTTCCTCAGCCTGGACAAGCTGGCGGCGATGAGCGTTCTGAACCCGGTGGAGGTCGTGGTCCTGGTGGGGGAGAAGGACGCGCTCACGCCGCTGGAGCACAGCCGGGCGATCGCGGCCGCTTTGCCGCGCGCCCGGCTGGTGGTGTTGCCGAACTCCGGGCACATGCTGCCGGTGGAACGCCCGGCCGAGGTGACCCGCGAGCTTCGCGAGCTGATCGAACGGGTCGAGAGCCGGCTGGCTACCGGCGACCGCGCTGGATCGGGAGCATGAACGCCCTGGTCAACGGCGCCGCCGCCCAACGCTGCGCCGACTGGCCGGCGCTTGCCGGCGCCGTCCGCGGTTGCATCGCGTGCCCCGAACTCGCGGCGACTCGCCGGACAGTGGTCGCCGGAACGGCACCGGCCGGGGCCGCGCTGCTCCTGATCGGCGAGGCTCCGGGTGCGGCCGAGGACGCCAGCGGAGTGCCGTTCGTCGGCCGCTCCGGAGCGCTGCTCGACCGGCTGCTGGCCGAGGTGGGCCTGGACCGGGCGGCCGTCGCCGTCGCCAACGTGGTCAAGTGCCGACCACCCGGCAACCGCCGACCCACGCCGGCCGAGGTGCAGCGCTGCCGCCCCTGGTTGACCCGTCAGCTGGAGCTGGTCGAACCGGTGCTGACGGTGCTCCTCGGCGGTACGGCGTTGAGCTGGGTTTTCGGTCGCCCTGCCCAGGTGGGCCGCATGCGCGGCCGGCCGCACGTCGTCGACGGCCGGCGCTACCTCGCCTCCTACCACCCGTCGGCCGCCATCAGGTTCGGCCCGAACGGCGCTCCACTGGCGTCGCTTCGGTCCGATCTCGCGCTCGCGGCCCAGTTGTTGACCGCCCTCAGTTCTTGACCCAGTTGTTGACCGCCCCCAGTTGTTGACCGCCCCCAGTTGTTGACCGCCTAGGGAGTCAGTGAAGTGAGCGCGTCGACACTCGTCTCCTCGGCAGCCGCCATGCGTGCGCTCGGCGGACGGCTCGGGCAGCTGCTGGCGCCGGGCGACCTGGTGGTTCTGTCCGGACCACTTGGCGCTGGCAAGACCGTGCTCGCTCAGGGCATCGGTGCCGGACTGGGCGTCCCGGGTCGGGTGACGTCGCCAACGTTCGTGCTGGCCCGGGTGCACCGCGGCGGACGGATCCCGCTGGTGCATGTGGACGCCTACCGACTGGGGTCTGGACCCACCGGCCGAGCCGAGGTCGACGACCTTGACCTTGACGCCGAGACCCATGACAGCGTGACAGTGGTCGAGTGGGGGGAGGGGCTGGTCGAAGGACTGGCCGAGGACCGGCTGGAGGTGCATATCGACCGGCTCGATGCCGATGTCTTCGACGCTGACCCGGCCGACGCGGAGGCCGACCCGGGGGCCGACCCGGGCCGGCGCCGAGTGAACCTGCGCGGCGTCGGGTCGCGCTGGCGCGACGTACCGGTCGCCATCCTGGGGCATGAGAGCCTGCAGCCAGTGGCGGGCGCCGGTTCCGCCGACGAACGGAGGACACCATGACGCTGTCGATCGCGACCCTTCTGGCCGAGTCTGCGCTGCGGCGGCCGGACAAAGCCGCGGTGGTGATAGGGCCGTCGAGCACCACGTACGCCGAGCTGTGGGAGCAAGCCCGGCGCTACGGCGCGGTGCTGCGCGAGCGCGGGGTCGGCCCGGGTGACCGGGTGGCGTTGATGCTGCCGAACGTGCCGGACTTCCCGCGGGCCTACTATGGCGCCCTGGCCGTGGGTGCCGTCGTGGTGCCGGTGCACGCGCTGCTGTCCGCGCAGGAGATCGCCTACATCCTCACCGACTCCGGCGCGAAACTGTTCGTCTGCGCCGCCCCGCTGCTGGGCGAAGGCGCGAAGGGCGGGGAGCTGGCCGGCGTTGGAGTGCTCAGCGTCCTCGACGGTGGTGACGCCTCGGTCGAGCGGCTGGACACCCTGGCGGCCGACGTGGCGCCGATCGACAGCTACGTTTCCCGGGAGCCGGACGACGACGCGGTGATCCTGTACACCAGCGGCACGACTGGCAAGCCCAAGGGCGCTGTGCTGACCCAGCTCAACATGGTGCTGAACGCGTCGCTGTCGGCCACCGACATCATCGAGCTCTGCCTGGACGACGTCGTGCTCGGCTGCTTGCCGCTGTTCCACTCCTTCGGCCAGACCTGCGCGATGAACGCTGCCTTCCGGGTCGGGGCGACGCTGGTGCTGCTGCCCCGGTTTGACGGGGCCACCGCTCTGGACATGCTGATCAACTACTCGGTCACCGTATTCGAGGGCGTGCCGACCATGTACCTCGGCCTGCTCGACGCGGCGCGCACGGACGACCGCCGGCCGAACCTGAGGTTGGCCGTGTCCGGCGGCGCGGCGCTGCCGGCGGCCGTGCTGGAGAAGTTCAAGGAGGTGTTTGGCGCCGATATCTACGAGGGCTACGGATTGTCCGAGACCTCGCCGGTCGCGACTTTCAACCAGGCGGACTTCGGTCGCAGGCCGGGGAGCATCGGCCACCCGATCTGGGGCGTCGAGGTCGAGATCGCCAAGGCTGAGCTCGACAACCGGATCGAGCTGCTGCCGCGCGGCGAGCTCGGCGAGCTGGTGATCCGCGGCCACAACGTCATGAAGGGTTACCTGAACAACCCCGAGGCGACCGCTGCAGCCATCGTGGACGGCTGGTTCCGCACCGGTGACCTCGGCACGAAGGACGACGAGGGCTTCATCACGATCGTCGACCGCAAGAAGGACATGGTGCTGCGCGGCGGGTACAACGTCTACCCGCGCGAGGTGGAGGAGGTACTGCTGCGCCACGATGCGGTCGCGCAGGTGGCGGTGATTGCCGTACCGGACCCGCAGTTGGGCGAGGAGGTCTGCGCCGTCGTCGTCCGCTCAGCGGAGGCCGAGGGCAGCGACGAGGAACTGGGTGCGGCGATCATCACTTGGTCGAAGGATCGGATGGCCAAGTACAAGTACCCGCGGAAGGTGGAGTTCGTCGAGGCGATGCCGCTCGGGCCGTCGGGCAAGGTGCTCAAGCGCGAGCTGGTCGAGCGGTACGCCTGAGAAGCGTGCTGCTGCTCGCCCTGGACACCGCGACCCCGGCGGTGACGGTCGCCCTGCTGGCCGACGGTGAGGTCCGCGCCCGGTCGTGCGTCCTCGACGCCCGCCGGCACGCCGAGCTGGTCACGCCGGGCATCAGGGTGGTGCTCGCCACGGCCGGGGTGCGCCCGACGGCGCTCGATGCGGTAGCGGTCGGGCTGGGTCCGGGGCCGTTCACCGGGCTGCGGGTGGGCATCGTCACGGCGGCGGCGCTGGCCGATGCGCTGGGCATCCCGGCGTACGGCGAGTGCTCGCTGGACCTGGTCGCGGACGGCACGCCGGGTGTCACCGCGGTGGTGACCGATGCCCGCCGCCGGGAGGTCTACTGGGCCTGCTACGACCGCGGCCGCCGTCAGGACGGCCCCCAGGTCGGCCGGCCGGCGCAGGTGGCCTCCACCCTGCGCGCGGCCGGTGTCCGGCGGGTCGTCGGAGCGGGGGCGGCGCTCTACCCGGCCGAGTTCGGTGACTCACTCGACGCCGACGGTCCTGGCTGCCCGGCGCCGGAGCGGCTGTGGGCGCTGGTCGCCGAGCGGGCGGCCGCCGGGGCGCCGGGGGACGCGCTCCGGCCGCTGTACCTGCGGCGCCCCGATGCCGCCGAGCCGGCGGCGGCCAAGCCGGTGACGCCGCGATGACGTCGGCTTCCGGAGACGACCAGCCCGGTGACATCACGATCACGCCGGCGCGCCCGCCGGTGACGCTGACCCCGCTGCGCTGGTGGCATCTGGAGCAGGTCGATGCCATCGAGCGCGCCCTGTTCGGCGTCGAGGCCTGGTCGGTGGGGCTGTTCTGGTCGGAGCTGTCGCTGCCGGACAGCCGCTACTACCTGGTCGCGATGGATCCCGCCGGCGCGGGGCAGGGTGCGGCCCCGGACACCGTCGTCGGGTACGCCGGGCTGTGCGCCTACCCCGGGGACGGCTACATCCAGACCATTGCCGTCCGCCGCGACTGCCAAGGCCAGGGCATCGGTGCGGGGCTGTTGCTCGCCCTGCTGAGGGAGTCGGTGCGCCGGGGGCCGGACACCGTCTGGCTCGAGGTGCGCGCCGACAACCCGGGCGCCCAGCGGCTCTACGCCCGGTTCGGGTTCACCCCGGCCGGCATCCGCCGCGGTTACTACCAGCCGAGCGGGACCGACGCCGTGGTGATGGTGGTACGGGACCTGCGCCGCCGGCTGGCTGCCGCCGACCCTGGCACCTCGGCGTGACCGCTGCGCGCTCGCCGGGGTCGGTGCCGCTGGTGCTCGGCATCGAGACCTCCTGCGACGAGACCGGCGTCGGCATCGTGGCCGGGAACCGGCTTCTCGCCGACGCGGTCGCCTCCAGCGTCTCCGAGCACGCGCGCTTCGGCGGCGTCGTACCGGAGGTCGCCTCCCGGGCGCACTTGGAGGCCCTGGTGCCCACCGTGCACCGGGCGCTGGCCGACGCCGGCGTGCAGGCCCGCCACCTGGACGCGGTCGCGGTGACCGCCGGCCCGGGGCTGCCGGGCGCGCTGATGGTCGGGGTCGCGGCGGCGAAGGCCTACGCCCTCGGTCTCGGCGTACCGCTCTACGGCGTCAATCATCTGGCCGCCCACGTCGCCGTCGACACCGTGGCACACGGTGCGCTGCCCGCGCCCTGCGTCGCCCTGCTCGTCTCCGGCGGGCACTCCTCGCTGCTGCTCATCGCCGATGTCACCGCGGACATTCGCCCGCTCGGCGCCACCGTGGACGACGCCGCCGGCGAGGCCTTCGACAAGGTGGCCCGGCTGCTTGGCCTGCCATTTCCCGGCGGGCCGTACGTCGATGCCGCCGCCCGGGACGGCGCCGCGGACGCGATCGCCTTCCCTCGCGGCAAGGCCGACGACGGCACCAGCGACTTCTCCTTCTCCGGGCTGAAGACGGCGGTGGCCCGGTGGGTGGAGGCCCGGCACCGGGCCGGTGAGCCGGTGCCGATGGCAGACGTGGCCGCGTCGTTCCAGGAGGCTGTGGTGGACGTGCTGACCCGCAAGTGCATGGACGCGTGTCGGCGTACCGGGGTGGACGATCTGCTGATCGGCGGTGGGGTGGCCGCCAACTCCCGGCTGCGCGCGCTTGCTGAGCAGCGGTGCGCGCAGGCCGGGATCCGGCTGCGGGTGCCGCGCCCCGGCCTCTGCACGGACAACGGCGCGATGGTGGCCGTACTCGGCGCGCTGGTGGTCGCGGCCGGCCGGGCACCCAGCGCGCCGGATCTGGGCGCTGACTCCGGTTTGCCGGTGACGGTGCCGGTGGTGGGGGCGGTGGCGGGGGCGGTGGCGTGATGTGGGCGCGGATGTGGGAGGCGCGGGTCGAGCCAGGGCGGCTCGAGGACGCAGCGACGTGGGTGCGCGACCGTGCCGTCCCGGCCGCGCTGGCGGCCGGAGCCACGGCCGCGGAGGGGTTCCGCGCGGGCGGCGCGAGCGAGCGCGTCGTACTGATCAGCCGTTGGCCGAACCCGGCCGCCGCGCAGTCCTATGCCGAGGCCGCGCCACCCGACGGTCTGCTCGCCCGGACACACGCCTGGGTCTTCGAGGCGATCAGACCCGGCGGCTCCAGCGCCTGCGGTTGACGGCGTACCAGGCGCTTGTCTATCTTCCGATTAGCACTCAGCCCCGCAGAGTGCTAGAACTAGGCCCACACCGTCAGCGCGAGCGACGAGGCGCCTGACCCCCGCGACGGCAGGACGCCAGTGCAGCTGCGCATTCGTCGACACCCGTCAAAGGAGGGGGAGGTCAGATCGTGACGACCGCCACCAAAGTAGGCATCAAGCCGCTCGAAGACCGCATCGTGGTGCAGGCCAACGAGGCCGAGACCACCACCGCGTCCGGCATCGTGATCCCGGACACCGCCAAGGAGAAGCCCCAGGAGGGCACCGTCCTCTCGGTCGGCCCCGGCCGCTGGGACGACGAGGGCGAGAAGCGGATCCCGCTCGACGTCCAGGTCGGCGACACCGTCCTCTACAGCAAGTACGGCGGCACCGAGGTCAAGTACGCCGGCGAGGAGTACCTGATCCTGTCCGCCCGGGACGTACTGGCGATCATCGAGAAGTAGCCGGCGAGGAGAAGTAGCCGGCGAGGAGAAGTAGCCGTCGAGGTCGTCGACCGGCGATCGCACGGTCCAACCGTGTCTGCAAGCCACAGATCAAGCCACGGACAAGCCACTGACAAGCCACGGACAAGCCACGGACAACGCCCCGGGCGCCCGACTCCGGGTGCTCGGGGCGTTGTCGTGAAAGGAACCGTACATGGCAAAAATGTTGGAGTTCGACGAGAGTGCGCGCCGCGCACTCGAGCGCGGCGTCAACCACCTGGCCGACACGGTCAAGGTGACGCTCGGCCCGCGGGGTCGCAACGTCGTGATCGACAAGAAATTCGGCTCGCCGCTCATCACCAACGACGGGGTGACGATCGCCCGCGAGGTCGAGCTCGACGACCCCTACGAGAACATGGGCGCCCAGCTCGTCAAAGAGGTCGCCACCAAGACCAACGACGTCGCCGGTGACGGTACGACGACCGCCACCGTGCTCGCCCAGGCGATGGTCCGCGAGGGTCTGCGCAACGTCGCCGCCGGCTCCTCGCCGATGGAGATGAAGACCGGCATCGAGGCCGCCGTGGAGGCTGTCTCCGAGGCCCTGCTCGCCGCGGCGACCGAGATCGAGACCCAGGAGGAGATCGCTCACGTTGCGAGCATCTCCGCCCAGGACCGGGCGATCGGCGAACTGATCGCCGAGGCGATGAGCAAGGTCGGCAAGGACGGGGTGATCACCGTCGAAGAGGCGCAGACCATGGGTCTGGAGCTGGAGTTCACCGAGGGCCTGCAGTTCGACAAGGGCTACATCTCGCCGTACTTCGTCACCGACGCGGAGCGGATGGAGACCGTCCTCGAAGACGCCTCCGTGCTCATCGTCAACGGCAAGATCAGCGCGATCGCCGAGCTGCTGCCTCTGCTGGAGAAGGTCGTCCAGTCCGGCAAGCCGCTGCTGCTGGTGGCCGAGGACGTCGACGGCGAGGCGCTGTCCACCCTGGTGGTTAACGCGATCCGCAAGACCTTCCCGGTCGTCGCGGTCAAGGCGCCCGGCTTTGGTGACCGCCGCAAGGCGATGCTGCAGGACATAGCCATCCTGACGGGGGCCACCGTGGTCTCCGCCGAGGTCGGTCTCAAGCTCGACCAGGTGGGGCTGGAAGTGCTCGGCCGCGTCCGCCGGGTGACCGTCGACAAGGACACCACCACGATCGTCGAGGGTGGCGGCGAGGCCTCGGAGATCTCCGACCGGGTCCGCCAGATCCGCGCCGAGATCGAGGCCAGCGACTCCGACTGGGACCGCGAGAAGCTGCAGGAGCGGCTGGCCAAGCTGGCCGGCGGCGTCGGCGTGATCCGCGTCGGAGCGGCCACCGAGGTCGAGCTCAAGGAGCGCAAGCACCGGCTGGAGGACGCGATCTCTGCCACTCGCGCGGCGATCGAGGAAGGCATCGTGGCCGGCGGCGGTACGGCACTCGTGCGGGCAGCGGAGGTCATCGACAAGCTCGACCTCACCGGGGACGAGGCCGTCGGCGCGGCGGTGGTCCGCAAGGCGCTGGACGAGCCGCTGCGCTGGATCGCCCAGAACGCCGGGCTCGAGGGTTACGTGGTGGTGCACAAGGTACGGGACCTGCCGGCCGGCCAGGGCCTGAACGCGGCCACTGGTGAGTACGGCGACCTCATCGCCCAAGGCATCGTCGACCCGGTCAAGGTGACCCGGTCAGCGGTGCGCAACGCGGCCTCGATCGCAGCCCTGCTGCTGACCACGGAGACCATCGTGGCGGAGCGGCCGGCCGAGGAGGACAACGCCCAGGCAGCCGGCGGTCATGGCCACGGGCACAGCCACGGCCCGGGCTTCTGACCCGGTCAGGCCGTTGACCGGCAAGGGAAGTTGACCAGGTAAGACACCGCGGAGCCCGACGCGAGCGATCGTGTCGGGCTCCGCGGCGTCTTTCGCCACGCCGGAGGGGACTCGGCGCGGCGGGCTCGGGCAGCGGGTCAGGGCCGCCCGAAGCGCAAACCGGCCAGGTCAGCAGGCCGTGGCGGTCTCGGCCGACTGATCTGACTCGTCGTCCCGGCCGGTGCCGGCTGCCTCGTCACCCAGCCGTGCGCCCAGACGGTGAGACGAGCGGGCGCCCAGCAGCTGCTCGCGCTCGCTCTCGGTCATCCCGCCCCACACGCCGTAGGGCTCGCGGGATGCGAGCGCGTGCGCGGCACACTCCCTGATCACCGGGCAGCGCCGGCAGATCGCCTTCGCGGCTCCCTCGCGCGCCTCCCGCGTCGGGCCGCGTTCGCCCTCCGGGTGGAAGAACAGCGTCGGGTCCTCGTCCCGGCAGGCCCCGGAGAGCTGCCACTCCCACTTGTCGATGATCGGACCTGGAAGCCAGCGGATGTCCGTCATGGCCGTCCCCTTCTCGCCGGCTGGCAGTTCGGCCGCACCAGGCAGGTTGTTATGTGGCGGGTGGTACGTCTCCCCGGCGAGCGCCGGTAGAGCTGACCGTAGTACCGCGCCAGAGGTTGTTCAAGTGTACCGAGGCAAGAGTTGTGCAAGCTTCCAGTTGTGACCCGGACCGGCCGCCCGCAGAATCGGGCCATGACCGTCTCTGATCTCGCCGGCGCACCCGGCGAGGATGCCGGCGGCACTGCGTCCGCCGAGCCAACTGAGGCGGCCGGGCGCGTTAGCTCCGCCGCGGAGCCCCCGGTCGACGCCCCGCGCTACACCGTCGCTGCGGTGGCGCGTCGGCTAGGGGTGGCGCCGTCCACGCTGCGCACTTGGGCTCGTCGGTACGGTCTCGGGCCGACCGACCACGCCGCCGGTGCCCATCGCCGGTACTCGGTGGAGGACCTGGCCAGACTGGACGTCATGCGCCGGCACGTCTTGGATGGCGTACCGCCGGCACACGCGGCGCGGATTGCGGCAGCGGCCGAGACCACGGGCAGCGAGCCGGTCTGTAGCGGCGCCGAGTTCGAGGACGCCCGGCGCGGCGGTGCGGATACCTGCCCGGGCGGCCGAGTCCTGCCGCTACCCGGCGGCAGCCCGGCCGAGCGTGGGCTGGCTCGCGCCGCGATGGCCCTGGACGCCACTGCGGCCGGACGAATCATCCGCGAGCACATCGCGTCAGCCGGTGTGATCGCAACTTGGGACGGGTTGCTCTGCCCGGTGCTCGCAGCCGCCGGGCACCGGTGGCAGATGACCGCGGACGGCGTCGACGTCGAGCACCTGCTCTCCGAAGCCGTTATCGCCGCCCTGCGGGATGTGGTCGTCGCCGCGACCTTCGCCCCAGAGCACCGCTCGCTGTTGCTGACCAGCGCCGAGGACGAGTACCACTCGCTGCCCTTGTACGCCGTCGCGGCCGCACTCGCCGAGCGCCGCACCGCGTGCCGAATGCTCGGTGCGGCACTGCCGGCCGACGCGCTCCGCGCGGCCGTGCGCCGGTTGGGACCGGCCGGACTGTTCGTCTGGTCCCAGGTGCCGGACACCGCTCACACCGCGGCGCTGGCCACGTTGCCGCAAACCCGACCGCCGACCACCGTCGTCGTCGGCGGTCCGGGCTGGGGGGCCGCGCAGCTGCCCGACCGGGTCATCCGCGCCGGCGACCTGACCGCCGCCGTCACGCTCTTGGCCGCCGCCGCGGGCCGGTGACCGTGGAGCCGAGCCTGCTCGAGCTGCTGTCCGCGGGTGAGCGGGCCGCCTTCCACGCCGCCCCCGGCAGCGCGGTTCCATTGCTCGAGTCAGCCGTCACCCTGGCCACCCGGCAGTCGCGTCCGGCGGAGGCGGCCGCGGCCTCCTGGCTGCTCGGCGTGGCCCTGGCCGCGAGCGGACGGTACGGCGCGGCGCTGGCCGTGCTGCAGTCGGTGCCGCACCCGGGTGAGCGCGGCGGCCAGGTGCCGGAGGTCCTGGTGTTCGGTGCGCTGGCGGGCGCGACCCTGGCCAGCATTCACCGCCAGCTCGGTCGCCACGACGCGGCGGCGGAGTACGACGGCCGCGGCCTGGCCCTGGCTGCGGGGTCGGCCGAAGCGGCCTTCGATTGTCGGCTCGGGCTGGCGGCGGACGCGGTCGGAGTCGGGGCCGCCGCAACGGCAGCGACCGAGCTGGCGCGGGCCGCCGCCCTTGTCCCGGCCGGCGAGCAGTGGTGGCGGCAGCGCGTGCGGCTGGACTGGGTTCGGGCCGAGGTCGCGCTGCTGGGTGAACGGGCCGATGCGGCGGTGCAGGCCGCACGGTCGGCCCTGGACCGGGCGGCGGCGGCCCATGCGCCGCGGCACGTGGCCAAGAGCCTGCTCTTCCTCGGAGTGGCGCAGCTGCAGGTCAGCGATCCGACGGCCGTCGAGACGCTGCAGCGAGCGGCGGTGCTGGCGGAGAGCCTGGGTACCGTGCCGTTGGTGTGGCCGGCGCGGGCCGTGCTGGGCGCCCATCTGGCTGGCGGGGACCCGCCGGGCAGCGCAAAGCACCTCGCGGCCGCCCGCACGGCCGTCGCGGCGATCGCCGCTGAGCTGCCCGTGGAACTGCGGACGCAGTGGTTGGCGCGGCCCGACATCGCGGAGCTGCTGGATACCTGAACCGGCCAGGTCGAGCCGCGGCCGAGCGCCGCGGCTCAGTGTTGGCCCGGTTGGTGCCGATGGGTGAGTCGACGACCGCGCCCCGGCCTGCAGCAGTCACCGGACGCGCCGCCAGGCGGCGGAAGGAGCCGGGTGACCAGCACGACGTACGCATCGCCGTTGACGAGCGTCTCCGTCATCGCGGGCATCGCCGCCCAGCTATCCCGGGGCGGGGGCTCGGCACTGCCCGCCGCGCTGCTGGATCTCGACCGGTACGTCGGCGGTACGGCCACGGTGGTGCTCTCCCGGCTCGGTGAGCGGCGCTGGGACTCACTGCACATCGGCCGCGCCGCCCCAGTCGCCGCCCCAGTCCCGACCCCCAGTCCGGCCCCCAGTCCGGCCCCCAGTCCGGCCCCGGTCAGCGGTCACCGGAGCGTCGAGCTGCCGCTGCGACGGGGTGCGCGGCTGCTGGGCTGGCTGCGGGTGGACGGCCTGCCGCCAACCGCCTCGAACGAGGTCCTCGCCACGGTCGCCGACATCCTCGCCCTGGTGTTGACCGCCACGTCGACCGGTGCGGTTGACGACCTCCTGGCGGACGCTGACCTGGACTGCGAGCAGCTCGCTGACGAGCTGCACGACGGCACGGCCCAGGCCCTAGTGGCCGCTCGGTATGCCACCGACCTGGCCGCCCGCACCCTGCGAGCGACGCCGGGGGACGCCATCAGCACTCGCGCCCAGCAGCAGATCGCGGACGCCCGCGCGGCGGTGCAGGAGGCGCTCGTCGGAGTGCGGCAGACGATCTGGTGGCAGCGGTCTCGGTGCGACAGCGACCTGCTGGTCGCACTGCTGGCGCTGGTCGAGCGGCAACGTGCGGCTGGGCTGGCCGAGCTGCGGATCGCCGTTGTACCTCCCGGTGGCGACCTCACCCGAGGGCTGCGGCCCGCTGTCGTGGTCACGGCGTACCGGCTCGTGCAAGCGCTGCTGCGACCGCCGAGCGGCCCTCTGACGCTGGTCCTGCGCCGCGGTGACGGCCTGCTCGACCTGGATCTGCGTGGCGGCCGGGTACTCGACGACGCGGCCTTCGGTCGCTGGTCGCGCCGCGCCGACGTCCTGGGTGGACACGCGACCCTTAGCCACGCCCGGGTCCGGCTGCTGTTGCCGGACGACTTACCGCGCCCCACGGGTTGTCCGGCGTGAGCACCGTGCTCATCTGTGACGACCACCGGATCGTCCGGGAGGGGCTGCATGAGTTCGTCCGCTGGGTGCCGGGAGTGGAACGCGTCCTGCTCGCCAGGTGCGGTGAGGAGGTGCTCGCCCGCTACCCGATCGAGCATCCGGACCTGATCCTGATGGATGTCCGGATGCCGGGGATCGGCGGCCTCGAGGCGACCCGCCGCCTGTTGGCGCGATACCCCGAGGCCACCGTGCTCATGCTCAGCGCCGCGGATGACCCCGACGAGGTGGCGGCGGCCGTGGGCTCAGGCGCGCGTGGTTACCTGCTCAAGGACGTCTCGCACGAGGAGCTGTGCACAGCGGTGGTGCATGCCCTGGACGGGGACGACCTGGTCGGGACGGCGATGCGACAGGCAATGACGATCCGCCGGAGCCGCACCAGCCGGACGCTACTGACCGAACGTGAGCTACAGGTGTTGCGCGGCATGAGCCGAGGGCGCAGCAACGGCCAGATCGGTCGCGAACTGTTCCTGTCCGAGGACACGGTGAAAACCCACGCCCGACGGCTGTTCCGCAAGCTGGAAGTGAGCGACCGGGCGCAGGCCGTCGCGCTCGGCTTCCGGCGCGGCTGGGTCAGCTGACCCCTAACTAACGTCGGCCGGGCGCTGCGGCGGGTTCAGTCTTCAGCGTTCTCGGCAGTGTCCAGCACGCCGTCGGCGAAGCCGCGGGCGTAGTCCCAGCTGACGTACTGCGCGGGGTCGGGGTCAAAGGCGGGCTCATGCACCCGCATCTGACCGAGGTCGAGCAGGTGGCGCAGGTTGCTGTGCAGCAGGTCCCAGCCGAAGTAATGCGGCTCCTGGCAGTCCTCGCAGTCCACCACCAGGCCGCGGACGCTGCGCGGCTCCAGCAGCGTCCGGAACACCTCCAGGTCCTCTAGGTCGGCCAGCACGTCCTCCCGCTCAGCCGGGGACAACGGTTCGGTCACATCATCGTCGGCTGAGCCGGCGGGCCCGAACTGCGACGAGCCGCCGGACCGGGGATCGGTCGGATCGGGCAGGTCGCCGGAGAACGGGTCGGGAGGCGGGGTGTCACGCATGGGTTCACCGTAGCCGGGCGGTGCCGCCGCGGCCGACGGTTATGCTCACTCTTCCCCGCGTGATCGGACTACTGGCGATGGACGTGCCGAGGGCCCTAGCCGGCCTGCCGGAGAAGTTCGCCCTGCTCGGGCTGACCTTCGACGACGTCCTGCTGCTGCCGGCGGCATCTGAGGTCGTGCCGAGCGAGGCGGACACCCGCACTCGGCTGTCTGGCGGCATCGAGCTGCACATCCCGTTGCTCTCTTCCGCCATGGACACCGTGACGGAGGGCCGGATGGCCATCGCGATGGCCCGTCAGGGTGGCGTCGGCGTTCTGCACCGCAACATGTCCATCGACGAGCAAGCGCAGCACGTCGACATCGTGAAACGGTCGGAAGCAGGCATGATCACCTCGCCGGTGACCTGCCGGCCGGAGGCCACCATCGCCGACGCCGACGCCCTGATGGCTCGCTACCGGATCTCCGGGCTGCCGGTCATCGACCCCGACGGCGTACTGATCGGCATCGTCACCAACCGCGACATCCGCTTCGAGCGCGACCACCGCCGGCGGGTTGCCGAGGTGATGACCCGGATGCCGCTGGTCACCGCGTCGCCCGGCGTGGCGGCCGACGACGCCATGGCGCTGCTGGCCCGACACAAGATCGAGAAGCTGCCGCTGGTCGACGAGCGGGACCGGCTGTGCGGACTGATCACCGTCAAGGACTTCGTCAAGCGCGACCGCTACCCGCACGCCACCAAGGACACCGACGGTCGGCTGATGGTCGGTGCCGCAGTGGGCGTCGGTGAGGACGCCTACAAGCGGGGCCGGACCTTGGTCGACGCCGGGGTGGACTTCCTCGTGGTCGACACCGCCCACGGCCACTCCCGGGGTGTGCTGGAGATGGTCCGCCGGTTCACCTCGGACACGCCGGTGGACGTGATCGGCGGCAACGTCGCTACCCGGGAGGGTGCGCTGGCGCTGGTCGAGGCCGGCGCCGACGCGGTCAAGGTCGGGGTCGGTCCGGGCTCGATCTGCACCACCCGGGTGGTTGCCGGGGTGGGCGTGCCGCAGGTGACCGCCATCTACGAATGCGCGCAGGCCGCGCACGGGGCCGGCGTACCGGTCATTGGCGACGGTGGCATGCAGCACTCCGGGGACATTGCCAAGGCGATCGCGGCCGGCGCCGACTCGGTCATGCTCGGTAGCCTGCTCGCCGGGGTGGAGGAGAGCCCCGGCGAGCTGATCTTCATCAATGGCAAGCAGTACAAGTCCTACCGCGGCATGGGCTCGCTCGGCGCCATGCAAAGCCGGGGGGAGGCTCGGTCCTACTCCAAGGACCGCTACTTCCAGGATGACGTGCTCTCCGACGACAAGCTGGTGCCCGAGGGCGTCGAGGGCCAGGTGCCCTACCGCGGGCCGCTGGAGACCGTGGCGCACCAGCTCGTCGGCGGCCTACGGGCCGGCATGGGGTATGCCGGGACGCCGACGATCGCTGCGCTGCAGGAGCAGAGCCGGCTGATGCGGATCACCACTGCCGGGCTCGAGGAAAGCCACCCGCACGACGTGCAGATGACGACCGAGGCCCCGAACTACCTGGGTCGCTGAGTCGGGGACGGACATGGCAGACGTCGAGATCGGCGTGGGCAAGAGTGGTCGCCGGGCCTACGGGTTCGACGACATCGCGATCGTGCCGTCGCGGCGTACCCGCGACCCGGAAGACATCTCCCTCGCCTGGGAGATAGATGCCTACCGGTTCGAGCTGCCGCTGTTGGCCAGCGCGATGGACTCGGTAGTCTCGCCGGCGACGGCGATCGCGATCGGCCGCCTCGGTGGCTTGGGAGTGATCAACCTCGAGGGTCTGTGGACCCGGTACGACGACCCGGAGCCGGTGCTGGCTGAGCTCGCCGGTCTGGACAACGCCGCGGCCGCGGCGCGGATGCGCGAGCTCTACCAGGTGCCGATCCGCCCCGAGCTGATCGGTAAGCGGATTGGCGAGATCCGCGATGCCGGCGTGGTCACGGCAGCCTCACTCACCCCGCAACGCACCCAACGGCTGCACCGGGCGGTGATCGAGGCCGGGGTGGACCTGTTCGTCATCCAGGGGACAGTGGTTTCCGCCGAGCATGTCTCCAGCCGGTCGGAGCCGCTGAACCTGAAGAAGTTCATTGCCGAGCTTGACGTACCGGTGATCGTCGGTGGCTGCGCGACGTACCAGGCGGCGTTGCACCTGATGCGTACCGGCGCGGCCGGGTTGCTGGTCGGCGTGGGTTCCTGCCAGGCCGGTACGACGCGGGGGGTGATCGGCGTCGGGGTGCCGATGGCCACCGCGATCGCGGACGCGGCCGGCGCCCGCCGCGACTACCTCGACGAGTCCGGCGGTAGGTACGTGCACGTCATCGCCGACGGCGCCATGCGCACCGGCGGGGACATCGCCAAGGCCATCGCCTGCGGCGCCGACGCGGTCATGCTCGGCTCGCCGCTGGCTCGGGCAGCCGAGGCGCCCGGTCGCGGCTATGCCTGGGGGATGACGGCCGGCCATCCCGACCTGCCGCGGGGCACTCGGCTGCGGATGCCGGCCGCCGGGTCGCTGCGCGAGATCCTGCTCGGCCCGGCGTCGGTCGACGACGGCACGGTCAACCTCTTCGGCGGTCTGGCCATGTCGATGGCGATGACCGGCTACTCCACCCTTAAGGAGTTCCAGAAGGTGGAGGTGATGGTGGCGCCGGCGCTGCAGACCGAGGGCAAGGCGCTGCAGCGGGCGCAGCGCGTCGGAATGGGGGGTTGACCGGGGCCCGCGCGGGGTCGTCCGCGGGAGCCTGCGCGTTAGCCGAGCTTGGGCAACGCTCGGCGGATCGTGCGCGCCGCCTGGGCGATCCGTTGCTCGTTCTCGATCAGAGCGAACCGGACATAGCCCTCGCCACCCAGGCCGAACCCGACTCCGGGCGAGACCGCCACCTTGGCCTCGGTGACCAGCATCTGGGCGAAGTCCAGCGAGCCCATGTCCGCATACGCCGCCGGGATTGGCGCCCAGACGAACATGGTTCCTTTCGGCCTCTCGATCTCCCACCCGATCCGGCCGAAGGAGTCACACAGGGCGTCCCGGCGTCCTTGGTAGATGGCCGCCACTTCCTTGGGGTAGTCCGGCGCATCGTTCAGGGTCACCGTGGCGGCGATCTGGATCGGCTGGAAGGTGCCGTAGTCCAGGTAGCTCTTGATCTTCTTCAGCGCGGCGACCACCTTGGCGTTGCCGACCAGGAAGCCGACCCGCCACCCCGCCATGGAGAAGCTCTTGGTCAGTGTGTAGAGCTCGACCGAGCACTCCTTGGCCCCGGGCACCTGCAGCACGCTCGGCGGCGAGTAGCCGTCGAAGGCGGTGTCGGAGTAGGCGAAGTCGTGCACCAGCACGACGTCGTTGTCGGCCGCGAAGCGGACCAGGGCCGTCATCGCGTCGAGGTCGATGCAGGTCGTGGTCGGGTTGTGCGGGAAGGAGCACAGGATCACCCGCGGCCGCGGCCACTGGCTCTGGAACACGTCGATGCAGCCCTGCAGGAAGTCGCGGTCGCCGTCGCCGGTGACCCGGACTTGTGCCACCTCCGCCCCGGCGAACAACGGCGCGTAGATGTGGATTGGGTAGCTCGGCGTCGGCACGATGGCGGAGTCGCCCGGACCGAGCAGCACCCACATCAGGTGCGACAGGCCCTCCTTGGCTCCGATCGTGCTGACGATCTCGGTCTCCGGGTCAAGCTCGACGCCGAAGCGGCGCAGGTAGAGATCGGCGAGCGCGGAGCGCAGCTTCGGGATGCCGGCGGACAGCGAGTAGCGGTGGTTGCGTGCGTTGCGGGCGGCTTCGGCGAGCTTTTCCACCGCGATCGACGGTGATGGGATGTCCGGGTTGCCGAAGCCGAGGTCCACCACGTCGTGGCCGGCCCGCCGGGCGGCGGCCTTAAGGTCGTTGATGATCGTGAAGACGTACGGCGGCAGGCCGTTGATCCGGCGGAACTGGTACTCGTCCAAAGACACGTCGTCGGCCCTCTCCCCACCCCAGGTCACCAGGTTATCCTCGCCGGTCCGCATACCCTTGCGCTAGATCGCCGCGCCGCCCTGCGCCGGACCGCCCGCCGTCGGCATCGCCGCGCGGCGGGTCCGCCATAGCATCAGGCTTCGAAGGCGATCTGCCGGGTAGGTAACCGGCGGGTAACATCGCCCCAGGTCCCCGCCCTTACCCGGGCACCGTGCGCGCCTAACCACGAGGAGCGGCGATGACCACCACGGCCGAGCGCAATGACGAGCAGCCGCCAGCGGCCGGAGGCAACGCCACGCAGGCCCCAGAGAGTGCCGCGCTGGCGCCGGAGCTGGCCGCCCGGCTGCTGCGCCGGGTGACGCTGGCGCCGGGGGAGCACGCCAGCCAGCCGTCGTACGCCCCATTCACCGGCGAGCTGGTCGGCCGAGTGCCGGTCTGCACCGAGGTCGACGTGGACGCCGCCGTGCGCCTGGCCCGGGCGGCGCAGCAGAAGTGGGTTCGGACATCGGCGGCGCACCGGCGGCGGATCTTCCTGCGCTACCACGACCTGGTCTTGGACCGGCAGGACGAGATCCTCGATCTGGTCCAGCTGGAGACCGGCAAGGCCCGCAAGTCGGCGTTCGAGGAGCTCGCCGACGTGGCGATCGTCTCCCGTTACTACGCTCACACCGCGGCCCGGCAGCTGCGACCCCGCCGCCGCTGGGGTGCGCTGCCGGGGTTGACCGCCGCGACCGAGTACTACCACCCGAAGGGCGTGGTGGGCATCATCGCGCCCTGGAACTACCCGCTGACGCTGCCCATCACCGACGCCATCCCCGCCCTGCTGGCCGGCAACGGGGTGGTGCTCAAGCCGGACTCGCAGACGCCGTTCACCGCCCTGCTGGGAGTGAACCTGCTGCGGGAGGCCGGCCTGCCGGAGGACCTGTTCCAGGTGATCACCGGTGCGGGTCGGTCCATCGGTACGCCGATGATCGACCGCGTGGATTACTTGATGTTCACCGGGAGCACCGCCACCGGCCGACACATCGCCGCTCAGTGCGGCCAGCGACTGATCGGCTTCTCCGCCGAGCTCGGCGGCAAGAACGCGATGGTGGTCTGCGCCGACGCCGACCTGGACAAGACCGTCGCCGGCGCGCTCCGGGCCTGCTTCTCCAACTCCGGCCAGCTGTGCATCTCGATCGAGCGGATGTTCGTCGAGGACGCCATCTACGACGAGTTCGTGCCGCGCTTCACCGAGCGAGTCGCCGCCATGGCGCTGGGCGCTCAGCGGGACTACACCGCCGAGATGGGCAGCCTGATCACGCCTACCCAGCTCGAGGCGGTGGCCGCGCACGTCGACGACGCCGTGGCCAAGGGCGCCACGGTGCTGACCGGCGGCCGGCGACGGCCCGACATCGGCCCCCTATTCTACGAACCGACGGTGCTCACCGGCGTCACCGGCGACATGGACCTCGCGGCCGATGAGACCTTCGGCCCGGTGGTGTCGATCTACCGCGTGAAAGACCGGGAGGAGGCGGTCCGCCGCGCGAACGACACCGACTACGGCCTGAACGCCAGCGTGTGGTCCAAGGACACCGCGGCCGGCCGCGAGCTGGCCACCCGCCTCCAAGCCGGCATCGTCAATGTCAACGAGGCGTACGCCGCAGCCTGGGCGTCTACTGACGCCGCCATGGGTGGGATGAAGGCCTCGGGCGTCGGCCGTCGTCACGGCGTGGAGGGCATCCGCAAGTACACCGAGTCCCAGACCGTGGCCGTCCAGCGCGGGCTGCCCATGGGTGCACCGCCGGGGATGAGCGAGCAGACCTACGCCAAGGTCATGACGATGTCGCTGCGGATCCTCAAGCGCACACCTTTCGTCCCCTAGCCGGCGAGTGCCGACGCCGCCCGGAAGAACCCGGAAGAAAGGACAGCAGACGTGACCGAATTCGACTACGACGTCGTCGTCATCGGCAGCGGCTTCGGCGGCAGCGTGACCGCGCTGCGGCTGACCGAGAAGGGCTACCGCGTCGGCGTCCTGGAGGCCGGTCGCCGCTACACGAACGAAACGTTGCCCAAGACCAGCTGGCGGCTGCGCAAGTTCCTCTGGGCGCCCAAGCTGGGGCTGCACGGCATCCAGCGGATCACGCTGCTCAAGGATGTGCTGATCCTGTCCGGCGCGGGCGTCGGCGGCGGGTCGCTGGTCTATGCCAACACCCTTTATGAGCCGTTGGGTGCCTTCTACGACGACCACCAGTGGCGGCACATCACCGACTGGCGGGACGAGCTGGCGCCGTTCTACGACCAGGCCAAGCGCATGCTCGGGGTCGTCCAGAACCCGACCATCACGCCGTCTGACGTGGCGATGAAGAAGGTGGCCGACGAGCTGGGCGTCGGGCACACCTTCCACCTCACCCCGGTCGGGGTCTTCTTCGGCGACGAGCCCGGCAAGCAGGTCGATGACCCGTTCTTCGGCGGGGTCGGACCGCGGCGTACCGGCTGCATCGAGTGCGGCAACTGCATGATCGGCTGTCGGTACGGCGCCAAGAACCGGCTGGACACCAACTACCTGCACCTGGCCGAGCGCGGCGGCACCCAGGTCCATCCGGATACCACGGCGACCGCCGTCCGACCGCTCGACGGTGGCGGTTACGCCGTCGACACCGTGCGCACCGGGAGCTGGCGCACCGGCACCCCGACGCGCACCTTACGGGCCGAGCAGGTGGTCTTCTCCGCCGGCTCGCTCGGCACCCAGCGGCTGCTGCACGCCATGCGCGACGGGGGGGTGCTGCCGAACATCTCGCCGCGGCTGGGACAGCTCACCCGCACCAACTCCGAGTCGCTGCTCGGCGCCACCACCCAACGCCGCGACGTCGACTACTCCCAAGGCGTGGCGATCACGTCGTCGTTTTATCCCGACGACCACACCCACATCGAGCCGGTGCGGTACGGCAAGGGCAGCAACATGATGGGGATGCTGTCCTCACTGCTTACCGACGGCGACGGACCGGTGCCGCGGTGGGTGAAGTTTCTCAGCCAGGCGTTGGCGCACCCACTGCACCTGCTGCGGTCGATGATACTGCGGCACTGGTCGGAGCGAACGATCATCGCTTTGGTCATGCAGTCGCTGGACAACTCGATCACCACCTACCGGAAGAAGGGCTTGCTCGGCACCCGGCTGCACTCCCGCAAGGGGCACGGCGAGGCGAACCCGACCTGGATACCGGCCGGCAACGACGCCGCCCGGCGGCTGGCCAAGGTCATCGACGGTCAGCCCGGCGGCACCATCGGCGAGATCGCGAACATTCCGATGACCGCCCACATCATCGGCGGCTGCGCGATCGGGGACTCCCCGGAGACCGGCGTCCTGGACCCGTTCCAGCGGGTGTACGGCCACGAAGGGCTGCACGTGGCGGACGGCTCGGCGCTGTCGGCCAACCTTGGCGTCAACCCGTCACTGTCGATCACCGCCCAGGCGGAGCGGACCATGTCGCTATGGCCGAACAAGGGCGAGGCCGACGCGCGGCCGCCGCTCGGCGAGCCGTACCGGCGGATCGAGCCGGTGATGCCGCACTGGCCAGCGGTGCCGGCCACCGCGCGGGCCGCGCTGCGGTTCACCGCACCGGAGTCGGAACGGATCGCCCAGGCGGCACCCGACCGGCTGGCGCATGGCGAGGTGTCCGACGCCCTGCACGCGGGCTCCATCCCGGATCCGCTCGGCCACGTGAGCTGATTCCCGAGGGGGGCTGGCCTGTCAAGGGGGGTCGGCGGGGCTGTCTGGTACGACGTGGGCACCGACGGGCCGCCTGACAAAGGAACCGCCTGGACGGTCAACTCGAGCCCAGGTGGGCCGCCTGCCTATGAAGACTGCAAGCGCGACAACCGCCCCCACGCTGGCCTTGACGGGCTCGGGCGCGCGCCACGGCGCCTGTCCCTTGTCGTTGCCCCACCCGATTAGGGTGCGGCTCTTCTGGAGTGACGGTCGGAGCTTGATCCAAAGCTGTGGCTGACCTCGGCGGCCATGCCTCTGGGCGCCGTCTCAAGCCGACTCTGCCCTTCCTCCAGCTCTACCGGCGTGTCCTCCGCGGGTCCGAGGATGTCTCGTGGTGATCTCAACCTGTTGGTAGTCCGCCTACAGGTTGGAGGAGTCCATGTCGCCCGTACGTCGTTCCGGTTCTGCTGCCCGTCCGCAGCCCGAGGTGCTGCGCGGCAGCCTGTTCACCCTGCGGCGCCGGTGCGGGACACCGACCTGTCGCTGCGCGGACGGTGAAGGGCACGCCAGCCCCGCGTTGGCCTACCCGGCGGGTGGGCGGACCAAGACGTTGACGTTGACCGAGCAGGAGGCCGTCGAGGTGGCCGCTGCGCTCGCCCGGTACGCGCAGGCCAAGGCCGACCTGGACGAGCAGGCCGCGGCCGGGCTGACCGCGCTGCTGGCCCGGGTCGCCGCACGGCGGGCCAGTCGGTCATGACCGAGCCGGTCGAGCCGGTCGAGCCGGCAGCGGTGGAGGCGTTCGCCGCCTCCCGTGAACTCTTCGAGACGGCGCTGGGTTGGTTGCAAGGCCGCGAGGCGGGCGGCCTGGAGCACTCCGAGCTGGAGGCGCGGCTGCAGGCCGACGCCCGGGAAGTGTTCCGTCAGATGTTCCAGGACCATCTGGACCTGCGCGCGACTCGGGAGCAGCGGATCGAGGCGCTGGCCGACGCCGACCAGGTCGCCCACCTCAGGGCCGAACCGGGCCACACCCGGGGCCTGGCCACGGTGTTCGGGCAGGTCCGGGTGACCCGGATCGCCTACCGGGCCCGGGGACGGACCAACCTGCACCCCGCCGACGGGGAACTCAACCTTCCCGACGAGGAGTACTCCCACGGGCTACGTCGTCTCGCGGCCGTCGAGAGCTCACGCGGTTCGTTCGACGGGGCGGTCGAGGCGATCGAACGGGGCACCGGACAACAGGTCGGCAAGCGGCAGGTCGAACAGCTCGCCCGCCGATCCGCGACCGACGCGGACGGCTTCTACCGCCAACGGCAACCCCCGGCCGGCGCCAGCGGTGACCCACTCATGCTGTCCTGCGACGGCAAGGGTGTCGTGATGCGTTCCGACGCGCTGCGCCCGGCTACGGCGGCCGCGGCCGCCAAGACCCGACCGAAGCTGACGACCCGGCTATCCAAGGGAGAGAAGCGAAACCGGAAACGGATGGCCGAAGTGGGGACCGTGTTCGACGCCACCGCCGCGCCGCGGACCAGCGCGGACATCCTGCCCGTGGACGACACCGAACGTGCCCAGATCCACCCTGGACCGGTGACGTCGAACAAGTGGCTGACCGCCAGCGTCGTGGCCGACGCCGCATCCGTGGTCGCCCAGATCTTCGCCGAGGCCGACCGCCGCGACCCGGACCACGACCGCACCTGGGTCGCCCTCGTCGACGGCAACAACCACCAGATCGACCGGATCACCGCCGAGGCCCACGCACGCACCCTGCAGGTCACCATCGTGATCGACTTCATTCACGTTCTCGAGTACATCTGGAAGGCCGCATGGTGCTTCCACCGCGAAGGCGACCCCGCCGCCGAGGAATGGGTACGCCACCACGCCCGCGCCGTCCTGGACGGCAAGGCCACCCGCGTCGCCGGGGCGATCCGGCGGGCCGCGACCATCGCCGGGCTCCACGACGCTCAACGAGCCGGAGCAGATGCCTGCGCCGTCTACCTGACCAACAAGGCCCACTACCTGGACTACCCCACCGCGCTGGCCAGCGGCTGGCCGATCGCCACCGGAGTGATCGAAGGCGCCTGCCGGCATCTGGTGAAGGACCGGATGGATCTCACCGGCGCCCGATGGGGGCTACCCGGCGCAGAGGCCATCCTCAAACTGCGCGCCATCGCCAGCAACGGCGACTTCGACGACTACTGGCGCCACCACCTCGCCCAGGAACGTCACCGCGTCCACGAGACCCGCTACGCCCAAGACGTCATCCCACAGGCAGCGTGAGGTCCCTCCAGAAGAGCCGCACCCACCCGATTAGGTTTGCGGAACGCCTTCGTCCAGACACATGATGTTGCCTTCGCTGTCCTTAAACCACGCCGCTCTTCCCATGTCCGGGATGGAGGCGACCTCGTCCTTCCATTCCACCCCCGGCATGTCCTGGTAAACCTCGAATACCACGCCCTTGGCCTTGAGATCACGCACTTCGGCCTCAATGTCATTCACGTGCCATTGGGCGATGGTGTGCCCGGCTTTCCCCGCGTACTCCGTCTGATAGATGTTGAACGTAGTCCCGCCTGTGGTCGCGTACTGCAGCCACACGCCGTCGTACTCGGCGGTCGGCGTCAACCCCAGCTCGTCGGCGTAGAAGTCGCGCGCTCTCTGCAGGTCCCCGGCGGGGATGTTGGCTTCGACTCTGCTGTCGTGCAGCATACTTCCTCCCGGATGCTCGCGGTTGCGACGAGGATGTGCAGCAACCTCGGGGGTCAGCTCGACCCGCTCGACCAGTTGCCTCGGTTACCCGGAGTACAGCCACGGATCGGTCAGGTCGTGGAAGGCAGTAACCTCCCAGGTCTGGTTCATCTGCTCCATCGCTTCGGGAGGCATCTCCGTCTCGCCCTCTCGCGCCGCCGCCTCGGAGGCGAAGTACACGACGTCCACGTAGGTGCCATCAGCCATATAGGCGGTGAGGCCACCGAGGATGTCGGGACGCTGGTTACTCATGTCGGCTTCCATCTCCTTGACCAGCGCATCCGCCCGCTCCCGATCAAGGACGCGTCCCTCCATCACTTGGACGAAGCCGGCCTCGTCTGACCCACCACCCATCCAGGTAACGACGTCCTCGGTGTCCTGGAAGGTGACGTCGCCGCTGAACAGCCGTGCGGCTTCCGTCCACCACTGGTCTTGCTCCGGGCGTTCGCTGTTGCGCCTCGCCGCATCGTGGGACTGGAAACGGGCGAGCGCGATGCAGGTTCCGTCGCCTGTGACTCCCGCCGTCGTGCCCAGCCAGCCGGTGGCGCCGGGTTTGAGATCCTCCATCCACCGGTTCATCGCGGAACGGACTTCGGCCGCGTCTGAGACTCGACCCTTTATGACCTGAACGAACATGAGGGGGCTCCTTCCGGACCGAGGGCCGCTGCAGCGCACGCGACCGGCACACTACGACTCGCGGGCGGGTGGCGTCGAGAGCGCTCTGACCGGCCCGCCGTATCACGAGGACGCCTATTGTGATACGCTGGCGTCATGAGAAGCCTGCGCCTCGACCCGGACCTGGAAGCTCGCCTCCAGGAGGCGGCGGCGGTCCGGGGCGAGTCCTTGTCTGAGTTTATTCGTCAGGCCGTGGCGGAACGGGCTGAGACGACCCTGGCTGTTCGCGCTGGGCTGTTCGACGATGTACTGGGGGTCGTGCACGCGGGCGGCGGGCGCGCCCGGCGGACCGGCGCGGCGTTCACGGATGTCGTAGCGGAGCGCTCGTCGAGAACGTGACCCTCACCGACGCCGGTCCGCTCATCGCCCTCATCGATGCCGACGAGCCCGATCACGCGGTGTGCCGGTCGATCGTGGGGAACCTGCGGCTGCCCCTGATGACGACGTGGCCGGCGTTCACGGAAGCGATGTACCTACTCGCCCGCGCGGGGGGTTGGCTCGGTCAGGACGCGCTGTGGCGGCTGGTGCGCAGCGGTCGCCTGGAGCTTGCCGACCTATCGCCGTCAGCGGTCGAGCGCAGCTCGCAGCTGATGAGGAAGTACGCAGATCTGCCCATGGACCTCGCGGACGCCACGTTGGTGGCGTTGGCCGAAGAGCGGGGACAACGACGCGTCTTCACGCTGGACGCCGACTTCGGCGTCTACCGGCTTTACGGCCGGCAACGGTTCGAGATCGTTCCCGGTCAGGTCAGCCGCTGAGCGGCCGCCCGGCGTCCGCCGGGGCGGGTCAGGCCTGCCGGGCGAGCCACTCGACGCCGAAGGCATACTCGCCCTCCATCGTCTTCTCGGTGCCCTTGCCGACGACTCCTTCGATCTTGCCGCCGACCAGCGGGATCGAGGACTTGATGTGGGCGTCGATGGTGTTCGTGCACCCAGCGTCGACTGGGGCGAGGCGAATGGTGCCAGTGATCGTTACGGGGACGTTCTTGGCGTCGATGGTCCAGGTGCCCACGCGCACGCCATTGATGTTCTCGCCCCAGTCGTCGGTTTGGACCAGGGTGTTCGTCGGGGTGAGGAACTTGCGGGCGAACCCCGGTACGTCGATCTCCACGACCCGCTGGGTCTTGATCCGAAAGACACTCCCGACCTCATCGAGCTCGAGTACCTGCCCCGGCGCATGGTCGAGGGCTGCGAACTTTCCCTTGAGGAACGTCTCATCCGACAGCATCGCGAACACCGTCTCAACGTCGGTGTCGTAGCGGTCCACCCGGTGCAGGTCCATCTGTCCTCCGTGCGTCGTCGTAGCGGCGGCGATCAGCGTAGGCGGAAGGCCGGGCCGCCGGAAGACGTTGCGCCCTCAAGGGCCAGCCACGTCCCGGTAGAAGGAGCACGATGGCGACTGCGAGCTGGCATGGCGTACGACTGGCAAGAAGTGACGAGACGGTGATCGTCGAGGGCAACCACTACTTCCCGCCCGACTCGGTGCAGTGGCAGTACTTCCGGCCCTCGGCCAAGCACACGGTCTGCCCGTGGAAGGGCACGGCCAGCTACCACATCGTGGTCGTCGACGGCGCCGCGAACCCGGACGCCGCCTGGCACTACCCTGAGCCTTTCCCGGCCGCCAAGCAGATCCGTGGGCGGGTGGCGTTCTGGCGCGGGGTCGAGGTGAAGGTGTAGGCGTGAGTGCCGTCGGCATCGCCGGTGTCGGAGAGGCGTTCGACACGGTCCTCGTCGTCGACTTCGGCGCGCAGTACGCCCAACTGATCGCCCGGCGGGTGCGCGAGTGCCACGTCTACAGCGAGATCGTCCCGCCCACCATGTCGGTTGCCGACATGCTCGCGAAGCGACCGAAAGCGGTCATCCTCTCCGGCGGCCCGAAGTCGGTCTACTCACCCGGCGCGCCGGCGGTGCCGGCCGGTCTGTTCGACACCGGCGTACCGACCCTGGGCATCTGCTACGGCCACCAGGCGATGGCCCAGTCCCTCGGCGGCACCGTCGCCCGCACCGAGGTGGCCGAGTACGGCGGGACCGCGCTGGCGGTCACCGCCCCCGGCGTGCTCTTCGCCGACCTGCCGACGCAGCAGCAGGTCTGGATGTCGCACGGCGACACGGTCACCCGCGAGCCACCCGGCTTTCGGGTCACCGCCACCACCCCGGCCACCCCGGTCGCCGGCTTCGAAGCCCCCGAGCGCGGCCTGTACGGCGTGCAGTTTCACCCCGAGGTGGTGCATTCCGCGCGCGGGCTCGACGTACTCAAACGCTTCCTCTACGACGCGGCCGGCTGCCGCCGCACCTGGACGATGGTCAGCATTGTGGAAGAGGCACTGACCGCGATCAGAGCCCAGGTGGGGGACTCCCGCGTGATCTGCGGCCTGTCCGGGGGTGTGGACTCCGCGGTGGCCGCCGCTCTGGTGCACAAGGCGGTGGGCGACCAGCTGACCTGCGTCTTCGTCGACCACGGCCTGCTGCGGGCCGGCGAGGCCGAACAGGTCGAGCGCGACTACGTCGCCTCCACCGGGGTCGAGCTGGTACAGGTCAAATGCGCCGACCGGTTCGCCGCCGCGCTGGCCGGCGTGACCGACCCCGAGGCCAAGCGCAAGGTGATCGGTCGCGAGTTCATCCGCGTCTTCGAGGAGGCCGCGCGCGACCTGGAGGCTCGGGCCGAGAGCCGGAGCGCGACCATCGACTTCCTCGTTCAGGGCACGCTCTACCCGGACGTGATCGAGTCCGGATCTCCGACCGCCGCCAAGATCAAGTCCCATCACAACGTCGGCGGGCTGCCGGCCGACCTGCACTTCGCCCTGGTCGAACCGTTGCGCCACTTGTTCAAGGACGAGGTACGCCGAGTCGGCGAGGAGCTGGGCCTGCCGCCGGAGATCGTCTGGCGGCAGCCATTCCCGGGTCCGGGGCTGGCGGTCCGGATCATCGGTGAGGTCACGCCGGAGCGGCTGCGCCTGCTCCGTGCGGCCGATGCGATGGTCCGCGAGGAGATCCGCAAGGCTGGGCTGGACCGCGAGATCTGGCAGGTGTTCGCCGTCCTGCTCGCCGACGTGCGCTCGGTCGGGGTGCAGGGCGACGAGCGCACCTACGGCCACCCCGTCGTCATCCGGGCGGTGACCTCGGAGGACGCGATGACCGCCGACTGGGCGCGGCTGCCCTACGACGTACTGGAGCGGATCGCGAACCGGGTCATCAACGAGGTTCCCGGCGTCAACCGGGTTGCCTACGACGTGACCAGTAAGCCCCCGGGCACCATCGAGTGGGAGTAGGGCCGGATGGCGGGTCGGGGCGGCGTCACTCGGGTGATACGGGCACTACCCGGACCCGATCAGCCAGCGTCGGGACATGGCGCGCTGGAGACCGGCCGAGACGTGGTGATGACCCGAGGTCCGGGTCAGTCGGCGCGGCGGGCCGGCACCAGCCGCCGGGCGGCCGGGCGGGCAGCCAGGATCTCCGCGATCTCCTGGTAGACCTTGCGGTTGAACGCCAGGCCGACGTGGCTGCCGGTGACCTCCACGCAGGTGGCATAGGGCACGACGCACGCCCGCCACCGGACGACACCGTCCCCGCGGCTGTAGATGGAGGTCAGCGGTACGCCGTGCGGCAACGGACCGGTGAAGTCGCGGGTGAACGGGCAGTCGCAGCTGTCGGTGAAGCAGCCGCTGCGGGCGGCGCGCTCGCTCCCGGCGCGCAGGGCGATGCGCACGCCGGCCACCGCCGCCTTGGTGGGCACGGAGATGTCGAACGGCGCCTCGAGCCCCGATCCCAGCGAGATGGCCGTCGACACCAGATCCGGGCGGCGGCGGGCCAGCGCCTTGACGAAGTGCCCGCCCCGGCTGTGGCCGATCAGGGACACTGGCCGGCCGGATGCCTGCGCCGCGGCTTTCAGCCGCCGCTCCAGTCGGGTCACCGACCGGTCCGAGCAGTCAACGTTCATCACGATGCCAGACCGGTGGGGCTCGTACCCGAGCCGTCGCAGCCACCCGCGCATCACTGCCAGCGAGGCGTCGCCGGCGAGGAAGCCGGGCACCAGCAGCACCGCCGAGCCATCGCCGCGGGGAACCCCCCGACACAGGTAGACCGGGTCGGCGAGCAGCCGGTAGAGCTCCGCATGCCAGCGCAGCTCGCCGGGATGGTTGCCCCACCACCGCGGCTGCCGCGGCCCGCTCGGTCCGGGCGTCGGGTCGAACGCAGAACGCTCGATCGCGTCCGGTAGGGGCACGTGCTCCTCGACCGCGTGCAGCAGCCCGGTGGGGTCGAGGAAGCCGGGGACGCCCAGGTGCAGACCCGGGTCGGCTGAGTCGTCGCCCGAGCCGGCCGGTGGCTCCGGGGTCACGTCGGACACAGTTGCGATGGTAAACCGCGCAGGTTGCGTCGTACCTCCCCGGCGGTGCCTTCCCGCCCTGGTCAGGACGTGTCGAGCACCCGGAAGGCCTCGGCCAGGCGACCCGCCGGCAACCCGGCGGCGCGGGCGTTGCGGCCGAGCCAGTCGTGCAGCAGCGCGTCCAGGTCGGCCACCCCTTCTATCTGGGAGGCGTGCGCCCGCAAGGCGGCGAGCTTGCGGTCGTAGGTGTCGGTGACGTCGACGTGGCGGTTCGCGTCGGTGACGGCCATTACCCAGACCTCGGGTACGGCGTAGGCCTCCAGACCCTCGGTCGCCAGCAGCTCGGGGTGGGCGAACGGGTTGCGGGCGTCCGGGTAGACCGCGCACAGGGCCGCCTCCCCCACGGCCATGTGATCGGGATGGCTGGCCCCGATCCGCAGCCAGTTGCGCTCGGGCGACTGGAGCACCACCCGCTGCGGGCGCACCCGCCGGATCACCCGGCTGATGTCGCGCCGCAACTCCATGGTCACCGCCATCCGACCGTCCGGGTAACCGAGGAAGGTGACGTCGCTGACCCCGACGGCGGCGGCAGCGGCGCGCTGCTCGGCCTGCCGGATGCCGCCGATGGCCACCCGCGGGACGTTCGCGTCGAAGCCACCGGCGTCCCCGTCGGTGGCGACGCAGTACGACACCGCTACCCCGGCCTGCGTCCAGGCGGCCACCGTCCCGGCGCAGCCGAAGTCGACGTCGTCGGGATGGGCGGTGACCACGAGTGCGCGCTCGACCTGATCATCCGTGAGCACCAGTGCTCCTTAACTCCTGGACAACTCGAGAACTCCTGGACAAATCCTGGACAACTCCTGGACAGTTGGGCCTACCTTGCCATTACCGTGCCATGCCGCCCGTCAGTGACGGCCGCGGAGCCCGTCCGCAACTTGTGTCCACCCCGCCATTTACTCCGCGACACCCGCGAGTTACCGTTGGGTAACTTCTCTCGTCGACCTGCCCGCATCCCGCCCGCGCGCCACCGGCACGCGCGGCCGCCGGCAGCGGTACCGGCGGGAGCACCCCGAGGGCGAAGGGTTCCGAGCAATGACGCAGCAGAGCCAGCAGACGGTGAACTACGACCAGGCCCGTGAGGTCGCCGAGGCCGCCCGCGAGACCGAGTGGCGCAAGCCGAGCTTCGCCAAGGAGCTCTTCCTCGGTCGGTTCGACCTCAGTCTGATCTCCCCGCACCCGCGGTCGTCCGCGGACAGCGTGGCCAAGGGCGAGGCCTTCCTGACCCGCCTGAAGGCTTACCTCCAAGAGGAGGTCGACCCGTTCCAGATCGAGAAGGACGCCAAGATTCCCGAGGCGGTCATCAAGGGCCTGGGTGAGCTGGGGGCGTTCGGGATGAAGATTACTGAGGAGTATGGCGGCCTCGGGCTCTCGCAGGTCTACTACAACCACGCGCTCGAGCTCGCCGGCTCGTGGAGCCCAACCCTGGTCGCCCTGCTCTCGGCGCACCAGTCGATCGGCGTACCGCAGCCGCTCAAGCAGTTCGGCACACTGGAGCAGAAGAAGAAGTACCTGCCCCGGGTCGCCAAGGACGCGGTGAGCGCCTTCCTGCTGACCGAGCCCGATGTCGGCTCGGACGCCGCCCGGGTGAACACCATGGCCGTGCCGACCGAGGACGGCTCGGCCTACATCCTCAACGGCACGAAGCTGTGGGCGACCAACGGCTTCATCGCCGAGCTGCTCGTGGTGATGGCCAAGGTGCCGAAGTCTGAGGGACACCGCGGCGGCATCACCGCGTTCATCGTCGAGGCCGACTCGCCGGGTGTGGTGGTCGAGCACCGCAACGCGTTCATGGGGCTGCGCGGCATCGAGAACAGCGTGACATCGTTCACTGACGTCCGGGTGCCCGCGGAGAACGTCCTGGCGGGAGAGGGCAAGGGTCTCAAGATCGCGCTGACCACGCTGACCACCGGTCGACTGTCGCTGCCGGCCGGCTGCGCGGCGGCGGCCAAGCTGTCGCTGAAGTACGCCCGGGAGTGGTCCAGCGACCGGGTGCAGTGGGGCATGCCGGTCGGCCGGCACGACGCGGTCGCCCAGAAGGTGGCCTTCATCGCCGGCACGACCTTCGCCCTCGAGGCCGTGGTCGAGCTGTCCAGCCAGATGGCCGACGAGGACCGCACCGACATCCGGATCGAAGGCGCGCTGGCGAAGCTGTACACCTCGGAGATGGCCTGGAAGGTCGTCGACGAGATGATCCAGATCCGCGGCGGCCGCGGGTACGAGACGGCGGCGTCGCTGGCGGCCCGCGGCGAGAAGCCGGTGCCGGCCGAGCAGATGCTGCGGGACATGCGGATCAACCGGATCTTCGAAGGCTCCTCGGAGATCATGAAGCTAATGATCGCCCGCGAGGCGGTTGACCAGCACCTGGCCATCGCCGGCGACATCATCGACAAGAACGTGCCGCTGGGCGAGAAGGCCAAGACCGCGCTCAAGGCGGGTCAGTTCTACGCCGCCTGGCTGCCGAAGCTGGCCGTCGGTGCCGGGCAGAGCCCCCGGTCGTACGCCGAGTTTGGTCGTCTCGCGCAACACCTGCGTTTCGTCGAGCGCAGCAGCCGCAAGCTGGCCCGGTCCACCTTCTACGGGATGTCGCGCTGGCAGGGCAAGCTCGAGCAGAAGCAGCACTGGCTCGGTCGCATCGTCGACATCGGCTGTGAGCTGTTCGCGATGGCCGCGTCGGTGGTTCGGGCCGAGATGCTCGCCCAGGACGACCCGGCGAACGCCGACGCAGTCCGCGAGCTGGCCGGCATCTTCTGTGACCAGGCGCAGCGCCGCGTCGACCAGCTGTTCACCGACCTGTGGGCCAACGACGACAAGAAGAACTACGCGGCCGCGCAGAAGGTCCTCGCCGGGCGCTTCCAGTTCGCCGAGGCCGGCGTCGTCGACCCGGCCGGCGACGGGCCGACGCTGCCGCTGGCGCAGCAGCCGCCGCGTGCGGACGCCGAGGCGCTACCGGCCACCGGGGTCTAGCAGCTCGGACGGCGGTGGCTCGGCGCTTCGCTCGCTGAGCCACCGCCGTCGTCGGCGTCGGTGTCCCCAACGTCGGTGTCGCCGGCGTCGGTGTCGTCAGCGTCGGTGTCGTCAGCCGGTAAGGTCGGCAGCCGGTCCGCCGGTCCCTAGGATTGCCGTGATGACAACCCATCTGGACCGGGTGTCCGCCCCGGCGGGTGCGGCTGACGCGGCGGCGCTGCTGGCCGGGCTCAACCGGCAGCAGCGAGCCGCGGTCGTGCACGAGGGTGGTCCGCTGCTCATCGTGGCCGGTGCGGGCTCCGGCAAGACCCGGGTGCTCACCCACCGGATCGGGTACCTGCTGGCCGCGCGCGGCGTACATCCCGGCGAGATCTTGGCGATCACGTTCACCAACAAGGCTGCCGGCGAGATGAAGGAGCGGGTGGCCGCTGCGGTCGGGGACCGGGCCGTCGGTCGTCACAGCCGCGCCGCTAGTCGGGTGATGTGGGTATCGACCTTCCACTCCGCCTGCGTGCGGATCCTGCGAACGGAGGCCCGCCGGCTGGGGCTGCGCCCGACCTTCTCCATCTACGACCAAGGTGACGCCCAGCGATTGATGACGCTGGTGACCCGCGACCTCGACCTGGATCCCAAGCGCTTTCCGGCCCGCGTCCTGGCGGCCCAGGTCAGCAACTTGAAAAACGAGCTGGTCGACTTCGACACCTGCGCCGACCGGGCCGCCACGGTGGCCGAGAAGCAGCTGGCCGAGGTGTACGCGCTCTACCAGCGCCGGCTGCGGGAGTCCAACGCCCTGGACTTCGACGACCTGATCATGTCCACCGTCTCGGTGCTGCAGTTGTTCCCGGACGTGGCCGAGCACTACCGGCGACGGTTCCGGCACGTGCTGGTGGATGAGTACCAGGACACCAACCACGCGCAGTACGTCTTGGTCCGCGAGCTCGTCGGCGGCTCGGTGGGCCAGCGCGAGCGCCGCACCGTGGACGGCGAGCTGGTCCGGGCGGCCGCGACCAGCGGCGTACCGCCCGCGGAGCTCTGTGTCGTTGGGGACGCCGACCAGTCGATCTATGCCTTTCGCGGGGCCAGCATCCGCAACATCCTGGCGTTCGAGGAGGACTATCCGGACGCCAGGGTGATCCTGCTGGAGCAGAACTATCGTTCCACCCAGACCATCCTGTCGGCCGCCAACGCGGTGATCGCCCGCAACCCCAACCGCAAGCCGAAGAACCTCTGGTCGGACGCCGGCGGCGGCAACAAGATCACTGGGTACGTCGCCGACAACGAGCACGACGAAGCCGCCTTCGTCGCCGGCGAGGTCGACCGGCTCGGCGATGCCGACGGCATCACGCCGGCGCAGGTCGCAGTGTTCTACCGCACCAACGCCCAGAGCCGGGTTTTCGAGGAGGTGTTCATCCGGGTCGGCCTGCCCTACAAGGTTGTCGGTGGCGTGCGGTTCTACGAGCGGCGGGAGGTCCGCGACCTGCTCGCCTACCTGCGGGTGCTGGCCAACCCGACCGACACCGTCAGCCTGCGCCGCATCCTCAACACCCCGCGGCGCGGGATCGGAGACCGGGCCGAGGCCTGCCTGAGCGCGCTGGCCGAGCGGGAGCGGATCCCGTTCGCCGCGGCGCTGGACCGCTGCGACGAGGCCCCCGGTTTGAACACCCGGGCCGGTACGGCGATCCGGGCCTTCTCCGGCCTGCTCGACGAGCTGCGGGCCGAGATGGAGGCCGGCGCGGGTCCGAGCGCCGTCCTGACCGCGGTGCTGGACCGAACCGGCTACCTGGCCGAGCTGACCGAAAGTGACCGGCTGCAGGACGAGGGCCGGGCCGAGAACTGCCAGGAACTGGTCGGGGTGGCCCGGGAGTTCGAAGAGCGAGTGCCGGACGGCACGGTGGTCGAGTTCCTCGAGCAGGTCTCGCTGGTGGCCGACGCCGACGAGATCCCGGACGACGACGGTGCTGGCGGCGTGGTCACCCTGATGACCCTGCACAGCGCCAAGGGCTTGGAGTTCCCGGTGGTCTTCCTCACTGGGCTGGAGGACGGCGTCTTTCCGCACCTGCGCTCGTTCGGCGACCAGGCCGAGATGGAGGAGGAGCGCCGCCTCGCCTACGTCGGGATCACCCGGGCTCGGCAGCGGCTCTACCTCTCCCGCGCCGTGGTGCGCAGCGCCTGGGGGCAGACGGCCTACAACCCACCGTCGCGCTTCTTAGAGGAGGTGCCGGCCGAGCTGGTGGACTGGCGCCGCACCGCCACCGGCGCGGAGCCGGCGATGGCCGCGGTCACCCGCCGGGTGGTGGACTCCGGCCGACGCACCGCCGGGGTCGGCCTGCGCCCGGTGATCGCACTGACGCCGGGGGACCGGGTCTCGCACGACACCTTCGGCCTGGGTACGGTGGTCGCCACCGCCGGAGCGGACACCACCGCCGAGGCGAGCATCGACTTCGGCGCGCAGCTCGGCGTCAAGCGGCTGCTGCTGCGCTATGCCCCGGTGGAGAAGCTGTAGCGCCGGCTCGACGCTGCCGGTCGTATCGATCTGCTGTCACATCGGTACGCCGTGGGCAGCCATCCAGGGGACCGGGTCCACGGTGGTGTCACCTATCCGCACTTCGAAGTGCAGGTGCGGGCCGGTGGAGTGACCTTCCGACCCCTCGAGCGCGATCGGCTGCCCGGCTTGAACCGGACCGGCCGCCACCAGGATCTGGGACATGTGCCCGTACGCGGTCACCGTGCCGTCCGGGTGCGCGATCGTGATGAGGTTGCCATAGCCGGCGGCAGGGCCGGCCGAGGTCACGATGCCGTCGCCGGCCGCCAGGATTGATGATCCATACGGCCCCGCGAGGTCAACGCCGGCGTGCAGCTGCCCCCACCGCACGCCGTAGGACGAGGAGATCGGCCCATCATCGGGTCGCATCCACGCCGGGGCCGGTGGCGGCACGGCCGCGGGCGGGGGTGCCGATATCGTGGCCCGGTTGCTAGCCCGAGACGCCCGCAGCTCGTCATCCCGGTCATCGCTGGCAAGTGGCCCCGTGCCGACCGGCGGCAGCGGCCCGGGACCGCCGAGTGCGGTGACCGCCCGGGCCGATGCCGGAGCCGCGCGCTTTGTGGTCAACACCGAGTGCGGTTGCGGAGCGGCCGCTACCGCCCCGGCCAGCACGGCCGGCATCAGGACCCAACCGCCACGGCGCAGCCCGATAACGAGCAGGGTCCGAGATGGGCGGCGATTCCCCCGCGGACGCCAGCGGCGGGCACCAGGCGTTGGGTTCACTTTGCGTCCTGCTCGGCGGGGCACACGGAAGCTCTCCGGAAGTTGCTGGCACGAAGTTGCTGGCACGAGGCGTCGGTTGCAGTCCGGCGTTGTCCGTCGCCCGACCGTGATCAAAGTCTTGACGGGCCGCGCACCGCCGAGCCGCGCCAAGCGACGCTATCTGGCCGCCCATGGCAGTAATAGAGGCGGTGGTCCCGACGACGTGGTCGTCGGCTGTGGGCAATATCTCAGCCCGGGGCCCGCCAGCGGCCGAGCGGCCGCGCCCGACAGCCCGGGATCCATCCCGTCGCGGCTGGTCGCTAAGCTGCGGCCACGGAGCGGGCCGGTCCGGGGGAACGATCTCTCGGCAACGCCGGCCGCCGACCGCCGCAGGGAGGGACTCCGACGTGACGAGCCCAGGCCGAATCCGGGTCGTGGTGGCCAAGCCCGGTCTCGACGGTCATGACCGGGGCGCCAAGGTGGTGGCGCGGGCGCTGCGGGACGGAGGGATCGAAGTGATCTACACCGGCCTGCACCAGACGCCCGACCAGATTGTGGAGACGACCATCCAGGAGGACGCGGACGCCGTCGGGCTGTCAGTCCTATCCGGCGCCCACATGACCCTGTTCCAACGCGTCGTCGACCTGCTCAAGGAGCGCGGCGCCGACGACGTCGTGGTCTTCGGTGGTGGGATCGTGCCGGAGGCCGACCTGCCGCTGCTCGAGCAGATGGGGGTAGCGAAGATCTTCACCCCCGGGGCAACCACCAAGGAAATCGTCGAGTGGGTGGTCGCCAACGTCGGCGAGCGCGTGGCCTGACGGACTCCGCGCTCCGGCGGCCCCGCGCCGCCTGCGACCTTGCTCGCCGACCCCGCATCACCCACAGCGCAGACCAGAACGGATTCCCGTGGACCTCTTCGAGCATCAGGCGAAAGAACTCTTCGCCCGGCACGGCGTGCCGGTGCCCACCGGCAAGGTGGCGACAACTCCCGAGCAGGCCCGCGCCGCGGCCGAGGAGCTCGGCGGCCGGGTGGTGGTCAAGGCGCAGGTGAAGACGGGCGGTCGGGGAAAGGCCGGCGGCGTGCAGGTCGCCGAGGACGCCGCGGACGCCGAGGAGAAGGCGCGCGCCATCCTCGGGATGGACATCAAGGGCCATACCGTCCACAAGGTGCTCGTCGAGCAGGCCAGTGACATCGCGGAGGAGTACTACGCGTCGTACCTGCTCGACCGGGCCAACCGCACGTTTCTGGCCATGGTCTCTCGCGAGGGCGGGATGGACATCGAGCAGGTCGCGGCCACTAACCCCGATGCCCTGGCCCGGGTGCCGATCGACCCGCTGACCGGGGTCGATCTCGCCAAGGCCCACGAGATCGCGGTGGCGGCCAAGCTGCCGGAGCGGGCGCTCGACGGAGCGGCTGAGCTGCTGGCCAAGCTCTGGGACGTCTTCGTGAAGTGCGACGCCACGCTGGTCGAGGTCAACCCGCTGATCCTGACTGGGGACGGTCGCGTCGTGGCCCTGGACGGGAAGGTCACCATCGACGGCAACGCGATGTACCGCCAGCCCGACCTCGCGGCGTTCGAGGACTCCTCGGCAGCCGACCCGTTGGAGCAGCGGGCCAAGGAGCTCGATCTCAACTACGTCAAGCTCGACAACGGCTCGGTCGGCGTCATCGGCAACGGCGCCGGACTGGTCATGAGCACCCTCGACGTCGTCGCCTATGCCGGCGAACGGTACGGCGGGGTGAAGCCGGCGAACTTCCTCGACATCGGCGGCGGCGCCTCCGCCGAGGTAATGGCGGCCGGCCTCGGCGTCGTCATGAGCGACCCGTCCGTGTTGACGATCTTCGTCAACGTCTTCGGCGGGATCACAGCCTGCGACGCCGTCGCGAACGGCATCGTCTCCGCCTTCCATCTGCTGGAGGAGCGCGGCGAGCGCCCCAGCCACCCGCTCGTCGTCCGGTTGGACGGCAACAACGCCGACGAGGGGCACCGCATCCTGGACGAGGCCAACTTCGGATTCATCGAGCGGGTGGACCGGATGGACGAGGCGGCCGACCGGGCCGCTCAACTCGCGGCGCAGGAGGCCTGAGGACCCATGGCGACCTTTCTCGACTCGAACAGCAAGATCCTCGTCCAGGGCATCACCGGCTCCGAAGGCACCAAGCACACCCGGCGGATGGTGGCCTCCGGGTCCGACATCGTCGCCGGCGTCAACCCGCGCAAGGCGGGGTCGAATGTTGACGGCATCCCGGTGTTCCGTTCCGTGGAGGAGGCGGTAGCCGAAACCGGGGCCAACGTCTCGGTCGTGTTCGTGCCCCCGACCGGCGCCAAGGCCGCGATCCAGGAAACCGTGGACGCCGGCGTACCGCTGTGTGTGGTCATCACCGAGGGCATCCCGGTGCACGACAGCACCCAGGTCTGGGCCTACGCCTGCAGCCGGGGCAACGTCACCCGGATCATCGGTCCGAACTGCCCGGGGCTGATCAGCCCGGAGCAGTCCAACGCCGGCATCATCCCCGCCTCGATCACCAAGCGCGGGCCGCTGGGGCTGGTCAGCAAGAGCGGCACCCTGACTTACCAGATGATGTACGAGCTGCGGGAGATCGGGTTCACCACCTGCGTCGGCATCGGCGGCGACCCGGTCAGCGGAACTACCCACATCGACTGCTTGCAGGCCTTTGAGGATGACCCGGAGACCGAGGGCATCGTCATGATCGGCGAGATCGGCGGGGACGCCGAGGAGCGGGCCGCCGACTACATCGAGGCGCACATCACCAAGCCGGTGGTGGGCTACGTCGCTGGCTTCACCGCGCCCGAGGGCAAGACCATGGGACACGCCGGCGCGATCGTGTCGGGGTCCTCGGGTACGGCGCAGGCGAAGAAGGAAGCCCTGGAGAAGGTCGGGGTGCGGGTCGGTCGGACCCCGACCGAGAGCGCGCAGCTGATGGCGCAGATCATGGGACACCCGCTGAGCTGATCCGGCGCGCCTGACCATCGCGGGCGGCGGTCGCTGAGACAGTGGTGGCGATGACCGACGTCCTGACTCGCCCCGCGTCACGGCCGTCTCCGCCGGCGCGACCGGGAGCCCTGGTGGTCGCGGCGCCGGCGGCGGCGGTCGCCGCCGCCGGCGCCGGGCTGCTCGCCATTGCCGTCTTCGTCCTGCTCGCCTGGTCGGCGGACGCCCGCTCCGGGTCGGGAACCCCTGCGGCCCTGCGCGCCGCCGGCCAGGTGTGGCTGACGGCGCACGGCACCCCGGTCCGAGTGCCGGGAGGTGTGTTCGCGCTGCTGCCGCTCGGGCTCAGCGCGCTGCCCGTGGTTCTGCTGGCCCGCGCCGGCGCCGGTGTCGCTCGGGCGCATCCACCGACCACGGTGCGCTTGCTGGCCACCACGGTTGCCGGGGTTGCGGTTCCGTACGCGGTGGTCGCGGCCGTGTTGGCGGTCGCCAGCCGGACGCCGGCCGTCCGGCCGGCACCGCTGGCCGCTGCCGGTTGCGCCGGGCTGCTTGCCGCCGTCGCGGTCGGCGTGGGTGCCGGCCGGTCGTCCCAGCCAGTCCAGGCGTTGCTCCGTCGGGTCCCCCCACCGGCCTGGCGAGCGCTGCGCGGCAGCGCCGCCGGGGCTGGCGTCGTGCTGACCGGCGGCGCGGTCGTCGTCGCCGCCGGACTCGCCTGGCACCTGCTGCGGGCCGCCTCGACCGCGGAGTCGATGGGGCCGGGGCTCATCGGGGGCGCCGTGCTGCTGGTGCTGCAGCTCGCTTTCGTGCCGACCGCGGTGCTCTGGGGCGCGGCGTACGTGCTCGGGCCGGGTTTCGCGGTCGGCGCCGGTACGTCGGTGTCGCTGGTCTCGGTTGCGGTGCCCGTCGTCCCGGCGGTGCCGTTGCTCGCCGCGCTGCCGGCCAACGGCCGGGCTCCGGCCGCAATGCTCGGGCTGCTGGCGGTCCCGGTGGTTGCCGGCGTCGTCGCGACGCTGGTGGCGGAGCGCGGGCAACCCCACTACCGTGCTGGCCGCGCCGCCGCCTGGGGCGCCGGGTACGGCGTGGGCGCCGCGCTACTGCTCACCCTCGCCATGGTGCTGGCCGACGGTCCGGCCGGGCCCGGGAGACTGGCCCTCGTCGGCCCGTCGCCCTGGCAGGTCGGGCTCGCAGCGGTCGTCGGGATCGGCGTGCCGGCGTCGGCTACCGGCTGGCTGCGGGCGCGGTGGACGCGACCGGAGGCGTTCCCTACCGCCCAACTGCGCTGGCTAGGTCGGCGCATGGCCGCGGTCCGCCGGGTGCTGGCAGTCCACCGGGTGCCCAGGCTGAGGGTGCGGCTCACCCGGTCCCGCGGCGGGACCGGCTAGTTAGCCCCGCGCGCTGCGTGGCCCGTCAGCGACTTGACACGACCAGAGTGCCGGCGGCCTTGTCGTGCCACCCTTGCATGCGCCCGGTCGAGTCGAAGAGGAAGGACGAGTAGACGACCAGTTCGAGCAGGCCGCAGATGAAGCTAGCCGCCGCCGGAACGACCCAGCGAACCAGGCTCGGTCCCCAGCCGGGAATGGCGCCGTCAGCGGAGCGCACCACCTTGATGCCGACCAGCTGCTTGCCCAGCGTCGCACCGCGGATGGCCACCAGGACGACTTCGTAGGCGAGTGCTACCACCAGGATGAGCAGCAGAGTGGACAGGAACGACGCAATGCCGATCGAGCCGGGATTGCCGTTCGCGTCTGACGAGCCGGCAAGTGAACCCAGCCCCACCGCTAGCAGAATCACTATGACGACGCCCACGATCACGAAGTCGGCGACGCGAGCGAGCACCCGCTGACCGGTGGTGGCCAACTTGACCGGGCCCTGTCCCGGGATGTCCACCAACCCGGTCAAGGCCTCGGGAGTGTGGCCGGCAGCGCCGAACTGCGGCCCGTACGGCGGCTGCCCGTACTGCGGCTGTCCGTACGGGCTCGGGGGGTACTGGCTCTGTCCGTAGGGAGGCTGTCCGTAGGGAGGCTGTCCGTAGGGTGGCTGACCCGAGGGTTGCGGACCCGAGGGTTGCGCGTACGGGGCGTCCATGGGCGCCGGTTGCCCAGCCGGCGGGGCGGCGTACGGCGACTGCGCTCCGTAGCCACTTTCTGGTGGCTCGGTGCTGCCCGAGCCTTCGGGCGCTGGTTCGCCGCCGGGGTTCATCGGTGTCGACACGGGGTCTCCTTTGTGGTGATCAGTGCCAAGCCGCAGCTTGATGGCGAGGCGTCATGCGGTTCCGACGCCGAGGCGCAGCACCTGCCAGCACTGCGCCCCCGCGCCGACGATGGCCAGAAGAACGAGTTGGCGCCGCGTCGGTAGCGCGCGCCACCAAGCGCCCAGACCGAGCGGGGCGATGATGAACGCGGCCGCCGTCGCGAGGACGACCGGAGCAGTGCGCGCCGCGGCGAGCCACTCCCCAGAACCGACTTGCATCGCTGCCGTGGTGCCGCCGCACATTGGGCACGGGATTCCGGTCAGCGTCCGAAACGGGCACACCAGGAGCGGACGCCGCAGGTGCAGTGCTGCCAGGACCACCGCTGCCGTGCCCAGCGCCAGGAAGCGAACCGTTGTCAGCACCAGGGATCGACCGACCGGGCGGGCCGGCAGGTCAGGCCGGCGAGCCGGATAGCCGAGCCGAGCCACGCATTCCTGCTGCAACGCCGCAAGCCCTTCTCGCTCGCCCGGCCGTCGACCGTCCGGCGGCACAATGATCGTGTCTGTGCGGGCACTGTGGGTCAAGTCTTGGCCGCCGTGGCGGGGCCAATCGACCGTCGGGCCGGCTCGGTAGAGTCGCCGACGCCCGGTGGTGCCGGTAGCCCCGCCCGGGCCACGGCTGCGGGAGGAGGCACGTTGACCGCCCGGCTGGTCGTCCTCGTCTCCGGCGAGGGCACGACCCTGCAGGCCCTGCTGGACGCCTGTGCTGACCCGGCGTACGGCGCGGCCGTGGTCGCCGTCGGGGCCGACCGCGCCGGCATCCGCGCGTTGGAGCGCGCCCGGAAAGCCGGCGTCGCGACCTTCGTGGTTCGGCTGGAGGACTGCGTCGACCGGGCCGAGTTCGACCGCCGGACCGCGGCCGCGATTGCCGGCCACGAGCCCCACCTGGTGGTCTGCGCCGGTTACATGAGGCTGCTCGGCGCGGACGTGGTGCAGCGTTTCCACATCGTCAACACGCACCCGGCACTGCTGCCGGCTTTTCCCGGAGCGCACGCGGTGCGGGATGCCCTCGCCTACGGCGTCAAGGTCTCCGGCGTGTCCGTGCACGTGGTGGACGAGGGCCTGGACACCGGCCCGCTGCTGGCCCAGGCCGCCGTCCCGGTCCTCGACGACGACGACGAGCGGTCCTTGCACCGCCGGATTCAGGCCGTCGAACGCGACCTGTACGTCGAGGTGGTCGGGCGGATCGCGCGGGCCGGTTGGGACCGCACCGTCGGCTCGGGCAACCGGAAGGTGGTGTGTCGGTGACCCAGCAACCGATTCGGCGCGCGCTGGTGAGCGTGTACGACAAGAGCGGTCTGGCCGAAATGGGCCTGGGGCTGGCGGCCGCGGGCATCGAGATCGTCTCTACCGGCTCCACCGCCGCCTGTCTGCAGGATGCCGGCGTCGCCGTTACGCCGGTCACTGAACTCACCGGGTTCCCGGAGTGCCTGGATGGCAGGGTCAAGACGCTGCACCCACGAGTGCACGCCGGCCTGCTGGCCGACCGCCGGCGAGCGGAGCACGACGAGCAGCTGCGCGAGCTCGACATCGCGCCGTTCGAGCTTGCCGTGGTCAACCTCTACCCGTTCCGGCAGACCGCGGCCACCCCCGGCATCACCCCGGAGGAGTGCGTCGAGCAGATCGACATCGGTGGCCCTGCGATCATCCGGGCGGCCGCGAAGAACCACGCTTCGGTCGCCGTCGTGGTGGACCCGGCGGCCTACGGTCAGGTGCTGGCGGCGGTGGCCGCGGGCGGCTACACGCTGGAGCAGCGCCGGCGGCTGGCCGCCCGGGCCTTCGCCCACACCGCGGCGTACGACGTCGCGGTGGCGTCCTGGTTCGCCGCCGGATACGCCCCGGACCAGACCGCCACCGACTCTGGGTTCCCGGACTTCGCCGCCGTCGTCTACGCCCGTCGGGCCGTACTGCGCTACGGCGAGAACCCGCACCAGCGTGCCGCCCTCTACGCCGCGCCGGACGGCGTACCCGGGCTCGCCCAGGCCCGGCAGCTGCACGGCAAGGACATGTCCTACAACAACTACGTCGACACCGACGCCGCCCGCCGGGCGGTGCACGACTTCAGCGAGCCCTGCGTGTCGATCGTCAAGCACGCCAACCCGTGCGGGATCGCGGTCGGCGAAGACGTCGCGGCGGCGCACCGCAAGGCGCACGCCTGCGACCCGGTCTCGGCCTTCGGCGGCGTGATCGCCGCCAACCGGCGGGTGTCGCTGGCGCTGGCCGAGCAGATCAGCGCGGTCTTTACCGAGGTCGTGGTCGCCCCGGCGTACGACGACGACGCCGTCGCCGTGCTCGCCCGCAAGCCGTCCATCCGGCTGCTGGTCTGCCCGGCCCCGTCAACCGGCCCGCAGGCCGAGTTCCGGCAGGTGACCGGCGGCCTGCTGATTCAGGAGGCGGACCGCTTCCGGGCGGACGACGACCCGGCGACCTGGGTGCGGCGCACCGGGACCGACGTCGACCCGACCACCCTGGCCGACTTGGCGTTCGCCTGGCGGGCGTGCCGGGCGGTCAAGAGCAACGCGATTCTGCTGGCGGCCGACCGGGCCACCGTGGGAGTCGGGATGGGGCAGGTCAACCGGGTCGACGCGGCTCGGTTGGCTGTCGATCGCGCCGGGGGTCGGGCCGGGGGGGCGGTCGCAGCCAGCGACGCCTACTTCCCGTTCCCCGACGGGCTGCAGGTGCTGGCCGATGCGGGGGTGCGCGCGGTGGTGGAGCCGGGCGGGTCGGTGCGCGACAACGATGTCGTTGCCGCCGCGCAGGCCGCCGGCATCGCCCTGTACTTCACCGGCACCCGGCACTTCTGGCACTGAGCCGGGCGAGCCGCCGGCCGGCCTTGGCCACCCGGCCGGTGGTGCCCAGCCGGAGCCGAGCCGGATGGAACACTGCGGTCTTGACATCCTCCCCGCCCTGAAAGGACGGGGATTCCAACTACGCGACCCGGAGGGAAGCGTGCTGAGGTTCACGGTTCACCGGCCCGGCCACCGCCGGGCCTCCCCGCGCAGTCCCGGCGTGTCCCGCCGCGATGTTGCGAGCCGC